>Ga0247778_1000446_pt1 | contig 53984 bp, 58 predicted proteins | sample UWRJL049202B5_FD_179939 | JGI IMG/M metagenome (GOLD analysis project Ga0247778, IMG submission 179939) | Plant litter microbial communities from Arlington Agricultural Research Station in Wisconsin, United States - UWRJ-L049-202B-5 | ecosystem: Environmental > Terrestrial > Plant litter >... | reverse complement strand
AGATCGGCCGGTGCTTTTTAGCAAGTGTCCAAAAGAACAGCCACTGACATAGAAGCCCATGTCTAATTGATCATGAGAATTGCCCTCTTAAGCGGGACAAGCCTCCAAGTGGTTGATATTTGGATAACGCCAGCCAAATATTGCAAGTAAAACTCCTTGGAAACTTCGAGGGAAGGCCAGGAAGATGAAGGGGGGTTAGGAATAGCTTCAAATGCACGGGTCACCCGAGATGGTAAGCCGTTACTCAATCACGTGACGCAGATAAGCTTTGATACGAATCAAATTCGAACCCAGGAATTGCATAATCCTCGCAGTCGATTGGGTCATAAAAATAGATCATTCCAAATACGTATGAATGATGATATTGAAGTGATCGATCATGTACGAAGATGTTAAGGTTAATTTAAGGCTGCCCCGCATTCTTATTTAAGCTTCTTCTCCTCGCTTAGAACCATCGGTACCGGCCATTGGCTCGCTCGTACAAAATTTGATGTGGCTGAGAATGATTTGCGCGTCGATCATCCCAATCCAAGGGGGTCTCATTTAAGAATAGAGTTTCTCAAGTCGCAATCATCATTAAGCCACGCAAAGACGCATTCCTGAAACAATTCAGAGGCATAAATCAAAGGGTTCTCCGAAAATCTGCCTTACACGTGGTAGCGACAAGGCAGTGCTGACGATTTGTCATCATGTCCACGCGGAAGCTTCGTCGTCCAGCGAATCCCTCGGGTCAGGATCAATATTTCATTCATGCGGCTTCAAATGACATCAAATACGCTTCATTCTTCTGCTCTTTCCACAGATCCACATTTGAAATGTGAACAATCATGGATCCAGATGACAGAAAGGTCAATATCGATATGAGAGAACAAGTCGCGCTAACGAGTCGACCGCGACGCAAGAGAAGACCAAATGCTTCAGGATTCGCAAAGGCTGATTGCCACACCTGTGTACAAGAAGGAAAGAGCTGCGATCGATCGCTTCCAAAATGCCAAACGTGCCTTGAGAGCGATGAGGTGTGCGGTGGATATGTCGTCGCGCTTAAGTGGGGTTCTACGTTGGTGACTCAGGTGAAGATTGAGAGCACAGAAGCGGAACCCGACTTGGACTCGGGTAAGGCTAAGGAACCGCGAAATACTGGAAAATCGGAGTCATCACAGGGGCCGCAAAAGAAAGAGATCAAATTCAAAGTCGGAAAGCCAAAGAAGTCGAGATTCAAGCCAAAGGATCACGTGGAAGATGAAGCTCAACGAGGAAGCAAGCAGGTTGCGCTGAGAAAGCGGCCATCTTTCAATGGAAATGAGTTGGTACCGATGCAGCAGCACTCAAGAAGAATTAACAGCTCTCCTGTGTCGAGCCGCGTCGCCCCGTCTCGATCTCCAAGTCCACTCTTACCACTTTCCAGTGTGGAATATTCGAGCTTAGCTCACAAGATGAGCGGGGTGCTAGAGATGTGTAAGTACCTGTTCTCCCCAAACTACTGGTGATAGTCCTCTAATATTCGAAATAGATGATGAAGAGTTTTGCAAAATCCACTTGACGAGTGACATCGCGTTAAATCCCTTTCGATGCAAGAACACTAGCTCGGGGAGCGCCAAGTTCCTCTTGCACGCTATCGTGGCTACCTCTTCATTGCATATGGCAAGATTCAACAACGATAAACAACTTTCGATATCGATGTTCGATCACAAGAATCAAGCCCTTCAACTTTTTCGCCAGGCGCTCCCAAATGTGAATAGACTTGCACTCGCACTTCTCGACACGGTTATGATCCTGTTTACTGTAGACGTATGTTCCCCTAGCAAACTTGTGGATGCTTCTAACGAGTTGACAGGCTGCGCTGTCTGCCTCGGGACCTTGGCGGCTTCATTTGACTGGAGCCTACAATATCCTTGAAAATGCAGGCGGGATCAAACTTCTTCAAACGATTCCGACCTTGAGACCTAAGGTTGCTATGTTCCTATGGTATGTTTTAATTTGAAAAGACTTCTGATGACGTGTTAATTCGAGCCAGGTGGGACGTCATCGTATCTCTGATCTCCCGTAGACCTATGATCTTCCCCTACGAATATGTCAATCCAACACTGCATGACACTCTAAGTGACGGATGGTCGACTTTCGATCTGAACGGTATCCCTGAGGTTCTCTTCGTTGCCATGGTGAAGATCACACAAATTCATGCAGCTTCCAGCAACGTCGAAGTACAAGCACGACTGAGTGAAGTAAAAGGCATGTTGAAAGAATGGAAGAACGAAGACAACGCCTTTGGAACAGATCACACACTGAAAACCACCGACGCCACAGATCGCTATTATCTCGCCGAGACATACAGATCCGGAATCCTACTATATCTCGCTCAGACATTTCCCACAACAGCTGAGAGGTCCATCGAAGCAGTGCCCCTCGCAAATATGACGATCAGTCACATTACCTGCATCAACAGCGAGACTACCATCCGCAAACAAATATTCCTGCCCCTCTTTCTAGCTGGTGCTGAAGTGTCTCTTCCGGAGAGTCGAGACTTTTGTCGCAAGTACTGCCTCTTCTTTGGTGGTCGTCGGGGCTACAAGGACCTAGAAAATTCTTGTGGCTATGGCATGTTTGCTGATGCTGGGGAAATGCTGGAGGAGATTTGGGCTGGGAGGGATTCGAGGCAGGATGAGACGTTTTGGTGGGGAGATGCGGTGGATAGGAATACCACGGATCAGAATGGTGTCGAGTCTCAATTTCTGTTTGGCTGACATTACCGGAGCAAAAGGCAATAAGCCAACGACGATTCTGGCTGGTTTTCTTGGAAACGCACGCCGACTGGGTTGCCGCATACGTACTCGTTTTCTCATCGATGCGAAACATTATTCCAACAATGGCGCAGTATCGATATCGCAAAGCTTAGCCCAACAGAGAAGTCACGTTTCGGTACCGGTCACGTTCATTCGGAAAGGTTTTTCATGTAATTTCTCTATCTTTTTTCCCTCTAGTCACCTCCAAAATTCCCCTAGCATAAAAGCTAGCGCACTGCCATCAGAACATATCCCTCCATAACTCGTTCCTCATCGCTCTATTGAAGCACCCGGCATATTAATCGACCAATTGAGAGGCAGAGACGATTCCAAAATTTTGCTCGGCGGCTAGCAGCCCTAAGCCGATCAAGCTCTCTTGGATATCTCTACTCGGCATATTTTTCTTTGCTTCCGCCGATAAATGGCCGATTATTGTTATGATTTGATGACAATTTTTGTTTACGCGTCGACGGTAACAATTTTCATTGGATCCAGCGCATATTAGTGTTTCAAAAAATCAATAATCCGGCCGCGTGCAGAGAAGCCGCAGCGACGCGACCATACCGCCATACTTGCACTTGCCACTGCTGGACAGGGCTTTTTTCCCTCTACCGCCGTCCACTCTTGCGGCCCGATGATGATACGCTCTGTGACCGCGGATCCATGGATCGCCTATCCCACATCGATCCGGATGCCATGTTTACTTTTCTCGCGTGGAGACGACCCGAGTTACACAAGGCCTAATGCCACGTCCCGGAGGCCGAGAATCAATGCCCCTGCCACTCCTGCCGCCAAATGGCAGCCTAAATATGGAAGAGGAAGTATTGGTCGTCTTGGATTTTCCTTCATCATGTGAAAACCCATCTGCCTGAGATTTCTATTTTATTGACAGAAGTGATTGAAGTATCCACGTGTTTTGGCGTTTGGTGCTACCGATGAGCACGGAGTCTGGTACCCTGCCAACCAACCAACAACCAACCAACATCTTTCCGTCGGAGCTCCTTCTAATTCCATCCTACCTTCTTCCACACCTCCTGGGCCCTAAACCTGCGATAAATCCACGCTGCCGTACGATGATGGACGTGTGAATCCACTTTCACGCTCAAAATTTACACCACCTTCGCAGCTGCCTCTGCAGTAATCCATTTGCGACTAGCCGTCCGCCGAAAACTCGTTACGATTGCCACCACAGAACACGATCTGTGGAACAATTTTCTCCTCTTTACACAAATTCGACCTCAAAGTCTCTTACAGCTACGATGCCTGTAATGGACTGTAATCCGTTTCTATCGAAAGTCACTGTTCGACAAGCCCACTCCACCACAAAATCCAGTCTATTCAACGACTCAAGATTGAATATGGAACATATGAATAGCTGGGATGAGCGCTATGATGTGGAATCGGATGGCATCTCGGGTGAAGATGAAAGTGAAAACAAGAGTGCGGACGAGGACAAGTCGATAGACTTTCAGGAGAAGTTGAGACCGGGTACGATTTGTCTCGGTCTCTACGAAGACTATGTCCCAAAATGGAAGCCTCGTCATGGTTGGAGGGAGTTCTATCAAAATTGGTGCGTACTTTCAAGGCGGCCTACCTTATTCTACACTACTAATGAGTCTTCTTCTAGGAACGACGCGATCAAAGAGTCTAATAACCTCGGATCCAGAGCCTTCTTGAAGAAGCCAATCCCAGACAAGAAGTATACGATCTTCCATGCAATCCATCCAGATACAGCACAGGTGCTTGGTTTCATACGATTCTCGGAGTCCGGTGGTACTGTAGAGTTGGTTAACTACAACTCTTGGTTGAGTGGCAAGTCATTGGGGCTTGGGTACACTTCGAAATACCAAAAGTCCCACTTAGCTGGAACTCATGGTGAGGGCTACAAGCTCGCGTGTCTGGCAATGGTTCGCAACGGCTATAACATGAAATTTGAAGCGTCCTCGGTTCAGTGGGATTTCAACATTCCGGGACCGAACAAACGAAATGAAGGCTATTTATGCTGCTCGATCAAGAAGATCGATAAAAAGATTGATAAGCATAAGATGAGACTTGCAAAACAGGGAATACCTTCCCGATCGCGACAAGTTCAAGCCAAGGCTAGGGCATGGGCAGACGTATATGTCAAGATTGGAGGTGGCGAGAAGACAAGAGTTACGGAAGCTCAATTCAAAGAGTGGACTCAACAATCTCTTGATCTAGACCCACCTTTGACAGAGATACAGACCGAGAAAGGAAGTATTATTCTGGGAGAATCCTTCAGCAACAGGGTCTATCTCAAGGGGCTTTTGCTAGAACGAAGGCCTTCCGCAAAGTCTTTTAAATTCGGCTACAACCTCACTGAAGGCGCTGTCAATCGAGACAGAGAGGCCTTGGCCGATCCCGAGGAACAGGGACGAATCTTGGCAGAAATCTGGGCTGCCGCAATCAAGAAGGATAGTGCTGCAACACTTACTGACTATTTTGAAATGTTACAACATGATGAGAAGTGGGCAGATGTTCAATGTGCAATCGACAACATCTCAGAGGAGACAGCAAAGATACTTCGACAACACCTTCGAGATCAAGATTCAGAAGATAAGGATTTTTATTATGATCGGAAAGCGGGAAGCAAGGTACGGGAGACCTTGCATCTGACATTCACAAGACACTAATAAATATACTATAGGACATCGAGCTCATCGTGAAAAGTTTGAAGAAAGAACCCGTTCCACTCAGCGCCCCAATTTGGGTGTCTTTAAGGCGGTATAATCTTTTAAGGACTCCCGATGAGCAACGCCACCACCTGCTTTTCAATGCCCCGAATTCCGCCTACGAACTTACAGCATACTCTACCGGTGTCCTTCGAACCTTGAAGGCCATTCTAGCTCTCGATCAGAGAACTAAAGACCTTGAAATTTTTTTCAAGGATGGTGAATATGCAGAGTTAGATCTTCTCCTCGATAGGTCAAGATTATTGATTAACGACAAATGGCTCGACTTTGACGCCAGTCATGCACTTTCATTTTGCGCTTTATTCGCAGAGGCAAACGACGATGAGGTCAAGATCGACACATTTTCTTGTAATCATGTAGTTACTGAGCTGTATAATTTAATTCTTGTCGAGCTTTCGCGAGATTCTAGCTCGGAATTGGGCATTCCTCCAGACACAGACAACAGCCTCCATCAAAAAGTGAGCGAGAAAATTCGCCAGATACCACATAAAGTCGACTGCAAGCCTGGGAACTCAGCTGGTGTGATACATGTATCGTGGGTACATTCGGAGAGTGAAAAGGACTGGAAGCTGCATGGAGTCTCGCGTCACGGCCGCGTCATTTTGCATCGAGAGAATACTTGCAGAGACGAGAAATTCGAGTTTCTTGCAAATAACAGTAAGTAGTAGCCCAGGATTCCATGTAGAGTCATGTTAACGCGAATACAGTCGATTGCGAATCAGAATGCCGCGCCGCAGAACCAGCAGCAGTTGGTTGTGGATGCCCCCAAAAAGCTGTCCTATTGAAAGATGGTGAGGTGGAGTTCGATGGTTTGGACACCGAACAGGAGTACTTTCCGATGGTCTCCGCTGCTGGCAGCCAAGCAATTTATGGGCAGCCTCCGCCACCCCTGCGTCCATCGCAGCCAGGTGTACAACGTAGTCACAATCATCGAAGCTCAATTCGATATGCCTCGTTACCAGGAGCAGCTCAAAAGGCAGACATGCCAGAAAATGACAACGATATCGATTTATATGATGTATCCGATGACGAGGATACTGATGGCGGTATAGAGGTAGACACTAGTAGACCCATACGCGCTCCCTCCACCAACAGGTCTACGATAAGAAACGTATACGAGAATGGTGTAGCAAAGCAAGTGACACAATCTGAAGTAAGCCGGAAGATGTTTTCTTGATCAATTAAAGTCTTCAGTTGACCAATGTGCCAAGTCCGAACACACTCCACAAGCCGACTCCCAACTCGAAAAGCTACAAACAGAATTAGACGCGGCACTTTCTAATAAGAGGCAGCTGGAGGCACAACTTGCGCAACTGCAATCAACAAACGCCGAGTTTCACACTCTTCGAGAAGAACTTGACGCGGTAACGAAGAAGCATCAGACACTAGAGGCTCAGTTTGTAGATATTCATGATTCCGGGGCAGAGCTCGAATTGGTGACGTCTCAACTTCTTGAAGCTGTTGAAGCCAACAAACGACTCCAAGCCGAGGTTTCTCAGCTCACTCTTAGAGAGGCTGAACTGTCAAAAGACTTAACTGAGAAACCGCGAACTCACGAACAGCTCCCGACACACATCTCGGACAATTCAGACGCGGATCCACAGCAAGCACGCGAGCTACAAAATTCCAGAGTCTCACCTTCTGCAGTTTCAGATCTGCAAGATAAAATAGCCGCTTTGGAAGTAAACTAATTGACTTGCGTTCTCTATTGAGGTCCTTACTAACATTTCTCCAGGCAGAAAATAAAGACCTCGATGAACGAGCAGACATGGCATTAGAGTTCCAAAAGGAGGCAGAATCAGAGTGTGCAAAGGCCCATGAAAAAAACAAAAAACGAAAGGAAATAATCACCGACTTCGAGAAAAGACTGGAAACGGCGAACTCGCGAATCCAATTTCTTCTCGCAAATTGCGACCAAATGAGGGCAGCCCTTCAGTTGAAAGATGCCGAAATCAGACAAGTGACGGAGAGGCTTAATGGCATCAACCAGAAAGCTCCAACTATTGACGAAGCTCGAAGTGTTGAGCACGAGGATGAGATGCGGAGGAAGGACATAAAGATCAAAGGTCTTTTGGAAGAGAACGACATCTTGATGACGAAAGTCCGAGAGGCGCGTGAACAGTGCGAAACTATTGCTAGCACACTAGATATCGTCTTCGGCGTAGTCAAGAGGCTGCTTAACTTGAATCCGAGAACTCAGATCAGGGCCCCGCTGCAGAGCGTTGCCGCGATGATCCAAGGAGTGTCGAATTTGGGAAATGAAGGCAGTGGAGCTAAGCGTTTGAGTGATGATACCGCCGAAGCCAGGCAAGCGAAGAAGATAAGGATCCAGGATGCCATTGAGGTGGATGAGTAGGCCCGCAGCTTTAGAGTTTCGGATGCAAATCTCATTTGGCAAATGTATGATTTTGAGGGGGAGTTGTCTTGCCTTGGTTTTCTGATACAGTAGAATGGGTTATCATTATTTTTATTCTTCCTTTTGTTCCTATTTAATTGCTGTTCCAGTCTGAGACTATGTAGCATGACCCAATTGGGCAGGATTAGAGGATATTTATAGATTGTATCGCCTACGTCTATGATTTATCTTGCGATAATGATCTTTTCAGTGTTAAAAAGCGCCGATATCTGGGTATAGTAGGATGGAATTACGCGTTCATTTGAAGCTTTTTAGCGGTTTTAGTTAGTTACAGTCCAGAGGCGGCATGGAGACGCGAAAACTGTGAGCGATATCATCTCCTTCCAAACTCACGTGTAATAGCTTTATGTGGGGATTTTTAGATTGCTGGATGGCATGAAAGCTTCTAGGACGATTTTAGAGAATATTGGCCCTAAGTCGCTGTCCAGGGAAAAGTCCGAACATATTATAACTTACACCCAAACCCTACTAGATGGATATACAACCCTGTCGCGATCCAACAGACAAGGATCTGACAAGTACATTCACCATTGACTTTTTATTCAGCTAAGATGGAATGATCTTTATTCACAGAACTTCAGACTTAGGAAGTGGTGTGTGAGTTCGACTCCTTGAGGTGTTGATTGACTCACTATTGCCATTTCCAAATCTCTCATCCTAACAGAGGCATCAAGACATTGAAAGTTTACTGTAGTCATAGGTTTATGATTAAACTATCGTCGAGTGGATCATTTAGTTATGATTCGGGTTCGCAAAGGCTAGCCTGGAAAGCCAAGGCGAAGAGTACATATTGGTTTTGTGTAACACATGAGTGACGACAGATGAAGTAGTTGAAGAATCATTGCGGAACAAAGGGGGTGACACAGATCAAGAGCAAATAAAATCAACTGCGCCACTCAATATTTCATATACCCTGATCATGCTTTCTCATTCAATCACATGTTACGCGTTGCATAATTCACATACCGTGGGGTGATGTGATGGCATCCAACGGAGGTTAATTTTCAACACGCGATCCCCGCTCACGGAATTGGCAACATCATTCACCATAGTCACGACCCACGATAAGTCGTTTTCGATTTACAAAGCGATACATCCCGAAACTGAAAGGATACTAGGATTTATCCGGTTCTGCGCAGATCATCATGGCTTCATTGAATTGGTCATTTATAACAGTCCCACGTTGTCAGGTAGACCTCTAAGAGAAGGTTGCAAATGGGCTTGTGTTACCATGATCCGTGCCGGATATTCCATAAGTTTGGACGTGGCTTCAGCTACTTGCGAGTTAGAAATTCCGAGAATCACCCATAGCGATGCAGACCATCTTATCTGCAGCATAGAGAGAGCTACGATTAGCAGGCCCGAAGAAGTGAATGCCTCGCAACTAAGTTTGCTCCCCCACGGTCAGACATCCCACCCCAACCTGACATTTGCAAGGATTGGCGCATTGAAATTAGGGGTGGAAAGGATCACAAGATTTCCAAAGCGGCTTTTAAATTGTGGGCTAAGCAATGTCTGGATTTGGACTCCCCCAAGAAGGTAGTCAAAACGAAGAACGGAAGCCTCATTCTAGACCCGTCATTCAGCAACAAAATGTTCCTCTAGGGTCTCCTATTCGCAAGGAGCTCTGAGAGCAACGTTTTCAAATTCGGTTACAATTTCCATCAGGTCCCCTCGGAACAATCAAAGGTAAAGTAGTCGTGGACATCAATAAGCAGGTAGTTACTTTAGCCAAAATTTGGGCGGAGGCAATCGAAATAATTGGCACTGATGCCGTAGCTCGCTACATTGCCATGTTGCAAGACCAAACAAAGTGGGCAGACGTCCAATCGGCAGAGGTCAACATATCGAAAGAGACGGCCACGAGACTACGAAAGTTTCTTCAAGGCCAGAATCCACAAATTAACAAATTTTACTTTCATGCCACAGATTTACGCCAGGTACTGCGTCCCCAGCTCCATATTCTGTACAATATTGGGGAGTTAATAACATTCGCGTTGCAGGCCTCCGAACTTATCACAAACAGCCTGAGACAACAGCCTATCTATCTGAGCAATGCGTGCTGGTTATCAATGAAATCCTGGAATCTCTTGCGAACCCCTAATGAGCGACGCCGTCATTTGCTTTTCACAGCGCCAATCTCGTGTCTCCAGCCGACGGAATATTCATAATGTATTGTGTATACATTAAATGCCGTTCTAGCTCTTGAACCCAAGACAAGAGAATTCTCTGTAGTTTTCAAATGCGGCAAATTAGCAGATTTGGATGTCATGAGATTTAGGAACCAGCTCTTAATCAATGACACCGGCTTTTATTGACGGGCTGTGGGTCGGGTAACAAACAAGGGGAAGAGAAGGGCGGATTCGACCTCCGTTTCTTCACGCAAACAATCGCATTATTATGTTCATCTATTTTGGCCGAGATTTCGGGGGCGGGAGAAGTGCCCAACAACTCGTTTCTTCTCCATTTGGCCGATAATGTTGACAACAGGATCCGCCAAACGCCCCAGCAGGTGGCATGTCATCTTGGAACTCCTGGTGCGATTCAGGTGTCTTGGATTCATCCTCAAAGTGAAAAAGATTGGAAGCTGCAAGGAGAGGTGCGTGAAGGCCGTGTTGTGCTCCATCGCAAAAGCACATGTGCTTCTGCGAGAAACATACCCCTTTTTCTCCCTCCTCGTAAGTGTTTACCCCTCACAGGGGATATGTGATGCCTCGAGAGCTTGCTTACTCAGATGAACTGATTTAATCCTAGTTCTACTTGAAACATCATTTGTCGCTGAGTGTGGATGCCCAAAGAGAGAGGTCGCATTAAAAGACACTCTGGTGTTATTTGATGGCCTAGATATCGAAGACGCGTATTATCCTATGGTTTGTGAGAAGGAATATTTTCAATTCTATGGCCCTCCACCGCTGCCAATCCGTCCGACAGCATACTCAAATGTTGCAGTCACAATCGCTGGTCCAGCTCCTTCTCCGACACCGGGTCAAGTTTTAATAGGTTCTGGCGGCGGTAACCACGACAACTCGCGGAACTCCTTCGCGGAGGAGAGTTTCCTTGATAATTCTAACTGCGATTTTCCTGACGACTCTTTCTCGCTCGTGGATGGTACTACCCTAGTTGCTAGTGCTGATAACAATTCCGAATCGCAAAAGCCTCAAAACTCGCCCGCTAAGTTAAACGTAGGAACATTTTAGACGGCGGAGTTGGTGCTTTTAGCTAATCAACGTAGGAAAATCCTTCAGACCAGACATATGCAGTGCAATGTTCCCAAACGGAGCCCTTGCAAAAGAATACCCAGATCCAGCTCGATGCTGCCCTCTCAAGACAAAGTGAACTGGAAGCTGAGATTATCAAATTGAAATCAGTAAATAGGGATCTAAAAATGGTCCACGAAAAGCTGCGCATCACCGCCGATGATTACGAAAATATAGAGGCTCAGCTCGGGGGGCAACAAATCTCCGAAGCCAAGCTATCACAGCTTGAAGCAACAAACAGTGCGCTATCAAATCAATTATCCGCCAAAGAATCCGAAATCAGTAGTCTCAAGTCTCGGATTGCAGAAGTCCAAGCAAGTCAGGAGACGCTTGAGGAAACACTTAAGGTTCATCAGGGCCAACTAGAGGCAGCGCGCTCTGCGCAAAGTAAACTGGAGAAGGATGTTTCACAACTGGGGGTAAGTCAGATCCCTATAAGAGCTCATTTCATAGACCGGAGTGCTAATACTGAGCAAGGCTGAGAAGATCGACTTGGACGAGTACGCTGACAGGGCGTTCGATCTCCAAAAAGCTGCTGAGGCAAGATATGAAAAGTCTCAGACGCACAATCGAGCTCACAAAGAACAACTCGTCCAACAAGCAAAATCAGCTAGATGAATTAAAGCGCGATATTCGAGCACTGAAAGAAGAACTTGAAAAGGCTACTACGAGTAATCAAGAAAAAGATTCCGAAATCCAACTTTTGGTTTCTACCCGGAAAGACCTTCCTCAACACTCTGCCACAAATACACATGATCGGGCTTCCAAGCTCAACCAGCATCGCCAGGAAAACTACGTAGAGCTTCAAAACATGAAACGCAAAATTGAAGCTCTCCTGGAAGAGAATGATACACTAGCCGGCCAAGTCAAAGATGCATCAGACGCTTACGCTACTATGACTAGTACACTCAGCACTGTCCGTGTTCTTATTCACGGAGCTCCGGCTCAAAATCCAAGTCTGAGTATTAAGACAAGTCTCCAGGACATCCTGAATATGATTCAGGGCAGGCTGAATTCTGGTACTGGAATGAGCCGAGAGAGAGATGAAGATGTTGGGGTTAGCCAGCTTCGGCTGGCAAAGCGTGTAAAACTTGAGGACGTTATTGAGATTAACTGAAACCCCGACGTGTCGCTTACAATGGCGTTCTTTGGTAAAGTTCTAGGGTACTGTAACTCAAATTTCGCAAATGGAATTTGGGAAATTGACTTTTCGCACTGGTCGTCTTCGGATACTGAATGAATATTGAGGATCACATGAAGGAAATTGAATCAGTCACCAGATGGTGAAAGAGACCTTGTATGAACATAAACAGAGCTCGATAATATATCCGTCAATTAAAATTTGTAAAAAAGAATGCCCAACTACCTCTGACATCGTCCTCACTTCCGGAAGTGGGGCTGGCAGCCGGTCAAGCTGTTCATGGCTTTCAATTTTCTGATATCATTCACTTCCCAAAAATACGTTTACTTTGTTCTATCACCCACTATTCACCGCATTACTCTGTCTCGCTAGCACCAATGATGTGCCGCAGAGATATAAATGGAGCTCGTTTGCTCCTCAATTCTCAACCATAACCTTCACACCGCAATCACCAACCTCCAACCTTCCACAATCTTAACATTCGTTCAACTTAACAAATATCTATTTGTAACCTCTCCTTCTCTTCTTTTATTGTCCATCGAAGCGACAAGCAACCAGAAAGATTACAGCCTTTACTACTGCGTGAGCACACAGCAATTGCATACCAAGATCGCTCACCCAATTCACTATTCTCGACATCTAGAGTCGATATTTCTCTTCGCAGTCTCAATCACTTTCATCTGGCGTACCACCTGAAAGTATCCGCTTTACAACGCCTTCAGCATCCCGTTGCTATACATCAACTTCTTTGGTTCGATATTGCCAATCCGCCGGCCCGTATCCAAGCTGGTTTCTTACAATGGACTCATCTTCGGATGATTCACCACGCCATCTCGGCCTAGGAAGTGAAAACCTCACAGACCGCAGGAGTTTCAAACCTAATGGGGAGACTGTGTTCCTGAACATGAGTAGCGGATATCTTTCAGGCAAACCAGAATGGGCACCAGAAAAAGGCTTCAGGGAAATTTCTCAAAACTGGTAAGCGTCATTTATCCAACCTCGATCTAATCGAAGTCAAAATTCTCACCATAGCGTGTGCCAGCGTGGACGAAATTCTGGACACCAATGGATTAGGGAGAGATCAAATTATATTCCGAATCACCGACGCCGGCGATGATTTTCTCGCTTTAATCTTACCGGCCTCTAGGAACGAGCAAGTCCAGTCGCAAGAACCCCTCGGCTGGATTTATTTCAACAAAGACCTGGGCGTTGTCGAAATTACCAATTGCAATGCTAGATTACCTCGCAAAGTTTTGGACATTGGGTTTTCCACGAAAATGGGCAACGTTGATGCTGCTGGTGGGTTTGGAGAGGGGTTGAAGGCTGGAGCATTAGCTCTCTGTCATTATGGATATCAAGTCGAAATCATAGCCACGAGTTTCAAGTGGCGGTTCAAAATTGGGAACACCAGAGCAAGAGACGAAGACGGCTTCTATTGCTGTCTGACTCCATTCTCTCCTACAGATGCAAACCGACTTTCGAGAATGCGTCGCGCTCCGAAAACCCAAGAAGGTCCTCAAATACCAACTGCTCAGTCAAATACAGATGTTTCGGTTAGGATCGGCGATATCTATAAAGGTCGCGGCAATACTCCTGGAGAAAAGGTAACCCGGCAAGCTTTCGAGCGCTTTATGAAGGAGCTCCTCGGACTTAATAACCCCACTCAGCTGTTTGGCTCGCCGTATGGTTCCGTTCTTCTGGATGACTACCTTCAAGGCTCAATATATGTCAAAGGCCTTCTCGTTAAGTCTGGGACCCGACAAGTCGCGCCTGGGCACACAGAAAGAAAGCTAAAATGGGGATACAACTTTTCCGAGGCTCGTCTTAATAGAGACAGAAATATCACATGCGACGGGAGACAAATTGCGGAGAAGCGCGCCAAGGTCATTGATGCTGCAATAAATCTGGGGAACGACGGGAGTGTGCAGGTTCTGAACGACTACATTGACATTCTTCGAGACCCTGAAAGCCGCTATAAAGATGCTGATGGAGCCGAAGACTTTGTACCAAGAAGACTTGCTCGGAGTATGTGGGACTTACTGAAGGCAAAGGCCTTGGAGCAAAATCTCTTTTACTACGACAGTCAAAATGGCACCGAGGTATCACACATCGCCACATCTCTTAAACCGGACATTGCTGACGACTTTACAGGCAGAGGTGATTACCAAAGACCTCAAAAAAGAGCCAGCCCCTGTTTCCAGTAGGCTTATGAAGCTTCTGAAAAAGCATAGTCTGGCCTGTACTCCGCAACAACGAATGGTGGACCAGCTTCAAGCTGCCCAAGACTCCAACATGGAGGTAACTAGTTACTTTGCGACCGTCAAACGACTGCTCAGCGCAGCACTCGTAACTGATCCGAGCACAAGCGACTACACTATGCAGTGGAAGAGTGGGGACGCGACAGAGTGCAATTTCTTTATTTGGAATCATACTCCCTCCATCGTGATCAACGACAAGTTTGGAGACTTTCGGAGAGGCCACATGGAGCTTCCTTGCACACTCTCGCGAGCAGATGCAGAAGCAGTCAAGACAAGCCACTTTTCATGTGACCACGTTATCATCCATCTCTACGCCAGATTTCTCGAAACTATACGATCAATACGACAAAAGAAGAATTCGGGTCCAATGGATACTGATGCAAACCTTCGATCCAAAGTGACTGAAAAGTTGAGCCAGATGCCTCGCCAAGTCCAGTCCAAGACGGGCAGACCGGGTGAAATTGTGGTCACTTGGGTCGACAAGGAGAGTTACGTAGCTTCTGAGTTGCACGGGCTTGATTACAAATGCCGCGTTACACTTCACCGCGAGCGTACTTGTGCCAGTACGAAGAATGATCTCCTTGGATACGGTAAGCTCCTCGACAATCATAAAAGATCATCACCAAAAAATGGAGAAGGCTGACTCAAACTAGCTCCAGCCGAAGAAGATTCTCACAAAGGACAGTATAATGCGGGCTGCGGCTGTCCTGAACAGCTGGTGTGTCTAAAAGATCGACAGGCTCTCTTTTCTGGTCTGAGCTCTGAGGAAATGTACTTTCCGATGGTCGCTCGAACCGAGTTCCAAGCATTCTATGGCGAGCCTCCAAAAAGTCTCTCCCCAGTCGCAGATTCTAAGCAGACCCAAGTTCAGGATCAAGTGGCTCAGAAGCAAGCATGTGCCACAGCGGTAAGACCTAACAGTGAAACGAAGTCCCAAGGCAGTGCATCCGTACCATCAGCGACCAGAAAGCAATCTAAGACAGAGCAGTCAGGACAATCAAAACAACAGCGCCGGTTGAAACACGCGTCAGATGTTGACAGCAATGGGGGAGGCGTAAATTCTCGAAATCGCGACTTGACTCGATCAGACAAAACTTCTTCAAATGGCAGCGGATCTCATGACAATTCGTCGCAAACGAGACCAGTGGAGGGGGCCGAGACGCAAACCGTGCAGAGAAGTCTGACCGGTGCGGACAATCACAAGCCCAGGCACATGACTCAATCCCAGCTCGAAGAACTTATCAACCTACTTGAAGTAAGATGTCTTTTTTTCTAGCGTAGCTTTTCATAGCCACTAACAAGGAATTTAGGATCAGAAGCAGGCTTTGATCGATAGAATCGAAGCAAGCCTCGGAAGCGGCGCCCAGGGAGCTCCAGATCTAGCTTCTCAGGCTGATAAGGAAGATCTCGAGCAGCGACTCGCAGCTATTAGCAATGAGCTTAATGAGCTGAAACAAGAGCATGACAACTTTCTTTCGGCGGTTGAAGACGTCCTACAAGGCATCCAAGAAGCCACAGAAAGCACAAAATTGGAAGAGAAGGACGCAGCCTCGACTATCCCAGATTCGACTCAGGAAATTGTTCAAGGAGCACTAGAACGTTCCCAAGCAACGCCCATTCGACATCGAACTATTCTCCAGGGTGTGCGCACCTTGAAAGCCGATCACACAACCGTCCATCAAAACGTTTCTTATATCAGCAACTTGATGCAAACGCTGGGTGTTGCAAGGCTTAACCTCAACCCCCCAGCTGCTGCACCATCAACCTCGTCTAAGCGCCAACGGTCAGAGGACCCCGCAGACTCGCTGCCCCAGCCGTCATTCAAGATTCCCAAGATCACCGAAGGTTCCGACCCCGTTTGAAGGGCCGCAACCCGCTGGGACTTCGATTTCGCATGATCAAATATGTATAAGTCAGGTGCCTAAGGAGATTCAACATCGACCGTGGGCTGCAAAATTAACCATCGGCACATTATTCACAAACCGCAAAAACATACTTGCGAGAGCGTCATTGCCTGTACTATACATATGCAAAAAGGTATCAATATTCGTGGAAAGAGTGCTGGACTTTACTGCACCCCATCAAGTGAAAGGGCGAGCACGTGGAGCTGCCAGCGTGCCACATTCAGAGTATACTTAGAAGGGAGGAAAACAAAGAGCAATCGAAGTAAATGCTCCACTCGGAGTAGTTGATTGGAAGGGTATCATAACGGAGGTAAAAATCTAAGATACAAAAGAATTCAACATTCATCAAACATAGTCCCAGCAGGCTGTTTTTGATTGTTTTTGTATTTTTGTTTGTAAGATTTGCCAATTCTTCTCGCGGCAGTTGCTAACGCCTCCGCACAGGCGATTTTGAAGCTCACGGCAACGGAGGTTATCTTTCAAATCTCGTGGAAATATCCATCGTTATCCCCCATTCTCCAGAAGCCTCTCCTTCTCCAGCTCGTGAACCATCACCCAGTGGTTTTCTTTCTTACAATTTCTCCAAACGTACCCTTATCACCCCTCCTTCCCGACACCCGCACATCGGGCAGCTCAAGAAGGAGCTTCTCTTCCTCTTCCACTGGTGGAAGTTTTCTCTAGTTCTTCCCATAATATGCGTGACCAATAGTTCGCGTACGACTTCTATGGAAGTTCTGAAACTTCTTGCGTTTTATCTCTCCGCCGTAGAGGTATTGTATGATATCTTTTGTAATGTTCCGTCGTCGTAGTGGTAACCCGAGTGGTGTGGGCACGGTGCGGCAGGATAGCATTGGTGTTGTCGACTTCGACTTGAGGGTCCACGGTCGAGATCTCATGCGAGTTTCTCGATCTCCAAATTCACATCGATAAATTCGTAGCATGCGCGTGGGAATCGATTGTTCAACCGTGTTGATGGTATGCTGTTACAATCGAAAATGCTCCCATTCCGTCGAGACAACGATTCGAAGCTGTATGGATCTAAGAGGAATTAGATCAGATCAAAAAGGGGCAGTTACAGAAGAACGTACCAGGAAAGACCGCTCTTTCCGCGAGCTACCGCTACTTGCATGCCGGTACTTAACACCTCCATATTGAAGCTCTTGCCATGGTCAAAACGTCATGGCAAATGCCATCCCCAGTGCTCAACGTGCACCGCAAGCACGGAACCACGCATCACCACCAACACAACGGAAGAGTTGATGCGTGGTTGAAGAGAGAAGAGAAGAACAATGCGTCGGGAAAACAAACTCACTCAGTCCACAACCAAGCGTGATAGAAAGAACGACGTGCTCAGATATTCAGTACTGAGCCGCGACAGTTAACAGGAACAGGGCAGGGGATATTAGCCGGACGCATTTTCAAGCTAGGAAGTCTCTTCATTTGGACTCACTTCCGAAGAAACGTTACCCTTGTGCGATCGCATCGATATTGCTCTTTGTGCCTATGGATTCATTTCTCGGCGGCATGGAATCGAAGTCAGGTTTACAGCGGCTTAACTGGAATTCTCGAGCTTGAGTCCAACGAAGTCTAGTAGCAATATTCCCTGATGTCCTTTGAGGGAAATACCAGCGGGAGCTGGGCAGCTTCGAGATCATCAAGACGCACAGCTGAAGATCATCAGTAGCAACGCATTCCAGCCAGCTTCTTTGGCGTGATTTTCGGGTAGATCCGATGATCTACCCCGCATCGAATGGGTTCAGGGGCCCCTCAAATCTCAAGGAACGGATGTGAAATTTTTAATATAAGTTTGGTAGCTGCTATCCTGTCAGATGTTTCAGAAGCTGATTGCTGGCCAAAGTATGCCGTCATCCGGATACACAAACTCGTTCAAATGGCTCGGTGGTTTCATTGCCTGTAGGATGCCGACGTCTTCATTCCGTTGGTGTATCCTCTTTTATGACGATGGGATGGTCTGATGTATCTCCTTATAAGCTTGGATCTGTCTTTATTTCGAGCAGTTCTTGAATTATCCCCATCATTTTCACTTGTTGCAAATTTTAGATCAGATCTAGAAGCAACAGCCAGGCCCTAATATCAAGCACACCCAATACCTGCATCTCGGATTCCACCATGCACGTCAGAAGCTTGCTTTTCGATGGTACCCTCCTCTGGCTGAGCACCTTGGCTGCAGCCGCACCCCACGCCGACCCAACACCCACCTTCACCTTTGTCACTCCCCCTCCACCGGGTGAAAGTACGTTCAATTTTCTCTCCGTTCGAAATAGAAACTAATAGTCCCAGCGTACACTACGGGCTATCCTCTGTGCGGTATCCCTGGCTACACTCAGATCCCAGGCAACTACACCGAGATCGTCGAGCAAGAATCGAACAGTACTCTCAAATGCTGCCGAAACCAGTGCCGTGCAGCATACCCGGCTTGCAAGAGCATTGGATTCAGCCCGAAGTACTCTGAGTGCCTGTTTTTCGATCAGGTGGTCGAGAACACCCAATTATGGCGAGACAACACAAGCTACTTCGTTCATTATGATTTGAAGTGTCATGTGCGCTGAATGTGGGGTGGAAATATGCGGATATGCTGGGTTAAAATTGGTTCTCCGACGGAGTCCGATGTCTTCGGGGAGCTTCCATTGTCGCTGGAGTCAATTCAACTTTCAAGCCGTTTGTCAATACTCGCCACACATTTCTCTCCCGTCCTCTCACACCATTCTTGATGTATTTGTATTCATATTCTTGGCAGCGAAACCGTGTGGGAGGCCTAAGCGAGCCAGCTTGTCGTTTGGCCAGTGAGATATAGCTTTCAATTTAGGCACGCATGAACTTCTTCCCGACGTCGTATCCAGCTGCCTACTTTTTTCAGACAACATGCTGACTGCATGTTCTACACCCAAAATTATTGTATTTCAAATTACTGCGTGTGAAATAGTTCCAAGCGGAAATTTACTTTGAATTATTCGAAAGTTGGCTTCAAATTCGAATTTCAAGTGCCGAATTGTACTTCGCTGCTTCTACCGAAACTTCTCCTGTGAAAAAATGGCTCATGGCAACGCGACTCAATGTAGATGCCGTGTGTGCTCCAAGTACTAACCTATTGTGTTATTTCCAAATTGAGGCAACAAGTAGCCAAGTTGGTCAAGCTGCAATTAGTCTCTAAGCTTCTGTATCACAACTTTTGATTCGAGTCTTGATTTGAGGAGAAAGAGCTCGTAAATTTTAAAGAATAGATCGAGACGTTTTCTCCGTATTTCATAACGACGAAGGCGATACTCCCCGGGCCCCTGCTATTTGCGGCAGGAAAGATCCCGGCCAAGGCGGCATGTTGCTGTCCCTGCCACAACAGGTCAGATGCCCCGAGAAGGGCGAGGACATTCATTTCAGTTGAGATATCTGTGCATAAAAGCGGGCAGCACTCTCTAATTCCACATTTGCGTTCTTTCCCAGTTAAAAAAAAAAGTCCAATGCTCAACCTCCAGCATATTCGCGGCCTCACAACATGTCTGGCTCTTCTGACCGGTGCCAATTGCATAAAATTCTCCTACGAATCAGTCCAACTCACAAAGGAAGACATTGAAAACCTCCCAGCCATTGCATTTGGAGACAAATCTGTGACCTCTGCCCATGAAGAGGCTAGCTGCAAGGCCATTCCGGGTAGCCCAGAGTGGCCCGCTGATGACGAATGGAATCGACTCAACAGTTCTCTAGGCGGTGCCTTATTGAAGCCCATTCCACCAGCGTCTGTTTGTTACAGTGAATCTTCGGCACTTGTACAAGATGCAGCCGCATGCAATTTCCTTCTCCGCAACGCCAGCAGCACTCGCTTCTACATAAATGATCCACTCACTGTTTTGTCTTCGTGGCCGGAAGGCGATACCTGCTTCGCGACGTCTAATCCTCAAGGGAATTGTACGCAGGGTGGATTTCCCACCTATGTTGTCAATGCTTCCACCGTACAACAAATTCAGATGGGAATCAATTTCGCTCGCAACGAGAATATTAGACTTGTCATCAAGTAAGTTTTCGAAGCCCCATTTTTATTTGTCATTTTTAGAGATATGGAACTAAATCTCGCCTCAGAAATACGGGCCATGACTGGGTAGGCAGATCAGTAGGTGCTGGATCTCTCAGCATTTGGACGCATCATTTCAAGGACTTCGAGTATCTGCCCCAATACAGCCAAGGAGAATATAGTGGCAGAGCTGCTAGAGTTGGCGTTGGACTCGAGTCATGGGAACTGTATCCCCTTATGGCCGCTAATGACATGGCGCTTGTTGCACCGGCTGGGGACTCCACCATTGGTGTTTATGGTGGTTTTATGCAGGGTGGAGGTCACTCGGTCATGGCCTCGTATTATGGACTGGGAGCCGACCAAGTTCTTTCGCTTCAGGTCGTCACGGCTGATGGTAGGTTCATTACGGCAGACCCCGAGACAAATGAGGATCTTTTCTACGCATTGCGTGGTGGTGGTCCAGGTAAGTCTTGACTTCTCTTAGCTGTGAATTGTGCGTTCCGTGACATAGTAGACTAATATTGCATCTCAGCCACTTACGGAATCGTAACATCCGCAATTGTCAAAGCCTACCCACGGACCATTGTTAATACAGCTTCCCTAAGTTTTTCACTCGCCGTAGCTAAAAATATCGAGACCTTTTGGCAAGGAGTCAGCATGTTCTATTTCTATGGCAAGCATATCACCGAGTTAGGCGGAACGACCTTCAATTATCTCAGTCAAACCAGCAACACCACAGCAAGCTTTTCGACTACCTTTCAAATGCCAGGAATGTCTTCAGACCAAGTCTATGACGCCGTACAGCCATTATTTGACTCACTCAACGGCATCGGTATTCCAGTGCCTGCCGTCAACCCAGTCCCGTCAGTCTTGTGGGCTCCTTCCCAAAAGCAAGGAACGGGCGACGTGCCAGGTAATTCGTTGTTTTCAAGCCGCTTGTTTCCTCGCGTCAACTGGGAGAATGAAACACTCTGGAACGAAACAATGGCCGCCATACGAGAGACTGTCGAAGCGGGTTATACCTTCCATGGCATCCATATGTCACCAACAGCGAAAATCGCCGGCTATCCAGGAAACAACGCAGTCAACCCGGCTTTTCGTACGGGGCTCATGCACGCAGATTCGTTCAACAGTCTCATGATCCGCGGGGCATCAGCGCAGAAATTCAAAGATAGCTATGCGCGCCATAATAGCTATATGAATAAGATTCGGGCTGTGACGCCGACTGGAGGTGCGTACATTAATGAGGCTGATGTGACGGAGCCCAATTGGCAGCAAAGCTTCTTTGGAGACAATTACCCGCGCTTGTTGAGAATCAAGAAGGAGACCGATCCGTGGGGTGTGTTTTGGGCGCCGAGTACACCTGGTAGTGAGGCGTGGGAGGTCAGGACCGCGGATGGACTGCCGACTCAAAATGGACCTTTGTGTAAAACTGGACGACTGAGATCATAAATTTCACTTGACTGAGCAAAAGAAGCAGAGCAGGCAACAAAGTAAAAGGATCGTCGCGCTGATTTCTTGCATCACACTAAACATCCCTCTCAGTTTTGGACACCTTTGTCTTCTATGGATGATTTAAATTATGCTAGCTAAAGGGGCCCATCTACTCAGTGACTAATGACGCCACGTCAAGGTCAACAAGCAAAGACTTGTTCAATGAAAATCATTTTGCTTTCTCTTCCAGGCCAGGAAGCTTCTTGGGCAGGCTCTGAAAGTGTTTAGCAGCAGACCTTAATACAGCCACGAGAAAATACCAATACAGCATTTGATGTGTCGACTGATGGCGCTTATCAACGACGAGACCAAGAGTAAGAAGCTAGTTCAAGAGGCATCTGCTGGGTGGCAATAACTGAATTCAGGGGATTACGGGTCCAGGGATGAGCTTTCAGCGGTAGACTTCGAGGAGCTGGTGGAGTTGGCTTGATTCTGATCTCGCCGAGAAGTCAATTCAGGCTGAATTATCATGGAACATAAATATTCTAGATTCAAACCCCAGAATTTCCGAAGACTAAAAATCAAATAGTTACTAAAACATGTGAAGTGCGATCGGAAAGGGGTGGTGACTTTACCCCGCGTCAACGTTACCCCGCTATCCAGTGGAATACTTGCGATGAACAGTGGGGGAACACAACTACTGTAATAAGCATTTTTCTTCTTCTTGAGGCTCAATAAGAAAATATCAAGTTCCACTAGCGGTAGATACGCTTCAAAGTCTCAACAGTTAATTGATCAGTGTACAAGTAAATGTAAGATATTCAGTGAAGTGAGGCTCGCTAGAATGCAGGGAGCCTACGCTGTAACTTCGTAAGCGCTCCACTGAACGCTCGTATATCAGTGATCACCCCCTAAGCTTCATAGCCCCCAAATTGACAGTCATATTTAGTTCCGATCTGTCTACAAAATTTGACCATAAAAAGGTACCAGATATCGCAAGACGGGCCGACAATCGCGATGTCATGCATAACAAGCGTACAGTTTCGAGTATCGGGTGCACAAGCCCGCGTATCTAACATGTTCTCTGCAAGGGCCATCGGGTCCGGGTATTTATTTGCATTGCTTTAATTACAGTGTGTGACCAGTGATCTTCACCCCTGGAATGGAGTGGACATGAACCCCTGGAACTTTTACTGCATCATGGTATCATCAGCGTTTTCGGAAGCTGCAACTGAACCACGAACCTGCGCTTGTTTAAGCATGAGGAAGCTTTCTTCCTTGACTTATGCTCGGTTTTCGCGATGAACTGCTCTATATCTTGGCATTCTTATCCCAGATTGCCAATTCTACTACCTATTCATCCCATGTAGGACATCGTACGAACACCATGTGCGCGCTCGCGACCCTCATTTTGCTCCTGTTTGCGACCGCCGCCTTTTGCGCTGTTGACGCGGTGCCAACATCTTCCGATTTCCGGGAGCAATGTCTGTCCTTTACGCCAGAGAAATTTATCAAGAATTCCACGAGAACTCATTTAGAATATGTTACTAAAAACACCACGTTGAAATTCCCTGATAATGTTGCGTCCTGTGGCCGCCCACGCCAGAAGGTAGACACTAATATCTGCCGAATTGCACTTTCCATTCCTACATCTTCGAGATCGAGCATTACTTTTGAATTGTGGCTTCCAGAAAACTGGTCTGAGAATAGATATATATCTACGGGAAATGGGGGAATAGATGGGTGTTTGTGATACCTTACTTGCACTTTGAACTTAGCTGAGAATTTCTAGGTGTGAAATATGAGGATTTGGCGTACACTACTGCGAATGGCTTCGCTGCCATGGGCACAAATAATGGGCATAATGGAACAACAGGGGTAACATTTCTGGGGAATCCTGATATACTAGAAGATTATGCATACAGAGCGTAAGTTTACATGCCTCTAGACTGGAGCCATGGCTGACTCCAATCCAGTCTCCATACCGGCACCACAGCCGGCAAGCTTCTGACTGAGAAATTTTACAACAAAGTTCCGTCCTACTCGTACTATCTCGGATGCTCTCTCGGTGGTCGCCAGGGGATCAAAGCAGCAGAAGCATACCCAGACGATTTCGATGGCATCGTAGCCGGCTGTCCAGCCGTCGACTTCAACCACCTGCAAGGAGAGCGAGCTCTATTCTACACCATCACCGGTGCCGCCAACTCCACGAACTTCATCTCCGCAGAGCAATGGACAGGACTCATCCACAACGAAGTCCTGAACCAATGTGATGAAATCGACGGCGTAAAAGACGGCATCATCGAAGTCCCAGACAAATGCCACTTCAACCCCGAAACCCTCCTCTGTAAACCCTGGCCCTGGCTCTGGCAAAACACCGTCGAATGCCTAAACCTAGCACAAGTCCTCCAACTAAAACAAATCTACGCACCATACATCTACCCCGATGGCCGGCCTATCTTCCCGCGCATGAACCCAGGCAACGAGATAATGGCCGTAACGAAATTCTTCGCTGGTGCTCCATTCAGCTACTCCGAAGACTGGTTCAGATACGTAGTACTAAACGACACGACCTGGAACGCCAGTCTTTACACTTCTGACCTCGCCTTCCAAGCACAGAAACAAAATCCCTTCAATATCCAGACTTGGCCCAAAACGCTTCCGGCTTTCAAACGTAAAGGCGGGAAAATCATCTCTTATCACGGGGGTCAAGATAACCAAATCACAAGTTTCAACACCGAGCGGTTCTGGGACTATATGGCGCGCGAGGATCCCGATTTACAGGACTGGTATCGCTTCTTCAGAGTCTCAGGAATGTTCCACTGTAGCGGTGGTCCTGGAGCTTGGGCTTTCGGACAAGGTGGGGGTAGCGCGGCGGCGGGCATTGAGTTTGAGCCGAGGGGAAATGTGTTGGCTGCTATGGTCGAGTGGGTGGAGAATGGGAATGCGCCGGAGAGTTTGAGGGGCACGAAGTTTGTTAATGATACGGTGGGGATGGGAGTGCAGTTTCAGAGGGATCATTGTTTGTACCCGGTGGAACAGACGTATGTTGGTGGTAATCCTAATGAGACGATGAGTTGGAGGTGTATATAGAGGATCTAGCTCTTGGAACTAGATTATAAGTAATAGTCATAGGGGATGACACAGGGTGTAAATATCGCAATGATTGATCTGGATCAAAGCTCATATTTATTATCTCTCTAGCTTCATGGCGAAGAAAATCCCAAACGCCTCCCACAGTTTACTGCGATGCACATTTCGAGCAATTCCCAAGATGCAACACATAGCTACATCTGCACCCTCCTCGCAAACCCCCTCACCATCGGCATCCCACCAACCTCATCCCCCACCGTCCTATTCCTCGTCTCCATCTCAATCTCCGTCGTCCTAACAATCTGCCTAAAACCCTTACTATTCCTATCAGTCCCACTCTCCAACCCATCACCATAACTTGCCGATTTCCTAGTACTGAAGAACCCACTAGCATGACTCGAAGCACTTTTGAAGAAAAGATGAAAACAGGGTCGCATGACGATGATTGTGGCTGCTATGATGCCGATGAATTCTTCGACCATGGCGACTGTGTTGGAGGTTGTGGATGCCCATTGATTGTCGGTTTTGGAGAGGGGGGTGGGGTGGTACATTAGTGCTACGCGCCAGGTTGCGCAGCTTGTGTGTCTGGATCGAATTCCATCAGCTTTCCCTTATCTCCAAATCCAAAAGTGACGTGAAGATAAGAAGGTGAAAAGGGAAGAGAATCTGAAACTTACATAACACCCAAACTAATCAATCCCATCAACTGCAACACCTCCTTCGGCTGCTGCTTAACCTGCAACAACGCCGGGAAAGGCAACACAATAATCCACATACTCGTCAAAATATTAATATACCCATTCGTCAATCTAAACAAATCATTATCAATACACCTCCCCGGCACACTCTTATTCCAAGCTTTTCGAACAGGTGTGCATTGGAATGTGGAGACGAGAGAACCAGCTGTGTAGTAGGCTATGACTACGGCTGCGAGGGCGTAGTTTAGGACGCGGGAGACTCGCACGGTTAGGGTGCGTGATTTGCGGAAGATGGAGATGTAGATTACGATTATTGAGAGTTTTGTAAGGCCGGTTTCGATTTTGAAGAAGACTTGGTTTATCCAGGAGAGCTGGATGTGTTAGTTTGGGATTGAAGAGGAGGAGAGGCGACGAACGAGGCTGGGGATGTTGGAGTTGCGAATGCCAGGGGGAACGTCTTTCTTGTGGTATCCGTAGCCCCATTTTGTGTATTCTGAGAAGTGTTAGAATTGCATCGGAGTTGGAGGGGATGAATAGAGAGTCTTACGTCCCATTGTGAGCCCGGCTTGGCATAGTGCCAGGACCTGCAAATGTATTAGAGGAAAAGCAAATCAATGAGCAGTCAGGCCTGCCGTTGCGTCTATAAAAGTGTGTATCTAATTTTTGATGACTGCTTTTAAGTGTGAAAGCAAGGGAAAACCACAATCCTCACCAGTGCAATCGAGAGTAATAGATCTGACAATCCTAATGTCCGCCTGGAGAAACGAAACGCCAGACGCCAGATCACCAAGATCCCTGTCATGATGCAAAGCGTAACGACAATGCCGATAAGGACAGCGGCATTCGTCGGCCCGGTGAAATACTCGACCATGGCGGGGGTAGATTCATGGGGAGTAAAGGCGGGGAAGTTGAGAATCAAGACACTGGAACCTGTCTGGGGATGATGGTGTGATGCCGGCCTTGAGAATGAAAACACTTCTCTATGGTAATAGAAAGCTTCGCTACAGAGTCCTATTTGAAGCCTCAGTGATCGTCAGTAAGGTGCGTAGGGAGTTCGGGGAGAGAAGGCTCTCTTTCCAAGCAGCCGCTGCAGGGAAAAGGCTGAGCCGGGAGTTTAAGGCTTTGCCATTGCGGTAATTGATGAGGTAAAAGAGGATGTGGGCAGTAAGCAGCCCCCAAATACAGTACCTAGCCAGTGATAATGAGACGTCTGAAGCCGACGAGGCTGCGATTTGTGGTAAACAATCCAAGGCAATCTAACATGCAATATCAAATTCACTATGCACCACCAGATCGACACCAACGATGTGGACACTGCGCTAAGCACATGTGTGATGGAACCACTTGAAGCACCCGGGGTTATATGAGAAAACGTGAGATTCATCACCAGCATGTGTTCTCGTCTGCAGTGCTACATCACTGCAATCACCTTCGAAATATCGCGACAAAACTGGCCCAATTCCAGGAGCGGCCTTTGCATCAGCGATGGCAGTAAGGGGAACACCAACGCCCTCGAATGTATGCGATATAGCTACATTGCCTTGGAACTTTGAGAATTGTCCATTTGATCTAGGTGATTTGATGAATTCGAATGAGGATCTTCCACAATGCGTCACCCAGCGCCGAGGAAGCATGAATCGTGCATCCCAAACAAAACATTCTCGGTTCGGGACATAGTGATCGAGATAGGGAGTGATCTCCTCAGGCAAGGTGGCTACAAACTTCCCGCGGTGCCTGTACCTTACTTGATGTACCATTGAACAGGAACCATACTCCATTGACGATCGTTGCGCTGCGTACCAAGATGATGAATTGGGAATTTCCAGACCGTGCTGACCAACTCGTTCTTGTGTGAGGAACCTTCCTTTCTACCAACGATCGGGGCTGCGGTGGACGTGATGGAAAGGAATAACGAGACAATGCATCTTGGCAGAAAAGCTGCAGCTTAGCTGGGGAGGTTAAATATTACAGGTAGAGATTCGAGTTTAGAATGCAAAATGCAGAATGTAACGACCAGCTACTAGCAACGACTGGCAATATTTTCACTTGAACTGAGATTATACATCTCTTGTAGTCAAGTGTGACATCTCTTTCCCGGTGATTGTCCGTCGTGAAATGAAACTCTGGAACACATCCAAGAGGGGACTACCCAGCTGCCCAGAAGTGGTGCAGGACTCTGACAGATTCAAACGAAAGCCAGTTGACAAAACAATTACTGTGTTGAATTGTTGCTGCATCAGTAAAGATCGCGTCTCAATGCTATTAGACACTTAATACAAGAAGCGAGGTGAACGAGGTTTTGATATGAAAGAAATACAAAGATTCGCGTCGCAAAAATTAGTGCCGGCTCCCTGATCCCCCGCAAAAATTATTTAGCGTAGCTAGACATCATCAAACTGTCAGCCTCGTCGTCGAACGACTACAAACTACCCTGCGGATCTTTTGGATACACTATGAATTATTAACTATTCGCCTTTACATGGAGATCTATCAAGGCTCTCTGATTTTGACCGAGAATGGTCAAGAAGGGGCAAGCAAAAGGGGGAAAGCCCGGAGGCGGGGGAGGGGCCAAAAAACCGTCTCCGGCGACGACGACAGGTGATGACAGCTTCATCGTCTTTTCGAACTCAGATAAAGACCCCAAGCCGAAGAAGCAACCCGCGCCAAACGGAGCTGCTGGGCCCTCTGCGCTGGATGGACCAGCCCTCGCAGGAGAAGCGCCAAAGCGCCCAGATGTCAAGAAGTTGATCGGAGGCGCATCATGGACAGGGAAGTTGCCGGTCAATATGCTGTCTGAGCATTGTCAGAAGCAGAAATGGGAGAAGCCAGAGTATACGATGGTTGGTATTTGTGATGCGTGGGGAGACTCTGCTAATTGCTGGTCCTAGTCCAAAACACCAGAAGGCTACTCCTCCATGGTCGTCCTCAAATCGAAGAACCCAAAGACCCAAGAGCTCGTCCAGCTACAGCCCTTCAAACTCCCACCGACCCACAAACACCTCGCCGCGAAACCTACAGCGCTCGAAGCCAGACATTTTGCTGCTACATACGCACTGTTCAGAGTCTGCAGCATGCGAAATATACATATGATGTTACCACCAGATTATCGGGATTTATGGAAGGGGGAATTTGAAGTTTTGAAGAAGGAAGACGTCAAAGAGGGTCGAGGCTGGATGTATGAAGCTGATCCATTTGCGGCTCTTCGAGAGAGGGAAGAAGCCAAGGCTGTGATGGAAAAGAAGCGTAATGAGCGCGAAAAGGCGAAAGAGAAGGCGGCCAACACCCCAGGTGGCCCTGGTGGTGTGGGACTGGCTCTTCGAAATAATGGATCAGGAGGTGCTGGCTCTGGATCACACAATATACATAGAGGATGGACCCGTGTGCCAAAAATCGAGATGGGCAAACGGACCCGCGCCCAAATCGAAGCATTGATACGGAAACACGCAATCTGGAATCCTCACGACGTGAAGATGTCGGGGTTTCAAAAACATTCCATTATCAACGAATTTAAAAATCTTGATTTTCGGCAGAGCCATGTTGAGGAAGCCGTAGAAGAATGCAAGGACCGCGAGGAGACCTTGGAATGGCTTCTCATCCACGTCCCCGAAGACGATCTACCCCGATGGGCATTACCTGAGGGCTATACGGCTGGCATCAGTATGGGTAGCAGTGATCTCAAGAAGGAAGGCGCAATCAAGCGCTTGGCCGAAGCAGGCTACGCAATGGATTTGTGCAAGCAAATTTTCGATGTCACCGGCGATGAGGGCAAGGCTGCTGAAGCGCTGCAACAAATTTTACTGTCTAGTGGACAAGATCCTGACATGCCTGAGCCTGAACAAGATTCCTGGTCCGCCCAAGATGCCGAAGAAAGTTCTGAAAGTATTTGGGAGGAAGAATTAACAAGTCTTCAATCTGTCTTTGGTGAACAGTTCCAACGGCCATCCAAAGATGTTTGTAGGATAACTATCAAACCATCAAACCGAGGCAGTAATAAGGAAGTCGAACCTGTTTTACAAATCAGACGCTCCCAGGAGTACCCTCAGAAAGTTCCAGTGGTATCAGTGGAGGCTGCGTTACCATCGTACATACGTTTGAGCATCATGAAGCAAGCCCTCAACCATGCCAAGGACACTTGGCTGGGGGAACAAATGAGTTTTTATCTCGTCGATTGGGTCGAGCAAAATTTGTACAGCATTATCCAAAGGCCAGGAAAGCTTCGAGAGATTTCTGCTGCTGCTTCAACCACTAGCGAGGTGCGGCCAATGCACCGAAAGAGGCAAAACAATTCGCGGCACCCCAGGCCAATCAGATGGGCGCCCAATCCTAAAAGTAAGGACGATTGGACAAGGCGGCAACTTGATCCAAAGCTTCAAGCCAGGATACAGCAGCGCAGAACGTTACCTGCGTGGGAGATGAGAGAAATCATTATCGACACAGTAAACTCGCATCAAGTAACCATCATATCTGGGGAGACTGGGTCTGGTAAATCTACCCAGTCAGCACAGTTCATCCTTGATGATCTATACCAGAGAGCTCTGGGTGACTGTACGAAGATCATGCAAGTGGAACTTCATATATATGTAGAGATATTGCTAATGTAAATATTCAGTTGTACTCAACCCCGAAGGATCTCGGCCCTTGGTTTGGCTGATCGTGTAAGTGACGAGCGATGTTCACCAGTCGGACAAGAGGTCGGCTATATCATCCGTGGGGAATCTAAAAGCACACCCAATACGAAGATTACATTCGTGACTACCGGTGTACTTCTCAGAAGACTCCAGACTTCTGGAGGAAGCAGCGAGGATGTCGTTGCCAGCTTGGCGGATGTCAGCCACGTGATCATCGATGAAGTTCACGAGAGAAGTCTGGACACTGATTTCCTGCTCGTCTTGCTTCGTGATGTTCTCGTAAAGCGAAAAGACTTGAAACTTATCCTCATGAGCGCTACTTTGGATGCTGGCGTCTTTGAACAATACTTCAAGAGCAATGGGAAAGTTGGTAGGGTCGAAATCAGCGGCCGAACGTATCCCGTGGAAGATTACTATCTTGACGACGTTATCCGGATGACTGGCTTCAATGCTGGCCGTGGCGGAAGACCGAACGAAGAAGATGCTGAGACGGCTGGAATGGATGCAGACGTTGCTGCTGCTATCCAGAGCATTGGTATGAGGATCAATTATGACCTGGTGATGCAAACCGTCAAGGAGATCGATGCAGACTTGACCCATCTAAAGCAATATGGGGGTATCCTTATTTTTATGCCTGGTGTGGTTGAGATCAGCCGCACTCTCGATTACTTACGTTCAATACCGAATCTTCACGCCCTGCCATTGCATGCCGGTTTGCAATCATCAGAGCAAAGAAGAGTTTTTCCTCACGCGCCGTCTGGCAAGCGTAAGGTCGTGGTTGCGACAAACGTGGCCGAGACCTCCATTACCATTGATGATATCGTTGCGGTGATCGACAGTGGACGAGTCAAAGAGACCAGCTACGATCCACAGAACAACATGCGCAAGCTTGAGGAAGTGTGGGCATCTCGTGCAGCCTGCAAGCAAAGACGTGGTCGAGCTGGAAGAGTGCAAGCTGGAAAATGCTACAAGCTGTACACCCGCAATGCCGAAATGTCGAAAATGATGGAACGTCCTGAGCCCGAGATTCGAAGAGTGCCTCTGGAGCAGCTTTGTCTTTCGGTTCGAGCTATGGGCATTAAAGAAGTGGCTGCGTTCTTGGCGAGTGCGCTGACACCACCTGAGAGTATTGCGGTTGATGGTGCAATGGAGCTTTTGGGTAGAATGGGCGCTTTGGATGGTGATGATCTCACTGCACTTGGTCGCCATCTGTCGATGATCCCAGCAGATCTCCGCTGTGGTAAGCTCATGGTATACGGAGCCATGTTTGGTTGTCTCGATGCATGCGTTACCATCGCCGCTATTCTTACTGTCAAATCACCATTCGTATCCCCAATGGAGAAAAGAGAAGAAGCCAAAGCCGCGCGAGCGAAGTTCGCAAAGAATCAAGGTGATCTGATCGGCGACTTGAAAGCCTTCGAGCAATGGGATGAGATGATGAGTAACAGGGCGTAAGTCACCTCCACATACATTGTCAATATTCACTAACACTTCTAGTATTCGCCAAGGCGAAGTCAGAAACTGGTGCGGCGAAAACTACCTCAACTTCCAAACCCTCTCCGACATATCTTCCAACCGCGCCCAATACCTAACTTCCCTCCGCGACCTGTCCTTCATCCCCTCCTCCCCTTCCCCTTCGCTCAATAAACACAACAGCAACACACCCCTCATCCGCTCTCTCTGCGCCGGCGCCTTCAACCCCCAATTGGCACGCATCGACTTTCCAGACAAGAAATTCGCACAGTCAGTGTCAGGTGCCGTAGAACTAGATCCGGAAGCTAGGACAATCAAATATTTCAACCAAGAAAACGGACGCGTGTTTGTTCATCCGAGCTCCACAGTCTTCGACGCCCAGACATTCCCAGGGAATAGCGTCTACATGAGTTATTTCAACAAAATGGCCACCTCCAAAGTCTTCATCCGAGATCTCACCCGTAAGCCCTCCCTCCCTTTCCCCTCACCACCAAATTTCACTAACGAGCATAGCATTCAACGCCTACACAGCACTCCTCTTCTCCGGCCCCATCACCCTCGACACACTAGGCCGCGGCCTCATCGTCGACGGCTGGCTGCGGCTCCGTGGGTGGGCAAGGATAGGGGTCCTGGTTAGTAGACTTAGGGGTATGTTGGATGATGTGTTGGCGAGGAAGATTGATGAGCCGGGGTTGGAGTTGGGGGGTGATGAGGTTGTGGAGGCTGTTTTGAGGTTGGTTGAGCTGGATGGGCTGGATCAGTAGGGGTTTGGCAGGGGAAGATGCGTGCTGGGATTGCAGGGGTGAGAATGAGGGCGTATGGTTGGAATTGGAAAAGCATATAGATGGCGTTGTGCCCCGAGTTGAATTTGAGAGCTTTTTTGCAGTGTTCTGAGCACTTTTTGCGACTTCGTTATACGAGATTCTCGCCAAACAGCCTCACTTCCAGCATCCTTGTCAACGCCCTCTCGCCCTCAACGCCCTCATCATGCAGGCTCAACGCCAGGAAGAAGATCCGACGAACCAGATGGAGAATATCTCCCACCTCATGCAATCATCTTACCCCGTTCAGGGGACTGATGCCTTGCATGAGGGCGGGTGAGTTTTTTTTTAAAATGGTAACTTACCGAATTAGGGAAAAATTAAATGAGAAATGGCTGGAAGGGACGGATACCGGTACGGGTGCTCTGCGATGCACACCGCGTGACGGTTTCGCCATCACGGGACCGTCGTCCTTCGAAGCTTCGCAAACTGCCATCAACCAGACTCAAGGGGTTCACGGCAACAACTTCGTCCCGAATGACAACTTCACTGACATCGATCGAGACTTCCCTGGACAGCCGCCCCACTATCTCGGGATCGCAAGTACACCAAATGTCTTCCTACCAACTCCGAATTACGGATTCCATGTTCCAAACACTGTGGGTCTCCAAATGGATGGCTCCTTCCTGGAACCATCTGTACCTGTATTTGACCCCCGAAACACCCAAGGACATGGAATAAACAGCATTGTACCGTGTTCACCATACATGTCCAACTATGCAGCTAGCGGATACCTTCTCCCCTTTCAGGTCAGCATGGACGACTTGACAATAAATGCACCCTTCATGCCAAATCATCAAGGGGTGGGTGACATAAGCGACTGGGCTAGCCTAGAAGGATTCGACAACACCATAATGGACAACTCCATGTTCCCTAACACCATGGCTATGGAGGCAAACATTCTTCAGCAGCCGGTTTCTTCCATCCCTCAGGCATCCCCAGCTCCTGTTACCCAGGCTGCAGCAAGCCAGTTCCAATGCAACTACTGCCAGAAGACATTCAAGCGCGACGCCGATCGCATCCGTCACGAGAACAGCAAACACCTCAACATTGCCGGAGCTCATATATGCCAAGTCACCGGATGCCCCAAGAGCCAGGGCCGAGGATATACTCGTAGTGATAAATTGACTGAGCATATGTGGAAGAAGCATGGTAATTTGGGGTACACGAAGCGTACCTAAATAAGCTTCGTAACTCACGCGGTAGCCAAATTAAGCCAAATCTACGAGATGAGAAAGTTGGGCGGAAGAGGAGCACAATGATGGAAGGTGATGTTTCATTTTTACTTGCGATGAAGGGACCAGTAGCTAGTAGTTTGTGTTTCTGCTCAGCTTCGAATCTATGTTTTTGCGAAATGCCTGTTGGATAGGCTGGATCAGTAGGGGCTTAGCAGGGGAAGATACGTGCCGCGATGCAGGGGTGGGAAGGAGGGCATATTATTTTGGAAATAGGAAGAGTATATAGGTGGTATTGTCCCCCAAGTTGAATTTGCTACTTCGTTGCACGAATTTCTCGCCAAACAACCTCACTTTCTGGTATCCTTGTCCACGCCCTCTCGCCCTCAACGCCCTCATTATGCAGGCGCAGCACTACGAAGAAGATCCGACGAACCAAATGGAGAAGAATCCCCACCTCATCCAGTCATCTTACCCCACAGGGGTTGGTGGCTTGCATGAGGGCGGGTGAGTGCTTTTTTTTTTAACGTACGTGCGCAGACACCGCCCAGGACACTATGGCCCCACCATCACGGAACCGGCGCTCGGTGCCTCACACACAGTCGCAAGCCAGACTCAAGGACCAGCTTATGACACCAACTTCGTTCAGAACGACAATTTCATTCAGATCAATCAAGGCTTCCCTGGACAGCTATACCAATACCCCGAGGCGCCAACTCCGAACTACGGACTCAATGGCCCAAGCACTGCTGGCTTTCAGGTGGATGGTTCCTTCACGGGACAGCCTGTGCCAGTCTTCGAGCAACCAAATTTCCAATGGACTGGAATGAACTCCACGTTGCAGAACCCATCATTAACTAACTATGGAACTTTCGGAGGCCCTTACACATCTGGATTTGCTATGGACGACTTGACGATGAATGCACCCTTCATGCCGAATACGGAACCTGTTAGTGAAATTGCCGACTGGCCTGTCACGAGAGATCTTGATGCCGCGATGATGGACAACCCCATGATCCCTGTCGCTCCCGACATCAACTCTGTCCAACAAATCATCACGTCCGTTCCACAAGCTCCACCGGGGCTCGCACAGGCTCCCATACCCGCTCAAGTTTCTAGTCCTCGTGTCGCATGCACCCACTGCCCCCAAACCTTCGTCCGGGACTACGACCGCGTCCGCCATGAAAATAGCAAGCACAACAACGGCCCCGCCCCCGCTGCTCGTGTTTGCCTAATCAATGGATGTCCCAAGAGCCAAGGCGGAGGATATACACGAGCTGACAAGTTGACTGAGCATATGTGGAAGAAGCATGCCGCTCTTGGATACACTAAGCGTACCTAAAGAGAACCCTCATACGGTACCAGCAACCACGAGATGTGAAGGATGGCCCTAGGAGGGAGATGGAGGAGATGGAGGAAAAGATTTCATATGAGTTTGCGTGTGTTTGATGGCCAAGTAGCTAGTCTTTTGTGTCTTATGCTCGGGCTTGAATATATGTTTTTGAAAAACTTGGGCTACATCAAGGTGACTCTTCATTCACTTTCTAGAATGTACTCATTATCACGAAAGACGTGAGAAAGTATAGTATGTGTGAGTGACGTCCCATTCAAGCAGCTGATTACACTACACTTCAACCTCCCTGAAATTCCTTCCCCTCCTGTATGGAGGGTAAACGTATACGCTACTTGTCTTCTTCGATACTTAGCAACAGCATCACCAACTCTCGATCCACAATAATCAATCCTGAGTCTCCCTTAGCCGACATGGCCGCTCCGCAAGTAGATGCCACCAAACAGCAGTGTGGATGTTTGGTGTGGTAGTTCGGGACTACCCCAAGATATCCTTCCATCTCACTTAAACCCCAATTCCAAATGAATTGGTTTGCTTTCCGGAGTTCTACAGTGATCCAATCTATCCCAGCTAGCATAAAACCTTGCGCAACTTGTGTACAGCAGGAACAAGTCAATATACGGTTTAGCAACCCCGTTTCAAAATCCCGGAGGTCATTTAGCGTAACTCATAACTTGTAACGAAGATTCTTCCTGAAGACGTCGCTTCTTCGAAGGGTAGTGCAATCCCGAAGAGTTTGGCCGCCACTGTTTGCGGAAAATGGGGGACAAGAGCGCCAGTATCACGGTCAATTAGCTGGTGGAGAATAGCAGTGTCTCTCTGATTGACGTGGATTGATGAATTCAACATCTGCCGCTGAGTATTGATCTTCCTAGAGGGAGTTGGAACCAAACTGGCTCGAAGCTCGAGTTCGGAAGATAATTCTCGAAGCTGATGATTCGAATGCAGCTAGGTCCGGGATTGCCATTGATGTCACTGATGTGCAATTCAGAAGAAATTGGCCCAGACCGTGCAGGATGAAGCATTTCCTCCTCTCGAAGATCTTTGATGCTATTCAGCAAAATGTTAGTTTTTGACGGCACCCATGAGTCGATGTGGTGAACAATCTTGGTTTTCAAGTCGTATCAGACCACCGTCCAATGATTCAACACAGCGTGGTGAAGGGGTAGTACGACTCTGTTTCGACGACCTCCCTGCACCAATCGACTATTCCTGTTCCCCCAAATCGCACAGCCCTTGAAAACTGACGTTGGTAAAGCCGTGTCCTATTTTGAGACTCGGGGTTATCCGACGAGCTTTCGTAACACTGGGCCAGAATTTGTCAGGAGTTGCAACCGGATCGTCTGACTCTGATAAAATAGGTCACCGGATTGGCCGCTGATTCCCCCTTCTCCGCCTACAATTATCGGTATATTATTACGCACGAGGCTCCAGGACGCACCGTATTTCCATAATTCCCCCTTTGTGATGACTTTGCCAAACTTTTGGACGTGATAAGCCACCCAATCCTGTCCTGATTAGCGTTGATTATGGCCAGTCTGGGAAATTGCAACTTACATGTATGACTGGCGGCTTTGCTGGCCTACACTCCGGAACGGCTGGCCCACTTCTTGAGCGGGAGCAAACTTTGTCAGCAGAAAGCAATATTGGGCTGGAGGAAGATGCGTCTGATCCCGGTTCGACTTCATAGTATCCCTCTTCCTAGTATCCCTCTTATGCCGCCTGTCGATCATGTCTCTGAATTCAATGAGGATGGAGTTGAATTTCTGTGCTTTTGGATCTCTTTCCGAACAATATTTCATGATTTCTAGCGCTTAGTCAACATAGGTTCTGGTGTCCGGTTCATCCAAACCCAGCCTCCGGAAACAGATGAGGGTATGCCGGTATATTGCTCTCACATCGAACGCTTTCGGATATCCCAGTGGATATTTGCATGCAAGGATTCGAAATCTGTGCGCAATATGACTTGCGACTTTGCCGTCCTCTTTGGCATTGAAATCCTCGTGCGCCGGTGCAAGCATCTCACCCCTACGAATCTTCCCAGCATCTTTCTTGTTTTTGCTGGTATCCAATAACGATGGAAGTGCGGTCGTATTGAAAGATGTCTCGTACCAAGAGATGTAAGCCATGGGTTTCATCAGAGTGGATATGGGGACCTTCCATTAAGTCGAGTTCGGAAGATATTTCTCGAAGCTGACAATTCGAGTGCCAGGGTCCTGAGCTGACCGGAAGCGGCCTCCATAAACTCCCCGCTTTGGTTCACGGCAGGGACTGTGAACCTCTTCCTTAATCGAATACGACCATCTCCCCAATCGACTACGATAAAGATGCCTCCCAAGAAAGTCTACAGCAAACGAAGCAAAGTGCCTGACACCCCTGAAACCAACAAGAGACCCCGGCATGCATCCACCACCCGCGAAGTAGAGGAACAGGTTGAGTACACTTCCGGTGGGTTCCTCTCAAGCGCCTCTTACATAAATGCTTCTCCTCAGTGTGTGGATTTCTGTAATTCCTATCATCCTCCTATCAATCTAATTACTGGTGTTGAGTGTCTTCAACATAGCATCGATCATGGCATTTGTAACCATGATCAGTAGATTGAAAGCCGAGGCCAGTCTTTGGCCGTCGCTGGACTGGTAGGCAGCCTACTGTCGCGAGCCGGGTATTCTTCGTTAATGTACTCTTCTGTAAATACAGCTGTTCCTTCCGTGGAAGCTTGTGTCGAGGCGCGATTCTGTGTGGATACAGCTGGAAAATTGTCTCCCTCGAGCAGCGAGAGATCCCCTTCCCTGCCTCTAGTGCGATCGGCGATTCCCAATTCGATGCCCTCAATCTTGCCCATCGATATCCCTGATATACTTTCCTCGGGTATGCCCCGTCCCCAGGTCGTAGGCAGCCGCAGAGTCGTCAGGATATTCTGTCTGAACATAGAGGCTGAACTATGACAATGCGCACATCGTGCATGTTCAGGCAAATGGAGCGCGGTCCTGGAAGTATTTATCTCCATATCTGCTGTCGTAGCTCGAAGGGACACTCAGTGAATAAGTGGAACGTCATCGGGGATGTCTCTCCAAGCTGCCCAGTGGCGGCCTGCAAAAGTGTCACTTGCCCATGCCCAAATGTCCCATCAGGGGCCCAGCCTGGCGCTTACAGATTGGGATGAGTTTCATCACAATCAGTTGTCCTTGTTGGTATAACCATCCCATCAAGGACCCAGCCTGGCGCTAATGGAACCGGAGGTGCCACTCGATTGCCAATTCCTGGGCTGCCAGATTCACGAAGGTGTAAGCTTCGATGTTGACCTAAGCTCCTCGTACATCAGGAGTTACTTCGAATAGGACTCAGGCGATTCTGCGATAATTCGGATCTCCATGAAGCTTGCAGCCCCCAGTGATAAAAAACTCGATGCATCTCCAAATGGGATATTTGCCTCTGTTGTCGGCCACTACTGTTCTTCTTGAGGCATCATGTTCATTTCTGGTCCAGGGTTGGGATGCACAGCTTGGACTGAACTCTCCAGATGCGGTGAGAAATTTTGGCCAGCAGTATTCTGGTAAACTAGATATTGAGACATGGCCACAGGGTCTTGAATGACGGAGTCAAGTGGCCAGACAGAGCCGGTGGGTTGACTGGATTCCTTGACAGAACTAGGTTGATTGATCATGTCCGGCTCGGGATGGTGAGCCAAAATCTCTGTCGGGGGACTCAATGTAACCTCATGTAGCAATGGTGAGTGCGTAACGTAAGATGATCTTCTGGATTTCGGTCAGGAGTTTGGTCCAGTTAAAGATACCCTGTTTGGCGAGCCTGGCCTATTTGAAGGTGAGGACAAGACCAAGATATCACCGACTTGAAATGTTTCAAGCAGGTTCAGGGTCGCATTGTCGTTGAGTGGCTGACTGTCGCTCGATAAGTCGGTGAGGTATCCAGTGAATAGAATAGGACCAGGACTTCGAGCCAATAAGATTGTGATAGTATGGGAGGCATGGGATATGGTCTGTTTGTTGTTTTGGGAGCGGCTATCGAAGGAGATTATGGCGGTATCAATCCCAAAAATCCTCGTTAGATCCCGTGAGTATAACGGGACCATGCCTGAAAAGAATAAATTCCCAATGAGAATCAATTGGTGATTGTCTTCCAGTTCAAAATGAAATATATCCTCTTCCTCACACGGATGATCTCCGAGGCTAAATGAAGGTGCAAATTGGAGGCTCTCCTGCTTTGTCATAGAAGTGACATGCTGTACGATAGGCAGATGTCCCTTCAGGTACCCGATGATTAGCCTTCGGGATATTCTGAATATGCGAAAGCTCATTGCACATGGCATGTGTTCTTTGTGCCAGGTTCTACACGGGTTTGGCGACCATTCCAGTTCTTCCAGAGGATCCGGGACCTGATGAACTCCCTGCAGTTCTCTAACAAGGGTTGTACATCTCCACCGCCGCTCGGATTCTCGACATATTCTCCATGTCACAGTCTTCTCTAAGTGTCCTCCTCCACGAAGGCGGGTGGCGGGGAGCATTGGGACCCGGATAGAGACGGCAGCCCTCGGAAGTCTGGTGGTACATGTATGCAGAATCAATGGCGCTCTACGAAGGCGGGTTAGACACTTCTAGCTCGTTCGAAAGAAGGGCATGCAGTGGCTGCTTTTGGTAACTTGGACGAGAAAATGTTCGACGTAGTCGTTTGAGGAACTAGACTGGCGTGGCTTGTCCCAGAGCTACTCACTATCACGTTCCCTCCCTTGTCCAGCATGCCGATCGTGTGCTCGTGTGCCATGGCTTCTCTACAAGTGCCTCCATTCCGCTTTCTGTCAGGCTCGACTTTCGACTCCATGTGATTAGACTTCTTGCCTAGATCGGCGAGGTCCTCGGTGCCATCTATCTCTTTCAAGGTTGGTTGTCGCTGCTCCTCCTCAGCCTTGACTCTGTCTAGCTCGAGTTGTAGGTTTCAGGCATCGAGGGACGAGGCCTTGGCTCTGAAATTGAACTAGGAGAGTTGAGGAGTCATCGTCTAGCTCTCGCTTTGTATCCGGCGGACGACGTAAGCTCCTTCCAAAAGGTCGCTTACGGACATACCCTATGATCCACTCTTTGTTTCTTGGACGACGAGTCCATGGTGACTGCATCTTGTGCTTGTGGATCCGTTTCCATTTGGGAGAGTCGAGCTTGTTGATAGCATTCTACATTTGATGAGGAGAATTGCTGGTGTCGGAGTTGGTGGTTCTTCGGGTATGGGTCCGAGTCAGTGAGCGGGTCTGTGAATTGTTTCGCTTTGATGTCACAGATATCCCGGAACAGTTGCCGCCAGGTCTTGCAGCATATCTGGCTTGGTGGGTCCACGTTCAGCATCCAACACAGACTGCGTGCAACAATGAATATGCCACAATCAACGTTGTTCACTTGCTGTCGACAGGGCTGTAAAATGTTAGCAGGATTCTCAAGGTCAAAAGATGTCCTTCTTACCAGAATCCAGCGGCCAAAGATCGGGAACGTCTCCGCGATCAAGGTCAGTCGAACTTTCACATCCTATTCAAAGGACAAAAGATCGATGTGCGAGAATCAAAATCCTATTGGACGAATCCTAGACAGCTGTCTGTAGCTGGTATCAGTATCCAAGCTTAAACTTGTGAAGAAGGAGGAGGGTTACTAACTCGGTTTCGTGTTCTTCCTTGCCGTAGAGGTAGAATAACTTTCGAAGAGTCAGGAACAGCTGCCGTAAGGATTCAGAAAGGATTTGGTCCATAAATGAGATAAAATAAGCAATGAGTTGTTGATGGGTTGCATCGTGCCCATCAACGAGGTTGATGGGCACGGAGTGGCCCAGCAGACCAGCTGCTGTGAATGAGCACTGAAGAAAGAAAGAAAAAGAGGAACGATAGATGGAAGATGGGAGAGAGAGACTAAATTCTGGGAATCACCACCACAAACAAGCCACGAAAATGCTCTTGAGAGGGGAAGTACCAAATCGAGCGAGCCGCATCCACATCAACAAGGAGGGCATATGCTCAGGAATGCGACAAGGGGTAATAAAACAGGCCACACTTTGAGGCTTTTCTCGTTCAACCACTCGGAAGTCAGGAGAATGTAGAACTTGTTGTGCTACCACACCATCGCCTCTCCTGCCTTAATCGGCGTTTGATATGTCTCGCGAGGTTGGGAGCCTGAATGCGTGTTTGTTTTTTTTTTTTGTGACGCGACGGCATATTCCCTGATTGCGAGATGAAAATGCACGTTGCCGTGGGCTTGTGGCTGATTTCCAAGCAGTGTGTCTCACCGGACAGTTGCACGAAGTAATTGCTTTTGAAGAGGAGATCTCGATCTCGATCGCGAGAAGTCCAAGTAAAGTTGAGCGAAATGCGAGGTGTGAGGTTATCAGGATCAGTCACGTGGACTATTCATCAATTTCGACACCAATTGCAGTAATTCTGAAGACAAAGAAGAGTTTGAAATGCAAGAGTCGTTATTGCTTTGGTGAGTGTAGCTCAAATGAAGTTTCGAGAGGTTGAAAGAAGTTACGTTCGGAGTGATGTCAGGGGGTTGTCGCTAAATTCCCCTCGTCGCAGACGCTAAAATTGCAGTGCAACGCCAGGTTTCGTTGTCAGGTTTTGTCGGGTAGCCTGGCGAGCCTCGTTGCTTCATTTTCGAACTCAGTTCATTAGGCGCTCAAGATATCACAATTGATACATTCATAGATCTTTCCCTGGACCTCCTCTTCGTGTTCTCGAGTTCGTCACGTTTGTGCAAAGACATCGACGTTCTATTTTGGTGAGGACTTGGAGAGCCCCACTGCGCCGTTAGTGCGAGGAGTGCGAAATACTTTTAATTTGGTGAGTGCTGTGCCTCTCTTCAAAGTACAAGCGCAGGTATTGTTTTTGGGTGTGGAATGAAATCAGTTTCATATAAGTCTTTTGATCTTTATGTAAAATCCAACGTGGGGTGAGGGAATTAAAACGCCACAATATTTTACCTCTCTCTGCACCCTGCAGATTTTGGAAAATCCAGGTCGAAACAACGGCCTGGATCTTGTAAATTCAGGTGCGCATTCTCTCCAAGTACTCTTTCTCTCGTCTGCAAGATTGTGGATTTCTTCACGAGATTATTCATCTCTCCCCGCCTCGTCCTTGCTTTTATTCGCACAAAACATCCACTTTGTATCCTCCAAATTCATCAGATGTTTGATATCCGCGGTACGAATAAACTTCTAAATTAAAATCAAGAAGCAGTCAGCCTCACATATAAGCTTTCGATCAACATGAAACGCCGAGCGATTGCGGGGCTTGCGCAATCTTTATTTTTGTTTCGGCTGAGCCCGGTCTCCGCCACCACGACTCGAATTCTCATTGGTGGAAATCCATAATTAGGTCGCCAATGAAATTACCGAATCCCACGACCTGTCATCGACTCCTTCATTTCCATTGTGGGGATATGCCTCTTCCTTCTCGTATCGTATAAGAACTAAGCCCCCGCATTTTGCTGCTGTGCGATCGAATATTCTTCCAGTGCGAATCGAAGGTTCTTTGCGTGGTTTTGTGGAAGTTTACTTAAAGGTGTTTTGATACCCGTTGAATTTCTTCTTGGCATCTACATTCTACATCTACAATTCGTTCATTCTAAATATCTCATTATCACATTCATTTGATACTCAACTGTTATATACACATTCGTTTCACCAACTATCATTCAAAATGCAACTCCCAATCTCCACCCTTCTCGCTCTCCTCCCCTTCTTCCTCCACGCCGCGGCCGACACGGGCAAAACAACCCGCTATTGGGATTGCTGCAAACCTTCTTGCGCATGGTCTTCAAACGTCCAGCTTGCAGCTGGCTCCAACCCCGTCACAACTTGCGACAAAAATGACAACCCTCTGACCGACTTCAACGCTAAGTCAGCTTGCGAAGGAGGAACCGCACACATGTGCTCTGATCAAAGCCCATGGGCAGTCAACGACCAACTCTCATACGGCTTCGCTGCCACTACACTTCCAGGATGCTGCGCTTGTTACGAATTGACGTTCACTAGCGGGGCTGTGAGTGGGAAGAAGATGATTGTTCAGGCGACGAACACAGGAGGTGATTTGTCCGCCAACCAATTCGACATTGCTGTAAGTTCCCATAAAAACCCGACCCTCTTTTCCTTAGGTAGCTAACGAAAACAGATGCCCGGTGGAGGCGTAGGTCTCTTCGACGCCTGCTCAACCGAATGGCCAGCCCCGGCCGGCGGCTGGGGCCAACAATACGGCGGCATCTCTTCAACCGGAGGCCGCGGTCAATGCGACTCTTTCGCCCCCCACCTGAAAGCAGGCTGCTACTGGCGCTACGACTGGTTCGGAGGCGGAGACAACCCAAGTGTTGATTTCAAGCCTGTTGCTTGTCCGAAGGAAATCACGGACAAGAGTGGTTGTATTAAGGCGGGTGATACACCAACTGGGGGCTCGGCATCGCCTAAGCCGGTATCGAGTGTGAATTCGGGAAGTCAGACTTCTACGAAGGTTGCGGCACCACCTGCGAGTTCTGTGGTGGCTCCAGTGCAGAGTAGCAGTGTCAATGCGCCTGGAGGAGCTGAGGGGGCTGCGGCTGCGAAGTATCAGCAGTGTGGTGGGAAGATGTGGACGGGTGTTACGGCTTGTGCGGCGGGATCGACTTGCACTGCTCAGAATGATTATTATTCTCAGTGTCTGTAGGAGGTAAGTAGGAGTTGATGGTGGCTGTGTTCGACATATGCATTGGATGGTGATATATTGTATTATTATTAGACTCTGAAGAGTCATTATTCTTGTTGGTTTGATACCTATAGAGTCAGGATTAATTTTACCTTTCGCTGGTTCCGTTTTAGTCTGTGGACGTGAGCAACTGCTACTTTAACCTAAGCTGAAGGTGAGCCTGCCTGAGCTGAGGGTAAGCCTGCCTGAGCAAGCCTGAGCAGAACCTAAGCAGAGCCTGAGTATCCTAAGTACGTCCTTCATCAGTTTGCGTATTATAATATAGAACTCATTTTGGCCTCCTGTATCCCCGGCTATAATTTCCTTGCCGAAATTTGCCCGGGAATCCGTATCTGCTTTCTTGCAGGGTTTCTGCCAGAGCTGATTTGAATCGCTCGTGTTAATAAACACGTGGCTAGCAATTCAGCTCACAATTTACCGAACAACACTAATTCAACATCATCGATTCGAATATATAACCTTTATTTGCTAGGAGGCCGGATTAAAGAACATATTTTGAGACTAGTCGTTGAAATACAGCATTCTTTAGGTATCCACGGTTGGGATGGGTTGCTGGATATTAATATGACACGTAGAAAACACTATTGTAGATGCCTGTAGGTTGTGATTTTTTTGATACTAGCGATTGGCAGTATTTAGTGAGTGATTATCTTGCTTCATATTGGAGGGTATAGAACGACGTGATGATGTGTTTGGACTCTCTAGCGAAGCAAGAATGATTCATGTCAGTTTTACAGAGATAAAATTTGAGTTGGAAGGAGATCAGAACACTCTAATTTCTACCAAGCTAGATTTTGATCCTCCTACTCAAAGGGCGTATCTAAAAATACGTCAAAGTCAATGAAACTCTGCATGAAATCTATGCCGTTGTCGAGCCAGTCGTCCACGTTGACATCCATTCCCTCGATATCATTATTTACAATATCAAGTCTTAGGGCTTGATGATCGACCATTTCCTCCGCGTGATATGTATGTTTTCTGCCTTCGTTGTCGAGACCAATGTCCATGCCATAGTCAACGCATTCTAATCCGCCAAATATCTCCATATTTCCGTTACCACCATCAACGAACTCCGTGTTTTCTGCAATAGCTCTTATTTCTTGGTGGTTGTCTTCTTCGTATGTATTCTCGTCACCATATTGTGAGTCGTCGCTATCTTCACTCTGGACTTCTTTATATTTATCCTTATCATCATGCTGTGAATCGTTCTCAATATCTTCACTATCGACTTGTTCGGATGGGCAAGGATGTTGCCGTTGCTGCCGCTGCTGGCAGTATTCTTGGAATGACAGTTTGGACCCCTGATGTCCACGCATAGGACGGTGGATACAAGATGTTAAGACCACCTCAGATTCATAGCCGCATAGTTCAAGAGCTTCGATCCACTCGTCCTCCCGCCAGTATTCCGAAGCCACCATAGAAGGCGTTTCGCCATCATCGTTAATTGCGCATACATCCGCACCGGCAGTTATGAATACCATGAGAAGATCCTTTGGCGCCTTAAAGGAGAGATCCCAGATTTGCGCCCGGCCATACGTGCGTGCCTCTGTTTTTGATTCTCTCTCATGCAGTCGTTCGCATCTGAGGAGTGTGTGAAGGACTGTATCCCCAATTTCGTTGCGACAAGAGATGTCGGCTTTCCGATTCAAGAAGAGAATTGCCTTATCAACCACATCTATCGCTTCCCCAGTTGCATACCCACATATATCTGCAAGGATTGCAAGAGCAGAGCATTCTGCGCCGTAGTATTTGTAAATGCCACTCAGATTCACAAATGGCTCTCCAAGGTCCAGGATGTGCTTTAATGTTGCCTGGCAAGCATTAGCATACGCTTAAGTTGAATGTGGATAGGTGTATTCACAAGTGAGCTATTCAAAACAGCGTCTATAAAAGCATTTCTCGACAAACAATCTCCTTTATCCAGTTCGAGCGAAAAATCCGCACCAGCTTCTAACATTATCCGAGCGCATTGGGCTCTCTCATGACGCTCAATTTCTTCCATTTCAGCCTCTAGCAATATAACATGAGTATGCAAAGGCCTAAACTGTGTCAGAATGTTTTTTTTAACCGCTGGATAAATGCAAGAACTGCGTTGCGAAAGGGAAGAAATAATTTTATTAATAGCTAAAGAAAAGATTTCGAGTAGATAATACATACGAGATAAATCCATACAAGTCAGGCTCAATCGCGTTTACATCCGCCTTCTTATGGACAAGAAAATTGCACATATCAATATTCATATAATGATTCGCATACTATTTTCGGGTCAGCGCTTTCAAGAATCCCCCTACAACGACTCACGGCAAGAAGTGAGCGGCCTTCCTCATCGCGATCAGTTATCGATGCAATGCCCTCTTCGAGAAGCTTAAGAAGCTCTTCGACTTCTCCAGAGCCGGCAATTTTAAAGACTTCTGAATCATTTGAGATCATTGCTTGATATGTTATGGTTGCAGATGGACTAAGGTGTGGAGTGAAATCGAATATTACGCAGAAGGGAGACGTCCCAATGCTGCTGGGGACAATTGCTAGCCTAGCAGCCACGGCTTTTTTAGCTGTCCTAGAGGCGTCTCCCGGAGGTTTGAGATTTGAATCATTTGATACAGCCCAAAATGATGCTTGCACTTTTCCGAAAGGGGTTATCCAGGCCGCATGCCTATTGGTCAATTTTGATAAATCGGCATCTCGATCTCGGATTTCATTAACTGGTACAAGTTTGCTTATCTCTGGCTTATTATTAATATATAATCAATTTCTTTATGTACAGTTACATACCTTTCAACTCGCCGCTCACGAGGAGTCCTGGAGTTAAGTTCATCAAATTCCGGACTTGAACAATGTCTTCTTTCACATTTGGATTCCAGTGGTCCTCATTCCATCTTTTTCCAGCAGTATAATCATTGCTGAGAATAAGCTGAAGATCGTTGAAGACTGCCCGTGCTTCTTGAGATCCTTTCATATGCTTTGGGCTTTGAGCATACTTGAGAAGTCTCTGTATAGGAGTATTTATTATGTCGGTCGCGGCCGTATATTCGTTAGCTAGTCGTCGATGCTCGAAACTAAATAGTGATGCTTCTTTCAGAGGCTCACGAGCAGAGTTAGTATATATGCTAATGCAACTTGGTAATGCTATAACAATTAGCGTGATACGACAAGTGTCACAGAAAGACTCACTTGAGGGTGGAGTTGCAGACATGGATGGCTGATCTATGAGATTCTCTTTCGCCCAGCGGAACAACTTTTCCTGATTTATTTGATGTCCTCTAATTCGAACATGGCTACTCTTCTTCCCCACTGCATGTGCTCGGTGCTGAATGTGCTTCACAACAACTTTCCTCTCTTTGGATTTCACGTTTCTTTCGATCTTCATTCGCTGGATCTGGACTTTATATTGACGCAAACTATATCGAAACGAAGTAAGTATACAGTTAAGGGGACTAGTAGTACCTTGAAACCATGTGCTGTCTCTGTCTGATCCTAAATATAACAAGGGAATAGAGAAATACTTCTTCCTCTTATCCACTCATCGATCTCACTATAAGTAATGAAAGACTTACGTAGCGCTGATTTCAAGCTCTTTATTCATGATCCCACGTAATTCTTCAATAGATTTGCCCTCGCTGACGTACAGTTTCTTTATCCGATCCTTGTGGGGCTCCCAGTTCTCCGCAGGCATAGTCGGAGCCTTTTGGGCGCGCTTTCGAGTCACGAATTGGGCTGATGGCCGTCGATTGGAAGGCTGATCAAGGGTTGGTAATGCGTTCTGGTTTTGAGAAGAAACATCGCACGGCGAGAAATTGTGGGCAGTCATGTGGTCTGGCGGTATGCTACTACTGTTGACAATGGCAGGACATTGTAGCGATGTCTCTGGAGGGAAAATGGTATGTGGCTCTGCCCATGCGAAATTCATCGAGCCATTGAGTCTCTCATCGAGTGCAGGAATACCTTGCAATTGAATGACTGGACGCTTGAAATCAATGCGAGTCGTGTAGAGCGAGGAAGGCTCCAACGATGTTTGAGGATAGGAATATGGAGGAAACTCTTCCATCTCGGAGCGCATATCGGTACTGAAACTATCCATATTTGTCAATGTATTTATCTGAAATAGCAAGAGACGAGATGGATGAGTCTTGTACGTGGAGCTTGAGGTCTTTTCATACAACTGTGCTTGCGCAGGGCGGTTGGAATAAAATAAGTCACGCGTTATGTAAGATACAAGGCGGAGCTGGCCGTAAATAAAAGTCCTATCTTCAGTCAGCCTATGGCCCGTGTTGTGTCACCTCTTGGCAAGACATCTCGCTTGCGAAAAAAGTCATATTTTCTTAGGCGAATCATGTCGTTTGAAAAACGCTACGCGAAGGAATCGTAGGGTTATTCAGCGCGAGGCTGCAGATGCAAGTGAGATTGTACTTTCTGACGTACCCCTGTCTGTGAAGAGAGTGTACTAGACAACAGACGATCGGTTACTAGCATACATAGTACTTTTTTTTTTTTTTTCGGCGTATACGGTCGTAGCACGTGAATCAATACGCAGGTGATCCGAGGACTAAAAGTGTTCAAATATCGGATTGTTGTATAAACCTATATAGCGTAATGTTGTTTCAAGAAATGACTGTCAATTTTTTGGGACCATCATGTGTAAGTCCTTTCCTCTGGAAGTAGTGTTTATCCTCGATTTACTAAACTACAATAGCTCTTTCAACAAGCGATAAGATCTCTCTCATTACACTCATCCTTAGTATCCCAAGCATTATTGCGACAATCTTGGGGGTCATTATTAGTTATGAAAGCTTTAAGCAATTCCAGGCTCTATGTAAGTACATCCAAGAAATAACTCTACTTGCTGGTAAAGACAAGTACTAATACCACACAGCCCGTGAACCTACTCTGCTTCCAATCCACAGCCTATCCCCTCGCTGTATATTCCCTCGTACGACTGAGTTCGATGGGAACTTCATACCTTTCGAGAAAATTAAACTTGTTGTACAACATGATTTACCCACCGGCGTATTTCAGACGGAGACAGCTACGGAGATTATAATTCTTGGATGCGTTTACGGTTGAACTGTAGGATGGTTCTGGATAGTGGTATTAATGTCTGAAGATCTAAGATACAGGATGGGAGGAGCGCCTTAAGTAGGGAGGACTACCTTGATGGATGGAGGTAGGAATGGTAATAAAGAATGCTGAATAGAAGAATGACATTTGGACTAAATCACTCATCTGATTTATTTAGTGAAGAGGCCAAAACAAAAGAAGAGTATACCACATCCCTTCGAATAGTGGTTGTCGCCTTATAATGAGGAGAAGAAGAATTATATTTGTTACTTTTTTACCTGAAGAAGAATCTTGCACTTAAATACTAGATGTAGAATCTAGGCAGATCACCTGACGAGTATCAGTCACTTGATCCACCACTACATTAGTTAAAAGATAAGTGTTAGAATCAATCTTGCTGGAGATCAAGAAATAACTCTTACCGGTCCTATCGCGCTAAGGCACGAGTGTAAGTTTTGTTTGTTCCTGGCTGGAGATTTTTTCCACCTTTTTCCGTTGACAATTTCTGACTTGATAGCAGAGCCTTTGCTACAGGATTTTGCGAAAAACTCCCCCGCTAATTCCTCTTTTGGTATTGAGGATATTAAAATAATAACTTGCACCAATTGGGGATAAAACGAATTGAATAGAAAGATTTAAGAAATTGATCAAAAGATAAGATTGAAGAAATGAGGTATTTAGATCAAAACAAATACGGAGCAAAAAGGAATTTATAGAAGGAAAAAAAGTACTCTTCGCAAAGATATTTGTATTATATTAATTTATATTATAAACAAAATACTAAATATATTTTTGAAAAGTGTCCACTTTGGGTTTTTTAGAAATTTGTTTGGGTTCTTTGAGTATCGCTGTTAAAACTTAACAAAAATAATATAAAAAAATAAAAATTAAATTAAGTATAATTGATTAAAAACCAAGAAATCAAAACATGTAATAATGTAGTGGGTGATCAGGTGATGGGCTTCATTATATGATTTAGCTAGTTTCGTGAGATCTTGCATATAAATGCAAGATCTTTCTTTCTGTAGAAAGAATAACCAATACAAGATTCTTTTTCCTTATTATTAAATTCATACCGCTATTGGAAAGGATGCGGTATACTCTTCTTATTATTTGGCCTTTTCAATAATATGGTAAATTTTGCTCAGGATATTTAAATTAATTGCTTAAAATATTCAAAATATTTGGGTGAATTGTTCAGATTATTCATAAAACTTAGGTGAATTGATTAAACCGAAGATAAACCGAGGATAATTAACGTTTAAATAAGACCAGCAAGTTTACTAATTGAATACAATAGAGAAGGAAAGGAAAATTAATTAATAATACCACTTTATCCATAGTTCTATTCGGGGGAAATAAATATTGTTTCAAGAACATTGTCATCTTTCGAGAAAAGGTGCTCCACTCAAGATCCTCACCTTAATTCGATATTATTGCCGGAGTAGATTTTGAAACTGTAAAATATTCATGTAGAGTGCAGAGCTCAAGGTGGGGTTGGAACTTCCCGCTAGACATCTAGGTAGTCAAGCGAGGGATGTGCTTCAAATTCAGGGGTAGCTTTCCCGGTACAAAACCCTGGACTTCCAGGCATCTTGACGGCCAAACCTCCAAAGCTATGTGCTAAGTAAACGATTGGTGTCTAATATCCAATTCCATATCAGTAAGGCATTGCAAAACTACTGCCGTGGTGCAGCTCACAGTTGGTTCCTTGACAATTGATCGCAATGAGGCCATGAATCCTGTCGCGTCGCGATAGCCTCCAGATCTTGCATATTGTTAGAAGCGGGAACAATACTATTAAAGCCATAGATGATAATTTTGAAAATTTCAAAGTTATGTCGTAAGCGGTCGATGAGCTACATATAATCGCTGTTCGGGTCCTTGAATGAGCCATAAGTATGTCCGGTACCTAGACCAGGGAGAATTATCACGCTGTACGGCGTTATTAGCATAAATCCTGTAGCTGTAAATTCAAATTGCTCACTTTATTGTTGGTTTTTCGATGGGATCACTCAGTATTGTTGAGCCTTTGAAGTGGGAATCGATTGTGATATATGAAGGTCCAGATTCGTCCATCACTATGCTTGTCTCAGTCGCTTCATCGCAAGGGTATAGGTAGGATCGTGTAAATTCAGAGCCTGTAACATTATCCTCGAAGAGTCGCCCAGAGACAACAATCCAAGTGTAGATGCTCCCAGGTACTCTTTGCAACAACACGAATTGAAATATCGGGTGGTAAAAGGTCGGGATTTGCCTCAGCTACCAGCAACCCCTACAAAATCAATGTTATCTTGTGAGGATATTTGGTTTTCAAACCGCTCGCTCTATATGCTTTCGATTTCGGAGATGCTGAATCCGAGGGCCTCGGCGCCTGATAGAGCAGTAAGCTTTCGACAGATAGCCCATAGGATAACATTGCCGGAAGACTTACCATTTTGGCTGTATGCCAGAGCTAACAGAGGAATACGTTTTAGGTAGAAGCCTCGAAAGGAACACCAAGAGCGAAAAGGGCGCTATAGGTCCTCTAATATTCAAGTGCGATTCTCGAGCTCCAGGGGGGGCTTGTATATATAAGAATCGGAGCAACTTTGGGGGCATGTATCAACAAGAAGATTCATTAGGCGCCATTACGCATGAGCCACCGGATTTGGATACTCGGCGTAGTTTGTTGGACGCGATTGGCTGATGAAGCTCTTCATGCATCTATCTGTTCGGGTACACTCCCATACTGGTTAAAGTGACCGTTGGTGTGGGTTGCTTGGTTTGGGGCTGGGGTTGAAGGTAGTACCTCAACCTAAAATGGATCTTAAAACGTCGGCTCCTCTTCCTTTACTTGCCTATAGAATACTTGCTTTTAGATATGGTAAATTTCATCGAAGACCCTAACTTTCTATAGATTCAGCAAGAATTTCTTGGATTGGCGATCATACTTCAAAGCACGCCACTAGACTTTGATTTGCTCTCGGGAAGCCGCTCTCCGCATCCCACCTTGCTTTTCTAGATACTGAACAAACTCACATACATATACAAGAACTCTGACTAACATTGAAACAAGTAATGTAGATATTCGAAAGTATTTTCCTAAGACTGGTGCCAAAATTTTAGCGTTTTTAGTGTGTTAGTCCCCGCTTCAAGCTCTCCTTCTCTCCTCTTCTCCTCAAAAGACCATTACGAAGGGTATACTCATTTTTCGTATGAATGACACTTAAAACATGGGTTAAATGATTGCGGTAAAAGGCAAATTATCGTCTCATCTCGATTTAGATTTTAGACTGCAATACGTAGGTTCCGGCAAAAAGTAAAGTCCAATTAGGGCATTCAGCGATCGATACGCTGTAACAACGCCCTGAAAGACGAATCAGTTGCTGTAGCGATAGTGTATCAGTACTTTAAGCTCACTGAGCCAAAGCTACCATATTTAGCGAGCCACTTACTATAAATTCAGGGGCTAGCTAGCTAGCGGCTCCCCCAGTACGGGGGCGCGTGCACGATACTTGGCAGAGGTGCGTTGTAATAATAGCGAGTTTCAGGGTCAAGAAGCCTGGATTTCTAGCGAGTGCCCACTAAGATTAAACCCATGACTAGCGACGGCTCCAAACAACGTCTACGCAAGTGTTATCCACTGCATACATTTACTATCACCGGTGCTCATATATCTAATCTTTTGCGATACTCAGCTTGCCTCCCCCTGATTCCCCACCCTCCTTTACCATTCCCAGCAAGCAATTAAAATACCACCACCTAGCTATGACAGCCCACCTTCCGATTGATTTAGCGGACATTATTACCCTGTTTTAGCTGGGCAAGGTTCTCCGTAGAATGGGAGCGCATGCGACTGCGACTTTGCGCGGAGAGCGAAGAGACCGAGCTCGGTAAGACTACGAAGTACTGTACTGTGCCCCCTGGGAGTTCGGTTCCGGGCTGCCAGTACTTACAGCGCTAAACATTCTGTGAGAGGCTCCCCTCTTTGTTTCTAAAATTAATTATACCTCAGCCTGACATACTTCAAAAGAGTCGAGACGCCGCTAGTTGCTGTGGACTTTAGATTTCTCGTTCTGAAAATTTCAAGTCGCCAGAGCGCTCGAGGTCACCAAGTTTACTCTGGCCTACAACTGTCTCGAGCTTGCTGCGAAAGCAGAACAATAGCACACTCAATATGAAGTCTCTTGTCACTTCTGCAGTTGTGGTAGTGGCAGTGGTGTTCCCCCTACTGTCAACAGCCGCTGTAGCTCTACGTTTTCAAGCTCGAAAGTTACAGAAGCAAAAGTTGAAAGCAGATGATTGGACAGTAGTTGCCGCACTGGTCAGTGCTTCGCGTCCCCACCTATGTCTCTTACAAGTTTATTAAATGAATCATGTACAGATTATGTGCTGGGGTTAGGCCTTCAACGTTTATGTCACCGCACATCTCTGCGGGGTGAACCACCTCAAGATTCACAATCAAATAGAAGCTGCTTCGACTACACTGGAGTAAGTGCATACTATCCAAATAGCGTCTCCGTTCCGAAATTGGGAACTTCCTACCCATGTTGCCCCTACATGTGTCATGATCAGAAATGTCGATTTCTAGAGTATCTTGACTATCGCGACCAGAGCCTTTTGCTAACTAGCGGACAGTCTCTATGGACATCTTCTTTCTTTTTCTACGCTGCTTCCACATTTGTCAAAGTCTCGATTGTTCTATTTTATAAAAGAGTTTTTACCACTCCAAAGTTTCAGATAGTAGCCTGGACTATGATAGCTCTTTTGATTATATGGGGAATAGGCATATCTTTGGTAAAATTCCATAACGTCCATCAAAGCTTACATACTAACTATGTGACTTGAAAGTCGTTGCTTTTCACTGCTTGGCCAATCACCGATGCTTGGAACGTTACCGCAGATCACTACAAGATCAATCTGAACAAGTCTCATTCTAGACATTATTGTCCTCTTACTACCCGGTCCCATGATCAATGCATTGCAAATGCCACTAAGACGCAAAATCTTAATTATGATGATCTTTTGGTTGGGAGCATTGTACGTTATACTTACCCC
>Ga0247778_1000444_pt1 | contig 54216 bp, 61 predicted proteins | sample UWRJL049202B5_FD_179939 | JGI IMG/M metagenome (GOLD analysis project Ga0247778, IMG submission 179939) | Plant litter microbial communities from Arlington Agricultural Research Station in Wisconsin, United States - UWRJ-L049-202B-5 | ecosystem: Environmental > Terrestrial > Plant litter >... | reverse complement strand
CCCCTCATTTCCCCAAACCTCCTGCAACAACCCCTCAATCCTATCCACGAATTGCACGAAATCAGTTGATGTCCAGTTGGGAATGAATTCTTTTCTTAGGGCCCCGCCATCCGCGTCTTCCTTGCCCTGACTCTCACCCTCGAAGGTCTGAGCATATCTCCAAGCTTCTAGATAGCACTATGGATTCTCATCAGCATCACCCAGAAATAAAAGTGGGAGGGGAGGGAAAGGAGATACCTTCTCAGTACCCCAAAGTAACACCATTGTTCTCAGCATATCTCCCTTCTCAGCCGTTTCTTCAAACAGGGTTTTGTATTCTCCCACAGCTTCACTTTCCTCCTCCGCATCAATACCTAACCCATACCTCCCCGCCGTCCGCTCAAAAAACTTAATCTCACTCCTTACATTGGTCAACGCATCAATAAATAAATCAAGCAGCCGTTCATTTATATCCCCTGCCTCAACTTTGGCGGGGAGTTGTATTTGAGAGATGATGTGGGCGGCGAAACGGATGTATGCTTGTGCATACAACCTATCCTGGCTCAACCACCTCCCCAGCACATCCTCACTTAAAATCCCTTTCCCTCCTTCCTCTAAAAACTTCGTCTGTGTTGCTTTTTTGAATCCGTCGGGGTCTAAGGCCAATAGATGTTGCGTTAGACTCTTTGGTTCCATTGTGAATATTGAGGAGGAAGAGGGGGAGGGTGATTGGTTGGTTGGTGGGGAGAGAGTGTGATTAGTGGGGAGGTGAATAATGAGATTGTGGATATTGGAGCTGGAACTGGTGTGAATGTTCTTTCAAAGTCTCAAAGGGGGTTGTGAATGTACGGCCCGGGGATTCAAGCTTCAATGACGCAATGCCTTGTCTCACCACACTAACAACAAATAGGGGCATTTAGAACTGAGGGGCAAATAGAACTACGGGATCTGAAAACACGGGATTTGCAAAGGTAGAAAAATGGAAAAAGCGGCGAGTAATATTCTGAGCCGCGGAGAAAGAATTTGATTAATTTATTTCAATGGTACTGTGATTAGAAATCTACAAAACCCTGAAATATGCAAGCGGCTCTTTTGCTCACAGCGGCAAGTCTATTATCCCTGGAGCCTCCTTGCGCGCAATACGCTTGAGGGTGCGTAAGACGGGCAAGATTGCACCCACATGTCAGCGTGGCACGAAAAGTTTACGGGAAGTAAGCGGGTATATCGGGATGAGGGTCACAAGTCACATTCATTTCGGGACAAAGCTTAATGTATGTTGATCAACGAGTATTGTATTGTAACGACTAAGAAAGGAAATCGCAAGGCCCGGGTCACCATCCATCCATCACTGTTGGGAGACACCAAGGCAAACTACAAGCAAAAAGACTCTAAAAGTCTGACTGGTCCAAGCAAAAAGGAAAGTGATTGGCAACCAATCCACCAAGAAGTGCTCCAGAAAAGCATCAAGATCCCAAAGAACCCCTTTGCCCAAAACCTGAAACCCCCTCGCTGTAAAGGACGCCGACAGGCAAAATTTGAAAATACAATGAAACTTAGAAATCCACGGTCAATAGCGTCCTTGCTGAGCCCCTGCTGCAGCTGCTACTATTGCCTCCGAGAGGTAAGAGCCTTAGAACTCTTCCCCCCAATCCATGAGTGCCGGCGAGTGTAACCTAGTGGTCATTCATGATGCTCCACCCCGCTTCAAAGCAATGCTCTTCCAGTGATCCCTTTCATCCCTGAGTTTTTGAATCTCATCCTCAAGCTCCTCCATCTTCTGCATCTTCCTTTGTCGAGACTTACGAGCTGCAAGAGTATTGCGCGCTCGCTTCATGGCGACGGTGTCGTTGGGGTCTTCGACAATGATTGGAGGAAGAGGCTTGTCGCGCTTCTTCGAGTTGACGCCAGAGACAGAAGCGTGTGAACCAGGTGGAGATCCAGTGGTGCCTGACCTTCGGCGGCCAGATGATGCTCTAAGTTGCTCTGAGACCTCGAGCTCCTCCTCAGGGAGAAGAGGAGATTGGTCTACCTTTGGCTGCTCGGTGGCGTTGTCATCCTGAGGAAACAGAGGATACCATGGGTCACCGGCAAACTGAGCGCTGTCGATATCGCCGTTGCCGACATATGGAGAGACGTCAAAGTCACCGTTTGTGTAGTCTGGGGACTCGTTGTAGGTTGAAGGAGATGTCAAGTTTGTAAAGGATGTAGAGTTAGGTGCAGATGCAAATGGATCGCGAACGAGCAAGTCTTGTGGAGAGACAGTGCCCATGTTGGTCGAGCTCGATGAGGAAAGGTTCATATGGTTGTCGTACAATGTGGGAACGGCTGGCGAAGAGTAAGCCGAAGCGGAGTTATTGTACTGTCCTGTCGAGGCTCCACCCTCGAAGGAAGTGAATTCATCAAAGAGATCCATGTCTGTTGTGCGTGAGTCACGGAAGTTGGCAGCTTTAGAAGTGAATGTAGTACCTTGCATATTAGCCATGTTTGGGGTTTGCGGGATGTTGCCTGTGGATTGCGAAAACAGGGGGACTGGGGGTCGAGTCTGTCGCTGCTGATGCAATGCGGTGGAAGAGTTGGGCGCAGATGAAGCGTAGAACTGTTGCGGGCTCTGCGCAGAGGATTGAGTAAACCGGTTGGTGAGACCCGAAGTATTGATAGAATGTCCAGTAGCGTTTATAATCGCAGCGACTCGCTGGTTCTGCAACGACGAGGCAGAAGAGAGGTTTGAAGAGTGACGACGATGTTGGCCTGTTAGGGCGCTGTTCTGGGACAGACTAGGGGTACTGCGAGCGCTGGGAGACCTCTCGAACAGAACGAAGTCCTGCTGTTGCTGAGGAGGCTGCTGTGGACCGGAGTGATCCTGCGAGAGAGAACGCGGTGACTGGTGCGGAGATTGTGCCGGCAGGCTCGATGAATTGGAGGGAAGCCATGTTGATTGGGGATCCGTGGTGAAGACTGGGAAGTCTTGCGAAGTTATGTTGGCGGTTGAGAGACTGAAGCTGGAGCGCGAAGCTGTGCTGGACGTCAGGTTTTCCGGAGAGGGAAAAACTGAGGTGGTGGGGTTGAGTGGGGAGTGGTGGGTGTGGGTTTTGAGTTGGGACGGAATTTTGACTTTAGGTGTCAAGATAGTCGTAGTGACTGGGAATTTAGAACATCGTGGGCGATCTGCGATGTTCTGTGAATGTTTTCGTTGTGGATGAGTATTTTTGATGGAGAAGAAGAGTCAGAAGAAGTTGCCTTAGGTGGGATGCGCGAAGTATTTAATCGTGCGCGTTGTGTGCTGGATTGCGCACGCTAACTAAGCCAAAGTAAGACGGGCTTTTCGCTGTGACTCACACCGTGCTATGGCTGTTGATTGGGTGTTTATGCGAAATGGCGGACACGAGCCACGAATATCCAGAGTTTCCCAAGGGCTGCGGGCTGCTTTAAAAGCCCACAGCCTCGCTGCTCTGCAGTTGCATCTGCAGTTGCAGTTCCCCCACGAAGCAGGCTGTCGTAAACCGACCCGTATTATCGTTTGACGATATCTCGAGATCGAAATTCAAATCCAAGTCCTGCAGTTCAAGGACTGTTTTTTTTTCTCCCTCTCTCTTTTGCCTTCACTCTGAATTCCCCCTTCTTTGCGGCGTCGCAGGCCCGCAAGCCCTCACCTTGCTATAAAGCCCTGCGCAAAGCCTAGCCGGTCCCAACTTTAGCCTGTTTAGGCCCGCCAGAGGAGAGAAACTCAAGAAATCGTATTTCGCCGCCTGCGCGATATCCGTAGGGAGCTGTGTCTACTTCCGTATATTCCGTATGTGGAGATAAGACTGCATACCTACTTCACCGTCAGGACTTTTGCGACTTCGGATTTACAGAAACCAGCAGGAAACAAATTGATACCCAAGACACTTCTGCCTTCTCCATTGGCACAATGCGCCCACTGCGCCCTATTCCTAGAGTCCTTTTGTTTCACAGGCCTCATTTCACACGGTATCTGGCCTCAATCAGGCTTAAAACAGCACCCCAAACTCCATCTCAGATACGAGCCCAGGCCCAGGATGCAGCTTAAGCCTCAAACCGTACTGCGCGAGTATATTTCGGCACGCCGTCTCGTCCGAGCCCTCACCGACCACCTAATTCGGACGCCGTTGCTCTGCTGAACCAAACATCTCTCGGGGTCTCGCCGAAGGAAAAGCGGCATCTCCTGCACTCTTGACATCGACATGACATTTGCGCCCTTCGCAGATGTTCAATGCGACATCAACCAGCAATATTCTGCTCCCTCTTCCTGCAGCCTCTAACCCCACAATCTCCAGAACCCTAGAATTGCTTTATGACTCACCAGCCCTGCATACCGAGAAAACGCTCAGATGCTTCATCTCCAGCGCTGCTTTGTCGCTTTCGCGCTGCTGATTGGGCTGTACGGCTGAGGTGCAGATGCTGCGGCCTGCGGCCTGCATGAAACTTGCTTCTGCTTACGTTACGGTGCGGCCAGGCGACCACCACCACTTAGGGCAAATTGGGAGGCCTCACTGTGCGATGTGCAGCGCTGGAAGGCATTGCCTTTTTGGGCCGGATTTGGATCAGGCACGTGATTGGTGTGCTGTTTGCCAATGGTTTTTTCCTACGTGTTTGCATCGAGGTGTACAGCAAGATGATGTGTCGAGATTGGTGGCAGAAGGCCATTCTGATCGCTTGGAAAGCTCCAAGCGCTTCACTTTGGCAGAGGCAGGTGTTGCTGTTGCTGTCTCGACGACGTGGGCACTTGGACGTTCTGCCCTTTCTCGCGGTGGACCAAAAAAAGGCGGCACTTGAGTATCGCGGATTTTGAATGTTCCACACAGCCTGGGACGTTCAAAATCAGTGTCGCCTTTTCCTTGTCCAGCGCGAGCCTCTCAATTCTTGAACGCCGCAAGACTTCCAACTTTCCACGCTCTCCGTCGAGAATCGACATGTCTCAAAGAATCAATCTTGCCTTTTTGAGATTGATATGTTCCCCATTGGCACTTGAAGTTTCAAGCCGCTCACAGCGAGACCAGCCTACTTACACAGCGAATTATGCCGCACTGTGAAGTCAGTTGGTTAAAAAGCCAGTAGGTACAGACATTAAGAAAAATGAGCATCCATATAAACCACTCAACACATAAGTATAATTTCTCTAGCAAGGCATAACTCAAGTACAAACCTCGAAATCATCAACACCATCATGTCTTCTTCAACCTCATCCTCCACAATCAACATTTATTCTACAGACCCTAGCCCAAAATACTCCAAGTCCTGCCCCTCCACCAACCATAGTCCTGACATCCGCAACATCGACCGCTATAATCATCCATCCTTCTGCAACACATTCCGTCATATCAGCGTCCGCTTTTCCCACCAAGACGACGAGAACAGCAACCGTTGCAAACTCCCCCGGGACAGAGAGGAGGAATCGCAAACCAAGCATGGCTGCCCTTCCCGATCTTCAAATATACAAATATACATTCTATTTTCCCTGAGATATATGAGTGACGTAAAATCCGCGTCTTCAATTTTGAATTTCGTTTGAGGGAAGTGTTTGGAGTTGAAAAGATCGAGATGCTTGATCGTGGACTGTATGTTCAAGGAGAGCTCACGGGCAGGCGGCGGATCCGTTGCGACTTTCTACGAATTTTAGCTGGACTCACTTCCAGATATGGGTATGATGAAAGTTTCGGGGATGTAACGTGAGTTAGCACAGACTTAGAAGCGCGAAGACAGGAAGCAACTACGAAGGTAGAAGAGAGATTTAATAAGCATGCACCAAAACAGAATTTGTTGCAAAATGTATACTAAGATGATGAGGTTATTTTCTCAGTGCTTATATAGTCTACAGGATCTCCTGTGCATCGCAAGACATTATACCCTCTCTGGAATAATTACACAGTATATTCCATCTCCTCAAGTAAAGTCCACACTCCCTGTCGATTCCTGGGTCCTCGCCGACCGTCTCTTCCTTCTCCGCGCCGCCGCGTCCTCACTTCCTTCGGGCTCTAGTAACGTGGGAGCATTTGATCTGCCTTCTTGATGAGCTACAGTATCTGTGACAACGATGCTTGGTAGTTCTGGCTCCTTTGTCTCGCGTCTGGGTGACGTATCTTGAACATCAGCCCTGTTATCAGGAGCACCCTCGTTTTGGTCGTTCAGTACCATCGCGAGCATGATGTGACATTGTGGTTTTTTTGGATCCATCATGGCGAATTTCAGAGTTCTCAATGGAACCTGGGCTTTCGGGCCACGAGTGCCGTCATCCAAGCATCTGATATCTTTGCCAGTGATAACCTGCTTCAATCTGCTGCTGTCAAGTTCTCTGATTTCGACAAAATCGTCATGGAAAAGGACCAGATAATTGTCGTACGCTGCTGCAGACTTTGCCTCCCCAAGGAACACACAAGCCGAATTTTTAATGGAGTCCCCAAATAATGGTTTGGTAACGTATATGCCGCAATTTTGGTAACACAAGTATTCGGTCACCGAAACAGCAAACATGCCTAGAGGCTTTTGCACTTCGAGTCGCGCAGCAATCGATGCCATATCAGGCCTCTTGAAATCTGGGATACTCTCAGAAATAGTCTTTTCTCTAAAAGATATCATCTCAAAATTTGAATGGGTTGCCATCGCTATTTTAGAGTGAGATAAGTTCGTAGAGTTGTTGAAGAAGTTGATCCCTTCGTAGCCTTTGGCCAGAGGTATCTTGGCATATTCGCGGAACAGTCCGGTAATACTGCTCTCCTCTTTTCCGCCCCCAAAAGTGTTGATTCGATCGAGAGTCCTCCGCTGTGGCTGCTCCCACTTGTACGAGAGCTCAGTGGTTTTGATCGCAACGAGAAGCCTTAGGTTTGAGGAAAGCGTCTCTCGGGATCGGTAAATAACAAGTGGGTGGCCGTTCAGAACTCCCGAGGCGAAGGAGTTCACGCTACGGATACCTGATATTTTCCGGGGGGGTTGATTTCCTCCAGCACCACGACTTCCTCCAGCGGCAAAGTCGAGAATCGTCAAGCCCACGTAGGACATTCCTCGGTCGTCGAATATTCCTGCAACAGTTATCGCCATCAGGGAGCCATCTGCGATCAAAAGACACATGTCCGAATTGCATTCCCTGAGGACAGCAATCTGTGTAACACGTTTTATACGAAAACCCTGTATCAAATTAGCCTACATAGTTTGCATCCTCTTCGTGTTCTTGGATATATTTACAGTCTTCCACTCTTGGCCATCATTGAAACTGTCGCAGTAGTAAATACCTTCATCAGTTCCGACGGCGAGATAAAGGAGGCCATCGAATTTAAACGTTGTAACACAATTCACTGTGAATCTTGCAGTCTCTGGTCGATTTTGAATTGAAGACATGGCCTGATGAAGTGGACTGCCGTCGATAAGGGGCAGCCCGGGTGGGAGCGACTGGGATGCTGACACCGATTGATTCGATTGTGATCTAAGCAGAACCCTAGGGATGAACGGACGATTAGTTTTATTACTTTGAAGTTGTCTAAGAGTAGCGGGTGAATTATCTAGGAGCTGTGGAATACTCGTTGATATTCTCTCGTAAAATTGATAAAACCCTCCATTATCCACCTTACCTCATAGAGAAGGGTTCAATGTTCTGAGAAGCACGAGCCGCGGCATGTCGCGTCTGTACTTCCCGAATCTTTTCACACCACTCAAGGCGATTGAGTTCAGTTAATGCGCAAAGAGTATAGTGGTCGGGCTTTCCAATATGTTTGAGAGCGAAGGGGTAGAGCACGTTGCGAACCCCACGCGACCTGATGATAGGTGGATCATCTGTAGTCATGAGGACGAGGAGTTGGATAGGAACTGGCTGGATACATCAGTTAAGGATCGCCGGGAGATCGAGGGAATTGTCGATCAGACTTCAAATTGGAATTGGAATTGTGCCACAGCAACATAGCAATTTAGAAACATCGTACTTCTCGCTTTTAGATCCAGCTCCTTAAGACTCGCTTGAGGTAACGTTGATTATCCTGGCTAAGACAAGATAATGATCGAAAAGCAAAGCGTGGGTTTTGAGCCACGGGATACGATTTCCACCGGCCCTCAGTAGGTTGCCTCTGGATATTAATTCTCTTCCAGGATCATCCAGCCGGAGCTGGAAATTCTCCATGCCTGGTCGAAGTACAACCTTCGACCTTTAAAAAAAAACTATCTCAACTCTCTTAGTCTCTTCAGAAACTATCTCGCCACATTCAAGCACAAAATTTTTGAGCTTTTCTATGCAGATCTCCAATGGGGCCTTTTCCGGACCATCTGCTGAGTTGTCCAGAACCGCACGGAGGAGAGTCAAGTATCTTTGTATTCTCGAGATTGGAGCTTTCAGGAAATGATCGTAAGAAAGTCTGTTGAAAATCGGATTAAGCTGTGCTTCAGTGATGAATTGCCGAAAACCTGAATTGCGTTCTGACTCTCGACGCATGAGATGTGAAGCCATAGGATATGCCTTAGCATAGTTACGATATGCGGGTTGTGCCTTTCTTATCCACTTGCGGAAAATGAAGCTGAAACAGGAGATACAAGGGCCTTCATCCTGCTGCTTCGAATATAGTTGAGGGAGTAGATGTTCAGTGTTTACAGCTTTGATCTTATCGATATTGCTGAAGACTTGTGACACGAAATGTCCCACTTTTTCAGGATAAATGATCGGAGGCTGCCACTTCAAAAGCTCTTATCTGTATAATGACGTTAAAACATCCAAAGTTTCCAGGTAGCCGAACTCGGATTCGACAATTTCGTGAAGATTGTTTTGGCGTGCGATCTCTCTCTTGTCCCGGCGTTCCAAATCTTCGCGCTTAAGACGGTAAAACACTATCCAGTCTTCGCTGCGCCGGATTGGTGCTCCCTTTTAAGAAGGTCTCCCAATGCGCTTGACGAAATTTTGTAGAGTAGGATCGATCTCATGTCCAAAGTACGGCTTCGCTGCTAGAAAAGACCAGTCACTATTTCCTATTTGCCCCTGAGAATGTATATCGGTTGCATTTTCATCAAGAACAGCGTCATCAGGGAAAGTCAATGGATATTTGAAAATCGAATCGTTGGAATCGTAACTGCGTGATGATCTCCGGGAATTAGAGGACCTCTCAGTGTCGGTCTCAACTTCCTGTGTCATATTTCCCGGCGGGAGAAACATAAGGGCCAGGGATTTTAAGTGTCTAGCGACATGCCTTGGCAGGCGGTCCAACGAATCAACCTATCACGCAAAGTAGTTGCACTTTACGGAAGTAGTGTTGCTGGGTAGCCTGATGCTACTCTATCATCATTCCCCCTTCAACTATTCCCATTAAATATTCTGCCTTCCTCGCAAGCTCTCCAGTCTCCTCGCTTGCCTGATCAAGCCTGGAAATCTCACCGAACCTACGTTTCCACAACTGCCACCGCTCAACACAAACTTCTCTCAACTGCCCCTTCCACAATCGGCTTTCACCTAACGTTCCCACACCTTTCACAACACACGAAAACAATTTCTCTCCCGCAACTGAGAGCCAAAGTAGTACATACGGTATACGTAGATCCAGAGCTGGCCCTTGCTGATGGTACGCTCTAGATCGTGGATCCGGTTCATTCTCCAGGGTATTTCGGAATTCGTGCAGAGCAAAATCTGACCAATTTGATATATTTTCTTTAGTCAAAAGGGCCAAAAACGCTATGAAATTCATTTCTTCTGGTGTGTCTTCTACTATGTCTATTTCTCATTAGCAGTTTGACATTTGCGTACGTGTGGGCGGGAAACATACCATTGAATGCTTCCCAACCATACATCCCGTGATCGGGAAGATCTCCCCACAACTTGTGGCCTTCATGCTCATGCTCAGTGTGTATTTTTCGAAGGTCATCAATAAAATTAATTAGAATTCGCTGTTGTTGGCCGTCATGAGGAAGCTGTGCTGCGATTTTGAACAGTAGATCCCAGAACTCGAACAGGAATCTACCGGTATCCGTCACAGGGCTGTGGTATTCATGGTGAAGTGATTTGATGCGCTGGGCTGCCTCACTGGGCGATAATGCTGTCGAGGGGTTGAGAAGGTCCTCCAAGATATCAAACATCTTTCTGCCGATATCCCAGTTTGCAGCGCTTGGCGTAATTTGAGGTTGGATGGTCGCCATTGTTGAGGACTGGAATTGAAATTTGTGCAAGTGTACTTGTGATATAAGAAAATTGAAAGTGGCGTTAGGAGGAAGTGGTTTGCGGGTGAGGTATATTAACTGGACTAGGCTAGTCCATTGAGATATGGACTGGTCAGAACTTTAGACGTCATCATCAGAACGAGCCAAAGGTTTTCCTGAAAAGAAATAGTACGCTTCGAAAGTCTCAAATTGGACAAATGTAGGATTCAGATTCAAAGAAGAAAAAGCAGACTGGCTTGGTGGGTGCGTTCCATCTCCTTCGCGGTGGAATTCGTGTCGCCGACGCCCTACCAGACGAAACATTTTGCAATTTTCAAAAACTACTATTTCTAATAGATGATTGTTGTCCGCCTTGTATGGTCCTCAAACCATTTTTATATACATTTCTCTGGAAATCCATCATTTCACGTTGGCAGAATTGTAGTCACTTACCCAATCTGAAGGCTGGCTTGGCGTGTGGAGCACTGGAGTTCGACAATAAGCTTAGGGGATCTAAGAAGATCAAAATAGACTTCCGATGTTCCTCAGACGGCAAACAAATCACTCTTGACCCATGGATATCGAACCAGGGTGTGTACTGTAATCACGTGGAGCTGCTGCCTCGACAACCCCGTATCTCATCTTTTCTCCTCAAGGCGCATCCAAACTTCAATCTTCCCACAATCAAACCGAGCGATCTCACCTCATAAGAATGAGAGACTGGTCTAAATGGAAGGTCACCGCCCTAAGAAAAGAATGCGAAAGGAAAGAGCTCCCCCATGCTAGACAGAAACCTCTTCTCGTCAAACAATTGGAATTCGCGGAAGACAAAGCCTTGCACTCCAGAGAAGGTCGAAAAGCACACTATGAACGGGAATGCATGATGCGATTAGACGCCATAGTTACTTTCACTTTCTTTCCCAAGTTCCCGCCAGAGATCCGCGACCAAATATGGCGGCACTCTTTGCCTGGTCCCCGAGTTCTGAGAATGAATTCGAATCTTCTGGCTCCACACCCTGACAAGCTATCTTTCGCCAGAGAATACCGCGCTCCTAATCCTTCCGCGCTGTTCGTGTGTCAGGAATCTAGGGCAGTTGCCTTGCGAAGTTACAAACTTTGTTTTGGGACCCAAGATATATATGCCGACCTTCCTGGGGGTGACATCGTATGTCTGTACCCAGAATGTATGATATAGCATTGGCATTGGACATTGAGGACCGATAGGTTCGGGCCATCAGGCACCACGTTCCCAGGGGAGGAAATTCAAGAATATCTTTCGGAGAACGTGAGGTCTGACCTAGCCAGTATAAAGCACGTCGCAGTGCCCCGCGAGAGTTGGACTACATATTCGCGCCGCTACCAAGGACCTTGGAACGAACACCCGCTGAGGAATTTAGTTGCAAAGCTGGGAAATGTGGAGCATGTTTCACTGATCGTGCAGCCGGACGACGAAATGGAGGGACCTTATGTGGGATACACTAAGCTTATACATCCGTTCTGGGGACGGTCTCAGGAGGAGCTTGAGTTGAGGCAGGGGGATGATTTCCGTCTAAATAATCGTTGGGCTGAGGACGAGAACTGCAAATATTTGATGCAGTTATTGAGGCGGAGGCAAAGTGAAACCGATGCTGATCCCACACCCGAGGAGGAGAAGAGAGTACCGCCTGAGGCAAAGCTTGTCGAAATGGAGTTTGTGCCTAATGACGGGCCTCTCCGGCTTCGAGAAAAGGACTGGTAGAGATACAGAAGTCACAGGACGGGCGTTCGCGGCGTTCCTAATAGGGTATTGGTTCTCGAATCTGTGATGATGAAATCGACCTCAAGCGCTGCGAGCAACGTTTCAGGACAAGAAATTATCACAATTTACGTTCCAAACACAAGCAGAAATTCAAAACAAGAAACTGTTCCGAATGATTGGAAGCTGTCATGTCTTGCACGTTTCGTATTGGAGAAGCCTTGTCTGGCAGATCAGACGATTGAGTAGGAATCGTTGAAGGTCGCAGCTTAAAGATATTGAACACCTCCACTGCGTTTTGAAAATTCCACTCCCCCAATTATTCCATTCATTGTCGAACTTTCAGGATCGACACTGAATGCAACAATTGGGGAAGAGAAGATACATCGAAGAAATAATTGAGTTCTGAATTTTAGAGTCTACAGGTAAGCAAATCATTTGTAGTGTATGCATTCCATTCCAGCGCGAATTCGAATGCTACGATGAGACCATAAGGCAAAACCACCGTCTCCTCCACTGCTTCCCCCTCCGAAGATCTCAGATCAGCACAAGGCACGGTTCCACTTCTCGCCTCCTGTCTTTCAACTCCAGGGGAAAAGCGGACTCTCATTTCCCTGGCATTCTCATCATAGATCTGTTCCGCGCCTGCTGGTGCTATTGAAGATAATATTTTGTATGAGAGATGAAGAGAGTATGGAAGGGAGGTTCTATAAAAAAAATTTCGGTGCGGGGGTGAGTCATATTTAGGTCCCGAGAGGACTTACTTTTGATTTGTGACGTGGTGGGTAATTTTGGGGGGAAGCGGGTTAGGTTTGAATTAAATTTTAGGTTTTTCAATTTTTTGATATCTAAAGTTAAGAGGGACATTCGATCTCAGTTTGGCACAAAGGGCGGTTTCGATTCCCGATCTCGGTCTAAGAGGAGAGAAAGAGAAGGGAACGCGCGTCTCAATGGCACTATCATCATAGATCATCCCTGTTACGTTGAGCCTTCAAAACGGTCTTCGAGATGAACGGAAGAAGGTGGGAGGGGAGGGGGATTTTATAGTGTGGTGTGGAGACTATCTTAGGTCCCATACTTTGAGCGAGCGAGATGGGATAGGAAAGGAAAGACGTCAGAAATATGTATATTGATTTATATTGGATTGGATACGATACTATCTAATGAGCCTGCACAACACCACTAGCATCCGCCTGCGCCGTAATCCGCTTCTTATACGCTTGCACATCACCCGGGAATTTCTCCACAGTGCCGTGATCACAGACCCATAGACTCGTACATACAGTCTGCAGCATCGTCACATCATGGGACACCATCAACACTCCTCCTTTGAATTGATTAAGAGCGAGAGAGAGGGCGTCCATGGCTTCGATGTCTAGATGATTGGACGGTTCGTCGAGAACGAGGATATGGGGGTTTTGGAGCGATAGACAGGCGAACGCGACGCGGGATTTCTGTCCTCCGGATAGGAGTTCCATTTTTTGGAGACCGGTCATGCCTGTTATGCCGAAGGCGCCGAGGTGGCGGCGGTATTCTTCGTCTTGTTTTCCTGGGTAAGTCTTGGCCATGAATCCTACTGCTGAGGTTGTTAAATCGAGGGCATCGACGTGATGTTGAGCGAAGAAACCGATTCGTAGACGTGGGTTTTGGGATATGAGACCTGATGTTGGGGACAGTTTTCCGATGAGGAGTTTGAGGACTGTGGTTTTGCCTGCGCCGTTGGGACCGACGATTCCTATTCGTGAGTCGAGTTGGACGTCTAGGTCTACGTTGCGGAGCAGAGGCTTGTCTTTGGTGTAGCCGAAACAGACATCTGACATTTGGACGATGGGCGGGGAGAGCTTCTCCACGTCGGGGAACTTGAAGTGTACTGTATATTCTGATTCTGGTGCTTCGAGGACGGGCATCTTCTCGAGTTTCTTGATACGTGATTGTGCTTCGGAGGATTTCGCGGCGTTGTAGCGGAATTTGTCGATGAATGCCTGTAAATGCTGGCGCTGTACCATCTGGTTTTCGTACTCGCGTTTGGCGGTCTTGCGGCGCTCTTCCTTTGTGGCGTAGAAGGACTCGAAGTTGGCGCCTTTGTAGTAGTCGAGGCGCTCCGAGTGCTGGTGGATAATGTCGGTTGCGACTTCGTTGAGGAAGGCTCTGTCGTGGGAGACAACGAGCACGGTGCTGGGGTAGGTTTGGAGATATGTACCTAAGAAGGTCACGGAGGGGACATCCAACATGTTGGACGGTTCGTCGAGAAGGAGGAGGTCGGGCTCGCAGAAAAGGGCTCGGGCCAGGGCCAGACGCATACGCCATCCTCCAGAGAAGGTCTTGGTTGCGAATTGTTGGCGTTCGGGGGAGAATCCCAGACCAGCGAGAATGGTTGCTGCTCGGGATTCTGCTTTGTCGGATTCCATCTCTGCGAGTTTGGCTTGGACATCTCCGAGGGTTTGATCCAGACCTTCACGTTCTCGGTCCAGTCTTTCAGCATCTGCTGATGTATCGGCCAGGGATGCTCGTTCGGTCTCAATGGTATCAAGCTGTTTGCTGATCTTGATTTGCTCAGCTAATAGATGCTTTCGCCAGACGTCTGCATCTAACACAGCTTGCAAGGCGGGTGTATCGTCTCCAGTAATCTCTTGCTCCACGTGAAGAATCGAGATGTGAGTAGGAATGGCCAGTTCTCTTCGTGCCAATGCTCGTAAAAGTGTAGACTTTCCAATACCGTTTTGACCGACCAGACCATATCTTCGGCCGTAAGCCAACGTTAAGTTGGTATCTGTCAAGATTCTTAAGCCACCAATAGACACATCGATTCCATCCAGCTTGATATCCTTGCTCTTCTGTTGACCTTGGGCGTTTGATCCGAGTTGCAGAGGGTTGACAGCCATGAAGAACTCTTCGTATGACTGGGCATCGTCTGGTTGATTCAATAACCTCGAAGCTTCATATTCAACGGCCTTGAACGTCTTCTTGCTCTGCTTGGCAGCAATCTTCCTCTCAGCTTTCTCGAGCTTCTTCCTGTCAACCTTGGACTCTAACTTCCTGGTGTTTGCTGACTCCAGATCGACACCACCTGTAGATAGGCCCAACGTTGATGACATGTTACGTTGGGCGCCCACTTGAATAGCTTGATCTAACCGCCTGGCCGCCGAAGACATCTGCTTCTTTGGTCCATTTGCGGCGGAGGCGTTGAACTTTTCAACCCATTTGTCCACTAGCTGGCTAATTTTGGCCTCATTTTCCGATGAGGGGTCTCCAGAGGCAGATACAAGCAGAGCAGTGATAGAGGTAGCGGCTTCTTCTAAAGGAGACGGCCCAGCGGACTCGGATTCAGGGACATAGGCGTTTGATGCATGGGTCAAGTACCCCACAGAATACTCGGAGATCACAGGGTCGATGCCGGGAAGGAAAGACTTGATTTCGGCCTCCATCGTTGCAGCTGGGTCGAGCAAGAGCTAGATATGATTGAGGAATATGAAGCTGGTGGTTGTCGTCCTTGCAGGCTGGATATCAGCCTCGTTCATCAGATTCTCTCGGTTTTGAGAATCGCCTCGTTCATGACATTTCGGATTTATGCAAAGTCTTCTCTCGTCTTATTTCATTGGCTGAACTTTGTTTATGCAAGGGACAACGCTAAACCCAAAAGTGACTGCCTAGCGCTTTTTCGTGCTTTAGCGATGGCTCTTGCAGTCTTGCCCACCCTCACCGCTGCAGTTCTCCCACAACAAATCCACATCAACAGTCCACACCAGACACACCTCTTCTCTCCTCTTCTTGCTTCCTTCTTCAACCTGCGAATCTCAACCCAGAAACACCACATCTCCAACGCAAGAGCTCCTCATCTATCATCATGCGTGAAATCGTGAGTCTTCCCTCGTCCTCTGCGGGCGCTGTTGACCAGTACAACGCGTCCACCTCGTACCCCTGAACTACCCCACTACCACTCCCGAAAGAATCTCCAAAAGACCTCCAAGCTGACCAGGTGCCTTTTGCTATCTACAGGTTCATCTTCAGACCGGACAATGCGTAAGTAGCTTCATTATACCCTCTGCGAACTCGAGCTGACCTTCTGTAGGGTAACCAAATCGGTGCTGCCTTCTGGTGTGTATTTACCTCGGCGTCGCGACGTGCCACGGAGACACGTCCGCATCACAAAGGCTTCTAATACTGACGAACGAATAGGCAAAACATCTCTGGCGAGCATGGTCTCGATGGCTCTGGCGTGTAAGTTTTCTCGATACTGCTTTTAAGGGGTAGATAATATTATGTACTGGGAGCTAATATCTTTTTCAGGTATAATGGCACGTCTGATCTCCAACTTGAGCGCATGAACGTCTACTTCAACGAGGTTTGTGTTCACTGACCCGCGAATCTGCTGCACCTGCTGACAACTCCAGGCCTCCGGAAACAAATATGTTCCCCGTGCCGTCCTCGTCGATTTGGAGCCCGGTACCATGGACGCTGTCCGTGCTGGTCCTTTCGGCCAACTTTTCCGCCCCGACAACTTCGTGTTCGGTCAATCCGGTGCTGGTAACAACTGGGCTAAGGGACATTACACTGAGGGTGCTGAGCTTGTCGACCAAGTTCTTGATGTTGTCCGTCGTGAGGCTGAGGGATGTGACTGCCTCCAGGGTTTCCAGATCACCCACTCCCTCGGTGGTGGAACTGGTGCCGGTATGGGTACGCTTTTGATCTCCAAGATCCGTGAGGAGTTCCCAGATCGTATGATGGCTACTTTCTCCGTTGTCCCATCACCAAAGGTCTCCGATACCGTCGTTGAGCCCTACAACGCCACCCTCTCCGTCCATCAGTTAGTTGAGAACTCCGATGAGACCTTCTGTATCGATAACGAAGCTCTCTACGATATCTGCATCAGGACTCTTAAGCTGTCCAACCCCTCATATGGAGACTTGAACCACTTGGTCTCTGCCGTTATGTCTGGTGTCACCACCTGTCTCCGTTTCCCCGGTCAACTCAACTCTGATCTCCGAAAGTTGGCCGTCAACATGGTTCCCTTCCCTCGTCTCCATTTCTTCATGGTCGGCTTCGCTCCTCTCACCAGCCGTGGCGCATACTCTTTCCGCGCTGTCTCCGTGCCTGAGTTGACTCAGCAGATGTACGACCCCAAGAACATGATGGCCGCCTCTGATTTCCGCAACGGTCGCTACTTGACCTGCTCTGCTATCTTGTAAGTCTCCACGGGTCCACAATTTAAATGATCTATACTGACCCTTAATAGCCGTGGTAAGGTCTCCATGAAGGAAGTCGAGGACCAAATGCGCAACGTCCAGAACAAGAACTCCTCTTATTTCGTCGAGTGGATCCCCAACAACGTCCAAACCGCCCTTTGCTCCATTCCCCCACGTGGTCTCAAGATGTCCTCTACCTTCGTCGGTAACTCCACCTCGATTCAGGAGCTGTTCAAGCGTGTTGGTGACCAGTTCACTGCTATGTTCAGGCGTAAGGCTTTCTTGCATTGGTACACTGGTGAGGGTATGGATGAGATGGAGTTCACCGAGGCTGAGTCCAACATGAACGATCTGGTCTCCGAGTACCAGCAATACCAGGATGCCTCCATCTCCGAGGGAGAGGAGGAGTATGAGGAAGAGGCCCCATTGGAGCCTGAGGAGTAGATAACTTCATATTGCCTTCACTAATTGGACGGCATGCGTGGCACTGTGGTGTCATTATCTTGTCGAATCATATTCTTGGCAACGTTAAACGTGTCGAATGGCATGGTTGTTTTTCCATTTGTTGACTTTCTTGAGCGACGGAGCTTTATGAATGGTGGAGATACCTTGAGGAAGGAGTGGTCAATAACGAAAATGATCAAGTAGTAGAAATTCAAGATGATTGATTCTACGTAAAACGCGGTACTGAACGTGACGAGTCTTTTCTTTGGTTTGGAGACGCGAGAGGAAAAGCACTGGAGTTTCATATCCTACTCAGAGAGAATGTGTCATTCTTTGTGGCAGTCTGGACTTTCACGCCAGTTCTTGCGACGTTTCTTTACTTTTCCTACACGTAATTCCTGCGAGCTTGAATCAAAGTTAAAGGGCTTTACACCACTGCATTCAACACTGACTCCCTAGGTAAGTGTAAGTGTTCATAAGGCTTGCTCAACTTAATACTTGATGACGGACCTAAAGCATGATCATGGGATAGGATAATAGCACTTCGTACATCTATGTCACAGGTTTCATCTTGCCGCGAATCGGTACGTGGAATAATCGAGGCACTTGGGACTGTGGAATGAGGGATGACAACATGTCTTGACGCCGGGCTGCTTGTTTGCTTATGGGGGAGAGGGCCGGGAGGAAAGGAGGGAGGAAGGGAGGGGCTGTGAATGGGTTGTGGGAGTTGAGAGGAAGTATATGGATGAATTGCATTCGTATGGATTGTGGGGATGGTGGAGAGGTGTGCCTATTGCTGGTCTACAATGAGTAGAACGGGGTGGAGTAGGTGAGGTGAGTAGCACAGTAAGGGCTTCCCAGTTCATTGTCTCCTTTTTGAATTCATTGTTCATGCTCTCCGCCTGCCGCAGCGTTCACATGCTTGTTTCCAAAAGCTAGAGTAACAAAACCACTGGGAAATCAACACCAGCCCAGAATTTCCAAGCCAGCTTTGAATATCTTACGACTTTGGCTCCTTGGTCCTCCATAGACATAAAGTATCCCCGAATCTGAATATACCAAGTCTGATGTCCGCGATCCGTGGAATTCGATACTACCTCCATTCCGTAGAGTCAAGTGTACATTGTACTGCCCAGAAATTCGAGAAAGGGTTTGCTTTCTGCTTTTAATGCCAGGGCAACGCCTGGACTTTTGAAGGGACCTTGATGTTCTTGCTGTTTTGGGGATGATGGGCAAGTGTTTGTGTGAGAAATTGGAGGGACGCTGGGCTTGGGAATGGGGTCTGTTTGAGAGGTTTCAATGAATTTTTGTAGGTCGATTTGTGGAGTTGGACCTCTGAGTTACTTGTGTCCAACTTGTTTGTTGATGCTGAGGATTGAGTACTTTGATCTTCCCGCTTCCTAGTGTATACAATACATTGCAGTAAGTGTGTTCTTTCGAGCGAGTGTTCAACTCCGCCACATCGTATGAATTACCACATTGTATTTCTTACCTTACCTTGAAAGGATTGTCTGAGGAAGATTCTGGTGGCGTATTCGATGGTGTATGCGATCTTGGGCTCGCTACTCTTGTTGAAGCTTGTGATCCTGCTGTTGCTATCCAGTCCGTCGTTGCTAGGTGCAGCTTGGCAGGTCGCTCCTGTGGTTGGAAAAGACACCAGGAGGTCTGTGATAGCTCGGCAGATGTGATTTTAGGTTGAGTACTGTAAGTTGCCAGACTAGTCAGCGATGCTATTGAGGATGCTTGTGTGTAGGGCTGATGTGGGGGATGGTTCGGTTTCGTAGACTTTGAGCGACAGAACTAGACTGGTGGAAACGAGCCTCAGGAGCGTTGAGATCAAGAGTATTCATACTTGGTAGTTGCCTGCTGAGGTCTTGATACTGAGGAGAGTTTTTGTACGAAGTAGGAGGACAGTTGTGTGTAGTTCCAACGACTAAGGACCAAAGATGGTGAAAAAGAAGAGAAGGTCGAAACTAGGACAGAAGGGATCAGCTTGCTGATCTCATTGGCGCTAGAAACTAGGAGATGAAAGTTCAGACTTCCTTCATTGATCGAGCCACGTAGAGTATACTCGAACGAGAGAAGTTCCAGATTTTTGAAGTTGACTTTACTTCATCTGATACTTCGATCTGCTTTCTTGCCCGACTTCACCACGCTTCAGGTAGGACAGATCTTCAGAGCAATGAGTCCACGACTCTGGTTATCCCAGAAGACCTGGCTCTTCCAAAGACCGATCTGCTGGAAATCACTGGAGACCCGTAAACCAACCTACCACGATACGGAGCTATCTCGTACTCCAATTATAGCATCGTATTGATCCAAGCGCAATCCTTCTTGCCATTTTAAAGTCGTGTTCAGTTCTTGCCGTTTTAAAATCATGATTTCCTTGAGACATTTCCCTTCCGGGAATTCAAGACATGTCCCAGGTATTTTGCTTCAATTTCTCACACTTGTTTGAATGAAGCAATGCAATGAATTTGAATCACGCCCCCACCACCCATATGCTCGGGGATCCCCATAAAGCTTTTATTCCCTGTTGCAGCGCAGCGCGTGTTCTGGAAGCTCAACTACTGTGTCGGTTGCAGCGTGGCTGTGTTTTTGCTTGGAGGCGTTTTACAAAACACCTTTAAATTACAAACGCTCGTGGCAAGCCACCCGCAACAGGGCGTAGAGGATGCAGAAATTCCGCCGAGAAACACCGAGCCTATGGTGCGTAACTAGGTTCAAGACATTCAAATCCCGAAGGAGAGGGCCAAAGAAAGAACTGAGGTAAGCTTCCCGAGCCTGTACGATAAGTTTGAGGCCTGGCCTTACGGTAAGGCTACTCAGGGGGTGAAGCATGCCCCGTAACGTTTGTTTACAGTCCCGGGATTTCTGAGAGGCGAGATGAAGGGCAGGCGGGATGGAGGCAGAAGCGAATCAAGACGTCAGTTTCGGAATTTGAGTTCCCGTTTGCATCTTGCCACGTTTTTCGCACCCTGGGGCATGCATGATCCTGCCCCCAAACCAATGAGAGCCGGGAGGGAACGAGATGAGTAAAAGGGTACGCTGCTGAGTAAATGCGAGTTCCTCGTGGGGCTGAAGGACAATCAAGCCTCCCGTCTCACGGGGCTGAAGGTTGATAGGGGTGCCATGTGGGAAAAGAGTGAGACTCGGGAAGCGGAAAGGATGTGGTGGGAGTTGGGGTAGAAAGCCGACATGCAGTGAGTGTTTCGCTTTGGGTCATGATAGAGATGAAGCATACGAGAAGCGAGATGGGAGAAAGGGGTCGCTGATGAGGTCCCAAATTGGAAGTATTTGGGGGAATTATGAACACATGGTGGATGGTACCGGCTTTGAACGACAACAGTCGGCGTCCTGATGTTCGGGCGGAAACTCAGAAGCCGAAGTGGTGAAGAGATCCCGAGGTTGCCAGGGGTGGACTTAGGAGTTAGAATTATAAATCCATCAGGCGATAGGAGATTGCATAGAGTCGCATAGAGGCAATTATGAGTCAACGAGGGAGATGATACTGTAGAGTGTGCCATGTCGTATTGACGGCCAGCGACGGTGCCCAACGATCCATGGATATTTCCCGTTGCGAAGTGCAAATTGATGTTCTTGCGGTGAGATGGGGGTGTAGCATTGTGACGAAAAGGAAGGCTGCATCTCGATCAGATCAGATAACAAAGCCTTACCAAGCCGTGCTCAGATTGCACGCAATTTGGGTTTCATCGCGGCTCTGGGGGCCAAACGGGCTACGAACAATTGGTGCCATCGCTCCACGGGTCGTAAACGGCCTGTTGGGGATTCCAAATCGTGCCAAGACACGTCTGCCATGTGCCGCTGCGAAGAACACCCAAAGAAGGCGGAGATAAAAAGGCGGGCATCTGACAAAAACAGGGGTTGGCAGGGGTTCTGTAGGGGGCGGAAGCAGGCTATGCGGGGGTACTGATTGGCTGGTTAACGGCGGGCAGGGGGAAGAGCGGTGGAAGCTTTTGGGTGCGCGAGTTGAGCCTGAATAGGTTGGGTGGCCTTGCGTGGGTCCTCGTTGTGGAATCGTGACATGCACAACGCCAGGACGGGAATTTGGAACTTTGGTTACGGTGAAGGTGCCTGTCCTGTGAGGGTGTGGCCGTGTTACGTGGCTCCCTGACAAATAGCTGGGGCAGGAGGCAGTCTTGCAAGAGGCACCGCGAAGCAAGGCTTCCTTATGCCCGTGCTGTATGGGTGGGTGATCTTCTTGTGCATATGTGACTTAATATCGGCAGATAGATTAAAGGCTTTGAGGCTCTGCTGGGCGATTGTAGATGCAATACGCCCAAACCGTGCAGAATCTTCCTTGACTTTTGCGGTATTGTAGATGCCCAGAGGATTGCGGGTCGGAAATGAAAACAGCAAGGAACGAACAAACGAACGTGCCAACATAGAAATTCGCATGATGTGGTATTAAAGTTATTTCCGTGCTGATATCACTCCTGAAACAGGGATGAGATCAGATGATTTGACGGCCGTTGTTGGTGGATCACTCCTTGTTGGTGACAGGATAAGAAGGAACGCATCCGGCATATCAACAAGGCTGCCCTTCAAGCGACATATGCCGATACCGATGTCCATGCCCTATACCCTGGTCCTTCACCTGGGTCGCTGTGTCATTGCAACAGCAGAAAAACATGCGAAAGCAACCAATTAGAGAGACGAGGGGACAGCAGACGAGCTTGTCTTGCCGAGATCAGAGACTCAATGTTGCAAGGCTATGCTACAACACCACAAAATCCAAGAAGCCAACCCATCCAACTCTGTTTTGGGGCCAGTGCATTTTTCTCATTGATCTCATCGATTGAGCGAGCAGATTCGGCATTCGGGTCATCTCTGTAAGATTGGTATGAAGATTTTGACGCCTTCGCAGCTGATATAGAGACAAGGGACAGGGAGAAGTCTCCTTCCTGGGTCCCAAAAAAGCTAATTCGAATGAGCAAAGTGTTCCAACAAGTGTTCTGCTGAAGCATACCTTCTCATCATTAGACTGAGTCGCTTCACGTTCTTCAGGTCCAATGGCTTAGCATCTGGCTTTTCTCTTCCCCTATAAGTCGCGTTGAAGTCATCCCACTTGGCAAACACTTTCTCCCCGCCAGTCTTAGGCTTGAAATCATATTCCCAACTAATTGTACTTTGTTCGCGTCCATTGGAGCTTGGTGGCAGTAGCTCGTCCTTCAACGTCAAAGTGTATTTCTTTCCATCTGACTTCACAATGTCTAGCAACACGCCATCATAGTCCGACAAGTCCCATGTTCGGTTCTCTCCAGTTGTCCTTTGTGATGCAAAGCCTGCTCCACCGAGGGTCTCAATATCGAGGTTTCCACAGAATATGGCGGTTGGTGAAGGTGGATTGATGACGAATTCGGAATACGAGGAGCCATTTCGGACGCGGTCATCTGAGGAAGTCCAGTCTTGTCCGTTTAGTCTTGTTCGATGTGAATTTAAAGCAGTAACAAATACATACCGAGGGGTGACCACGGCCTGCGAGTGAGGTCAGTACATAAATCTAGCTTCAAAAAGAACCACATCCACTCACAAATTGCCCCCGAAGAGAAACGATTGCGACGCCGCTTGTAGTGCCATTATGGACTGTGGTGCCATATTCCAGGGAGCCATCGGGGAGTGTGAACGAGAGGGCCCAAAGAGGTAAAGAAATTAAGGTTAGACAGAGAAAACTTAGATATTGGTAAACTGCGGTAAAATCTCTTGTCGAGACGGAAATCCGGTCCGATCACCTACAGTACCAGGTCGCAGAATGGAGTCGAATTAGGAAAAAGCGCGACAAATTGTATGATTTCTGGTGTTTTGCGATACAAGCCGAGGAGTTGATGGTGATGACTTCACCATCTGCTAGCTGCATTTGCGTTGCTGACTGGCTCGCTGATCTGCCTCCTCATTTTTCGTACTCAGCAGCTTCAGCCTTGTCGCGGCAAACAAGCGCGCTTATTCGGCAAGCAAAGTTTAACGCCCAGATCGCTGGGAATTCTCCTCGACAGCTTCATCTGAACTCCCGGAAAGCTTCGATTTTACTGCTTACTGTACTGCTCACGAACATCAGCATCTTAATCATATGCTTGCCGACCCGTACATGTGCCGATCTACTTGTACAAGCGTTGAGCAAGAGCAGTACCTAGATAACTCTGGCCCGCAAATGTCTCCCCGTAGCGCCTTGTCTTCCGCCCGGCCTGAATCCTGATGGTAACGATCCCCTTCCTCTGTGGCCCAGCTCTCTAGAACGGTACGCCAGCCTGCCAGGAGTCCAGGACGCCTTGGGTTTTGCTGCTGTGCCTGCCACGAGATCGGCATCAATCCTAACTTCGGATTCGCGTCGACTCTCACCCAATCGACGCTGCTAGCCAGTTCCGCCACTTTTGAGCACTGACTTCCCAACTAAACTCCGCCATGCTATCATTGCTTTGCCCTTGCGAGGTGTTGGCCATGATAGGGTCCCTACCGGTCTCTAGGAACTCAAAGCCAACTTCCGTTACTTCCTCCATCGCTTTGGCCACACTCTGCGCCGTTGCCTGTTCTATTCTGATTCACAAGAGTGGTCCTGGGGAATAAATCCTCGCATTCCGGTGTCTAGACTTCTTTACGTGAATCACGCATTTCATTCGAATTTCCCGCCTTTCCTCCTTTAGCCGGATCAACACTGCCGCATGGTGGGGGCCAAATACCGTGCACGCCCATTCGCCAAGATCCGGTTGGACTTGACAGCGGCCGTGGTTACGAATGTGGGCCTGTGAGAAAGAAGCGCAAGGCTTTGGATGTGGTAGAAGCTCGAGCGAGTGGAACCAACTCTGTCACAGACGAGGCTTTGAAGTAGCACAAGAAGTTACAAGCACCAGTCGCAAGAAGAGAGGCGTAAGATTATGGATCAGATTTTGCATTCATATATCTGAGCTCAACAAGTGTTGTACGAAATCGTGGGGTATTTACAGCCCAAAGATCAAACCCAAAGCTTCTTCCTAAAGTGAAGAACAAACACCAACACCAGACTACCATGCTACCCATTTCCTGTCTTTCCAAGTCATATTCATGAGAATTACTCTCTAATGAGTGTCGAGCACTTCGAACTCTTTGTTTTTCGTACACCATAACCCCAAAATCAATTAACAATTATCCTAATGCGCAGCTCTTACTCATATTTGTGCCATGAGTCGGGGCGAAGCGGGCATCGAGAGCGGGGTGGTTGGGTACTGAGGATAACCAGACTCGGAGCAGGTCGTTGAGTGATCGTATGAATGCGAAAGAGGAGGAGTCTTCAGATTCAAAGTCAGACACGGCCCAGCAAATGCTGTGGAGCTCGGACTTTACTCACATGAGGATTTGAATCTTCATATCCATGAGAACCGTGAATATCGATGGCTGGGAGACCTTGATAGCTCATATTGAAGGGTGCCATGGTGTCCTCGTTCTCGCGCTTGATCGATTCGTGGAAGTGCATCATTGAAGGTAGAGTGACTGGAACAGGTGCCATATAATCATATTCACCACCGGTGGTTACCGCTCGGTATGGTTGTGATTGTGGGTATGGCGGGTAGACGATGTCTTCGGGAGCTGGGTAAGAGTGGTATGCAAACAAAGGAGGCGTTCGAGATCCTTCCCGGTCATAGCCATTCCCAAACATTATCTCTTCGTCGTTGTGCATTGGAGGTGTGTACTGCTGACTTGGAACAAGTCTGGGAGAAGCTTGTCTGTGGGCAGATTCTGGGCTTCTCTTGTACTGCTGCGAACTCTCATGGCGCTCTGACTGTTGGAGTTCCGCGTGCAGTTGAGGTGGGGATGCTGAAGATGATCCGGCACGTCTTTCGAGATCTTCAAGACGTCTCTTGAGCTTCTTACCTATTCAGTGGGTTAGCCAACAATCACCTCATTAGGCAAACAAAGTACTCACGGTAGTTTCTTTGAGCAATGCGGTTCTGGATTCTGCGGCGCTCAGCAAGGTCGGAGATCTTTGTCCAATCCTCATCTGGATTTGCGGAACTGCTGAAAGCACTGCTGGTGCCGTGTGCTGTGACATGCCTCGACGTGGTGGCCGTCGAGTATGTGTAGTTTTGTCTAGACATGGTGGAAGGTTTGTGGATGGAGAGTCCTAAGGTATGTGGACATAAACTGAGAATGCTGAACTCTTCAAAGTATAGAGACTTGGAGAAGGATTCAAGATCTGTGTTCAACAAGGTTCGAGGCGCCTCAATTGGGGTGGTCTTCCTCGATATATATGTGAATGGCGGGACTACACGAACCTCCGCAGCCATGCGGACTTCCAAAGCACTCCCTCCGGATCCCTGCTCTCCAAGCTCAGCTACAAACGAAGGGCCCTGTCATCGTGGCCCCTTGCTCCTACTAGGGCTGGTTCTCCCCCCTGCAACGCTTCCCTGCTCCTTTACCACTTCCCGGCCGCTTTTTTGACCGTTGTTCGCAGGTGCACCTGCAAGCCATGCACTCGGGGCCGACATTCTGCGAGCTTCGAGTCCAAGGCCTCATCAAGTTAGTCTCTGAGCCACCTGCATGTGCGTGTGGGACAAGGGCAATTCACGAAACCCAAATTCTACAGCACCCTGGCAGCGCGCTAAGGTGCAGGGCCCCCTGGAATTGTTGGTTAATTAGCTGGCATTAAGAATAGATCCTAATTCCCAAGCCAAATCGTTGGCAACGCAAGCCTCGTAAAGCAGCACCAACCAAGAGGCCTTTCCGCTCCAACCACCACGGCGGCGGCGCGCACATGGATTCTAGGAATAGATCTGCGCTAGGACGAGGCCACCGACCCTCAAATACAGTATTGTAATCAGAGAGATAGTAGCCCTATGGCAAGCGGTGGGAGATTCCGCAACGGCAATGTGGAATTATTAATGGCATCACAGTGTCGAGAAACCCTCCTTTCCCCTTCTTGAGGCGCCCACAAGGCCGCGTTGTTGCGCGCTCGGGAAACGCCTCAAGATCTAATCATGGATGCGATATCCGCAACAAGACAGCATCGCGACATGTACCAAGGTTTTGGCGGCGTTGTAATCAAATCAAAACGATGATCCCCATCTCTCCTTATTATAATAGAAGCACAATGATTCTCGGGCTGTCAAATCACGGCTCGCAAATGTGCCAAATGTGCCAAAAGTGGTTGCCTGGTAGGACAATTTGGGAACACAACCCTAGGAAAGTCGCTCCTTGGTTCGAATCACAAACGCCAAGACGCCAGTCGCATTTCGACCGTTCAGATTCCATACATCTTCTGGAAGGGCTAAACATGGAGATGGGAGGGCGTCGGGCTCGCATGGGCAACAGAGGCTCTTTTGGCCGTCACTACCTTGAATTGAAGGCATGATGTCCCCCTTTATTAAGAACTTCGGCCGCATCCCCATCACATCGCTACGAACAAGACACTCAACCAAGCGAGGGTATAAAGAACCTTCACGTCTATATTTGGCTTGGGGATTCTGAAATTGGATCTCCCTGGTGTTGGTGGACAGCTCTTCAACTCGTTTAGGGGCTACTTCCGTTGTGTACAAAGATCGGATATAGATTCACAACCAACACCTGAGTCTGGTAAAACGCAGCGCTGGTGCAGAGCTAACTCGGGATTTAAGCCAGTGGAACACCGCGAGGGCATTCCCAATCACAGCGATAGTCACCGCACCAAATTTCTCGCAGTTGTGAGTCTAGCATACCAACCCCATTATTCTCTTGGTACAGAGGACTTGAGAATTTTAACATTGGCTGCTTCGGGCAAGCGCTCGTACTGTGGCGTCGCTGTTTGGCTCGCTGTGGTCGCCGACCCGCCGGCGGTGGGTGCGCTGCCTCGTGGTTTTTGGCCCCAAATTTCGCTACTGCCGGGGTCGTGTATCCGTCGAAGCAACTCTGGGACTTCGATACACCCCGGTCCTGCTTCTAGAAAGGGCACGAGCTTTGTCATATGTTTATTTTTGCGCCTCCGATTACCAAGAGGTGGAGGGGTACTGGGGGGAGGGGACCTGGTCGCGTTCCTTGATCTTCCTGTGGGCCCTGGCATCTCGCATCCCCCCCTCCCATTTCTCCTCCCACTGTTCCCAGCGACTAGCGGGGGGTGTTGCAGCAAAGTTGCTGCACCCCCTCGCCGACCCGACTGCTCAAGCACACCGCAGAACTCAGGGTGCATAGAAGCTCCTTCTCCCCTGTCATGCACTTCTACTCCAATCACAGCCCGTAGATCGTACTTTAGCGAGCTTCTTCAAGATACGACGACGGTGAAGAGGCGGAGAGCTCTACGAACTTACGAACCCGCACACATTTCCACACATTCTGCCCCAGCGCCATGCCCGCCATTCCAGTGCCATCCGAGCTATGGCTTTTCCGGTAGGACCGATTGCCCATCTCTTCGTGGCATCGAATGGCATCTGGTGGCCCCGCTGCGCTGCGCATGACATGATTTGAGCTCTCACCCTCAGCCCTACCCGACCTCAAACGCTTCCACGTCTCAATCCGCCCTCTCTCCATTCGTCCTGATGTAGTGCATCTCGACGCTTCAAGGGAGGTGACCGCTGCTACCACGTTGTTTTGCTGTCATTACCACCACCGCTCTGCCAGAGGCCCTTGACCGTCTTGGTACCTGCTGGATCAAGAGTCAAAAGTCTCGTGGCGTGCGTTTAGGCATCACAATGCGCCCTTTCTGCCCCAGTATCGGCTTGTTCTGGACTTGTCTGCAATCTATTCCCTCGTCGATCACGGGCAACGTGCCATGCTCCATCTTCTCTGCAACCCAAGGTCTTGCGGTGAAAGCCTTCACCGTCCTCTTTCCCATACCCGGTTCTTCCGAGTTACGGCTATCACGCTGGGGGGAATCGGCATCTCCATGTCTCAGTGTCGGAACTTTATCACGATCTAGTAAGATGTGATCAGCGATTTCGGCCGAAGTACCGTTTGTATGGGTATTGTTCATTCTGGGCAATCTGACTTCTACTTTTGGTGGCACGTACCTGATTTGGGTTGTCTCCACTTGTCAGATGATTATATGATTTGAATTTGGTACAATTTGCTGGCATTGTTGATCGATTGCCGGTCGCTTCAGATTCCTATATGGAATAGGGGTATTTGAGATATTCTAGTTGCTCGCTTCATATTCTTGTCCTCGTCAAGCTTCCGGGAGCCAATCAGCTATATTTGGCTTGGCCATTCGATGTATGGAGGCCTCAGAACCCCATAAGGCATTGAAACGGGGTAAAGAGGATCCTAGATAGTCCATTTTACGTATGGACCTGGCCCTATTCTGCCATGTGGTGATTGCCCAGGTACCAACAGCCTATCAGGTGCCCGAGGACGGCATTCATCTCCTCACACTGATACAGACAGGCTTTGACAAGCACTCCCCCCAAATGAAAGCCATCACATCTCTATGCAAGCCACCACCCCGGAGAATAAACGGTTCAAGCGCCACCAAGATAGAACATTCCATAGGCAAGGGTGCCGAGTTCTGCAGGAATCGTGTGTCGCCTCTTGAACGACCGTTTCACCGTTTCAGGACGGTATCGTGGGAACATTGAGAAATTTCAGCTCAGTATCCCAAGCTCTTGGCTCACGAATATTGAGTGCTGATTCGCTTTACGGCCGTGGGATTTCCCCCAAAGCTCTGGATGGACGGTTCCTTGCACCGTCGTGGTGGTCTCCCTACCCGCGCTCACGCTGAGTAGTACCCAGGGCCCAGGATCACTTTGTGACCTTCCCACATGGACTACTGGGATCTAATGCATGGCCTTAAAGTGCTTTACCAGGTCCTTCATGCTAGCCAAGCAGCCCTTTTACGAAAGAGCGAGATTTGACTTCGGATACAGGAGATTTCCCAATATCAAGTCTCCCCTGATAGCAGAAGAAGCATCAATATTCTCCCAGGCCTTTATCAAACACCCAGAATCAGATTCGAATCTCGAGTCTTCTTTAGTCCTTTTCTGCTTTCAGAGTAGCGTCTGACACGCGTATTCTCAGGGGTCCGTTAAAGTTCTTACTGCATTCCCCCCAGGGCTGTGCGATGTGTAAACGTAGCGACGGGTTCTGGAGGGCTGAGCACCATGAATTCCCAGTGGATCACGGTACGCGCTCGCGTTGTGGCTCTCTCTCGGCTTGTGTTGTCGCCGTAGGGCGCAGCCAGCCTGCTGAAGTCCTGAAGTTGCCCATCACTGGATCACTGCGCGTGTGGCCACGTCCCCAACATCAAGCGCGCTCAAATATGCAGTTGCTAACAATTGCATACTAAAATCCGATTTGATATGGCGTAATGATGCTTGTTATACGAATTTTGGGAGCCAGAGATCTTCGTTCCGCTCGCAAATTGCCCACTCCCAGCGGAGCATACTTTGGATGATCTCCGCAGTTTCGAAGCCGCCTGTCAGGTCTACTCTCGGTATCGGCTGGGTCTAGTGGCCATGATTCCCATGAATCAAAGTACATGAAGCTTGTGGAACAGTTTCCGTAGTATAGGGCAGTCGTGTAGGCAGGGGCGTGGCGTGGGAAGTGTGTGCTCCCCGTATCACCAAAACGTGGGTGGTGCAGATCAAACTCCGATACGGTCGTTGTCATTTCTTGATTCGTGATCTATAGACCAGTCAAAGCTTCCAGAAGCCCCGAAGCAGGAGAGGATGAAATGACGTTAATATAAAACGACGTGGCATGCGGCATGGGTGAAGCTCCCCCCTATTTTTACGTCTCGTTCAGAAATCACCCGGAGTGGCATGAGATTGGTCACTGGACTGGGCATCACGATATTCATTTGGACCCCATAAAAGAACATAACTCATGATTTAAGGGACATCGCTTGGTTCTGATTCATGTCGACCCAAAAGGAAGAATAAGGTTGATCCATAATCTTATCACTTCTAGATCTTCGCGGAACGAACGGGTCAACGGTACACTTCGGAATAGCTGTTTGAACATGATTGGAAGTACTACGAGATATAGGCTGACGGCTAATACATGAATACAAAGGGAAAATGCTTTCCTTGATAACCAGGCCTTCGTGTTTGGGTCCCCTGTTTTTGTCATGTGATCTGAACGAAATAGGGGGGACTTTTGCCTTTACGGGAACAACACGTGCAACCTACCCAAGACTCGCTCGCAACTCTTCTGGTCTGGAACTCTGCAACATTACGACATCGACATCTGGATACGAAATTTAGCACAGCACCCTGAGAAACTTGCGCGCGGTATTCCGGCCGTATTTCGACTCACCGCCGCAAAGTAAACCATCGCTGCGGGCGTAACTTAATCTCATCTCGTCGCATACTGCTGCTCCGGCGATCTGGTGGAACTGAAAATGTCGGGGCCTCCGCAGGTCCATAAGGCTGAAAAGCTCTATGTACCGGAACGACGCTGAGTCAAAATGAGCCATTGCACTATGGCAGCAGCTGATTGGCTGTAAGAACGATACCGTTTTCCTTGACAAAGCACCGAGCGCTGCGAGAACAGAGCGCACCGCAATAACGCGCAGATGTCGGCCGGCTATGCGACGACAAGGTCGGCGTCTGTAGTGTCTACAGGGCAGGGATGGTGCTTCAGAGCTCACGATGCCTTCACCGCCGTCGATCGGATCGCGGGCAAGAAGATATCCACTATAGAACCCTTTAGCGCAGAGTGTAAGTGACGGGGGAGGAAGATCCATAACGATCGTCAAAGTAGTCTAAGCTTTCTTGCTTGGGGTTTCAAGCGCACAGCCTACTGCTATCCGGATTAGGTCAATTAGCGACAATTGTATCGAGCAGACCACGTTTTAAGGCTGGGGCTGCCGGGGCCACGAAGGCTATGGCTTGGTGCCTGCCCCTGGTGGGCTCGCTATGGCGGCCGCAACTATGAACTTGGTGCAACGGGTCCAGTACTAATAATACTAATAATAATACTGGGAACAATTACTAGCCAGCGTTGTCCTCTTTCCCTCGTGGAGATTGTGATGATTAGTTGCAGCCTCAGAACACTTAGATTTCCCACTGTATCTCGCGCGTCGTATTATCGACGAATCAGATCGCCTCTCTCGGAATATCTCATGCTGCTTTGAGATTCTTCTCTTAGGACCCCACTCTCTGCAGCACAGTCCTTTTCAGGCATAGCTCCTACTTTATTTTCTAGCCTTTCGAGGGGAAGGCGCTTGGTGCAAACTCCGTAACCTCCACACTCCTGCTCCTGCTTCCTGCTCCTAACTCCGAGCTCCGCACTGTGATTCAACGGTCGTAGCCTCATAAACTCAAAAGAACATCTGCATCTGGATCTGGCTTCCTAGGGTTGCCTATGCAGAGCTTTGGAATCCTCAAAAACTCGATCATCTACCGTAGCATTCGATTCGTCACACACATGCTCTACGATTTGTTCCCTTGCGCGTCCTAAACTTCGTACGCCCTTGGCCCTCGTCATGGTACGATTCTTTATAATCCCGTAAAGCCGTTTGCTCCGGATTTCTCGGTCGTGATAACGAATCCTCGGCCACAAATGCGTTCATTTCGTCCGAACGTGGTGTCCGAGAGTGTCACAGGCTCTGATAGTCTGCGACCCTGCGCCCGACTACTTGAGATCGATTATTCGTTTGTTAGTCTTGCATTTACAGTTCATTTCCAGGCTGCCTGGAAGCAATCTTGTGATTGATTGCTAAAGTTTTGGCTGCATTATCTGTGACGTTCCTTGGATTTTTGGAATGGAGGAAGGGACGCCAAAGGGAAGGATGAAACCATGAGCTTTCTCGATCCTTCAACACAATGGACCGAATACTCGACTCCTTTCTAGGCAGCCGCGCGTTGTTAGCGGGATGCTACGGCTTGTAACTTGAAGATATCGATAGCATATCGCTAGGTTTCACATTCTGGGAATCTGCTAACCTCCCATTCCCTACCCACCACATGGAGACAATTCCCGCTATTTTATATAGCCCTGAGATGGCTTCTAAACTATCGCCACTTGAAATCTACAAGTTAAGATCAGTACCGTAACTATTGATGGCAGCGCCCGCTGTGGCTTCACGCCGCGCAAGCCATCGGCCTCTTTTCCTCCACCGAAACCCCAGCCTTACAGAGCAATTCAGGGCGTCGCTCCCCTAGCCTTAGCTTCCCCTCAATTCGAAAGAGGTATCGACTGCGTGATAGGCCAGTTCACCATGCTCAACGAATGATGCATGGACTCGGGCATCCGCAACTTCCGACGATCATTCGTGTTCGCTGCGAGGCCTTGCATACAAAATTCGTCAAGTGATTTGGTGAACCCTGGGCTGGCACATGGCACGCCCTGCCAATTTTCCCAAATACCTCCTTGATTGAAATCACCATGGTCAATATCGCGATCCCTGTGTGGCACCGAAGTGCGGTGTGCTTTTAATATGGGGGTTTGTTGGTGGTTGCTATGTTTACATACAGCCTTGGGGCAATTTATATGGTGCATGGGCATCGCGATAAAATTCCAGTTACAGAAATGCACCCACACACACCACACCCATGGCGAGTGCCAAACAGAATTACCATCAAGTAGGGGGGGCATATGTATGAATGCGGCTCAGTCGATGCTTCATCCAATGGTTATTTGTGAGGTCTTTCACGTAGTGCGTATATCCAACGCGGTACTTGTATTGCCAACAACCTGAGATGTGCCGCACAGTTCGCAACGATGCCCCAGATATCGATACGATACAACCCAAACCAATCCAACCCCCAACTCCCAGCGGAACGGTCGGCCACGCATTTCAGGAATAGTCTCCGACACACTCGTTCCTCGTATGCCGAAAACGCCGAGCAAAGGGCTCAGGCTAGGGACATTGCACGCTATCAAAGCGTGCGGCGAGGAGTCATTGCGAGTATATCTCTCATACTATTATTATTATCATTACCAAGAATATTATTTTATCCCGCTGTCGCATTTCATGTGCATAGCTTCTACAAACGATACCGGCCGGTACTGTATTTGAACGATTCGCACAAATGAAACATATTAGCGCTCCCCTTTTGCACATCTTCTATTTCCATGTCGAACGCGGCCACAAAGTATTGGGCCATTTTTATCATTGGCTGCATCGTGTGGCAGAATGCGGGTGCTGGAAATGGCCTCGCATACAGCCATGTGCAGGTGCAGAGCAGCGCCGCAGACGTGCCTCTGTTCTGCGTTACTGGCCCCCAAGATTCAAGTTGAGAAAGGGTTCCCAATTACCGCATTCTGAGCACGACTGGTAATGCCCCATGCCGCTCGCACTGTTGCAACGCGGTGTGAGATGAGCCGAGTGGTCTGGCCTCTTCACGGCATGGTATCAATGTACCGGGCGTCGTCCGAGCGGTCATTCGGCATAAGTAGGTACTCGGTATCGGAGCAACAAGCTGTTTCTGGTTGTTGGAGGGCTATTTTTTCTGTGCCGCGAGAGTGCTTCATTTCTGAGATACCGGTGCATGCGAGGATCAATTTGCCTACATGCGTGAATGATCATGTGGTAGTTTGGGGGTGTTGGGATCAGCTATATTTCCTTGTTGCTGCTGTGATGTGCGTTCGGTTCGTCGATTGATTCCTAAAGGGGAAATATGCGACGACTGCTATGCTGTGATGCATTGTTGTCTCTGCCTGCGTCCCTTTTTTATCCCAATACCAGAGTTAGAGTTAGGGTTAGAGCTACAAGCAGGTTTCATGAGAAAGGAAAATGAATGCGAGTGCCGCGATGTGGAGGGTCGTTGGGATAGTGTTCTCACGTAAGATGGTTGGTTTGATGTCGTGCGTGCTGGACGTGGAGCGAGATCGATCATCTGCCAAGCCGGGGTTTATTTTGAATCGTCAGCGTTCTGGAAACAAGAATTTGGATAGGATTTTGAGTTGAAAATATCGTTAATGTTCTGACACAAGAAAAGGAGTCAAATCGTCCAAAGTATTTAGTGTTTGTCGATAACCTTGTGCGGAAGGATAAGGGGTTGAAGTTATTCCTTTTCTTTTCGTAAGGCATATCGAAGTTGGTGGATCTCAACCTCGGTCCTCATCCTCGTATTTGAATTGTTGGTTGGGTGTTGGACCTGTCGGTACTTCGTTGGATGTTGAATGCGGAGGATGCTATCTCCGCTTCGGCGTGATATGTTCTGTTGGAGCGTTTCAACTACGAGTTCGTTGGTTTTTGTCGTTGTGTCGTGGATTCGGGTTGTTGAAAGAACAGAATGGTGGGACGTTCCTCTGCACTATGGCTTGTCGGCGGATCAAGGAGGTCTGAGGTCGAAGTACTGAACCATTTGAGAGAGATACAGTACGCGGGTGGTCGTGTGAAGCGAGTGAAAAGGCTTTTTTATCTTCATCTTCGTGGTTCTGGTCTAAGATTCTAGAGCTTCAACGTTTTGGACAAACTCTCCCCAAAACCGTGGGCGTATTGTATAGCTTCATATTCACTGTGAAGCGACTTGATAGCCTGACTTCGACCATCAAGAATAAACGCGTTGGGGAGGTTCGCCAGTTTGTCCCAACTTTCTTTGGCATATATTCCCTTGTTGAGTTTACTTTTGAGTTCGTCGGAGTATGTTCCGAATACTTAGATGGCTTCGGAACAATCAGCCCTTTGTTTTGGGGCTCCAAGCACTGTCAATGTTCGCCATCGAGATCGTTATCTCAATCCTCGTCATTTGTTCTCTTCGAAAGCCGTTGCCTGGGAATGCCCACAAATGGGGTTCTACATCCAGTGTCACGCAGATTCAGGGGCAAGGGGGTTTTGGCTTCTGCGTTCGGGGCCTCGATCACCTTGACTTCCAACGAAAATGGAAGGAGGTTTCTCGGGAAGTACCAATATATTCCTTGCCTTTGCTCCTCACCGGATGAATTCCTGGAAACTGTATGATTTCTGATAGTCTTGCCTGCGGATTCCGAGAGGAAACTGGGAATAGTTTCAAGCAATCAACCTTATTGAAGAAATATATTTCAACCTATCCGACCGATAATCAGGTTCAGCGCGTCAGCATTTCTGTAATGCAATGCACATCATATCCGCTTCAAGAAAGATACAAGGCCTCTGCTTTAAAGACATATGAGAAGCGGAGAAGTGTTAACATTGGGTTGCATTCAGGCTCTCCTGCATCTCTCCCTCCTTGTCCAGACAGTCATGCGATCTGTCCGTTCACAGTTTCTATTCTCGCGATGATATTGTCAGTTTGATGGTATTGGTCTGCAGAATACCAAGTTGTAGGTCAGGCATTTCCTTCCGGTCCGAAGTACTTCATCCCGTTGTCCTGCTTCTGTCACTTTTGATGTCGAACAATATTAAATTAACGTACATTAGTTATGGAAAGAGAGCACGGGGCCATTTCCTCTTCCCCCATAGGTTCATCAGATAAGATATCTTGTTGTGCAACATATCCGGGAACAGAGAACTCGAGGAAAGATGGTGGGGATGTGATACAAAGTGGTACAGAGGTGTCATTGTATCCCCTTCTTATCTTTCCGCGAAGCTTGATGGAATCCAGGAAATGCATGACTTGCATAGAAAAAACGCCTTCGTCCATTGCAATGGATCACGCCATTACCTATTTTCCGCTCTAATGATATTTTTGATATCGAAAAAAGCGGATGCATCTATCCAAAACACAGCTTGTGTTCCCATCTTATCTTCTTTTTCCATGCAACCCCTTTCTTAAGCCGGAAGTATGCAGACAAATGACATTCCTAGAGACGCTCTCTGGTCCCAACATTTTATTTACCTGCGGGACATAATTTGTTATTCGAGTGTTCGCATTTGAATTGACAATTGAGGCTGGCGATGGGGAGAATGCGGAGAGACGTCCGAGCAAAAGAAAAGTTCAGCAACGTTCAGCCGTATGATGGTCTCATGACAACTCGCCACAGTGATGCCAGCTTACGAGCCATGAAACTTGGGGCGTCGACCAGCTGATATGTGATCAATCCTCCAAGCAATCCCAAGATCGGAGTGTCGATAATGAGCCTTCACGAGCTGAGGTGGACCCGAGTGACCTGTAACCCGGTGCTAAGCGCCAAGACGTCGAGCCCGACGATGCATCCACCGTGGTGGGATTGGTGGAGAATGGCAGCAGATAAGGTCGTGCGTAGTGATGCCCAGAATTCCAGCGTGCGTCCAGACGAGAACAGGCCGCAATCCGCCCCAATCACAGGGTTTCCACGCTGTCCAAGAGACCCTGAAAGCGCTATTTTCCAACGATTTTCAGAGGCATTCTTCACTCTTCACTCTCCCCACGACCCCGCCGCAGCCGCACGCAGACGCCCCGGTCGAGAACAGGCCCGCCCTGTCTGCGCCCCGCGTGCTCACTGGCTGAGCCGTCAAAAACTGGAGTAAACTGCACTCACTGCTCGCAGGGAACGGACTGTTGCCGCAATCCTCACATGTTTCCGTTCCGCGCGCACGAGAAAGCTCTCACCGCACCCGTCAAGCTCCTTGGCCAGCACTGGTGCATTTGGTATCTTCTTGTTGCGCTCCTCCCATCATGTTGTTGACTCGTTGACCTCTATATAATTCACTTCCCGGAAGTAGAATCAACTGGCATCCTCGAGCACGACCGAGACGGCGTGACGGCCATAGCATCTTGCCTACCCTCTCACGGGCTCCGCGGTGCAACTGCAACTGTAACTGCAACGCAGTCAGCAAACCTCAACCATGTCTTCGGTCGCAGCTTCCATCGTTACCAAGACCATCACCGCCGCGGCAGCAGCTTCCTCCTCTGCCGCTGCTGATCGTGCTACTCCCCAGGGCGGGGTCATCGAAGGAGGAAACCCAAGCCATTATGACTCCAAGAACCCAATCATCCTATTCATCATCCAGGTATGCAAAGATCAGAGGCTTTCTTTAGCTCTCGTACAAAGCAGTATCCGTCGCAGTGGTACGGGGTCTCAATAAACTTCCGTACGGAAGTTAGGCCATGTGTTTATCCGTTGCATCTCGCATCTTGCATTGGCGTTGGCGATCTCGAGCATCACAACAACACGGACGTATCTCCGTAGTCCCTGCATTACAATTTGGCAGTTCTCTCTTGATCGCAACACCAAAATCAGCAATGTATCTCGGCAGCACTGCTTTACGGCTCACCCGAACCAGTTTGCTACAATTTGCCAAATCTTTGCTAACAAAATGTTCTACAGGCGGGAATCATCATCATCTTCTGCCGAATCCTCCACTACCCTCTCTCCAAGCTGCGCCAGCCTCGAGTTATCGCTGAAGTTATTGGAGGAATTATACTGGGTCCCTCGGTTTTGATGCGCATTCCTGGCTTCGAACATGCCATCTTCCCTTCGGCCTCCATGCCGAATCTCAGTCTGGTGGCCAACATTGGGCTAGTCCTTTTCCTCTTCTTGGTGGGACTGGAAGTTAATATGCGGCTATTCCTCTCGAATTGGCGCGTGGCTCTGAGTGTTGGCCTAGCTGGAATGATACTGCCTTTTGGACTCGGATGTGCAATCGCATGGGGATTGTATCATCAGTTCCCAAGTCCTCTACCAATTAGTTTCGGTGTCTATATGTTGTTCATTGGAACTGCGCTTTCGATCACGGCCTTCCCGGTACTTTGTCGAATTCTCACTGAGCTCAAGCTTCTCGGCACACCTGTTGGTGTCACAGTACTTGCTGCAGGTGTTGGTAACGATGTGGTGGGCTGGATTCTCTTGGCCTTGTGTGTTGCACTGGTCAACAACGGGTCCGGCATCGCGGCGCTTTATGTCCTGCTCGCATGCCTTGGATGGATTCTGTTTTTGGTCTATGCTATCCGGCCATGCTTCCTCTGGGTTTTGAAAAGATCCGGAAGTCTCCAAAATGGCCCCACGCAGAGTATGGTGGCTTTAACGCTACTCCTCGCGCTTATTTCTTCCTGGTTTACTGGCATCATTGGAGTGCATCCCATTTTTGGAGGTGACTAGCACATCCCAGCCTTTGCGAACACTGCTAACACATTTCCAGCCTTCTTAATGGGACTCATCTGTCCCCACGAAGGGGGTTTCGCGATCAAACTTACAGAGAAGATTGAAGATCTAGTTTCTGTCCTCTTCCTCCCACTTTATTTTGCTCTTTCTGGATTAAGTACCAACATTGGGTTGTTGAACGATGGCATTACTTGGGCATACGTCATTGGAGTTATTGCAGTTGCATTTTCTGCGAAGATCATAGGTGGCACATTGGCTGCCAGGGCATGCAAGCTTGTATGGCGTGAGAGCTTGACGATTGGCGTCCTGATGAGTTGTAAGGGCTTGGTAGAACTTATTGTTCTGGTAGGTCATCCTCTGAATTTTCAATTACTCGGACTAACAGAGTAGAACATTGGCCTTCAAGCAAAGATCCTGTCGACAAAAACTTTCACCATCTTCGTGGTCATGGCACTTGTCACGACAGTCTCCACAACACCTCTTACCCTCTCTCTTTATCCACTCTGGTATCAGAAGAAGCTTGATGCTTGGAAAAGAGGTGAGATTGACTGGGATGGCAACCGCCTGACCGCCGAAGGGGAAAGCGATACCACCCAAGGACCTCCAATCGAGAAGCTCAGTGGCACTCAAGTCCGTCGACTTTTAGTCTACCTTCGATTAGACTCCCTGCCAAGTCTGTTCACGTTTATATCACTCCTCGGTGGTGAACCAACGACGGTCACCGCGAAGGTTCACCGGTCCAAGAGCGAGCTTGCATCTGTTCCCGAAGGTGCAGAATCTTCAACAGACTCTACATCGGCTCTCGTACCGAAGCGCCCACTCGAAGTCCACGGTGTACGAATTCTGGAATTGACGGAACGTACCTCGTCCGTCATGAAGGCAGAGGACGAATACAGTTACCGCGATCCCGTTGTGAACGCTTTCAGGACTTTTGCCCAGCTTAACAACGTAGCAGTCTCTGGAGACGTCTCTATTGTACCAGAAGATTCTTATGCCGAAACTCTGTCCACCCAGGCTTCCGATCACTTCTCCGATCTGGTCCTTATCCCTTGGAGCGAGCCTGGCCACACATCAGAGCTTGACCGCCATGAATCATTGGCCAGCGGTTTGCAAGATGCCTTTATTCAGAAAACAATGGAGACTGCAACGTGCAATACCGCCGTCTTTTACAATCGCGGCTTTGGAGGCCCAGTTGTTTCTGAACCTCGAACTTTGAAGCGCACCATCAGCGGTCTGAGCCTCAGAAGTCATCGCGAAGCGCCTACACCGCCTGTCGCAGACCGAAGTCATCATGTCTACTTCCCGTTCTTCGGTGGTGCGGACGATCGCGTGGCTCTTCGATTTGTCCTACAACTTGCGCAGAACAGCAATATTACTGCGACTATCATTCACTTCAACATGCCTATTCAGTCTCAAGTCAAGTCGCCTGAAGTTACCAACTCTTCAGTCGATCCAGGTGCCTCACGAGCCAGCTCCTCGCACCTAGGTATTACTGAGCGGGTGGACACTGAAGCGCTGTACGCAACAGCCGCGCAAGACGCCACGCTCGTTCATACATTGCGTGATTCGCTTCCCGTCGGCCTTTCCCAACGTGTCGTTTTTGTGGATGTAGCAACCACTACACCGATCGCAGATTGCCTTAATCACGCCAGACAGGAAATTGGACAGTCACCAAGGAATGCAGGTGATTTGATCGTTGTAGGCAAAGGACGGCACAGCCAAATGGCAGACCACGAACATGCAAGCACTTCCTCCAACCAAGAGATGCGCAGGACACTAGGTGTTGTTGCAGAGTCAGTTATTTCTGCTGGTATTAGAGGTAGCGTTTTGGTAATCCAGGCCGGTGGACGCGGTCTTGATATCTGATATCTAGATGGACGGCGTTTCATGTGACGGGGTATTTGGAGTCTATATTCTCAGGGACTGAGACTTTTTTGGGTAATGATGTTCATGATATAATACATACATACTGCTATGTCTTTGTTGTTTCTCTTCTTTTAAGAATGAATTGGATTTATTTCCTGGGTTTTCAGGAGACAAGACTGAAACTCGTCTATTTAAGGGGCTTTCCGTGTACTCAATGACCTGCTCTGCTCCATCCTATCTACCTACCCCACCATCCGGGGAAGTCCAGGTACACGGCATCGGGATAGTCTTCTTGATAACCTATCAAGACTTTTATCTCACTTCGAAGAGGAATCAGAGCCACTCAAGGCCAACCGCACATCGCCGATCTCCGGTCCTTATCTAAAGTGGCAGAAGTGGGGTATAGCTTCCCCTCCAGTGTTGCACAGTGTTGTGCCTTTCTCTATTGTACATGACTAGGCATATCTCGTGCACTTGAAAGTCAATTTCAATTGCAAACAAGTTACGTGCTTCATTATAACTATCCAAGATGCCTTCCCAAACCGACCCCAAAACAGAGCAAGACTTCTACATCCCCACCATAGACATCGCACCCTACCTCTCCGATCCTTCGTCCATTGAGTCCCTCAAAATCATCAATCAGGTCAGAGAAGCATGTATCAGTACCGGGTTCTTCCAAAGTATTTTCCCCTTTCCCTTCCTTTCTTCAACCTCACTTTCACAACAAAACTGACGCATTGCATCAAAGTCATCAACCACCCAATCCCGCGCTCCCTCCAAGATGAAGTCTTCAAGGGATCAGAGGCGTTGTTTAAGTTGAGTATGGATGAGAAGAAAAAGTTGGATAAGAGTAGTAGTGTGGGGGCGAGTAATAGGGGGTATGAAATTATTGGGAATCAGGGGTTGCAGGAGGGGACGCTGCCTGATTTAAAGGAGGTTTGTCTTCTCTTCTTATTCAAGCTCTCTCCCCTCCAAAATTGAAGACCTAAATGGAAGATTAATATAATGAAATGAAAATAGGGGTTCTACATAGGCCAAGAAATCCCCGCCTCTGACCCCAGAGTCCAAAACAGCGCTTTCCTCATGGGTCCCAACCTCTGGCCTCCCTCCTCACTCGTAGACGAAGAGGTATTCAAGCAACCAATGGAGAAATATTATACGCAGATGTGTGCTCTCAGTTTGAAGATCATGGAGTTGCTTGCTGCGACACTGCCGTATGGGGCGGGTGTGTTTGACGAGTTTGTGGGGAATGATGCGGTGGCTAGTATTAGGTTGCTACATTATCCGCCTGATACTTCCAATGATGAGAGGCAGTTGGGGGCTGGGGCGCATACGGATTTTGGTGCTATTACGCTTTTGCTGCAGGATGAGTGGTGAGTTTGTTTGATTCGGTTTTCGAAAAGTGATGGAAGGGAACTGACTGATGAATGTAGTGGTGGACTTCAGGTTTGGAATGGCAACGAGGGGAAGGGAGAGTGGGTGGATGTAGCGCCGGATAGGAATAAGTATGTGGTTAATGTGGGGGATATGCTGCAGATGTGGACGAGGGGGAGATATAAGAGTGGGCTGCATAGGGTTGTTAATAGAGGAGGGAAGGACAGGTATTCGGTGCCATTTTTCTTCGATGGGAATGTGGAGTGTGTTTTAAGACCGCTGGGTTTGAAGGAGGGGGAGGGGGTTGGGGAGAAATGGTTGACGGTTGAGGAGCATATGAGGGAGAGGTTTGGGACCACTTATGGGAGGGGGGATAAGAGGGAGGATGGGGTGGAGAATTTTAATGCTTAGCTGGAGGCTGGTTGTTGCAGGGTGAAAGGGGGGAGTAGGTGTTTTTGAATTTAGAACTGCGGGATCAAAGCAAGACTTCTGGGAAACCTTTTCAACCTTCCAGACCTTGACACTGAGGAAGATCCCTCCAAGAAATCAATTCTCGCTATTAACAGCGCCTTTCACTTTACTCCTTCTTTCAAGTCGTGGCTGCCTTTTCTGCAGAAGTGATGAGATACTTTTCAAGAAGCCGGAGGCAATATTCACTCACAACACAGCGTATATTACAACGACGGCATCACCTTTTCATATTTCGATCCAGTTCGAGGGAATAGAAACTGATTGATGGGGGAAAGCTATGTAAAACCTTCGTTGTCTGGATCATTTGGACAGTGGGATGCGGATTCGAAGGTGCTGAACTTAGGTTCCTCCTTTCCCCTCTCAAAACTTTGAAGCTAATGATTAGATACAGATGGGAAATTGGCGCCGAGTGTGGTGATTCTTGCTGTTTTGCTACTGTACTTCGTATTCAAGAGTAAAACTTCTTTGCGGAACAGAGAGTACTCGTTGGCTGGTTGTACCCATGTACAACCGACGAATCCGAAGCACTCAACCAAAAGGCTATATCCAACTGCGCTTTCAGAACTCGACGCTTTTCAAATTTGTTTCAGCAAAACTGCCATGTCCGAATTTGTTCACCGATCACTCGGCTCGGCTCCGACTGGCCACTTCGCTGGCAAGGCTGGACGATTGAAAATCTAATTTTACCATGTAATCTCACACAGATTATCTTACAAGTCAGTTTAAACAGCAGGCTGATTAATATGGACGATCGCGATACCGATATGGACATGGGTGATGATTCTCTAGATGAACTAGAAGACCGCCCACCTCCTACATCCTAGCGACTGGACCAGCTTCAATACCACGTGTCGCTGTAGGAATTCGGCGAGAAGCTCCAGAAGGCTGCGAATGCTGCCTTTCCAAATGACGATAAGATTCGATATACCACAGTCTATGCCCTCTTGTTGTGTTGGGATGACGAGGATCCTAAGCTTCCAGTTTCTACCGAGATTGAAGACTTAGAGCATATGTTCGCGAATGTCTATCACTTTGAGGTTGAGATTTGGACAATTCCAAGCGAAGGAAGCCACAAAAAGTTGAACCGTAAGGTACTGGATTTCGTGGAGCTTGGGGAGGACAGCAAAGATGACTTGAAAATCGTGTATTATGGAGGACATGGCATGCTTGCCAACAATCGACAATCTTCCTGGGCAATGTATGAGACGTCTAATATTGCAATAAGAGTCGCTATAGCTCAATATCACAACTATCGTCTTAGCGTCTCTAATATATTACTTTTCATTTTAACTGACTATGTTTAGCCGTCCTAATGCCAATGACCCTAGCTTTAGGACTGTCAAATGGAGCGGGACTCAACATGCTTTTGAAGATGCCGAGTCAGACGTACTTTTGCTTCTTGATTGTTGGGCTTCCGGGACAGCCAATACCGATGTCGGCCACGGTATGACGGAGCTCATAGCTGCATGCGGGTTTAACAATTCAGCTAATCCTGTCGGACCTGATTCTTTTACCCGCGCTCTATTGACCGAGCTCGATATTTTGAAGAACTGTCCTCCTTTCACTGCTGGTACATTGTACAACAAGATCCTGCGGCGATTGCAAAATTGGATGCCAGTTGGTCGAGAGATGCAGAAACCACCCTTGCATGTTGTCCTGACGCAGAAAAGTCAACTCTCCCAAAGCATTCAGCTAACCCCTCGGCGAACTTTGAATGGTTCCATTCACGGAACTGGGAATGTGGAGGTTTTTTGCCCGGTATCACCATCAGCCAACAGCTTCTATCACAGTTCGGGAACAGAGAGTAATGATGATTCCTCTCCCTCCACTGGGTGTAGTCCCATACTTTCTACGCAAAGTCCTTCCTCACAACCAAGCTGGCCAAGTGAAACGGCAGAAGTTCCCGCTATTGCCATCACTGTCCGACTGAAGGAAACGATGTCAGCCTCGCAGCTTTCAGACTATTTGTTTGCTGACTGGCTTCGAATGATGCCCGCGAGTGTCGAACCGGTCAAGGTCCAAGCTGGATTCACAAGTTTTTCCACGCTTCTCATATTGTCCATCCCTGTCAAGATGTGGTGCTATCTCGATAAACATCCCTCCATCACGTTAACAGGAACGACGAGGTCCTCAAATCTTGTGAAATCATCGAATGGGGAGGGGAATTTCCCCCAAACCTCATTGATCTCTAGCGGTACCACAAAGCAGGACATAAAATGGTAGTGTGAAACTTCATTATAACTTCACAGATGCTGAATTACCTAGGGAAAACTCTGCTATCACTCGACATTCCTGTCATTGCTCGAAGACTGTCCCTGACTTTGAAATACCTAGAGATCATGTCCTAAGTTCTACTCGTGATTCGGATGTTCGTTCAAGATCAGTAGCTTACTCCGGTGATACTTATGTGGCTACGAGCTTAGAAGGACATGATGAGCGTAGTGAGGAATTGGAAAATCTTCTGGAGCAGCGAAACTGGGAGCTTGGGCTGCTTAAGGAGTTCAGCAATGAGGACCCCCGAAAAGGATCCCGTATCAACTGGCGCTCAAAGAAAGGAGTGCTCCAGCTCCCGGGCAAACCCGAGCCAACATACTTTCGGAAAACGCACCAGGATCTCAGCGGCATCGAAGAAATTTGGCCGAGACCCTCTGCACCTAGTCATTTCCACAGCTTTCGCGGACAGAAGCATAGTAAGAAGACCAAAAAGATAACGAGTTATATCCAAGCATTCAAGTCGTTATTCAACAAGTCAATTACCAGCATAGTGCCCCAAGAGACGAGGTACCAGAGCTAACCTCCGAGTGTACGCCAAGGAAGGAAATGGATAACTCGGAAGTGGTGCTTCCAGTGGAACTTGCAGCTCTGGAACCTGTCGGCTTTGAGCTTCTAACGCCTAGAGATGAAACGAATAATCTAGCAATAGATTGGTCATTACCAATATCGCCACTGCCGGCTTTGTTTGCCATGACTGAGATGAGGGACGAGAGGACAGGGGCGGACGATTCTCCTAGGAACGAGACGTTTTATCATCCTTGAGATGCAGAAGGCGCTGAGAAAATGCACATATTTGTTTGGATGGAGAACCAACTCAGAAATAGCAAATAAGGTGTTATAATTTTGATTTTGGGGCGTGGAATATTTACAAAAGCTTGCTTGACTAATGCCCTATAACGCCTGGAATTTTCACCCTATAACCAATATGAAAATAAACAATAGTCAAGACCCAGTTTTGTTTCACAAGATGAATTGCAACAGACACTTTTGGTGTGTGGGATCCCTGCTCAAGCTGATGCCCGGAGTATCTGTGAGACGACCCACCGGGAAGGACCCTCCTGAAACGAGTGCCGATTGGGTTTCCAAACAGTCGGTAACTTTTAACTTTCCTGTAGGTAACATAATAAGGCTGCTGCCTCCAACCTAGCCGGAAGTCTAACAAGGCCAATTTGATTATGAGACGGGGTAGAGACAAACATCAAAAATTACATTTTGGGACTAATTATCTATAGTACCAACTACTACGCGCTTTTTGACAAGTCGATTTATGTATAGGCCCCCAAGCCGCAAGAAAGACCATCGCACGCCGAGAAGCAATAGAAGGCTATGCCGGTAACAAAGAACAACGCTTACACTGCCAGTCTCTGCTTCGGATATATCTGACAACAAGATAGAAGTATGATTCAAGGAAAAAAGTGTTTCTCAAAACGACGGGAATAAGGCTGGGTTAACGCAGCCCAATGACACTCATCTCCAATGTCCAAACTCTCCTGATCCACACCTTTAACTTCCCGTTCACGCCTTCCACATTATCGAGTTCCACGCCCTCCCACCAACATCTTCGCGCTGGTTTCCTCCAGAAGAGGAGGAGCTTTTGCGCCATTCCTACTGCGTTGCTTCCCATCTCGGCGCCGCGGATGTCGGTTCGGAGACGTGCTAGTGCGAGACTGCAGATGACTGCTTTGTTGGGCTCGTTTGCTCTGTGCCCCCAATGATCCTCGTGGTTGAATCCGCTATTACTAGTCAGTATTTCCTCATATACATACAGCTTTGTGAAACATACCCAGCGGTCAACATTTCAATTAAGTGCTGTTCTGTTGTGCCAGTCTCCTCGCTCCGTCTCAATCCAGAAAATATCCCATCCTGCTTCAGCAATGCCTTCCCGGCTGCACGCTTCACCTCGATCATTTCCGGCTGCTCGATATCCGCGTGTGGGGGAATGACGTAAAAATCCAAATCCTCCCTCAAAACAATTATACCTGCTCGATCTTGGAGCATGTCTTTTGCCGAACCCCCAGCTATCGGTTCAATTGGTACAGCATCCGCTTCCGGGCCTGCAGAGGGCGAATTCGAGCCAGAAGGAATCGTTTGCGCGACGTTGCGGAAGAATTCGAGCATGTATTGTAAGGATGCCGGGTCGTACTGTAAGTTTAAGTTAGCTATATGTATATCTAGATTGCTTAAAATTTCACGAGTAAATTGAGCTTCACGGACATCAACTTGGAAGGCATCGCCCTCCTGATACGAGTTTAGGTGCCCATCTGGTAAGAGTCCATTGGGAAACAGCGATAGAAGAACGAATTCCGGTAAGGTCAGAAGCTCGTCTCGAGAAAGTGTGAACCTTTGGCCCCTATGTAGTATTATCAGTATAACATTTCCCACATTTATAAATTCATCCATACCGTAGGTCCATCGTAATATTCTCATCTGCGCCAACATCTTTGGAACACGTTAGTGCCAGTACTCTGCCATCTCTAGTCTTGGATATACACACCTCCCAACGTATTTATAGGTGGCGCACCACCTTGCTGCACCTGAGTAATAATACTCGCAGCTCCTCCTGCGGCCGCCATCAGGTATGTAAAAGATTCAAGTGGGCTGGAGCCCTCCGAGTATGCAGGCGGTGGCTCGCTATCGTCGTCCTTCTTCGAGGATTCCCCTTTTGTATCCTGCGGTAATGCAGCCTTTGTCTCCGCAACTACGTCTCGAGAAGTCGAAGCTTGTGGGGTATCGAGGGAAAGAGGGGCAACGGGCGCGTAGGCTGGGACAGATGCAGATGCGCCGGCTTCAGTGACTGCAGTCTTGTATGCCTCGACGACCTCAGCGGTGGAAGTATAGAGAGAGGAGAAAGGGGGAGGTCGCGGAGAGGGCGGCGCAGAAGTGGAGGGTTCGGAATTGGGGTATCTGGGAGGTGGTGACTGTGCTCGGGATATGATTTCTTCCTCCAGCTTCGATGCGTGCTCGTGCTCGTTCTCGTCAATATCCAGCCCGACGGACGCACCGTCGTTGGCTTCTCCCGTACCTGACAACGTGATTGCTGAGTGCTCGGAGGCGGGGCGGAATTCTGTAAGGTCTTATGCAAGGTGTAAAGGCGAGAGTGTATGCGATTGCAGAGCAGTGTGCGAGAGCATGAATATAGCGGTGGTGTTGATTCAATTGAGTCCCGTTTGGGAGGCTGTTGATGTCCAAGTCTGGGCATGGCATCGTCCTCGCTTGACATTTTAGCGCTGAAGGCAAGACCCCTGGTGGCTGGGCAGATCAAGCCTTCGTCCAACAACAAACACCATGATGAACATATCACGTTGGACAGTCACGTTGAACAATAACAATCCGTTTGTGTTTTCCGCATCTGTGTGCCAAGTAGATACACAAGTTATATCCGTTGTTGTCTGGATTCTTTGTTGTCATTGAAGGTGCTACATTTACAGCCTCATCAAGCTTGCCCAAGCGATGATGGGCGCAAGGAACCCCCCGGCAAAGGCAGGAGTGCCACTTTCTAGAGGCTCGGACAACTTTCAAGACCTTCTCTAATGTTCTAATTCTTTGACTGCAGCGTGGGTGGCTCCAGAACGACGACATTCTGTCTTTTTGGAGTTATGCTGCTCGAAGTCCTCGATCACTAGCTCCAAAGTCTTTCATTCCTCACAGTTGATCTATTAGAATTATCCTGTGTTAATCAATTTATACTCCCCATTATCCCCTCTTGTCAAAATGACCCTCGTCTTCTTTGCTAGCTCGTCCATATCTCCCATGCCTTCCCCAGTTCCTCTGCTCCCAACCCCCTCCAAACCATGAAAGAGCAAGGCCAAACTACTACTCTTCCATGCCATAGCTCTCTTCCTGTGATTCACAATCATAGTCGCGACCAGAAAAAGAATGGACATCGAAACAAGAGTCATAGGCAAACACAGCCAGACCCATTGCACTTGCACGTAAGTTTCGTTCTTAAACGCAGTACCTTCCGCGACACCGACCGAATTTTTGAATCCAGAGCTTCGGATATAGGTTGTCATGCACGTAGCAAGTGCTCCCATTAGATACGACCAATCCGTGGTAACGTTGAGAGTTTGTATTTCGTCGTTGGCCCAGACCGGCCCATTAGACGTATCGACTAAGCTTGTGGATGTGTTCATAGAGCCTTGTAGCGTGGAGTTTAGCCAAGCTTTGAGATTCGCGAGTGTTCCAGCTGGTATCCAGTATGTGTGGTTTCCATCTACACCGTCTGTTGGCCGCTCTAGTATCGCATCCTTCGTTCCAATCATGCTATTGCCTGTCTTTGTTTTCCCTCCCACGGTAGGTGTTCCAGTGTCGCTGGTCCAGGAAGACACAACAGTAGTATTTGGTTTGCTATTCAGAACTGAGACATTATAAGTATTGACACAGAAGTAAAGTGCACATTCGTTAGCAACGGGAAGTGACGAAAAGTAATTTCCATCTGCGATCTTCAACATAGCGTCTGGGAATTGAAGGACTGCCAGCGTGAACAGAGGATCTTGGAGACCCAATATCTCCTTCGAGAGTGTAGGGGGAACACCAGCCGTGGAAACGAAGGCAGGTCCCATTTGCAGCATGCTTTCCGCAAAGCGCGCAACGAACTTAATGGTAGCACCTCCTGGCATCGTGTAGCTAACCTCATGATCTCCCACAAGTTTGGTAGGATTTGATTGCGGCGTATTATTAATGACATCTTTGGAAACATCGACACATTTGCTGCAGACTGCCAGGGAGTCGAAGAGTGGAAACGTACAATTTCCTGTTGGGCACACAGGTTCCAGATCATGAGCGCCTGACGGCTTGAAGATACCATCATAAATCGCGGCTTTCATACCAAATTCCGTTCCAGTGAGGAGACCGCCATCCACTTCACTCTCAGTGAGCTTCACCTCCTAAACGCGAGAAAATATTCAGCAAGAACTTACAACTCTCAAGCAAGAGCCCCGCATCATACGCCTGCGCCCTCCCTACGCTCGCACCTCCCACTATCACACTCCGCTCAGGAAACCCAACAATCTGTTGACTCGCCGGATCCATCACCAAACTCAGTACCGTAATCGCCGCCCCAACAGCAGCCAACCTCACAGCGCGCGTCTTAAATATCAACCTCGCAGCTCCCAGTGGTCCCCTACTAGCATCATCAAATATCTGCATATCCTGTAGCGTCCGCGGCTGTCTGAACCAGAGCCATTTGAGCTGCGAGATGGATTCGGCGACGGGGACGAGCATGGATGCTTTGGCGATGGTGGAGAGGAAGGAAACGAGCGTGTTGACTGTTATGTTGAGTGGGAGCTTGGGGATTGGGTTCCCGTCGACGAGGATGAGGAGGGCTGTTATGGCGCCCATGGAGAGGATGCTGATGATTACGCTGAGGATACAGAGACCCCAGTTGTAGAAGAAGCTGTTTTGGAAGGAGTTTTCGGCGCGCGCGTACGGGTTGCTGTTGTTATTTTCGCCATAGTCGAGAATCAGGGGCTCGATGCTTGCTTTTCGGAAGGTTCGTGGTGTGTGCGGGCGTTGGGAGAAGTATTCTAGTCTTGGAGTAGATTGTGGTAGAGTATAGAGATGCGAGAAGCTTTCGTTGAGGCGAGGACTTGGGTTCGGACTTGGACGCCATTGGCTTGGATAGGTGTGTTTCTGCGGGTATTGAGAATGATCGAAACTTCTTCCATAGTAGTTTGATGACATTAGGTGCTAGAGGTTGAGAAAATTCGTTGGAAGGCACAGAAAGGACAGAAATGAGAATGAAATCATCATCATACTTAGCTGCGGAGAGCTCGGTGCAAACTTCAGAAGATACTTATTCTAGGATACCGTTAACAGATGTTGGAGAGAGGGTCGCATTGGTCGAGGTCGACAGCCACGTTTTGACCGTTTGGTGGATGCTGATGGCGGAGCGTGGATGGCCAAGACTGAGAGCTGAAGATATCTGCAACCTTTCGGACGTAGGTCGGGATAGCTCGAAGTGATGCAGGGGCAACGAACTTCATCGTCAAAAGTTTGCTGGTACTTGGAAGAGGCATCTTTGATATTGAGATCGGTAGATTTGGTGTAGGCATTTGCAGACGCAAGGGAAATTACAGCAGGTTTCAACTCGCAAATTACCATAACATCAGAGCGGTTACGGTTCCAGGGCACTGGGCCACTCTGTGTAACCTGAGATAAAGTATCGACAGGGGGTAGGATGTATAAGCACAGGTGGAATATCTCCGTCAGCAGCCCCAAATATAGAGGGAGGCTGGAAAAGCAAAAGCTGGAGCTTCATTCTATTTGAAGAAACGTATCAACAAAAGACGATTAAGCCAATGAAGAAGGCAGAGACAACGACTCCCTGCCTCCAAATTTGTTACGGTACTCGAACAATACAACTTGGACAATACAAAATAAATCGCTCTTCATGTCGAAAGCCTAGAAAAAAGAAAACATAGTCTAATACAGGTATGCAGATATGCAGCATCCCACTGTGCCGTTATCTGTGCCCCCCTTCGACTTCAAATTCCCCTGCCACTAAAAAGTACGATGTGCGACAAAAAACCTTAGCTGCTTTTCCGGTATTTACCCACTGAAAAATGCGATTTGCGACAAAACCTTTTTCCCCTGCATTTGACTGAAGGGGAAGTAAGAATCTTACCTACGTCCATTTGGCCGCAAGTGGACGACCAATGTCCCACCTTGAGTGAAGCATTGTAACCCGAGAAATGCTGCACGTGAACATGTCAAGGATAAACTTCGAGGAATTCGACAGGTCCTGACTCCGAGAACTGAGATGTCTGACTTCGAGTAGTGAGTGAAACGGGGCCTCAGAGTAAGCTAGGCCGCTTGTGGGTGCTGCTAGACACTTCAAGTAGCTTGCCTTAGGACATGAAGTCCAGTTTTGAAATAAAGTTTTTAACTTTTCAACTATGCTGTTCTGTTCATAGGTTCAATCACTTTACCTAGCAATTCTCGAGAAGGCGGGTTGACCTCTCCCAGTTGGGTCCGCCTTGCAGTAGTTGACCGGGCATACCTCCGATAAAGAGGGGAAACCGACCCCACGAAAACTACCGAATGGATACGCAATAGCCGGTGCATAAGAAATATTATCGACCAAAGGCATTGCCTATTGCATCCATATGATTCCAGCATTGCCCCTGAAATGTTTAGCGAACATCAGCCCCTGAGGGGTTTGTCGAGGGCTACCGAGGAAACCACGAAAAAATTGCCGATTCTGGCACTGCTACACTTGCTTGCAACACACTTCAAGAAGGAATTCCCTCAATACACCATTATCCCACGTCTACCATAGACCTCGGAACGGTTTTTCTTGATTTTCGATCGATTATTCTGTTGTTCTTTCAATTTTGGGAAGATTAGCTTTCACACGACAATATCGGCAAATCTTCGGTACCCTATAGTAGGTACTTCTGAATCAAGACACACAGCAGCAACGCCCCCTTTTTCTAATGCAATGTCCTCAGATTTCGCATAGAGCTTACAGAACCCTGGAGCAATTGTTTGCTCCGAGGTTATTTTTTGATATATATTTACTTACCCTGAAATATAATAATCCATACTGTCGTGCACGGATCAGCTCTGCCACGTTTTTCGCCACGTGCTTCTCCTCCCAAGTCCTGGGGGCGATCACAGAAGATCTACAAAATTCGGGATGCCGCGGTAATAATCTGCTGTGGAACCACCCCGAGTCATGGAATTTCCGAAGAAGACCAAGAAGACTGCCAAGATATTACTGTTTGATTTGGATCTAGTATCATTGTTAGAATGTCTGCTTATTTTATTTCTCTTCGCGACAGCCCGCTCTGGGGTACACAACCTTTCTCAAAAGTCTCCCCTGGGTTTCTTGTCGAAAGGGGGGTATTTTCGTGTATAACTCAAATTTCTTTTCTTGAATACAGTCATTCCTTTCAGACAGAATGTTGAACCCTTTCCCGGGCCTCATTGCGAGCGTTCTCGCCGTCAGTTCAGTCGTCGCGACATCCAGCTCTCTCGATCGTGGGACTGGGCCAACATGTACGGACTTCATAGCGACAATCCATGCAGGTGCACCCACGAAAATACTTCCACAACCACCAGCAAACATTGCCGACCCAACTGCTCTGCTCAATTTCGTCACATCCTTGGCCTCAGGAGGGCTAGGTGGTATCCTCGGGTTGGTAGGCAGTTCTCTCTACCTTCCGACGCTCTTTACACAAGGGGATTACAAAATCAGCATGCGGTACTGCGAGCCACAAGTCGCTATTTCTTCGAGAGCTAACACGATTCAACTCCTCGTCCATGGAATTTCATACAACAAGGATTACTGGAATGGATTGGGAATGGAGGAGTACTCGTGGGTCGACTATGCCACCAAGCAAGGCTACCCAACTTTGGCTATTGATAATTTGGGCAACGGAATGTCAGATCACCCAGATGCTCTGATCGTTACACAGCAGACTATTCAAGTCGAAGTCATACATAACATCATTGGCATGTTGCGTGCAGGAACACTGCCCAATCTGCCCAAGAAATTCTCAAAGGTCCTGTTTGTCGGTAAGTCCATCTCATTCATCCCTTTGAAATAATTAAGCTGAAAATTACTCCAAGGTCACTCCTACGGATCTATCTGCGGCAATGCACTTGCAACCCACTACCCCGACGACGTCGATTCCTTCGTCTTAATAGGTTACTCAGGCCGATTCGCATTCGGCGCCTTTCCCTTGTTAGAGGGCGCGCCCGCCCCAGCCATCGCAACAAACCCCCAACGCTACAGCTGGTTCATCGACCCTCTCTACTTCGTCCAAACCCTCGAGAGCGGCCGTACCAAAACATTCTACACCAATCCCAGCAGTGTCGGCGGCTTCGCGCAATCAGTCGCTGACCAGGACTTCGCTACCGAAGGCACTTTCTCTATCGGCGAAATTGCCACGATTTCCTACGGCTTGGGACCTGCAAACGATTACGCTGGAAGTATCCTAGCGATCGCGGGGAAGAATGATGCGGTTGCGTGCAATAAGTTGCCTGCTCCGGATTGTGGAAGTGGTGAGGATAGTGTGCCGGCGCAGGCGGGGAAGTTCTTTCCCAAGGCGGATTACGAGGTGTATATTCCGGATAAGACTGGACACAGCGTTTCGCTGCATTATTCGGCTCAAGAGTCTTTCAAACATGCACATGATTTCTTTTCAAGGAAGGGGTTTTAGGAGGCCGAATAGGCGTATAGGGGTTTCTTTTCTTTCTGATACCAAGTCACCCTGAGGAAGTGCCAGGATGCATTATAGTAGTCTGAAGAGGTGTTGATTAATTATAGTAGATAATACCACAAAGCCCCATCTGTTGTGAGAATGTATACCAGCCTCCATTTCAGTCTTTCTAACGGGCTCTAGCGGTGGAACAATGTATGTGAAGCTGGGAACCCTCTGCTGATGATCGATACAGCGTGGATTATTGAGTGTACTGGTGTTCCTACAATGGTTGATACTGAGTCGTAATACGATGGATTAGGCAAGATTCTCGGCAGTTGCCATCGAAGTTGGAAAGGGCAGGTCTTGGCGATGCGTCCTGTGTGTGTTAGCATTGGTGCAGAAGAGGAGTCGCTAAAAGGGGGCGGTGGGGAGATCTACTTGGAAGGATGATCCCCTCCCATTGAAGCTGCATCTGCATCGCATCTTGGCTTTGTTCCGATTTAGCGCTACGAACCCCTCCAACTGGCGTTAGGTTTAGTCCAATATCACTCCTACCATAAACTGCATGATTATCGCGGGGATTGCTCTTGCTTGACTCGACTTGGTTGAAAATTGGGAAAGAACAGAAGCCAAAAATCTGTAGCAGAAAGACTCAAATCTTGTAAGGCATTAAGGAACCTTTTTGTTGAAATTCGACAAGTGCGAGTCAAGTAATGTCTTCGCGCCTTCCCTTTCCAAAAAAAAAAAAACTCACGTCTCAAGGCGACCCTTCCCCCCCCTC
>Ga0247778_1000443_pt1 | contig 54406 bp, 61 predicted proteins | sample UWRJL049202B5_FD_179939 | JGI IMG/M metagenome (GOLD analysis project Ga0247778, IMG submission 179939) | Plant litter microbial communities from Arlington Agricultural Research Station in Wisconsin, United States - UWRJ-L049-202B-5 | ecosystem: Environmental > Terrestrial > Plant litter >... | reverse complement strand
ACCCAAAAACCCCCCAAGAAAAACTTATGTGGGCCCCCCCCCCCCCCAAACCCAATTTGCAAATATTCTCATGCCACCCTTTTTGTCATGCTAATTGCTTGAGCTTAGATAACATGAATAGGCGGCTCCTTATATATGTAATGCTCCCCCCTGATGACATCTGCTCGCCCACGATCCATGCTAACCTCACCATTCAATCAACTGCCACGAGATCGTAAGAAGCTGGATTCCTGTCCATCCTCTTCGTGAGCTTTAGCATCTGCTTTTTCTTTGGTTTCTTCCTAAAATGCTGCCGGGATTATTAGCCCACTATGAAATATGGAGGAGCGGAAAGAGAACGTACTGCCTTGACAAAGTAGTAACCCTCGGGGGCCCACTGAACCTGCTTTGCCTTCTTCGGAACTCCTTCTTCCTTCTTGATATCCGCCTTTGCAGATCTTAGGGTGACAGTCACCTCGGACTCGTGAGACATTTTCCGCTTTTTTGCTGCCGGCTCGTCGTGGGCTGCAACAGCTGCGATCGGGGGTGCTGCCTGCTGAACTTCAGCTTCACCGGCGGGTTGAGGATTGAGAGGCTTCTCCTTCTGTTCCAAGTTGATTTTCAGTCTAGTAACTTCTTCGTTCAAGTTGTCAAGTCTTGAAATCAACCCCATCGTCGTCTTGAGATCTCCGCGAATCTGGTCGTCCTCAGCATCGCTGGCAGCCTCAACTCCCATCTTCTTATTGCTGGCCTTGGCATCAAGCTGATAGATCTAGCGAGATAGATCAAAGAGCTGATTGTCTAAGTCGTCGAAAGTTGCAAGATGAGCGGCAATCTTGCTGGCGTCCGACCGGAGCAGATTGAGCTTGTAGCTGATGATTGGCCTCTCCTCCTTCAACTTGTCAATCAACTTACTGAGCTGCAGCTCGTTGAGGTTCGAGTGGTAGAGCTGGGCCATCTTAAAGGCCGTTGCTATGGGCGGCAATGGCCTGAGCTGTTGTTGATGGAAAGTGGCAGGAGAGAGACCCGGTGGAGGTTGAAAATATCCCGGGGAATTTGAAACATTCGAGTGAATGATCCGGAACTTCAGTGTAAATTCAATCCACTGCCAGTTATCACATTGGAACCATCTATGTAAGGCGAGGTTGAGAAATGAAGGTGTAGGCTTCAAAGCTAAGGTCTTGGCCTGTTGGCGGCGCAGCAGTGCACCTATAAATAGTACCTAGGCAATTCACCAACCCTACTCTTTCCACATCCTCTCCATCCCTAAATTGTGACCCGCTGGGAGCTTTGTGACCTTGGACTCCGTCATTCCTTTTCTAGGCTCTTTCTCCTTCTCGATAGACTAAAATTCTAGTTTATCCTGTCCCCTGCTCTCCTCGGCCGGCCCGTCAACTACTTCTTCAAACGCGCCGACTTCTCCAACAGTGCGGTTTCCTCTACCACAGCCTTTTTGAAAGCCACATGGGCAATGCCCATTTGGTGTATGGCTAGATCGGTGCTCAAACGCGCCTCAACCAATTGGGCATTCACGTATTGCTCTTCCCTCATCACCGCGACAGACTTTCGTTCTCCTCTGCCAGCCTCATTTTCCAAAGCTTCCAGAGTCCGATAACCATCGTTTATGAAAGCTCTGAAATTTTTTATGAACTTCTGAAGCTTGGAGGCTATGTTGTTCGTGGGCTTGGCGAATTGTTCTCTCGTTAACTGCAAGTTTGCAATGATCCCATCAAAGGCTTCGGCAGGCGATAGGCGGGGGTACATCGAGGTATCAGGCACATCACTCGGCTCGTTCGCACTGTTAGTGTTTGTCTGCGTCGTCTCTCTACTGTCTGTTACGTGCTCATTGTTTTGCGACATTGTTGAAGGATGAAGGTGGTTGTTGCCCTTCGATTAAATGTTTTCAGGGTAAGCTTATACAAGATGCTGGGGTGGAATTCTGGTCCAGAAGAGCTTGGAATATTCGTTCTTGAGATCCCCGACGGGCATTCTCGAATGGTCTTTAAGCAGTGCGACTTGAAAGAAACTGACTTCCAAGACATGATGTGTCAACTTTGAAACGAGGCGGCATCCAAGAGAACGAAAAAGACAAACGGAAGCTTTTTGACTTAAGAAGCAAAGACTTCCGAGTTTGGTGATGTATCGGCTTGATTCACATTCTGAAAAAATCCTGGAAGCCGCAGATCGGGGCGTGTGATTGTTTCTCATGAATTGGTTGATCAGACTTCTCAGAAGTAAGATACTACTAAGACACAAGGGTCCGTAGACTGAGACAGTTGAAATTAGACCTTTATTCCTATGCCCATCTCTAATCTGAAAGTATCGAGGCCTAGTTGCACTTTCCCAATACGCCTTCCCAAGGCCGCAACGGAACCGCAGACCTCGTTGGCTTTGGAACATGCCCCTTGGAGTAGTTGCTGCAAGGCCAAAAATCGACCGCCAGATCCGAGGGCATCTTCCATTCGATATCAGTACCCGAAAAGTTGAGGACAACGAGCCATTTCTCGCCAGTCTTCTGGCTTATCCTCAGGTAGGCATAAACTTTGGGATCTTGAGGACTCAGCTCCAGGAAGTCGCCATAGACGAAAACATCAGCATGTTCTTTCCTGTCATGAAGACCTCGCTGCCAGAATTTCCAAACAGACAGATCGTCGGGATCATCCGCTTTTAGCTGGGCTTCGACGTTGATACTTTTATAGTCGTCCATTATTCTCATCCAGGGCTCTACACCGGCGTCGCAGAATCCAGCATTCGCTCCCGAGTCCCACTGCATTGGAGTTCTAGCGTGGTCTCTTGCCTTCATATCGATAATCTTGCGGCCATATGCCAATTCCTCCTTGTCATTTGGGTACAGATCATTGACCTTCTTCCAGTAATTGATAGTCTCAATGTCCTTGAATTCTTCGATCGGCCAGGACTTTGGTGCATTTCGGATCCCTATTTCTTCTCCTTGGTAGACGAATAAGGTGCCACCAAGTGTAGTCTGCATCAATGCGAGAAGTTTGGCTCCTTTGGCTCGCCATTTATCACTGTCGTCCGTGTAGCGCGTGACGGATCTCGGATTGTCATGATTCTCAATAAACACAGAGTTCCACCCGTCATCTTCAATCATCACGCGCTGCCACTGTGTGATGATAGACTTCATTTCCTTCACATCCCATGGTTTCAACGCCATTCGGACGTTTGGCTTGTCTATGTCGACAAGATCGAAAATAAAGATCATCCTCAGCTCCCCCGAGTTGGCGCCGACGGTTCTCAAAATCTCCTTCGGATCACTCACACCTGGCATCTCCCCAACTGTAATCGAGTCGTACTTACTCAGAACCTCCCGATACATTTCCCGTAGATATTCGTGTAGCCTCGGTCCGTTGACAAAATATTTCATCCCGGGTTGATATTTCTGACCTGGCAATGTCTCTTCGGCATCAGGATATCCTGGTACTTTGGAAATGAGATTAATTACATCCATACGAAACCCAGCTGCGCCCCGCTGCAACCAAAAATGCATCACGTCCCAGATAGCAGCGCGGACATCAGGGTTCTCCCAATTCAAATCAGGTTGCTCTGGCGTGAAGAGAGCAAGATAATATTCGCCGGTCTTCTCATCATAATTCCAAGCCGAGTTGGCTTCGCCCAGGATTTGAGCCCAATTATTGGGGGGCTCGGGTGTACCATCAGCATTGATACTTTTCGGCTTCTTCCAGATATACCAATCTCGCTTTGGGTTGTCTCGACTGCTTCGGCTGTCAAGAAACCACTGATTCTCGTGGCTGGTGTGATTGACGACAAGATCAAACATCAACTTCATGTCACGTTTCTTCAATTGAGATATCAACTCGTCCACGTCCTCTAGAGTGCCATAGTGGGGGTCGATCTGCTTGTAATCTGCAATGTCGTAGCCCATGTCTGCCTGGGGCGATTTGCAGATCGGGGATGACCAGACCACATTTGCACCCAATGACTTGAGGTAATCAAGGCGAGATGTGATTCCTTTGATGGAACCCCATCCTGTTGTCGCCCCTGGATGGGCTTGGAATGAGGAGGGGTAGACTTGGTATACAACAGCCTCTTTCCACCATTTGGGAGTCGAAAACGAAGATTCTGTCGCAGGCATTTTGGGAAGTCGAGGGTGATGTAATTCCAAAATGGAAATTAGTCCGACTTATATACGGTGTTCATGCCATTCTGTTGCGCTACTGTGAAGATCATCGTGAAGTGACGTTCCGAGGTCGGTATTTAGCGAGAATTGCGCCGATAGCAATCAGTCTTCGGGCCAGTCATATTACTCATTCGAGCAAAGTACCGCTTTTATTTTGACCGAACTTCACGATTCGCCATATAGCCTAAAATTTATAAATAGTCAGTGGCGAATATATAAAATTTGCCCGAAGCCGGTTAGCTGTCTTTATAGAATCCCGAATTTCAGGATCTAGCCTATGATGACTTTCGATTTTCCGCCCCTTTTCAAGACTCGCTTACTTTGATCAGCCCCTGATTTTCACGTGGATAAAGGAACATCAATTTGGGATTCCGCGCGAGTCACAGGCGGATAGTATAAATAGAAAAATAGAAAAGAGATTCCCAGCTGATGGATTCTTTCGTCGCAAATTCCGAAGGACCGCAAAAACAAAGATACACGTGATGGTGGCCTTAGTCAGCTTCGACGCCTTCAAGTTCGCGACATCGAGTCAACAGCGCCACGACACTACTTCTCACTCTCTGTGGCCTACCATCAGCCCTCAACTCCGGTACTGGAACCCATGATATTCTACTGTCTACCGGATTTTCGGGAGTTCCGTGTTTCAAAATGAGAGAAGTAACCCCTCATCACGCGCATTTCTCATCAAACTTCGACGCGTCGCGTTCTCGTCATTATTGCTAGGATTCAAGCTCACATCGTGTTATGCTCTAAACCTCTGATTCTATCCTTTTCATCATAAAAGATTAATCACTACTTTCTTCGGTATCGGCGCGCCATCTTCCCCGGGAAATCTTCTATTCCTGGCTTTGCCCGTTTTGCCAACAACGAATGCGAGGGCCCCGATGTCAAATTCCCAGCTGGTCCAGTGGGCGGCTCTTGGTATCCGTTCGCTGTGAGGCTCAACTCGGGCCTGGCGTGACAGGGAACGCACCCAGGCCAGTAGTATTGAGGAACTCGTCCGCTCACCGGATTGCGGTAGGCAAACCACATTCGCTGAATCTCAGGCCAGGCGATGTACCTCCCGGTCCCTCCTTCAAACCCCGCTTCACGGTCACCTACGTCAACGAGCGTCACGTCCGGCGGATACTTAGTCAACAAGTTGGCCGGCGAAGGATTGCTTGCGTTTGCACTCCTTGGATTTGCTGCAGCCCAGCCACCGGTCCAGTTTGGCGACTGCCAGTAAAATTCATCAATGGTGACGCTCCACAGCTTCCATTTTCCGTCTTCAAGCACCATTTGGTCGTGATACATAGCCGCATTGAAATAGCCAGCACTGGAATTCGAGGTTGAGGGCTGGAGGAGTCGAGCGCGGAGGGTAGCTGACCGTCCGTCCTCGGAGACAAGAATAACTGGCTGTGGACGCCAGTGGAAGGAAATACTAGCACGCATTGCTGAAATACTAGCATTCCCGTAGACGGCATGGCATGCTTTTGCAACTCGCTCAGGAGTTTGGAACCAGCCTGCGAATGGGGACAATTTATTGCCTTGACTGGCGTGGATCTTTCCCATCCTGTCGCACTGCAGATCGTCAAGGTAGTACCCATATGCTGCTGACTCGTTTTCAGTACCATCATACGCTGCAGAGCGTGCAAGTCGACGTTGGAGATCCGTCAAGTTACCGGAGGTTCCATTCGATCTCTGAAACTGGGAACTCCGCGCAGCAACATCTATGAATGGAGGAACCACGCTACTTGGTGGCGAGGTACCACCGCTGCCCCAACCCATGGAATAATTTGCAACCATCAATGGGGTAATTTCGAGCCTCTCAAGCTTCCACACTCCTCTCTCTTTCACGAAATCATTATGGAATACGTTGAATTCCCAGGATGCCGCACGTGTGTTAGCGTTCCCAATCATGCCAATCTCTACACCTCGAGCGACGGCCTTGTTGCCGCTTGGGTCTACCTTCACGATCGCATCGAAGATAGGGTGGTCATTCAGAATGCCCTGGGTCAGCCCTTCAGGTCCCATGCGCTTCATCGCCTGGTTGACCCCAGTGGCTCCAGTATAAGTGCCAACACCATTGATGTTGATCGTGGCATTTTGCACGAAGAGGTCGACTACATCGGTCCACATTCGACGATCGACATAATACCCATATGAGTGCTGGAGATTCCGAACTTCGTCTTCATCGTTCATCTGACTGACTCGAATCGCCAGGTCTCCCAAGGTCGCTGTTGTATGAGGAGCCTCCCCAAACGCTGGTGGAATGGGTACGCCTGTCTCATCTGGAGTAAAATGGTATGGGATAATCGGTAATGCACCACCAACGTTACGCCAGCCGCCAATGTAAGGCCCAGCATACAACGCATAGTAATGCAGCAACGAAATTTTCCACCGACTGCTGCTGAAAACGTACTCGTTCTCATATATACCACCCTCGATCCTCGTTCCTCCTTTGCCATTACCCATGAAGCGCAAGCCATTCCATCGAGCCTTCGCTGTGAGGCCGTCGACGGAGAGACTCACAAGCGGGCTCTCTGCGACCACGGTATGCAGGGAACCGGCTTGGATGCCATCCATATTACCAGCATCTTTCCACAACCACGCCTCGATTGCGGTCCGCCCAGTCGCAGTTGCATTCCCCCACTGCAGTGTTCCGTTGTCAGAGAACAATATCGCCATATCCTTCCACCGGCCAATTTGAGCCAGCTGAGCATATGTTCGCTGCACATCTTTGATTTCGCGTATCGACTCGACTCTTTCGACATCTCGAGCCAACGAGTTGATTGTTGAAACTCCCTCAGTAAGACTGCTTGCTAGGCTGCCCAGAAAAGCGGGTAGTGCCGCTGTTACTTTTGCAACCTTCATATCTCCTCTTAGGCCCCAGACAAATTTGTCGAGCGAGAACGATATTTTTACTTAATTATACGGTATCAGCTCGCGAGTTCTGAACTGCTTATTATGTATGGGTGTTGGTACCCCACCTGTAGCTTCCAACTGTTGGTTCTCTTTAATATCCACTCGGGTATTCATGTACCCCACAGATCGCCACGCTACCCCGGATTTTCCTCGTTGTACTTCTTAGCCTCATTGTGATTGTTCGTCATCGCATGCACGATGACACCAGATTTTTAATTTGTTACTGAAACACATCGGCAAGTTGTCAGGTATTCTAGTCCTGACAGTGATGCCGTTGCCGTCGTGTTGCAGTCGGTCAATTATGTCTATCAAGCAAGATGAATAGCTTCAAGCGGCACTTCTATCACTCCCAAAATGGTTTGGGTGTCATCAGCGCATTCTCCATACAGAAACCCATTTTCTGTATTCTCTCGAGTCAAGACTTCTATTGATTCAGTGAAACGCTTGTTCTTGTGGCAGACGGGTGATTCTTGTCATGAGAATCTCCAAGTTATTCACTGGCAATCATATCCCGAGGTTTTTATAGATTCTAGCATCCAGTAAATATTTCCATTCTGTCTCTCGGCTTTGTTCCAAGGTCTACTTTAAGAACGGCAGCGAGAGTGTTTGGGCGAACACCCGCAAGGAACCATACAGCAGTCAATCGAAGTCGACAAAACGCCTGAAAAGGTCAAGAATTAAAGGACAGTACTTATCCCCAAAGCCTCATGAGTCCCAGCTTTTTGAGGTTGGCTGAAACATGCCGCGACAAGCTCAAGCTATTGAGGTTGATGTACGGGAGACCTGCTGCGGCATACCAGACCCACATCCGGCCTCAGACATTCCACCAATTTTCTCGACTACCCGACGAACTACAGATTATAATCTGGCAGTTTGCCCTTCTGAATGGTCGGGTCATCAAATTCGTTTGCGAAGGGCATAAGAATAACAGCGATTTCAGCCGCCTAGTTCCCGTCAGTAGTCATCCTTTACTCATCACCACCATCAAGTCTCGCGAGGTCTCTTTGGCTGGATTGCTAGACAGTATGTATTCGATCAGCAGTTACCGCTCCCCCAAAGTTCGATTCACAGGCCTTCCCGTTTACCGATATTCAACACCGTTCAACCCAGACCGAGATACGCTACTGTTTCCAGACAGGTGGGTCTTGTACCATTTGGAAGATGGATATGGTATCAGTCCGGAGTGTTTGAGAGAACCGCTCGGCATACGAGAGTTGTCTTCAGTGAAACGAGTGGCTATTGGAGGCTTCCAGATGCCCACCGTTCTTGAAAGCAATGATTGGAGTTTATTAGATGAGGATATAGACGCAATGCTTGAAACGATTACGCGTTTTTCAGGGCTAGAAGAGCTGATCCTCGTAAGAGGCAGTTGTCTGAGTTGGCGCCTTGCGAAGCGTTTTGCGGAAAGATTGATTGCGCGGTGGGATGTTGGCCTTTGGGCTGTGCGTCATTGGGCGCATTTGGCTGGGTTTCTAGTGAGACTGTTCTCCAAGACATATGGGAATGACGTTCAGAGGTCAATTCAGCAATATGGGAGGGGCATCAGAGACAAAATACAACCACCCCTACTTTTAACGCCCAAAGAAGCCACGCGTCAAACCGAGCAGTGGTTGAAAACTATGGTTCAATCTTGGCTCCACCCACCACAGAGGACCCTCAATGAGCACAATCAGCGAGCAATGAGACGTGTCGAGGGTAGCGCTCAGGACTTTCGCCCTTTCGAGCTGTCTGAGTGGTGGCGTAATCCAAAAATAAGGATTATGACAAAGAAGGAGTTCAAAAAACATCGTCCCTTTCCTGACCCTTTTTGAGATTATCTAGATGACGACTAGGAGGCTCAATCAAAAGAAAATCTGTGTGCTTGAAAGTCAAACACAAGTTAATGTGTGGACGTTCTCTTACTCGAGTCTTTGACAAACATTCCAAATTTCTATGCGAAATGCGTCCCAAAATTATGCGAGGCGCTTCTTTTTGCCACCAATTGGAAGATTTCAAATTATTGCTTCGATTCGGACTATTGTACCTATGTCTTAAATCTACTACGATGATTTCCTATCATATATGATGGCTAGGTCCCACTTCAGAGTCTCACGGCGGTGCCCAGAATCTAGCCACAACGAGATCTTCGTTAGGATTTGATGCACTTAGTATGTGATTGGCATAGCTCCCGGAAGAGTTGGAATCCCTAAAATAACACAGTCAGTATTGTTCCGCCTCAGTCACAGCCGGACAACTTACATTCATCTAGCTCCTCCTTGGCGATCTGAGCCTGATTACAAGTATTGGCCAAAGTTGTTTCCTGCATCTTGAGCTGCGGACAGCCTGACGGCGGGAACACGAGTGGATCAGGACTGGCATCATAGACGTCACATCTAGCATCCATAGCTTTCTGCAGAACGTCGCCCTTCCAGCCAAAGACGTAGTCTGCATGATGTCCATAGCCAGTTCTGTTCAGAGTCAGTCAGAGCAAAGAAGCTTCTTAGGGGCTGAAGACGTACGGATCTCCTTGGCTAAACACGAACGGCTGACTTCCATCTTCAGGCCAAAGCGATTTGTCAAACTTGCCTGTATCCCAGATTGTCTCGATGAAGATCTGAGGAAGTTGAACAGGATGGCTTGATGGACAATTTCCAAACCCGCTATTATCTGCGTATGCGACATGGGTTTTGTGGTCAGGACTATCGAGGTTGACTCCATCCCAGCAACTGCGGGGCTCAGCAGGTCATTTTCAAATTTCGGTGGTGGTTCAAACTTACGTGGGGAAGAACGTATTAACGCGAATTCCACCAGCACAATATTGCTTAGGCAAAGAATCGGTATCAGTAGCGGCGACGCCCATTGGGTTCGGAGCATAGAACATCTTGTCATCATGACTGTCGTAGCAGCGGTACAAGTTGACAAACCCGGAAGAGTTGTGGCGTTGTTCGGCGGTTCCGGCCAGCATGCGGAAACCCTAAATTCTCATGTCAACGTCTCTCCACAGTTTACAATAAGAGGTGACGGACTGGTGCAAAGGCGGTAATTGGCGTTGACTTGTTATCGGGAGAGATGTAATAGACAGTCATTCCACCATCGGCTGCTGCGAGATTTTGGTTGCTCAGTTGAGGGACGCGCTTGAAGGTCCCGTTTCGAGCGCGGAAATAGAGAACTGCGGTCCAGTAGTTGGAGAAATCCTCGGAAAATGTGCAAGTTGTGCAATCGGCTTTGTTGGCGATATCGTGAGTTGGATCCATTGTAGTGTTGAACGCATTCTGACATTGTTAGGGTGGCATATCTTAGACTAGAAGTAATTTACAAACCCCTCCGACGATCTATATAGCTCTTAGTACGTGCCTGTAAGTTTTCCTCTATACCTAGTTGGATTGGAAAAATACCTGGTGCATATGTGGTGATGGGTTCAATCCGGGGTTGACCAGACTAGAGCAAATATTTCAGAGAATTCCCCAGCGGGAAGATAGTAATGGCACTCACGGATCAAGTCTCTCGGTTACAAGTTGCGAACAGGAGAATCGCAGTGTATGGGTTGCTGCCACATAAGGGGCAGCAAGTCCCAGAGTTAGAAGCGACCTCAACATTATCCTGAAAGCAAAAGGCAGAAGCAACGATTCTCAAAATTCTATAGCATAAACTATGAGTATCTCTGGTGTTGAGTCGTTCCTAGAAATTTCGAAGTGCGTGAAGAAACCCGCTGGGAAGATATCGAGAGGTGTCGCAGTATGTTGTACCCGATCGCCGAAAATCACTTTCAAATTGTATGTAAACCTAAATTAATTTGGTGATACAAGACTAAGTCTCATTATATAAATGACATTAAATCATGTATCTGATAATTTTCAGCAGCGTTGGCGCATCATGTCACTAATATGGCGAACTGCCGTCGCGGTCTGTAGCCTTTGGCGGCGAAGGTACATTCTATTTCGCATCACTGGCCCCACACTGCTTCGGTACATAAATTAGCAATATGTTTCGAATCTATACCACTTTTGCCAATTTCGAAGTCGTGGATACATGCCTTGCGTTTGTCGATCGAGACTATAGGCTGGGTTGCTCTTGCCGCTCGGCTGGTTGAATGGTGCAGATGCCTCCCGATAGGACGCTGTAAGCTCTTACTTCCTGCTATTGAAAAAAGGGCCAATACTTGGCGAAATAGATTCTTAATGATAGATAAATTGACTCCGTAATCCTTGCAATTTTATGCAAGGCGTTCCGTGAAAAGCCTCCCGAGATGATTGTTAAATTCGCTAGGCTTCGGCGTTTCGGAAGGCGCCTTCGAACCGGGTGGCGGAGCGAGTGAAGCTTGATGTTGCACAACAGTTATTCTTCATAGGAAGATTGCAAATGAGAGTTTGGCTTGGCTCAGCAGATACTCATCGGCTTCCTTTTCGAACGAATCACGTGACTCGACTTTGGAACACTTCACTGAAACACCACCATAGAGTGCTGTATCGCTGTATAGTCTATGGATTTCGCAAACTAATAGTATCGCCTGGTAATTTAATGTCAAATCTGCGGACAAATATCTCTGATGGGCCGCTGGCCTCCCTCGCTCCTACCAGACTTGATTAGGACATGCTTTGAGCTTTGGTCTACTGAAGGTGAAGTGCTTTCAGTCTCAGATTTGGAAGAATTAATAATTCGAAGCTCGTCATACTATCCCTCGTTGCCCCGACAAAGTTCCGCCGTTGCCCCCTCGTTGCGCAATTCCCGAGTTGGGATCGGAATGTGGAATGAGACCATCAATACCATCCCAAGTCCCAAAATCAATCATGTACAACTTGCTATAAAGCCTTCATTCGGCCTCTATCAAAATTCGCATTAGGGTATACTCTATCAAAAAGAAATACAATCTTAATACAACCTCAACTCCTCATCTAAGTTCGAGCACGTTCAGGAATATGCAATGGAAATTCGGCTTCGTCTTATTCACAGCTACTCTCCCTTCCTGTATCCTCGCTGAATCAGTATCAGATGTGGTGTGTATCCTCCTCTCCTAGATCTCACGATGGCTAACAATCCCCAAGGAAAAACGCACTGTCACTCCTGCTCTACAAGCAAACCTAACTGGCATAATCACAGCCCTAAACACAACCTATACACAAGTCACCAATAACTTCCACCATGCCTTAGCTGGAATCTCTTCACGAAATGAGTCGACGAGCGATGACTTCCAAACAGTATGGCAATCAAATTATGTTTACCAGCAAGCTGTTGCGGGGAATGTTGCCGTGGCTGTATGTTTTCTGCAACACTATTACTGCCGTCCTTGACTGATATGAGAGTTTAGATTGATGCCGCTGCTAAGCTGGTACCTGGCGCGAAGAAAGAGGATCTTGAGGCGATCAGGAACACGATGGCTAGCGCTTTCATCATTCAGCAGAATGCTGGGGCCGTGCCGTTTGAGCAGGCTTATACCGTGTTGAATTACATTTTGGGGCTGAACATCTTAGAATAATGGGTTGAAATGAGTTGAAGGTTGCAGCTAAGGTAGCTGATGTTCCATTGCTGGTGTTGCTTTTCCAACTGTAGCAGTTTTGGTATTTTGAGGCGGATGGTTTTCGGTGCGCAAATTGATAGTCACCAGCTGTTTTTCTGCTAGCTTGATATAGCTATTAAATGAAACAAAAAATGATAATCTGAGGTTCGAATATGTCCCTATGATATTCTGCTTCGTGGAGATCTGAAGTGATGCTGAAGCACAGTGGGAAAATGAAAGGGGGGAGATCACGAGGATCACTTGGAGTTCCTCGAGTTGTTACTAATGGGCGAAAATTGTAGAATAGTAGCTCTCGTAGAGACCTCGTAGAAGGGCATTACTATGCTGCTGAATATACATATTTCAGAAGCTTAGGATAAACGTTGAAAGGTTATTGAAATATACAGAACCCCACCAAGAATGACCCATAGTAATTCTGTCGCTGATTGGACGATGACTGATTGCCCTCGAAAGTGGCGTTAGGAGAACATCAGCCACATCTAACGACTGGCACAGCCGCAATCCTAATGTGAAGGATGACGATGCTAACGATTGACCTGAAGTCTGTTCCTAAGACTGCCTGGTACTGATGATACATTTTTCTGTTGTTTTACCATATCATAATCACTCTTTGCGGCTTCTTGGACTATAGCTGCTTGAGTCACCAAAAGCCTAGGCTTGATTCAAACCTCCAAACCAGGCTCCACTACTCCGCTCAGAAACAGCATCACGAGCCAACAACCGCTGGGACTCACGCAGATATCCTTTTGAAGTCCGCTCTTCTTCAACTCCTTCCTCTTCACCTTCTCCCTCTCGGTCTGCAGATATCCGACGAATTCCATAACTCTACCTGGCTCATGCAACCTCCGCCGGGCTTCGAGCCCTCAGTCGCCTCCCTCTTCGAAAATGCAACTCCCACTAGTCTCCTCTCCTCCGCGATAGCAACAGCTTCTTCCGTCATCAATATAGGAGTCGATATGCCTTCCCCAACTTCTGCTATAGCCGCCATCGCGAGCGCAACGGCCAGCGCGGCCTCCAAAAATGGGCCACACGACAAACCAGAGAATGGCGAGTGTAAACTGCTCGGCTCTTTTGCGATCCTCGTACAAGGGGCGTTAGGATGTCTGGCATTACTGGCATTGGTATACAAGAGATGGAGAGAGCGGCCACAACGACCGCTCAAGATCTGGTTCTTCGACGTCTCGAAACAAGTTGTGGGCAGCGTGTTGGTACATATTGCGAATCTGCTCATGAGCATGCTGTCGTCTGGACAGTTCAGTGTCAAGCTAGACGCGGCGAGTGTAGCCCAGAGGCGGATGGTTGATGAGCGGGGGAAATATACTCCAAATCCATGTTCGTTCTATTTGCTGAATTTGGCCATCGATGTAACTCACCCCTCTTTATTCCATTCGGCCGAACAATACTGACACTTTTGGAATAGACCACCATTGGCATACCCATCCTCATCTTCCTCCTCCGAATCCTCACAGCCCTCTTCGCGATGACGCCCCTGGGCAATCCCCGCGAATCCATCGAATCAGGGAATTATGGCTCCCCTCCTCGAACTTGGTGGTGGTTCAAACAATCCATCATCTACTTCATAGGACTTATGGGCATGAAGATATGTGTCCTCATAATATTCCTCGTCCTACCATGGATATCTCGCATCGGAGACTGGGCTCTACGCTGGACAGAGGGAGACGAGGCACTGCAGGTCATTTTCGTGATGCTGGTATTCCCAGTCATCATGAACGCGACACAATACTATATCATCGATTCCTTCATAAAGAAACAAGGCGAGGAGCAGGGACACGAGAGAATTCCGGATGAGGATACCGATAGCAGGGATAGCGGGGACAGCATCTTCAACGACCCAGCTCGAGGGAGCAGCGACTCCTTACGTTCAGATGAGGATCCAGAGGTGCTGGCAAAAGCAGATAAAGCAAGCAAGACAGCAGAATCAGGACGGCCATCGAGCGGAAGCGGGGGCAAGAAACCCCGAAGATTACAAACGGGAAGCAAAGACTACGATCCACTTTTCGACGGCGAGAGCAGTCCAACTGTTGTAGGAAGCGCGAGCACGGGCGAAAGAGATCGACTTGTAGGAACAGAGCAAGAGAATGATGGTGACGATAGTAAGAAGAAGGCTATCGGTTGAATGGGTAGATTTGGAGGCACTTGTGTTAATATACTTGTATCTATCGCGGGGTCGAGCCGGGTTGAACCAATCCGTCCTTTTTTTGTATTAATGGCGTGGCGCTGGGGCGTTGAACTTGCATGGGCATGGCGAATGCTTGAATATAAGATTTAGTTACCTTTCTCAATAAGCTCGTTGTTGTACCGTGGAAAGAATGCTGTGAAAGCTTTTACAGTACCTTCGTCCAAGTGGATTTCTACTTTCCCCATCCAGACCCCGCATATCAATGGTATATATCAATGACTCGTTTTCTTAAACGTATTTATGTACCATCTACTATCTGTCTCAATGCACGAAGTACGTTGCCATCGACCCGTTGGTCTTCATGTATTTACAATGGACTTCGGATCAGCCCGCTCCTCATAACGAAGGCTCCACTCCACTGATCAGTTGTCTTGAGGCTCGCTGACACCAGTCGAGAGGGTATAGATACTTCAAGCTCGTGATGCCAAAGTCATGAGGAAAGAGCAAACATGTAATGTCTCAATCGCCATCTCGGCAAGTTTTGCATGCGGGTCCGCCTTACGAAAGTTATAGATTCTGGGAATTGCACACTTGGAAAGAGCCCAGAACACCGACCCATTCTCTCAACAATCCTTAGAATTGATTTGAGGAACACACCTTGACATTGAGAGGTCCGCGCTCCTCGGCTAATTTTCGGGGTGTTGGAATATTGAAAGCAATGAATTTGAAATCGAGAACGAGAAGTCAATTGTTCTGCTGTTGTCCTCTACTTGCTGTCGATCTTCCAGCGCTGTCAGATTGTATTTTGTGAGTCCGATGTTTGGGTTCAAGATGCCTTCTTGAGCACCAGAGATGATCAAAGGTGTGAAAGTAAACGTCGAAAAATGTTAGCCATATTCGAGAGACACGAGACCGCCATCAACTCTTCCCCTCTTCCGCTGAGAACTCTTTAGCGTTCAAGCTCCTGGCTAACATCTATTATTTATGGGTAAGGTCAAGCAAATCCCATGTTGTAATTTTCAAACTTTTACCCTCTACTAGAAGTTCTTCGTGCAGGCCCTGGTGTCCCAACCTATCCACTAGAAGACGAAGCTCGGAGTCAACATCTGCATTCCCCAGGGTTTCGGCAGGGTTCTCCCACGATTCAACTTCACCCAAATGGTAGCAGGTAGAATGTATATAATCTTTGTAGCTCCTCTGCTAAGACTCACCAAAATGCGTTACTAGTTCGTCGTCAAACATTCGTCTTCAACATTCAAGTTCCAGAAGCTCCTCCACAGCCCCGGAATGAAACTCGACCTCCACAGCCTGGCTTTTATTTGAACGCAACCCCGCCTTCTTCAACGACATCTGAATGAATCGTTCCGCTTTCAGCAGTTCTTCCGCAGTGCACATATCAGGCATGAGAACAAATAGGGTAGTTATCCCTTCCCATGCAAGATATTCTCCCAATCCGCAAGATCTCAAAGTATTAAACGACATAGCAACCTTATTCATCTTCCCAAATCTGATTCCAGTCTTTCCGCCCCAAACATAAGCCGCAGTCTCGCTACTTGAATCAAGTCGTGCAGTCGAGTCCAAATATACGACGTCTTTACTCCGATCCCAATATAAACCCTTGTTCTTCTCATCCATCGCAATCTCGTGAGGGCAAGTCGTATACGTATCAACATCTGTATCCTCACGACCCAGAGACGGGATACGACAGATGTCGAAGCCCAGAGCGTAATACTGCAGCCCGACCTCCCGAGATTCTCGACAGACGTGGAGGATTGCAGGTACGGTCTTCATTTTGCGGGCAAATATATGGGGGTAATTGTGACATGCTGTCCGTCTGAAGCGGAGGAAGTCGAGATCGGATGTGCAGACGTAAAAGGGAAGGAGGCGGGGAGGAGTCAGTTCGTAGATGTGCTCCCATATTTTGAGCCGCAGCTCAGTGGGGAGACGCACGAAGGGTTGGAAGGACAGGGTGCTCGACAGCTCGGACATATTTAGACTGTGGAGTTTGTTATGGATTTGGTATAATTGAGACGGAGAAATACCTACCTAAGCAGCGGTCAACGTCGCTGGTCTTGGTCTTCTGCAATTAAATGGACCGTGCACGAGCTATGCCGAATGCAGCACCGTACATAAACTTGGGCTAAATCGAAAGACCCTGTGAGCCAATGCAAGAAATACTACGCGTCTATTTCATGAGTCCTTTTCGATTCTTATTGACCATTCTCTCCCAGTCTCCTGATGAATGATAATTGTTGGCTTACTTCTAGTATATCTGCGCGGGTCACACCAGCTCTACTTTTATTTTACAGGGGCTTTTCTATCCGGAAAAGGGAACGACCGAGGGGCAATGGACGTTCTTCGTATCCCGGGGCTTTGGACCAGATCTTCTATTATGGAAGGGTCTCAGCATAGAGGTAACACCGTCTCGGTTAGTTCTCCTAACCCCTTTTTGCGATAACCGAATGACTTCATTCCTTTGCAGAGCAGAACCCCTCTTTAATGTTGGCATTATTGTGTGACCACATTGTCTTCAAGAGGTTGCCTTTATGAAACGATGCGTGTTCTGTAAATCAGAGAGATGGCCAACATATTCTCCACAATGTTCGCAATGCCAAGCGCCTTGCAACATTGTTCACTCAGCAAGCGTTCCTGATCTTTGTTATAATTCCGCACATTCAAAGCTCAGGGCTTCTAATTGAGTTCACTCTGATGTTCTCTGAGTCTGACTTGCGTACATATATACTACAATGTCGGGTCTTCTCCCTCAGACAAGAGTGCGGCTGCGGGTGCTTGCGCGTATGCATCATCACCGTCGCCCAAGGTAGGATATCAATATTTTCCGATTCAACCACATTGTCCCTGGGTTTTCCATCTTACGCTGAGAATTGCCGTTCAATTCAAAATCCAGGTCTATGATGCCGGCACGTGATTATGCCAGAAGACCAATAAATTCACCTTCATTTCTCCTCGGCCATAGAAATTGAATTGGGATTAATTTTATTTCTCCTTCCTTTCTCCGGGTCAAATTTCCATCTCGATCTTTACGTACCTTCTCATTATACTTTTCGTGCGTCGTTGACAGACAGGTTGACACCTGAGTAGTCCGCTGCTACGCATCCGCCGGGTCCCGAAAGTTCTCCAAATACGGGAAGAGTATCGTCACGGCGGGGCCCGACTCCACTGTAGTAATCAACCGTGATTTCCAAGCTGTTTTCAGCTCGTGGGCCGCGTTTTAGATCAGAATCGGGTTGCCAAGTCAATCGCACCTCTTGGCCACTTGGCGAAAAATCACAATTTCACGCCTGCAACAAATAGAAACTTCACATCTCCAACCGTCTCAAGATAAGTCTCAGATAAGAGATCGATCTGAAATATCTATAAGTCTTGCACCCTCGCCATTGCTCAAGATCTATGACGATTATTACGCACGACACGAGACAATAATGGCTGGGTTCACGAAGAAGATCAACGACGCCGTGGCCGGCAGCATTGTTGGAAGACGATTTCGGCTTGATGGCTCGGGACACACCAAGTCCCGTGAGCACTCCAAATTCTTGACAGAGATCAGAGCTGGTCTTGCTACCTTCTTTGCTATGGCATACATCATTTCCGTAAATATCCCGCTCAATTTCTGAAGTAATTCTGCGAAAAGCTAACCTCTCTAGGTCAATGCAACCATCTTAACTGATAGTGGAGGAACTTGCGTCTGCACCGATGCCAACGATCCGACATGTGCAACGGACGTTGATTACAATCTTTGTCTGGGTGTTATTCACCGCGACTTCATCACCGGTACCGCCGCCATTGCCGCTCTCACTTCGTTCTGCATGGGTCTTTTCGCCAACATGCCCATTGCCTTGGCGCCGGGTATGGGTCTCAATGCTTACTTCACTTACACTGTCGTTGGATTCCACGGAACTGGTCCTGTCAGCTACAAACTTGCTCTTACTGCTGTCTTCGTCGAAGGATTCGTCTTCGTCGGACTTTCGCTTCTTGGAATGCGACAATGGCTTGCCCGTATCATTCCGGCTTCTATCAAATTAGCTTCCGGTGTTGGCATTGGACTGTATCTGAGTGAGTTGAATTCATGAAGTTTTAATATTGAATACTACTAACCCAAAATAGCTATCATTGGCATGACCTACAGTGCAGGTATCGGTGTTATCACAGGTGCCGCTTCCACTCCACTTGAACTCGCGGGCTGTCTACAGGAAGAGATGGTTGAAGGTGTTTGCCCTGGATCAGCGAAGATGCGCTCTCCAACGATGTGGATTGGTATTTTCTGCGGAGGCTTCTTGACTGCGATCCTATTGGCATACAAGGTCAAGGGTGCAATTATTGCAGGCATTTTGCTCGTCTCCATCATCTCATGGCCCCGACCGACTTCCGTCACGTTCTTCCCATATACTCCCGTTGGTAATGACAATTTCGATTTCTTCAAGAAAGTTGTCACCTTTCACGGTATCCAAAAGACTCTTGGTGTTCAAGACTGGGACGTCGCAGGAGTTACCGGTCAATTTGGTCTTGCACTAATCACTTTCCTCTACGTCGACATTCTGGACTGTACTGGAACACTTTACTCAATGGCTCGCTTCTCTGGAGCAATCGATGAAGAGACCCAAGATTTTGAAGGTTCTGCAGTAGCCTATCTGGTTGATGGTAAGTTATGTTCGCTCTCCACTGCATTTCCAACTAACACATTTCAGCATTCGGTATCTCCATTGGTTCTCTCTTTGGCCTTTCCCCAGTCACTGCATTCATCGAATCCGGTGCTGGTATCTCAGAGGGTGGAAAGACGGGCATCACAGCTATGATCACTGGAGTCTGCTTCTTCATCTCCATCTTCTTCGCTCCAATCTTTGCCTCCATTCCTCCATGGGCAACCGGCTGTACCCTCATTATCGTCGGCGCCATGATGGCATCCTCCGCCAAGGACATCAACTGGAAATACATCGGAGACTCCTTGCCAGCATTCCTCACCTTGGCCGTCATGCCGTTCACTTACTCTATCGCCTATGGTCTAATTGCTGGTATCATTTCGTATATGATCATCAACATCACAATCTGGCTTGTTGAGATTGGTTCAGGTGGTCGAATTGTAGCGCCGGATAAAGAGTTCAAGGAACCGTGGACTTGGAAGATTAAAGGCGGACTGTTGCCAGCTTGGGTTGTTAGAGCATCTAAGGGGTAAGTTCGCCATCGTTAACTTACTACGATGATACTAATAGCTCGACAGTAAGAAAAATTTCTGGCATGAGGATACAGAAGTTACATCTACGGCTTCCGATTCCGCTTCCGCTCATGAGAACAACGACAAGGCACCGGGTATCGTGTCATCTTATGACTCTGGGGCCAAGCCTGGCTTGGATAATAAGAAAGAATCTGTCAAGCAGGCTTGACGAGTTACATCTTGAATGATGATCCATGATATGTTGGTATGATAAGGAGGTTATGGAAGACTTTCTGTATTTTTGTGCAATAACTAGATAGTAATAATAATGAGTCTCACGATCCAAAACGGTGCTAGATTTTTGGGGCAGTAAAAGAGTGAAACTTTCTCCCCATTTACAGTCGAGGCATAAACTAATCACAAATTCTGACAAAACTTAGTTCAGGAATTATCTAGCCCGAAGTACTCGTCTTTCAAAGGCAATGCCTCACTCCATGACTACTACAACCGTGCGAGAGCGACCAGTCACGTTTACGACATCCCGTCAAAGACGAGCACCCCGCACCATCACCCCAAATACCGGATAAAGTTACGAAAAACACTTAATCGCAAACAAAAAGGGTATTGCAACGAGCGTATAACATCAAAAACATTCCCACCCTGCTCCCACGCTATCACCAAAAGCACATGTGCGAGCCGCCCAGCACCTGTCAGTTAACCGCCACCCCACCAGGAAGGCTAGTCAGCCAGCCATCGAGCTTGTCATCGACCATTGCCTTTTTAATGCATTGATTCGCCTGCTGTATCGTCTGCGTTTTCAGCGTGGGGCAATTAATGCTATTCGAAAACAAATCACTATTGCAATTGGCGTCCATAGCCCTTTGAAGCGCATCGCCTTTCCACCCAAAGACATAGTCGGCATGGTTCCCATACCCAGTCTTGTCTCCGAAGGACCAGACGAAAGGTTGAGAACCATCTGCGGGCCATTCCGCCTTGTTGTTGAAGGGAGTGGTGTCCCAATACGTCTCATAGAAGACTTGGGGGATCGAGACGGGGTGTGTGCTGGGACATGCGCCTGAACCGGGGTATGCGACGTGACTTTGGTGATCGGGACTATCGACGTTCTTGCCATCCCAACAAGTTGGAAATCTCACGCTGACCATGATGCCAACCTTGCAAGTGTCTTTTGGGAAGTCATCTCGGTAACCGGTTCGCGTCGTGCTGGTTTGCAGGCAGGTGAACTGGAGTTGGGGATACTTCTTCAGCCCAGCATCTGTCCGAATTGATGGATCTCCAACTGTCATCCGGAATCCGGGCTTGAAGGCTGTGACTTTGCCGCTCGAAAGGTAGTAAACAGTTTGGCCACCTGTCGCAGAGCCATACCCAAGTGGATTTCCCAATGTATTGACGCGCTTGAAGGTCCCGTTCCGCGCACGAAAGAACAATGTGGCAGTCCAATAGTTGGAGAAGTCTTCGGTTGGTGTGCAGCTGGTACATGATGCTTGGGTGGGGAGATCAGCACCCATGCTGGCGTTGAACGCATTTCCGCCAACGATTTGGTGAAGATGTGGCGATCCGACTACTCCGGGGTTGATAATACTGCAAAGGGTTAAAATTTGGGGCCCAAATAGAGAGAGCTTTTCATCTAAAGTGTACTCACGGATCCAGACGTTCAACAGTGAGCTGTGAGCATGAGAACCGAAGTGTTGCACCGGCAGCGTTGACCAATGGCGCGACCACGGCAGCCGCAAAAAGATGGAGCCAATGCATACTGGATTTGATCTCGAAAACCGACGTATACGAGATAGTGCCTTTTAAAGCATTTAAGTCGAAGCTGAAGGAAGTTATGGTGATGCTTTATGAAGATGCAGAAATATGGCTTAGCGGTCTTATTCAGTATGCAGGCAGTGGCTGAAGTTTAACTCCTAGCCGGGTCTCAGTTCCAAACAGCGATGATGATACCACTATTTACTGATCTTCGACACGTTTCTCTCATGCGGAATGCTTATCATATAAACAGGGTAGAAATAAATTACTTCGGATACAGTGACAGCCAATCACCTTTAAATGATCTTAAATGCCGACAGTCTCGTGGCCCAATGCGGCTATACAGAATCCTAGGCTGTTCAAAAGTGTGACTACAATTCTGCCTTTTGGGTGCAAGTTCAGAGTTTAATTTATCTCCCCCGGACTTACCCCACACGCAAGCTTCCCTCAACTGAGATTTGAGAGTCCTCCCCGATCATGCCTCTGCTAACTCTGGAGGGAGCATGCTTTCTAATATAAATGATAGGCTTGAATGAGAATTTCGCCGAGGAATAAGGGATTGAGAAACATATTAGGTGCCTGCAGGGCCGACAACCCGGAGTGTGTAGACTCCAAGCGATCTTCTTTTAGTATACCGCGTTATGATAAAAACACATTTTGAGAGAAGCGCTGAAACATCACACCACGTTACAACAGTGGAATGAAATACCCAGGCCAATGGAGTGCGACTTTTCCGACCGCAAAAATCAAGGTTGGTCATAACCGGTCAACCATGCAACTCTACATTGAAGTACCTTGGTACATGAAAGTGACCTTGATCATCGTAAGTGCCAGTCAAGCTTTTGACGGCACAGAGTGATGGGACACGTGAGATTTGGAACACAGCGACAGATGATCTCAAGTCATCTTCCTCTTCGTTGAAAACCCTCTTCGGTATGCAACTCCTTCCCATAAAGATCAACGACTTGAAATTCGAACAGCGAACCATGATGGGGAAAATGACTCGAGTAAACTATGAGCGATGAGAAAAGAAGAAGCGACGACCAAAATGGCAGAGCTAGCAAGAGCTTGATTCTGCATTGCAATCTGAGGTGGTACAAGATTTGAGGGACCGATCCTTTTAGTCAAGAACTACCAGCGGGAAGGTGACATCTCACCAACTTGCAAGCACTACCTAGGTAGCGCCTACTCATCCAAAAACTAAATTCGAAAAGTTAATATCCTAATTATTCTTCCTCCAACCAAATCTCAACGTGGTTTCTCAGAGCTCTCGCCACAACTTCGAACGTATCCAAAGTCTCACGCTTGAAGCCAAATGGGCCAAACACAAATCCCGCAACAAGACGAGGTCTTGGACATGTCGCGCGAGCAGTTTCAGCGCCATATAGCCAATACCGGAGGTCATATTGATAAAGTCGTGGTCGGTGCTGCGATCATTCGTCAAAATGACCCACCGGCAGGACCAAGAGCAACAGGGCCTCAATTGCTACTCCTCAAACGAAGCCCCACGGAGAACTACTACCCAAACGTTTTCGAAATGCCCGGCGGAAACGTTGATTCTACAGATGCTACAATTCGCGACGCTCTTGTAAGGGAAGTGATGGAGGAGACGGGGTTGGTGGTTACCAGGATCTTGGACCAACTTCCAAGTTTCATATATACAACCGAAAAGGTGGTCAAGGTTTCAGGTGGGCAAAAGGAGAATATTTTGAAGAAGTGTATTCAGTTGAGCTTTGTGGTGTTGGTGGATGGGGAGGATTTCCGGGTAAATCCAGAGGAACACTCCACCGGGTCCTGGGCCACCAAAGAAATGCTTTTGGAGATGAACATCACAGAGGACATGCGACGAATCGTTTCGGTTGCATTGGATAGACAGAAGAACTACTCGAGATAATAAGCAGCCGCTCAGAATGAGGTCATTGAGGAGAATGGTGGAAAACTCGAGGGTGGTCATGGCTGGAAGACGGGCAGCTGACTTGATGAGGAACTAGTAGTAGGACTTTAAGTATTGCTTTTCATCACTTGACAACGCCTTACTTAATACTATTAGTTCTTCAAACCCTGGCTGTAAACCATGACTACCAAGTGCAAGGTTGCGGGAGCATGCTGGTAAATCAGGAATTTGAGATTCGTGGAGAATGTCCCACTTCACAAAAGAAGTCGGTGGTCCGATCTTGAGTAAAAATTCGGTCAGGGTATGCTTTCATCCTTCTCTGACGTCGACGCATTGAATGCTTCTGGCTCTCCCAAAAGTGGCTGTACATCCTGAGTCTCAAGGACGAGGTTGTGGAAGTATGTTGGTGTCAAGGGGAGGTGGGACAATCCTCCACTTCCCATGAGGAACCGGTGGGTGCGATCGTTTTGTTCATGTATCCTCACAGCCAACACATTTATTTTAGCTCTCCGTCCATCAGCGGTGTGACTAGTGTACTATCAAGGACAAGAATGCGAGAGCACATCGGGGGGTTGTCGAGAAAGCGTGAGCCGAGTGGAGAATGTTATGTGGGATAGTGGAACACCAAAGACCCCCTCAGCGACCGGTCAAGTGCGCATCTGATCCGAAGACGTAAGGTAGACACATGTTGGTGGTGTCTCGGTAGATCGCGTAAGTTTTGAACGGGAGCAAGGGGAAGCCGAAGCCGCAAGCGTATCGCAGTTTCTGAAATGGAGCGAAGCCGAAGTTGAATGAGCGCGGTATACTTTTAGCGATGTATATTAACTTAGCAAATCTCACACGGACAACACGAGTTTGCGCTTTGGGGGAGCTTGCATGGGCCATCATGGGGTCTTCAGCCAGGAGCCCTCTTTCGTGTCTCGCGGTAGACATAAAAATCGGCACTAATCATTGCGCCTCTTGAATGTTCGCCGAGTGACATTTTCTGAATTAGTGTCGCTTTTTCTGTCCACCAGGAGCGTGCTAATTTCTATTTCATAAAATTCCACGAAAAACTCCAGGCAGGAATGTTTTCCCGCCAAAGCTCAATTTAAAAATGGCTCGGGTCCGCAGGTGGAGCAGAAGCGTAGAAACGTAGAAACCAGGTTCAACTCGCCATGTTCATTGTACAGGGAGAAGAGTGACAGAATGCGTGGAGCGGAAGCAACGAAGATATGTACTACAGAGAATGTTTAGCATACACCAGGAAAATCAAAGCGCATTACTCGGCGTTAGGAATGCTTGACACTGCTGCACTTTTCATAGATGGAAATGCCAGAGTCGCTTGCCGGGCTCATCCAGGTTCCCGTGGTTGAGAGAGGAAAATCGCAAGCACTCCTGGCTTGGCTTCTGTATTGCAATAAATGCGTCCATCAATAGATGGGAAAACGAGCACGTCGCAAGAAGTATATTGCTGTGATGAAATGACAGAAGTTGACCAAGGACGTCGGCTCGGAGAAATGATTTCCCCGGCTCCAATCTCGCCTTTCATATCCACCCTTCAAATCCATGCATGGCGGGATGACCACCGGGACGACGCGCGTTTTGAACAGGCAAACAATGGAGAAACGCGGGGAAGATCTTTTGGAAGCTCCAATCTTCCCAAAATTGTCACTTGCTTTCGGAGGTGTCACCCAAACCTCTGAACATTTGAAAACATGCGCAAGGCTCTGGATTTTGTATATAGTTTTGAGGCTGTCTGACAACAGATGCAATATATTTCCAGCGCAAGAAGCCTTGCCAGCGGACATCAGTCATGTCTCCTACCCGAATGAACGCGGGCGCCTGCAGCGATGCTGACTGAATCACGAACACTGCTGAGGCCAGGAGCCCTCCAGAATCTGCATATATCTTGGGCCATTTCAATCTCAGCGGTTCTGTGTTGTTGTATCGTATCCGATTCCACAATTCACCCTCGAACATGTCTGACATTACACTTCCCCCACTCACCCCGGAATATTTCTACGAGAACACAGGTGCAACGGCTATTGCGGTCGCAGCAGTCTTCATTCCTCTTCAAATTGCCTTCGTTTGTTTAAGGGCATATTCACGGTCTGTAGCCAAAAGAGATGTTGGCGCAGACGACGTGTTGATCTGGGCTTCGTTGGTGACATGTGTTGCCTTGGACGCCTTTGCCATCGGTACGACTGCCCTTTCGTGTTGATAGTATTTGTTTGACACGAGTCTAGCAATGATAAAATTTGGTGGTGCGGGCCGGCACACAGTTGCGATGCATGTCCTCGGAGAAGACGAGACGATTCTGTTGTGGTCCAGAATGGTGCTGGCTGCTGAGTGGCTCTACTTCTTGAGTGTATCTCTACCAAAGATCTGTATTTTGACGCTGTACCTTCGGATCTTCACTCACGAAGTCTTCCGGGCTATCTGTTATGCTCTAATAACAATCATAGCATGTAGTTTCTTCGTCAACGGATTTATTGGAACGCTGGTTTGCCTAAAGATGACTTCTTTCAGTTTTGTTTCTGGGCATTGTGATCTCAATATCAGTCTTTTCTTCCGATGGGCTAGTCCCCCCAACATCATCACGGACATCGTGATGCTTGTCCTTCCGCTACCTACAATCTGGGGTCTACACCCCCCGAAAATGCAGAAGATGGGTTTGACGGTCACGTTTGTCATGGGCGGCATGTGAGTGACTTCCTGCTTTGGACATATTCAATCTTGACACTGACTCTGAATTCCCATAGTGGCCTTATTGCCTCGTGCTTTCGATTCTCCAGCTTCTTCGTCAACTTCAATGCTGACCCGGTATATTTGTCCGGCACTCTCCTCGTATGGACAATTATCGAACCTGGAATGTATCTCATCGCAGCCTGCCTCCTGCAACTGCGACCTCTGCTACAGATGCTCCTGAGAAGTGCTTTGCTTGCCAAAATTCTTACCAGCAAAGCACCGCCAAATCCCAATATTCGAATCTCCCAACGTGTTTTCGCTCAAAGAGATAGGACGACTGTGGTTGCGAGATACTATCCATGTCGATGAAAGTGGATCAGAATCGAGCCAGTTTTACAATCGAGGGGTCGATAGCAGTTCCACTTTTATCGGAAGCCAGAAGAGTCTTGGATCCAAAAACTCTTCAGATCAGGTCGTGGTCTCCGATGTGCCTGTAACTGCTGGGCAGTCACTCAGGGGATAATGTCAGAATAGCCTCTTTTTTGATAGGTTTTCGCAAGACCACACCTGTGATTGGGAAATGGGAAATGCAATCAGTTATGGTTTTTTTAAGGGGTATATAGTTGTGGGCATGGTCATAATACAAGTTACACTCAACGGTCCAAAGCTCATCGTTCCCATCTCAATGTCCCACGATGTTTCCATAGCGGCAAATCTCCTGCATTCGCGGGTACATGACGCGTCACATGACACATCCCAATCGGGAAGTTTGTTCAACTTTGTTGCACATCGCGCATTTGTCTACCTTCCATCTGCCATTTTTCTTCCAGCTGCCCATTTTCCGAGATCGAGCTTCTCTCAGCCTTCAGACCTTCCCGAGCCCGGCTCGGGTAAGAGGGGAAATTCCAGAATCTGGCATTTATGATTGTCATGTGCGTTTGGGAATCCTAAAATCCGAGACTCAGAAAATCGAAGATTCCAAAATTCTGGATCTCAGAAATCTGGAATCTGCAAATTTCCGATCTCTCACTCTGATCGCGATGTGCAACAAAATTTGAGATTTCCTATTTGGGATAAGCACGTGATTGTGGTCTGAGGATGGTGCGGGCAGGGTGTGGGGGAAAAGAGACATTTTGGGACGTGGATGGGAGTGGCGTTGGATGATCGAGGTTTGAGAGACGGTTATATAGGTAAGGCCTGTATTCAAATGAAGAATCTCATTTCCTTGAGCTCTCAAGCGCTCTGTGGTCAAGCCGTAGAAAAATATCTATGGGGAGAATTAGGAAAATCGACCGCCATGCCTCCTTGTCTGGTAGAGAAATATTTTCTACTCGGTATCCCGGACATTCCGTCATGAACACTTCAGTAAAGTCGAGCATGGTCTCAAGATCCGCTAGGAAACCAAGAAACAAATTCTCTTATTTTTCTTCAGCTTTCGCTTTCGCTTTCGCTTTCGCGCTTTTCTTCTGTAAAGACTGCCATCTACACCCGCTAAACCCCACGACCGCGTTAAACGCTTTATCCCTATCCCTCATATTTTCCAACACCACCATCCTCGCATTCCCCTTCTCCCCCATATCATACATACTCGCACTGCCTTCTTGGCCTCTGAACCATAGCTCTAGCTTGTCCATTCCTGTGGTAACTTTTGCTAGCGGAGAGAGTATTGTTGAGCGTGTTTGTCGTTTCGACATCTCGAATAGAGAGGAAAAAGGTTCGTGAAAGGACCTGTATGGTAGCAGGACGGAGGAGATGAAGCGTAAACCAGTAGTAGATATGATGAAGCGACCAGGAACGTGGAGATATGTGCAACCGAATGATAGGATATCTTTTTCTTCGTCGATCAAAACACTATCAGTGCTATAGAAAGACTCGGAATCCGATTCATCAGTGAGTCCTCCGGCGTTTGTGCCCATCCGGACAAAGGCGCCATCTGAAGGTTTGGCTAAGATTGCCTCCCGCGCGGCGGCAGAGCGTTCTTGCAGGTATTGGAAACACCATTCCGCATGCGTAGGAACATCCCAGAGCGCCCATTTGAACGGGGAAACAAGGAGGCGGTAGCGTGGGTATAAAGAACCGATGGGCCAGCAGATAAAGAATGACATTCCGACGATCAGCCAAAACACTTTCATGTTGAACGCGGCATCTCCAATAGCGCTCAGAAGGAAGAATGCTCCAAAGAGGCAGAGAGATGCGACTGTAGCAGAGGGTGAGCGAAAATGGTAGAAGTTGTAGAGGGATTCCAGCATGTTTGCAAAGTCTGCGATTTGGACTTGGATAAAAGGTCCAATATCTTCCATTAGCGGACCTAGCCAGTCATCAGAGCCATGCTTGTCCATAAGCTCTCCCACTTTGAAAGCGGTTGCTCCGCGATCTATAGATCGTTCGATTGAGGCGCGGAGATCTGCTAAGGAGGTAGGGTAATAGTAGTTCATGACTACAACATAAACAACATATCCCCACTACAAACTCTTTGGTCAGAATGTGCTGGACAATGGAAACATTGACTTACAACAAATGTCATGATATGTGAGAAGTACCAGCAGAAGAAATAAATAGCCATCCATTTCGCCGTCCGTGCTGGATCTTGCCATTTATAAATGCATCTTACATCTGATATGAAAGTCTGCAGTGGTGCACTGACAATAATAAATCGCTCCACGTGTCGCCGAAGGGTATCTAAATCGAAAGGAAGTTCTTCAAAATCATCTATATATTGCGCCGTGAACTGATGAGAGGTATGTAGAAGTTTCTGCCCCGGTTAGTATGTATCATTTGGGAGGGTTGTCGAACTTACGTATGCAAGCCATTTACCCCAATTGAACGCCGGAAACCCACAATCGTCCTCCTCGACGAAAAAGCTCTCATCTGGAAAGGGCGACGGGGGTGTTGTTTCGACCACCCTTACTCTCTGCACATGCCGCGCAGTAACCCACGCCACTCTCATGTTATGTCTTTTGTCCTCCAAAGCCTGTATGCGCTGTGTGCGATTTTCGATGTCCCCATCTTTCCTCGCGGTCATCTCTTCGTCGTTGTCTCCATCTTGTGTATCTTTTACCCGTAACAAATCATCGTGGGCTTCTAAGAAATCAAAGTCTGCTTGCCGCGAGAGGTACGGTCTGCTTTTGGCAAGCTTACCCGCAGTTTTATGAGTCACACGAGACTTAATCGCGGCTTTTGGGTTTATGATCGCATTGGCTGTGCCCTGCAAAACCGCAATGGTCTTGTCGGGGATCCCTGATGGCCCTATACGCGATCTATTGAGGAACTTTGAGGAGTTGAAGGCGGGGCTCTCGTTGAGCTCTTCCACCGCCGCTTCGTAAGAGCTTTGGTCTTCATGCTCTTCATGCTCGGCTTCGGAGGAATCAATGTGCAATGCCTTTTTCGTCTTCGCCTTAGCTGCGTCTCTGATCCTTCGCAAAGTGTGTTTATTCGAGGTAATGTCGGGGCTGGAAGTGTCAGGCTGGACCCCATTATTTTGCATCTTTGGTGTTGCAGAGTGTGGGATTGACGGATGAGAAGAGAGAAGACATCAAGAATTCCCGGCGTAAGAATGTCGAAGATAGTATTTTCTTTTTCTCCGGGATCTGATCAATCCGGACCTCGGGCAATACTGAAGCCCTCTGCATCTCGCGAATCATCCTCCTGGACCTGAGCATGAGCATGCTGGTGGGCGGCAGAAACGCATCATCGATGCTCAGCTGCCACTAACAAAACCGGGTTCGGATTGACAGCCACAATTTCCACAATTCCCACAAATCCTCCGGCCACGTACAAGACTTGCTGGCTAGGTTCTAGTAGATCCGCCATTGGTTGCGGGTAGAGGACATGCCGCTGCCAAGTTCGATATAGAGAGTGCCAGAGTGGAGAAGAGGGTTTTGTAGATCGACGCAGCTCGTGCCGCCGTCTCAAGCTGTGGCTGATCCCTGCCTTGTCAAACTTATTTTCAACCTCACATTTTCGCAGCTTCTTCCCCACGAGTGTAATACCGACCCGATTTACGACCATCGAGCTTGATGAGGCCATCATGTCTTCTCATCAGGCGCTTCCAAAGCTCAATCCCCCACAACTGTCACTGGCGGAGTCTATTGACCTTGGCAATCGAAACATCTTGCGATGATACCAGTGTCGCCGTGCTTGAGAAGCACACGAACAAATCAGTAATCCTATACTTCAACAAGAAGATCACTTCCGATAATCGATTGTATGGCGGAGTCTATCCCATAGTGGCACATGAGTCACATCAAAAGAACATTGCAGTTCTTGTCAATGAAGCTCTTCACAGCCTGCCGCCTGCGAAACCCGAGGATGCACAGCACAAGACTTTGTATGTGAGCGGAGCAAACTTACTTCGAGCAAAGCCGGACTTCGTAACGGTGACAAGAGGGCCTGGAATGCGGGCGAGTTTGATAACGGGAATGGATATGGCGAAAGGATTGGCAGTGGCGTGGCAGGTTCCTGTGCTGGGGGTAAATCATATGCAAGCTCATGCTCTCACACCTCGACTCGTCTCTGCTCTCAACGCAAACAAGGCTGCCGCCTCGGTGGAGACCGATCCTTCCTTTCCTTTCCTCACGCTGCTGGTATCGGGTGGGCACACCATGTTGGTGCACTCGAGAGAACTCTGCGATCACGAAATTCTCGCCAATACGACCGATATTGCTATTGGAGACATGATTGATAAGTGTGCAAGGGATATATTACCTCAATCTATATTAGACTCTGCTCCAGATGTTATGTACGGTCCACTGTTGGAGAAATTTGCATTTCCAGATGGCGAATTCAATGGTGGAATAGCAAGGTTCGCAGCACAGAGTGAATATGATTGGAAAATCAACAGACCTTATGGCAGGTCAGGTCCCAAAGGAACTTCTTCTCACGCCAGTTCTTTCTCATACTCTGGCATCGGGAGTTGTGTAAGACGAATCGTGGAACAAAAGCCCGGGATGGATGACACCGAGCGTACAGTTTTAGCAAAAGAAACTATGCGTGTGGCATTTGAGCATCTAGCCTCCCGAGTTCTTCTCGCTTTAAAAACCAGCGATGCCAAAGATATCAAGACACTCGTTGTCTCTGGTGGGGTTGCGAGTAATCAATATCTCAAAGCTATACTTCGAAATATCCTTGATATTAACGGATATCAAGATGTGCGATTGATATTTCCGCCCCCGAAATTCTGCACTGATAATGCCGCTATGATTGGGTGGACTGGATTAGAGATGTATGAGGCAGGGTGGAGGACGGAGCTGGCTGCCACGGCTATTAACAAGTGGGCTATTGACCCCAAAGCTGGTGATGGTGGCATCCTGGGTATTGGCGGATGGAGGAAAGTTACCTAGGATCGGCCTTTATGACCGGAGAAAGGGACAACCACGATATCTAAACAAAAACAAACGCCTTGGAGATCAGGATTAATTTCCTCGCATCAGCGGACCAAAGGTGATGAATGTCCGAATGCCTCAGAGCGGGACCAGACACTTTCCCCCTCTTAGGAAGAGGACCAGGGAAGGGGCAAGTGATTTTTTCTAGTGTGCCGCCCCTTTTGTACTCTTGCTCGCAGTTCCATTTGCATTGCCCTCGTTTCGACTTTTTTCATACCCTCGTTTAGTTTGCCTGGAACTTAGTTCACTGCCTTGCTTTACCTTCGTGATCCCAAGCTTTCAAGTCTCACGATTGAGAGGTTGTAAATGTAAAACGCGAGCATACGTATTGATGCAGACATCTGTCTATTCTCTTTGAATTCTTGGAGTGTAAGCATTTTTTCCTTCCTTACTCCCAATGTGTAATGCAATGCGTCCTGCCTTGACATCTGCATTCGGGGGCCTGCGCTGCGCTGATGCAGCTATCCTTCCCTCCAAAACATCCCAATACCTCTCTCACTTTGCTCGGATACAATATATCTTATTGACTTCAATATATCCCCCATGGTAATGATTCACGCTAGTACTGTGTCTCCAAATGGAGAGCGACGAGTCACTAATCACCTGTCAGAAGCTCCTAGATTATTATCACTTGCCGGCAGCCAACCAGATCTTCTGAAACCTCCAAGCCTTCTACCCATCTGATTGAATGATTGTTGTGAATTGTTATAAATCGAATGACGTCTGAGCTTTTTCTGTGCTTATGATCTGTTTTGGCCTTTCGACGCGAGGAGCTATGTGGATTGGCCCAATTGGGAGGACTTTTACCGATATCAGTCGTTCGACTGCAGCGAGGCCGCGCGCATTCACTTCCTCGAAATCATAGTCACCGCTCAGAAAATTTCTATTTAACCCAGCATCTCTCCAAGAAATCTTCGCTTTTTCCAACTACACCTCCGACATCAACTTTCGCAACTTTTCGCCAACTTCTCGCAACGCATTTGCCTTTCACCTTGCTTTGCATCCAGCTTTGATTTTGTGCCCAGGATATCCTTCTGTGACGTACGTCTCCAAAACATCGAGCTTCTAGCAAGACTGACCCTTGTTCCAGATTGAGCTTGACTCTGAGTCTCCAAAATCCCCAACTTCACGTCGCCCGCCCGCATTGACAAATTCTCTCTGCGTTCACTCATCATGTCGAACAACGACGACGCAATTCCTCCTCAACATCCCTCCATCCCCGTCACATCTACCTCTCGTCCCGCCGACTCGTCGCCATCAACTGCTGCTCCAGCCCAATCCCCTACTGGATCTCCCTCTACAATACAAACCAGTTCCGTGGCCGTGAATCAAGCTGAGGCTTTTCTCGCTACTGTCACAACTCCTCAGCGGGGTACCAGCCCGGCCAATACGACATCTGTCCATACTCAAGTTACCACCGCTGCTACTGTCACCCAGACGTCCGCTGTCAGCACCAATAGCGCTCCAGCCAACAACACCCAAACCCTTGCTTCCTCATCGGGGCCTTCCTATAACGGCGTGCCCCTCAGCAGTCAACTTGTTGTCGAGCTGTCCAAGAACTACGATGACCTCGTGACTGATCTCTCTATCCTCCGTGGTGAATTTGATAGGGAAAAGCCTAGCACTGCACTTCAAGTCGCCTGCAAGAACGAGATCAAGAGGCGCGGATTCGAGCAGATGAGGGACCACTTCGACCTCGGCGATAGTATCAGAACCCTCGCGAACGAAGTCGAGGCACGCGAGGCTGCCCAAAGAAACGGTTCCTTGACTGATGCGATGGCCAATAACATGCCGAATGAGATCAGTAGATACAATGATTATGGCGGAGCATATGAGCGTAAGAAGAATGAAATCACTCAAATGAGATTGGCTCTCGAGCATATGGGTATGCATGCAGGCGAACAATACTACACGTATGCCTTGCATAGCCCATACAAGGTTATTGGCAATCAGATGGTTCCGTTGGCAGCTCAACCCAGGGCTCGTCGCAAGTCCTCGAAGATAGATACACCAAAGCAGGGCACACCTAGGCAAGAAACCCCAACGTTTAAGGAGGATACACCGATGGCGGAAACACCCCAGGGACAGACCAGCCCAAACAAGCGCAAGAGCGTCGCGGTCTCCACACCTGTCGCTGGTCTTGGTGAGCCTGAAGACGATAGTCGACGTCGTTCAGGTAGAGTCGCGAAGAGAGTCAAGGCAGACGATCACCGGGATATGAATGGCACACCGTCTGGTAAGGGTAAGGCTCTCGTTAACGGCAAGATGACAGCTTCACCACTGTTTCCAAATCTCCCTCTTATCCGCAAGACTAAGACCACCGACGCGAGCAACCCATTCACGCCCGTCAACACCGCAAACTCCCACACACCGGCGAACAGCCCATACGCTACTGCCCCATACGCACCCTCATACTCTCCGCCATCCCCTCAAACCGAAGAGGATTGGATGATTGAGAAGTCCGTCGAGATGGAATCCATCCTCAACAATATCCAGGTCAAGGAGAATGAACTCGAGACTCTCAAGATGCAGCAGTCAACCCGTGCCCGTCATCTCGACAACACCAATCAAGACATCGCCGAACGGGAGGCTCGCATCAACACTTTGGAGAAGACCATCCGCGCCAAGCAGTTACGTCTGGATGCACAGGACAAGAGCATTCGTTCCAATGATGCACGTTTGTTGAGTACGAGGGATGAGTATGCCTCCGCTGTCGCAGCTACGAACGAGAAGCTCAAGAACGAGAATGATGTAGATAAGAGATTAGCCCAGAAGCTGCGAGATGAGAAGGCAATTGATGCGAGGGTGTTGAAGCTGAAGAGTCAGAGGGATACACTGGAGCAGGAGATCAAGAATTTGGAGCGTGAGAAGGCGGCTTTGAAGTAAGACTTCTTGGGCTATGGGTTTTGGCGGGTGGATATTATGTGTGTTTCTGGTGCGCGTCTAGCATTGACTGCACGGCGGTTCTCCACCATTGTTACACGCATTCATGGTTAGGTGTGGATTTCTTATGATTGTGGAGTCAATTGGTGTAACAGGTCTGGAGGGAAATGATACAGTAATCTAGCATAGCCTGTTCAAGTTTGGCTATAGGTATTGTATCTCCTTTCTGGATTTGCTGAGGGGAAAAAAATTTCTTTAGTATTTGGCAATTGGTTGGGATGTACATAGTCTTTAATTTCTGTCTCTGGGAACTGATAGTTTTGATGCGGGTGCTTGTGATTTTGAGCGTGTATTAGATGCCATCCTTGCTACTTGACTAACTATGCCGCAGATCAAGGAATACATATCCGCATCGTCCTTGCACACAGCAGCTCCTCAACGATTCCATTTCAATCTGAGAATTACGGTATTCATATCCATCTTTTCTACCCTACTGATGCTGTTCGGTCATTTCTAGGCGCACCGTACCAGCACTAAACACGGGAGCGTCGCTTGAAATTCTGCTAATACACCGAGTATAAGTTCAGGTCACAGCCGACCAAAGTCACAAAATTTCAATAAGTGTCAATTCACTTTTCCACCAACAAACCTGCTTTGAATGCGTGAGTCACGGTTGCACTTGCCTCTGATAAAAGGAAACTTTACGCGTCTAGACGCGTCTCCTAGGTATCAAGTTTGCACCCACCACCTTTGCAACTCCACCATCCGGAGCAATTGTTTCAAAATTTCCCACACATTCTCTCGCACTTTCTCTGCAAGAGCTGTGGGTTCTAAAAACTGCTCCTCAAACAAATAAGTCTTGTACCTGTACCAAATCGACACGCGATGCCTTCTGTCACTTCATACGAGGTGGCTCAGCTGCGAACTGCCTTCCATAACCTCCATACCGATGTCAAAGTCCATGATCGATCACCTACCTCTTCTCAAGAGTCTATGGCCTCTACGATATCTGATTTCGACTTCGATTTCGAGAAGAACGAAGAGAAATTGACGGACCTGTTGGGCAGAGTCCAGGCAAAAGAGATCGAAGTCATGGACACGATTACTTTGAAGAATCTGGCTGCAATGCAGACTCACGAGTATGACCAGTATATGTCGCTTTTTCAGAGCAAGAAGGACGAGCTGCGCCAATTCAGTATTCACCTCGAGCCGAAAATTGTCTCTCAATCCGTGGATAATTCGAAGTTCGCACGAAGCAGACCTTCACGTCCAGCACATGCTCCAACAACTCCTCTGAAACGCAAACGCGCAAACAGTACTGTAACACCACTGAAGAGTCAACAACTGTCTGTTCCTGTAACACCGAAGAATAATATCATGTCCCAAGATCATATGCTGTCTGCAAGCATCGTTTTAGCCAGCACTCCTCTGGTCCCCACAATCACAATTACCCCTCCACGAAAAACACCACCTTCGTGTCATGCACCACAGCCGCTCTCATCGAGTCCCAAAAAATTACCAGTCTTGAGGACCTGGTCGACACGAAGTCCGAAGAAGCCCGAGTCGAAGCCTCCCGCTGCAACTCAGCTAGAACCGGCAGTCGAATTTGTTCCAAATGCCATTCACTCATCTCCCAAACGGACGCACAAATCTGCTACGAAGTCGCTTGCGAATTCACCGGTCAAGAGGGTCAAGCCGGAGCATAAGTCAAAGGTCGTCAAGACTTCCAAGGCTCCAACTCGTCGAAACCCACAACGGAACCCCCACAGCATCGCTCGTAAAATTGCAAACGCCAATATCCATACCTTACGTCTTCCCGAAAACTTCGAAACAATAGACGGTGCGGAATACAACGACGCCTTCACTTTTTTCACGAGCCCTGGTACCATCACTACCCCTCCACTCATTTGGAACCAGAGATACGGGGAAAAGATGTCGGCATTTCCTGATCTTCCTCCTGGAATGAGCGCTAGGGCTCTTGGTCACACGCTCGCTGGTCATATGTCCAATACATTGAACGTCCTTGTCCAAAAGTATCCCGACCTCGAAGATCTCGAGACTGCTGCCACTACCATGAAGAGTCAAATTTACCACGTCATGGAGCGCATTGCCATGGTGGCGGAGCGTACTGCTGTGGTAGTCGATGGGAACATGCCGGTCACGGCCCCGAAGAACCCAAAGGCTGCCAGTACCGAGAGACTAGGGTAAGAAAGATACTTGGACTTGAATATTCTTCCAACACTTTTAGCTGACTTGAACTTTCTTTAGTTCCAATCCCGCCAGAGAGGATGCCAAAGACTCCAAAATCAACTACCTCCAGGGTCGCATCAAGGCTCTCAATGAGGAAATTACCTATTTCCGTCGTGAAGAAAAGAGATATGGGGCTATCCTGGACGATAATGAGCAGCTCAAGGAAGAAAATGCTACTCTTAAGGTCTTGATTGAAGAGAGTAGCAAGGTGGTCAGCACTGATGTGGAAGGCGAGCTCAGAGACACCAGAATGCAGCTCGAGGCCGCCCTTCGCAACAACGCCAGGATGCACAACAAAGTCAGGGGTCTCGAGCGTGGCACGGGTAAGAGCATCGACGAGATGTTGATTAAGATGCAGGTGGCTCTGGAGAAGAACGCTAATGCTGATATTGATGATGGACACTACAATTACGAAGAGGATGATGATGAGGATCTTGTTGAAGAGGGGTTTGAGTATGGTTTTGCCGCTCCAGCTAGCAAGAAGCAGAAGGTCGCTTCTGTGTGACGGATTATTCTTGGTTTTGGGAGATGGTCGGATGGCGATGGTTACAGTAGACGCTGGCGTTCATAGATACCCCTGGGCATTGGAGTTCGTCTTGGCGTTGCTTTTGCGTGGCTTGGGTTCTCTGGCATAGTGGTAGGAGTGGACCTCTTGGCCTTGAATAAAGCTCACGCTTCCAGATAATTTGCAGTAGGGCGTCATTCTTTGATGTCCAAATAAATTTTCTTCTGATGCAAGCCCACTGGTGACAGCACTTTCTAGTTCTGGTTGTTTCTGTACTCTTTCTATTCCATGAGGCACCAGAGGCTTTCCTTGATCCTTGCTTTTCCTCGTACTCATGAATTCGGCTCTTTGAATGTTCTCCTCAGGGGGTAGAGACGCTTCCGCACTTTGCCAAATCGACGACTTCCCCTGGCAATCTTTGTTAGTCCTCCCTAGAATAATTGAAGTTACATAGAACTAAACATGTCATCAATACTCCTGCATGGTTGACTACCCCTGCCTAAACGAGAGGTCATGCATTACAGAATATCGAACATCTGAAGTCGTTGATCGGTGAAACTCAACGTTTATGATTTCGTTGGCGCTGCTTCTCCGTTCTAGCAACAGCAGTCACACTGCTCTATCTTCTTTAGCATCTCGAATGTTCTCGCTCCAAATTGGGCTGGTGACTGTAGCATAAAACCAGTCATTCCCTTCTCAATTCCCCTCACTGGCCATCTTTCAATTCACAACCATACATCTCACTTCGTCAAGATCATTCAGCAAAGAGCCAACTCACAAAACTTCATAATGGCGTTTAAAAAAATAACGCTCAATACCAGCTTTCCAGATTCAATGATGCCCCCAACCCTGGAGATGCGCCTGGACTTCGACCTGCGATGGCAAATATCGACACTGCCATTTTTACAATCAATGAAGCCACCCAAAAGATTGAACAAAGTGTTTCTTTGAGCCAGCTCCAAAGTGGAATAGAATTGGACATACGTGATGTCCACGGTATGCTTGTCCGCTTGGATAATATCCTCCGCATTGTGAAGCGAAGGATGGACGACATGGGAACTTCGTTGGCTGGAGAACACGAGCACGTGAGTGAGGCGGAACGATTTGCTCAAGAGCTTATGGAGAAGATGGGAGAGAAGGATCTTATTAATGAGAGGCTTGATGCTACGATTGAGGGCTTGGAGAAGCGTAATGCCGGATTGAAGGCGAACATCGCGGATAACAAGGCAGAGCTTATGACGTGGTTGAGCCAGTGTCCAGAGATTGCGGAAGACGATGAATGAGTTTGGAATGGATGCTGTTGCAAAATTGAGAAATTGAAGCAAAGGGGAAATGATCTGATTGCGACGTAATGGTATTGAGAAACTGTCGATATTCAGACATGTTATTGTTACTAGAAAACCATCAGCACTTATCTCTGTCATCGTGATCATTGTGTGCTTCTTCTCGGCTTATCTTCTGCAAAGTTGAAAACGGTGTGTACTGTGCTCAATCAGAACTTCTGAGAAACCCAATCGTGGTTTCGGTGTGGGCACGATTGAGGTTCTTTAGTCACCAAGTTTGGTATGCCGTACCTCCAGCCTCTTACCCATTTCGAGACGAGTTCGCTGATCGGACATCCTAAGACTCAAGTATCGACGATAGTCGCGAGCTTGTTTTTTGGCTTCGTGCCTTCCCAATTGAAACTATGAAGTGTTTGTCGCTTCCTCATTTGTTCAGAGTCAAACTTCTGACCTCGCACCCCAAAATCCTCTCGTAACTACCAAAGTTTTTCAAGAAATATTCGGCAATTCTTCAACATGATCATTCAGGAGGCCGCGAACTTTTTCACGTATCATTAAGCTCTGCCACCAGTGGCCTCGCCATAATCAATAATTTTGAGTTCTTCCGAAAGCACTCAAAATGACCTCAATACAGCTAGGCTCGTGGAATCGAAACATCAACGACGGAACGTTGCCCTTGATCCAAGAGGCAAAAAATAGGCTCGACCGCATCAAAGAGCGACTCCGCGACATAAACAACGTCCCCCAGCAGTGGCGCGAGCGTATAAAATTCTCACCCGACCGTACCTTGGAACCGCTTGCAAAAGACCTGGAGACCCAAGAGTACGATGTTCTCAATACCAGGGGTTTGATTGATTCTCTCTCTCATCCTCGACAAAATCAATGCCATGGCCACCGAGAGTACCGCGCTGGCGCACATGGTGCTGCAGTTGACTGAGAAGCTCGAGACCGACAACCGACCAGAGCAGATAATCAGAAGAAAAGGCTTTTGTGTGATGAGAGAAATCAAGAGCATGAAAAATCGGATTGCGAACTATGATAAGAAGTACGCCGTAGGGGCAGAGGGCTGGTCTGGCGCCGGTGTTGGTTTACTTGGGACAGATGAGAGAATAGCAATCAAGAAGGAATTGGATTCCGAGTGGCAAAATTGGCCTGACGATGATGGAGAGACTCAAGAAGATGCTGCTCTGGCTCTGCTTACACCAAAATCGGAGCCAGAACTTGGACAAGCGACCCGTCGATCCAGCCGTATATCAGCTCAAGGTCAACTGTCAAAAGCAGGCCAGAAGGCGACAACTCTACACAATTACGACACTAAGAGCACAATCTCAGAATCAAGCTCAACTCCAAGCTCAAATTCGGCCTCTTTCGCACAAATCCGCCGCTCCCAACGCACCGCAACAAAGCAAGCAAAACCAGGCATTTACGCCGAATCTTCGGACGACTCCGATGATAAGGAGGTAGCTGACGAGGATGAAATAGGACACGATTACCAAAATTGGCCCGATGTAGATGTTGAGATGGAGGATGATACTTGGTGATGTGGGCCTTGGCGTTATTTTGGCACTCCTGGGGAAGAACGTCCGTTGCTCAGTTCAGAGACTGTTTTGAGGAGGAGAAAGAGCTACCCATGGAGGATGAAACCGACTCTAGTTCATCATAGAGGCAGCGGCTCCTCATGGCGGTATGTTGTAGAGACGTCCAGAGAGAAGTGCGCTCAGCTGGGAGGATATTTGGAACAATACCAGTAGTTGGCTTGGACAATATGGCTTGCTTTCCTTGTGACAGCAACAAGGGCAAATTCACTAACGCCATCAGAATTGAAAGCCGAGTTAGTTCGAATTGAAGATAGATATAAATTCGCGGCTTGTTTTCATAATATGTTCCCACATAAAGTGAGAGGCTGTACTTATAAATCAAGGAGGCTGGCTTTGTGAACCCCACTTTCCCGATTCGGCAGAAGCTATCCCGTACTAAGAGCTCAGGAAGCTAAGCTCTCTCTCAACTCCATCCCACTTACGAAGTTACAAATGTATTCCCACAAACGTTTCTACAAGGTCAATTGGCAATTATAACCATCAAAATGAGGTTGTTTACTCTGCCATTGCTTCTGCTAGCTCAGCAAGCCCTCTCGTCTGAGATCCAGCACCCAATACACGAACACGAAACGTCCTCCACCTCCTCCCTGCTAAAGCTACACAAAGGCTTGGTCGAACACGAATCGATTACTGGCAACGAGCACAATGTTGCAAAATACCTCATTTCCTGCCTGAAAGACAAAAACTTCACAGTCGAAGTCCAAGCAGTCGATCCATACCAAGGATCAAAGACACCTCGCGAGAATATATATGCGTACATCGGGAAGCAACGGAAGACCAAGGTACTAGTCTCGTCACATATCGATACCGTGCCACCGTTTTGGCCATACGAGCGAAGGGGCGATGAGATCTGGGGGCGCGGAAGTGTTGATGCAAAGGGCAGCGTCGCCACGCAAATCACGGCAGTGGAAGAGCTTTTGGCCGCGGGCAAACTGGACCATGGGGACGTGTCCTTGCTGTTTGTTGTTGGAGAGGAGGATGGTGGAGATGGAATGAAGAGAGCCAATGATTTGGGGCTGGCATGGGATACCGTTATTTTTGGTGAGCCGACGGAGTTGAAGCTCGCGAGCGGGCATAAAGGTGTTATGAGCTTGAACATTGTGGCAAAGGGAAAAGCGGGACATTCAGGCTATCCGGAGCTGGGGAAGAGCGCGAATGCCATGCTGATTCCTGCTCTGAATCTGCTGCTTAATGCTGAGTTGCCCTACAGTGAGAAGTATGGCAATACTACTCTGAATATTGGACGGATGGAAGGAGGCGTGGCGGGCAATGTAATTGCAGAGGATGCAAGTGCGAAGATAACAATTCGAATTGCAGATGGCTCCCCACCCGTCATTGAGAAGATTATATCGGGTACACTCTTGGGAGCTGACGAAGAGTTAGATGTGACGTTCAGTGGGGGTTATGGACCTGTCTATATTGATAGTGACGTACCAGGTGAGATATTTTGGCACGCCTTTGGCGAGCTTGCTAACACGTCCAAGGGTTTGAGACCATCGTCGTCAACTATGGTACCGATATCCCCTATCTCAAGGGAGACCACAAGAGATATCTTTACGGCCCAGGTACTATTTTGATGGCACATTCTGATCACGAGCATCTGGAGGTGAAAGAATTGGAAACGGCTGTCAAAGGATACAAAGCTCTCATAGAGTATTCATTGAAGTAAACGCAATAGAGACTTTCAATCATTGGGTGTCTTCGTCCTCTGTTCTCTTCCTATATGTGGGCGCAAAGCCGATTGCGCCAGTCGCCTTTCTCAAGCCTAACCTCAGAGACTTAGCACTTTTAGAACCTGTCGCAAGTCTTGACGTACCACCAGCTTCTTCTGGAGACCCAATGAACTAAATTTCTCCAGAGTGAGGCGACGCCTCTGTTCATTGGGCAATGCATCGGCTAAATATAGCCAGCCGCACGAGGCTGCACATCAATACCTCAATCTTCACATGTCGTAAGGCTCCAATCCTCATACTGGTGCTCAAGCCCTTCCAGTGCATCAAGAAAGCTATTCAAGCTTGAAACTCCGATCACCCCATTCTAAACTAGGACACGCTATGGAACTACCATCACCAAAGGATATGCCATGTGAATTGTGTCGAAAATGGGGGTCAACGTCGCTACGATCTGCTCCCCTGAACGATTTCCAGTCGGAATATGGTACTCCAGAGGACTTGAGAAAAAGACCAGACTGTCCACTCTGCCGGCTGATTCTCAAAATGCTCCCTGCTGATAAATCGGCAATGTCTAACACGGCGACTACATCCCCTCGGGGTCTCCTCACTGTTACTGGCGGATTAAACGAGGGTATAAGGGTCTTCTCCGACGGCACCTACCACGGCCTCATTGTTACGCAGAGACCAGTCAATTCTCTCCCGGGCACAGAATCTCCAAAGTCTGAAATGCCTCATCTCATAAAAGAATGGGTCAAGAAATGTGAGGATTGTCACCTCGATGATCTTCAACTGGCACCTCGATACAAGCAACCGATTGAAATCGTTCTTGTTGACGTTCTGGACCAAAAGCTTGTTAGGGCCTCATCAAGCTGGCGTTACTTGACATTGAGCTACGTATGGGGAACGGCCTTTCTTGAAACAACTACTACGGCCAATAGAGGAGCTCGTGGAGAATATGGAGCGCTTTCGAAGTTTGCCCTACCTCAATCGATATCGGACGCAATCTTACTGGTTTCTCAATTGGGAGAAAGGTATCTCTGGGTCGATTTCTTATGTATCGAACAGGACAACCCTGCTCAAAAACATGGCCAAATTTCACAGATGGATGTGATCTATAGTCAAGGTCTTCTGACTCTAGTCGCACTCTCGCCCAAGAATGCCGACTCGTTTCTGCCAGGAGTCCAAAGGGGTACTTTGTCTCCCATCAAAGCAAAAGACTTCGCCTTTGGCAAGGATATATACGCACTTTATCCTCGCCTTCTTGACTATTCCGAAGCAACCGTTTATGAGTCACGGGGTTGGACCTTCCAGGAGCGGCTATTGTCCAGACGATGCCTCTTCCTGACCGATTACGACATGTATTATACATGCCATGATTCTATGTCATACCATACGGCAATTAACAGCACAGAAGGAGAAAGATCTATATTCAAGAGAAAGTTTCAAAACATATTTGCAACACTCGATTATATCAAAGAGTACCACAATAGCCCTTCTCTCCCTCGTTGGACCACTATATTCAGCCTGTACGCTTCACTGGTTCACGAATACAGCAAACGGGACCTTTCTTATGACACCGATGCCATTAATGCCTTTTCAGGAATTGGTGCCGTTATAGGACACTGCCTCATTAGTCGTCCCCTCAGTGGTCTTATCGAGTGTATTCTCGACGCCTGTCTTCTCTGGGTACCTAGAGACCGCAATACCCATTGTCGAAATCCGAACTTCCCCAGCTGGTCATGGGCTGGATGGAAAGGGGAAGTTCTCTATCTCAGCGGGCCCTTATATAAATACGCCGCAGCGTACCCTACCGAACAGATCCTTCTTAGGAGCTTAGTCGATAGATTTGATACATCTCGTCCTATCCTACGACTGAAGCATGATTGTAGCGATATTCCTACAGCTGCCATAGGCAAAGAGGAATCCGAAACCCCAACAAAACAGATAGATCTTCTCTCTTTTGAGGCCGACACTGCAGACGTAAGGCAGCTCAGTCTGTCTGGCAACGATTTCACAGTACGGGGAGACCTGTACGTCGGCCCATTCGAAAGCCACAGCTGTTCTGTGCGAATCTTAAAAATCTTGGATGCAGACAATATTGCATGTGGCTATCTGCATTGTGTTCCCCAAAATCCACATACTGAGGCACAAAAACATCGAGAACTAGTTGCTCTTTCAAGAAGCCAGTATCCTTTGTGCCACCCAGCCCCGATGATGGCAGTCCTCGATGGATCTTCTCAAACAGAAAGTTATGAAGTCCTATTTGATCACGGCAACTACAAATGGGGACAGTGGTGCTTGCTAAATATAATGTTGATCGCATGGAAGGGCGGTGAGGCCGAGCGAATTACCATCGGCCAAATGCACATCGTTGCTTGGATGAGGCTCAAGAAGGCACGAAAGCAGATTAGGCTTGTCTGAGTATTTGCTTCGTCTTTCTTCTCCTTCTTGGCGTTTCCACCCAGAGCATACATATTGTGTTTCTAATATCTTCTACTTACTGGGCGACTCTCACTCCCGGGCTGTGGCCGTGCGACGTAATCAGGGGGCTCATGCTTCACCCTTTTCTCTTTACAATTTCAGTCACATCTCTCAGTACCAGGGCTAATTCTCCAACATACTCTCTGGCCCCTTTGCGTCTTTTGTAGGGAAGGAAGCCGCATTCTTTAGGCAATTTTCATTGGATCTTACTGTGGCAGCTCCTGGCGGACCAAAAAAAGCGGCACTATTCTCGAATGTGCCACGCCGAGTAGAAAATTCAAAATCCCCAGTATTCAGCGCTGTTTTCTTTGCCCAGCGCGAGGGCCTTTTTTACACCCCGCCCCCTTTTTAAGCGAGGCAGGCACGATCATAGGATTTATCCCATTCAGGTCGCTCTTTCCTGAGCTTATATACGATTAATGAGGGAACGATAGTTTCACTCTTGCTTCCTTATAAAGTGCAATGCCACAAGAGATATATGTGATACTTGAAACCACCTGCGACCTAAATGAGAGCATGTTACTTGACCACTGTGAAAGTCGGTGTGTCAAGCATCACAATCGCTCACTCTCTATAGGAAAGCTAACAATGCTCTGGGAGTGTAGCAAGCTCTCACCTCCTTGAATTTCATTGCTTGTCTCCAGAAAAGTCTTTCAAGTCGGCTGCATTTCAAAAGCTCGATCAAGTGCCCAAGGTTGCTGATTGTCTGACTAGAAGTGGGACATTGATACGAAAATTGAGATAATCACGTTAGAATTTTAGAAAAGTGTGTTACGGGTCCGATCTAAACTAATCGTAATAATTGAACGGAGACCTCTCTTTTCGGCGGTCACGGAGCAATTTGAACATCAACCTCGCGAGCAAAACAAGCTTCAGCGCGAGTTTCAGTGACTAAAGGACTGGCTGCAATTTCTGTGAAGTCCCGAGCCCAATATACCATCTTCTCATCCGTTTCTCGAAACTCCTTGATGGGTTTAGGATGGATGTTCACTCTCTTTAAAGTCTGCATCAAATTGCCGTCCTCCTTCTCTGACATCACAATACCGATAATCCCATCCTCCATTAGACATTCGATATCAGGCCCCGAATCCCCGATATAGACCGGCATCGGTGCGGGCAAGGCCATTCGCTCGTGCTTACGACTGTACTCCAAGAATTTTCTCATCGCAGTAAGTTTGTGTTCGGAGGTAACAATTAGCGGCTCCTGTTCACCATTCAGGTCAATAGAGCCTGTGAGACGACCATTTGAGTGAGCAATATTCGCCAGGGCACACATCTTTCTAAGACCCAGTGCTGTCAAAACTCCCCCAATGAAGTACTTCGAGAAATTTACCGAGACGACGCCCCAATATAAGCACTGGGGAGAATTATCGTCAGTCATCCCCTTGACAAATTCGTGAATGCCTTTCCGACCCTTAACGATGCCGCCTTGCACAGCTTTCTGGCCCCATTCCATCCATTGATCCTTCTCGATGCCCCTGAAAATGGCCGACTTGCTGATACGTTCAAAGCTCTTCTCTTCAATTCTCTGCAGATCTCTGTAATAGTCGATCTCCTCTTGCAAGGTCTCTCTCTCTTCCTTGGCGGGTACATATTTCTTCTCGTGCCTGTTCAAGTCTGCTGCGTAGGCTTTTACGATAATTTCCCACGCTTTTTGTCTTTCATCTCGTTCAGATTCATCTCGTGAGATAGCGAACCTTGTCAGAGTGCTGATTGTGTCTTTGGTCGTGATGGTGCCATCAAAGTCCAGGATCCATGGTCGGCGGGGGTCCGGCATTTTGGAGGGTGCGCGAGAGGGTATTGCGGCGATGTTGAGTAATCTTGTAAGGGTAATAGATGCTCTTCTCGAACGTAACATTAATAAGGATGCAGAACTGGGGTAAAGTCTATAATTGGGAGAAGATTTTGGTTGCGTTGTGTAGAAAGATGAAAGCTCTTAGCGCGAGGAAGTTCAGACTCTCGAGCCGAAACTCGAGGAAGGCACATTTTACAAACACTTCAGCCCGCGAAGTTACAAATGACTTTCACATTCTTAAGCCACAGCTTTTGGACTTTATCAGGCCTGACGGACCTTGACAAGCTTTTGTACAAAAGTGTATCACGTGGCGTGGCGAAATATTGACATTACTAAGCTGCGTTCTTCACTTACTCATGGTGTTGAAGATATAACTTGAGGAACAAAAGACTTACACAAGTAGAATAAGCATGATGAGAGATTCTAGAGCTATAGATTATCTCTGGGCAATAAATCTCATTCGATTCGTCCATCCCATCACCCATCTTCCGCATTTCATAACGTCCAACCCCACCATTTGCCCCTCTCATGAACTATCAAATTCAGCAAGCGGCACTATTTCGACTTACCTACACTCATCTTCTCATTTGCTAATCTTCAGGGTGTAGAATCATAGTTATACCATTTTCAAGACCCGACTTTAGATACAGCCATCTTTACCAACGGGAAACCGGATATCGACCTCGCACCTTAACGAGATTCTGGCCAGAGATTATATTATATGCACGAAAAAAGATATTCCTAGAGTTGAGTCCTCAAAAATAAGAGTCCTAGCCCGCTCATGGCGCCTAAAATTTCTAAGCATCCAGGAGCTGGACCGACATGTTTCTCGGAACGAGAATCGGAGAAAGTCTGACAAATGTTCAGAAACTGAGCAAACAGTGACTTCCTTGATAGATACCGGACCCAATATTGACACAACCCATTCCCATTTCCTTTACCAAAACTGGTCCCTATACCCCAGCCTCAATCGAAAGGATTCGCTTCGATCATGCCTCATCTTGATGGCAACCCAAAACCGTGAACCCACCTCTCGCTCCCGGCACAAGAATTATTTAATTACAACCTTCTCTGGACTAACTCACTTGCTATATCTCTCGTTAATATGGACTCTGAATGAGAGAGTTGGCACAAAATAAGCAGGCTGAGTCAAATAAGCAAAGAGGCTGCCCAATGAAATTCGAATCTTGATCCGGCATGCTTGGCGTGAACAATCACTCTGTGTATATTTCTTCGGCGAGCATCGAGGAAGAGCTGCCGGATTGATATTTACGCCCTAGGCAATTTGAGTGTGGGACAGAGAAGGGACGTTGGGGTTAGGAAGGCCATCTGGGGTATGAGGTTTATACTTCTCTTTTCCGTCGTTGATTATCTTCTGTTGTTAGAGAGTTTTGATTCGCACCTAGCGAACCAACCCATCAGCAAAGCCAGTTTCAATAGTGATTAAAGGTGGATTCATAATGGCCATGGGTGAATAGTCTGGCACGGCTTTCATGATTGAATACATTGCGGGCAACACCCTGAAACATCTACTTGGGCTCGAACATTGTGAAGCTAGCGAATGAATGCCAACTGTGGCTTACAGTAGTAAAGAAAGAGACGACTCGTTCGAGAACCACGGTTAAGTGATATTTCACGCAAATAATCAAGGGGCTTCAAGATTTGCTTCGATATATTTTGTGCGCCTAAAATACATGTCCGCCGAAAGTATCGGAAACCAACCCAAACCCCCCAAAAATTGAGGCCGAGCGTGACGGGAAATGCCAAATGCAAATGCAGTTAAGTTATGACGTCATTTTCATTCATTGCCAACTGAACCTTTCCCCACTAATTCAATACAGCCGCGTCCCCTATCTCCATCAACTGTCTAATTCGTGATCTATGAGGAGCTTCTAGTAGTACGCTTGGTGGCCTCAGAAGCCTTCTCAGCTCCGGTGGTAACAGCTTCCGCAACCTTGTCTTTGGCATCCGATGCAGTGGCCTTGGCCTTGTCGGCGGCCTTCTTGACGGCTGGGGGGGGAGTGGCACCGGACGCGGAGACGACACCGACAATGACAGCGATGAGAGTAACGAAAACAGCGGCGAGACCACCAGCGGCTTCAGGGACGAACTTGATGGCCTGGATTGGGTCATTCTGAGCGATAGTAAAGAACAGGTCGAGCTTCTCCTTGACGTAGTGGATTGGGTCATCCATGAAGACCAGGTCAGATGGGGACTTGGGCTTGGCGGGCTCATCCTTGGGCTTCTCGGCGAGTTCGATGAGTTGCTCAACGGGGTGCTTCTCGAAGAAAGTCTCCTGGGCGAATTTCTCGGCATCAGCAATAGAGTGACCGATGTAGATGTTGTCAAAGAGGATATCGTTTTGCATGGTCCAGATCTCGAAACCAATGGCACCCATGGGCTCAAGGTTGGCGGGGGTTTTATCTTCATAGAAGTCGGGCTGGGGGCGATTGGCATCAGTATTATTACTTTCAAAGTCTTGTTTCGTTTGAGACATTCTCGAAATGGGGCTATACTGACATTCTTTATCTTGCGGGGCGCCCAAACACCCTTGTAGGCTGGGTTATCGATCAACTAATTCAAAGAATTAGTATTTGTAATGTCCTGTCTTTTGCGGGCAACTTACTGGTGCGGTCCACTTGCCCTTGTAGGCAGGGTTCTTGATCATCTAGATTTTCATTAGTGTGTGTATAGCTTAGATTGCGCTGAAAAGACTTACAGGCTTCTCCCACTTTCCACAGCCAGAAACATCGTCGCATTTGGGGTTTGAGACTTGCGGGGCGCTGAATCTCAGTCAGTATTACTTCTTCAGGAATAATTGGGAGTAGAGTTGGGGAGGCTTACATCCAGTCTCCGTCTTCCTCTTCATCCCAATCTATAGAACCATTTAGCATTGTACTAATTATATATGGCCCGGTGGCGAGACTTCTACGTACCTTCCGGAATAGATGCCTCTGGGTCGGGAATAGTAAGAGGCTCATCGACGAGCCAGTCCTCGGGTTGAGTCGCCTCCTCGTCCACAATCTCGAATGGTGCATCCTCATCCCAATCTGTAGAAAGTTAGTAGCGGACTAGCCAAGAGAAAATAATGAGAGTTCACCTTCTGGCTTCTTGGCCTCAGGGTCTGCGATACGGGCCTCATCAACCCAAGTATCAGGCTTGGTGTCTTTGGGGTCATCAATCTCCTTGGGTGGGTTGAACGGGGGCTGGAAGTCCTCGAGGAGGTTGGCCTCCTTGACTTGCTCTCCATTCAACTTGATGTGAACAGTGTTATTGGGGTGGACAATCAAAGTGTAGAGCTCAGTGGTCTTGACAATTCGAGCGGCAGGGGCAGCGGAAAGATGCTTCTCCTCGTATTCTCCGGTCTTCGGGTTCTTGTGGTTGACAATGAAGTGGACCTTGTTGGTGGAACCGCACTTGTCGGGACCGAACATGACGACGTAGGGGGAGGCGTTGGAAAACTCATCCTGGTGGAGAGCTTTGTTGTCGCGGAGAAGCTTCAAGTAAGCTCCACCACACTCAAGACCACCTATAAATCTGTTAGGAATGCGATTAGGGTATATCAAGATAGCTCAAAACTTACTTTGGAGCTTGACCTCATATTGGACAACGAGGGTCTTGCCCTTGTTCTCAATCTTCTTAGGGAACTTGGCAGAGATGGCATGATGAGCTGCGGCGTTCTTGACCACAAGACCCTTGTCACCTTCCATGCCCTTGTAGATATGCGGCTCCTCGACGGCCCATTCTCCTACGTATGCCCATTCCTCATCCTTGTCGGACCCCTTGGTGTCCTTCTTGGCGTGCGAGGGCTTCCATCGCGCTTCCCAATCGTCGGTGAATTGCTCGACGAAGTCACCCTTTATTTTAGTAGGCTGTGAAGAATTAAGTTAGCATGCCAATTGGGGTAGATGCGGAATGGCGTTGCGGTGGGAAGTTCTGGGAGCTTACAGTGAAAGTTGGGAGCTCGATAGCGGTGGAGGTGGAGGTAGATGAAGTGGCCTCGCTGACAGCGCTGGAAACAGAGGAGCTGGCTTCGCTGAGGACAGATTGAGCATCTGCATTGGCCTGTCCTGCCAGCAGAGCTGCAGCTGAAAGGGCAGCTGTCGCAGAGAAACGCATGATGGGCGGAGCTGTCTCAAGGGCAGTTCCTAAATCAAGACGAATGTAAAAGAGGCAGCGGGCAGTCGACTATTCAAAGAAGACCTTGAGTGATGGTGTTTGCTTCCAGAGCTGAGAGGTGGAATGGAAGGAAAGAGAACAAGAGGTGGGAAAAAAGGTGGAGGCTGAGAGGGGAGTTTATGAAGAGGGCAGGTCGATGTGCGGAGGGCCGAAGTTACCACCTGTCCAGTTCTTTTTCTTTGGGGTTCCGCGCGAGGTAGCAAGGATTCCTAGCTTGCACCACCGGCAATGTTACTAGGCTAGGCCCCGCACATCACACATCGCCAGAGGAAAGCGATATCTGGCTACAATTCCAATTCCAATTCCAATTCCAATTCAATGCGACAATAGGAATAAGTGTCCTTTACTACATGTTCGTTTTTTATATTATATCAGTTTTATATTAAGGACTGATAACTTATTTTCACGACAGTGAATGCCGAATCTAACTCTCACTACCTAACTACCTAGGTCGAGGGTACTCCTCCTCTCACTGATCCATTTGCGCCACTTACTATTGGTCGCACTAGAGCGGGTACTAAAAAGTGTAGCTCAAGAGCCGTACCAATTCAATGTCGAAGTCATGTCGAAGTCATGTCGAAATAACCAGAACATCCATTCCAAAATTGTCACGGGGGTACGGAAGGTAGACATCCCAGTACAGGAGGTAACGATATGCATCGCAGCTTAGCCTGAGTTCTTTTAAATTTCAATTGATCCTCGTCACTCAAAGTATGCCTTTTATGAAGCTGTGCTGTCTCAAGGATTTACGTTCTTCCTGCTGCCCCACCTTTGACGTGCTGTGACAAAAGTTTCAAATCGCAGCCTCGTCAATTTCTTCCCAACCACCAACCTTCTCCTTCTCGTTACGTATTTCCCAACTTCCCAATTGGGTGAACAACAAATACGTTCCTCTCCTTTCAGCATAGCTGTTTCTACTGGGAACTCGTCCCAAAATGTCTTCCGATGACAACGACCACCTAATCCAATCCACCGACCCCCAACACCCCGCCAACCTCATTCCCGAACTATGTCGCAAATTCTGGACCTTGGGATGGGTGACGGGCACCGGCGGAGGAACCAGCATTCGCAATGAGTAGGTTCTCCCAGCCTTGCCCACCGAGCACCACCTTCTCATGCCGTCCCAGCGACCTAGTCTACCTGGCTCCCTCGGGCGTGCAAAAAGAACTCATGAAATGCGAAGACATCTACGTCCTCGCCCTCTCCCAACAAGTCGACCCCAAATCCCGAATCTACCTCCGCTCCCCACCATCCCTCAAGCCCTCGCAATGTACACCCTTATTTATCGCCGCCTTCACGAAACGAAATGCGGGGTGCTGTATTCACACGCATTCGCAATGGGCCGTCCTCATCACACTTATCCTTGAGAGCCAAAAATCGAGTTTGTTTGAGATCAACAATATTGAGCAGATAAAGGGATTTGGGAAGGGATATACAAAACAGGGCAATTTGGGATACCATGATACGTTGCGGATTCCGGTCATTGAGAATACGCCGCATGAAGAGGATTTGACGGAGAGTCTGGAGGAGGCAATGGATAAATATCCAGATACATATGCGGTTCTAGTGAGGAGGCATGGGGTTTATGTTTGGGGGGAGACGGTGCATAAGGCTAAGACGCAGGCTGAGAGGTGAGATAGAGAACTTCTATTTGTGTGTAGTCTTGCTAACATGCTCTAGCTTGGATTATCTTTTCCAAATGGCAGTTGAGATGCGGAAACTTGGATTGCCTTGGTTGAGCGATATTTCCTGAGGCTTTCTGTGATATTACGAAGACGTCATGATTTACACGCCTTATAAAAACTGGAAGATACGTAGGTTGTCTTTTGCGGTGCATGTGAAACATAGCAGCTGAACCAGTATCTCGTTTTTCACGCTTCTACCACGTCAATCGCGAGTCCGCTGATTCCAGAATCTGCAATGCAGTAAGTTACAAGCCCAGACAACTTCAGAGTAAGTCACTGTTTCATTGGTACAATGTAGAATATACGGCTGGCAATTAGAGCTTTTCAACTTCCCGCTCGATCAAAAACTTTTGTTTTCACATCCGAAGATATGTAACCGCCATGCCTGTTATTTCAGCAGATCACAACCTCAAAGTCCGAATCCCGTTCCTGTTTCAGCCCACTAGCAAAATCACCTTGCCGTAGTCCCGATCCATCCTCTTCCACCCAACCCCCCCCCCACTCAAGAACAATAACCTCCCTCGCCCTCCCATCAACAATCACCCTCTTCACATCAGCCCTATCCTCCTTCCCCCCTCCCTCTAAAACCATCTTATACCTCTTGGTCTCCCTCTCAACCCTCTCATCCAATTTCCTCTTCATCTCCCCGCTCCTCAGCACTTCCACCCTCACAAACGAAGGAACCACTTCGTCTTTTTCAATAGACACGACGAGGCAGTTCGGGCAGAATAGGTGGCTGCAGGCGAGGAATTGACACGCTTCGAAGCGGGTTGTTGGGTTGGTGGGGTCCTGAGAGGTGTCAGTGAAAGAGGGACGATCTGAGAGATGGAGATGTACGAGGTGGGAAGCGCTGGGGGAGTGTTTGTTGCAGCAGTGCCAAGCGGGCATGGTTTGGGGTATTTGTAGTTGAGTCTGAGCAGTGAGCGTGTGGAATGAGCGGTTTATGTATATGAGACTATTCGTGAGTTGAAGCTAGAGAGTCTTGGAATGGTGGAAGTGAAGGTTGATGCTCACTTCCTGATGTTGAAGATGTTGAAGATGTTGATGAATCCAGAAGTAGTGAATTAGGGAGGCGTGAATTGCTCCTTCCTCTGATACTACGAGTGTGTCCTATTTAGAGATCGAATCCTGACAGAGCTTCATGAGATTTGGAAGTCGTCTCATAATGACACATGTCATCCAACTTGTGAGGTTGTGAATTCCATTCACCTTATTTGAATCTGAAAGCTTTGATACCTCGAAGAGCTCACGGAAAAGATGCTTTATTGTTTACACCACAGGAACTTCAAATTAAACGAACAAGAACTGAAAGATGTAAATTATTCAGACGGTTCTAGAAAACTGGGACCGCTATTTATGATAGGGTATAATGCGCTCGCCCTCTAGCAAGGTTACACGGCAGCCTAGCAAAACAAACTCCAAGCCACACTCGACCCCACCAGCAACCTCAATCCTTCCAACCCCTCCTCTTCCCAATTTCCTTTACAACATAAACCAAGCCCAACAGGACAGGTACTTCAATCAAAGGTCCAACTGTACTAGCCAACGCCTGATCACTATTCGGCCCATAAGTAGCAACCGCGACCGCAATGGCAAGCTCAAAATTGTTACTCGCCGCCGTGAAGCTCTGTGTGGCAGCTAACTTGTATCCGAAGCCCATTTTATACGTTACTAATAGAGTAGCGAAGAAGATGATGGCAAAATATACGATCAAAGGTGCAGCTACGCGCACCACAGAAACGATCTGGTGCACGACCTGCTTCCCCTGCGATGCGAAGAGGATGAGGATCGTGAACAGAAGACCGATAAGGGACCATGGAGCTGCGAATTTTAAGAACACTTCGTCGTAAAATCTCGGGCTTGCGAGTTTACGGAGCGAGAATCTGGTGACAATTGCCGCTGCCAGCGGAATACCGAGGAAGACAGCGACGCTTTTGGCGACAGTTGGGTATTGGATATCGAGCGTTCCTTCCTCATGGCTGATGACTTTGATGAAGAGGAGTGCAAGCGGGGCGTAGAGCACTATTTGGAGTAGCGAATTGATCGCAACGAGAATGGCACAGTATTCGTTGTCGCCGCCTGCGAGGCCTGTCCAGATGAGAACCTGAGTCTGTTAGTAAAATGCACCATCGAAGTACGAGAAGGTGGACATACCATGGCAATACACCTCGCGAGCCCAACGAGAATAAGTCCCTCCCTTAACGCTCCTTTATCAGGAAGAAATGCCCACGCTAATCCCAGCTTCAACATACATCAGCCAACTTTCAAACCCCAAGACTTAAGGACACTTACCATAACCAACGGCGCCACAATCCAATTAACCACAATACTAAACCCAATCTGCACCCAAATCTCCCTCTTCTGGAACACCTTATGTAAAGTCTCATATTTGACTTTACAAAGAATTGGATACATCATCACCAACAATCCTACAGCTACACATGTACATTACATATCAGCATAAGACTTACATACCCTCAATCTTCTCCACCCCCCCCCCCCCCCCGCCCTCAAAC
>Ga0247778_1000442_pt1 | contig 54504 bp, 57 predicted proteins | sample UWRJL049202B5_FD_179939 | JGI IMG/M metagenome (GOLD analysis project Ga0247778, IMG submission 179939) | Plant litter microbial communities from Arlington Agricultural Research Station in Wisconsin, United States - UWRJ-L049-202B-5 | ecosystem: Environmental > Terrestrial > Plant litter >... | reverse complement strand
CCCCCGAGAACTCAAATCAATTGTGCGCTGATGGTAATCACGTGTACCAGGTGCTGCTATGTTTCTTCGAAGTCCAATACTGCTCTTGGTTTTCAGTAAGAATACTTAAAATAAGAGTAGCATATGATAGTATCCTAAGCTTCTCATCTTATACACAGTAGCAACAAAAATCAACGGTCGCCATCCGTACCATCCGAAAGCCACCCGACAAAACCAACTCCCTTTCCTCGGAAATTCACATCGTTCCTAATCACTGACAGGCTCACTCCAGTCACTATCGCTAGACCACGGCCCTGCACCCTCCCACCCAGCATTCTCCGCACTAAGGGTCCCCGCCTCCATCTGACGATTCAACTCACGCATCCTCTCTCTATCCGCCTTCCTCCTAGCCCTCAACGCCTCCGCCTGCCTCTTCTTCTTCTCCTCACTCTGCTTCTTCCTCCTCACCGGTCTCCTCGGTCTCTTCTTACCCTCATCATCGGTATAAAAGTCGCTTTCCGAAAGCGTATCGTATTCACGGCTCCATTCGCTGGGTCTCGCTTTGCGGTCTTGGATCCAGAGTTTGTCGTCTGATGCGACGACTCTGAAATTGGAGCCTGGTGCACCGCCACAGATGGTTTTGCGGTAGGCGTAGCCTTTTCCTTGGGCGGGTCGGAAGCGGTTGTTGGCTCGTCGGTCGCGGCCTGTGTATTCTTTTGGGAGATAGTCAAAGTCGTAGAATTCGCGTCTGGTTACCCAAACAGGCCTGTCGTCAGAGAACTCAACCTATTCGTTTTGTCAGTATGCTTTCATGTGCACAGGGAAAACTGTTAGCCATTTACCATTGGTTTTCTTCTCTCTTCTTCCTCTTCATCCAGCACAGCCTGCGCCGCATGTCTCCTCTTCCTATTTCTCGACTTCTTAGCCGCTCTCTGAGCCGCCCTTTTCCTCTCAGCGTCCCACTGCGCTTTCGTCTTTTTCGGGTTTTTCTTTTCCTCTTTTTCTTTCTTTTTATCCTCCGCCGCTTTCTTCTTATCTTCGTCTTCCTTCTTCTTCCTCTCTTCCTCTTTCTTCCTGTCTTCCTCTTCCTTCTTCCTATTCTCCTCTACCTTTCTCCTAGCCTCTCTCTTCTTTTTCTTTTCCCTCGCTAATCTCTTTCTCTCTTTTTCCGCTTCGTCATCCTCATCCTCCTCATCTTCATCTTCATCTTCATCCTTCTCAATCGGCGGCGGGTCACCTCCACCACCGCCATTACCCCCATCACCACCACCACCCTCACCTCCCGTGCCACCATTCGACTTTGGACTCGACCTCTCGCTCCCGGGTCTCCAAGGACTATTATACCCATCCGTCATACTCGAGCTCAGCGCCTCACTATCAAAACTCCTCCTCTGCACATGCAACTCCACCTTCTCCTCAAACGGAAACGTAACCAAACGCTCATAAACCCTTCCACACCCCTCCCACGGACACCTAGCCATCGCCCCCTTACAAAAAGGCTCTATACACCCACGATGAAAAACGTGCGCTTCATCCTCCGCACACGGCATCCTAACCCCCTCCCTCCCCAAAGGCAGTTCACAGACACCACACTCCACTCCCTCTCCCCCGCTCATCCTCCTCAACAAAAACAACCCATCATCCTCCTCCCTTCCATACCCACCCGGTCTCACTCCCCTAATATACTCCCTGTCCGTCACATTCGCAGGAAGCGGGTAAGAGGCTAATTGTGAGCGTCTGTCGTCTAGCCAGGCGGTCGAAGTGGAGATGAGGCGGGCGCGTCGCTCGTCCCAGCGGCGTTGCCAGCGGAGGGCGCGGGCGTTGTGGATTTCGAGGGGGGTGGGGAGGGGGTAATCTTTTTCTTCTTCTTCTTGTGCCATGTTTTTTGTGTATTTTTTTAAAATTCTTGCTGGGTATATATTTTTCTTGATGGGCGTAGGAGGTTGTGGTACCTTTGCTGGGGGGATTTTTATGTTAATGGTTCTTTATACGTTGGCAGAGATTGGAATTTTTCTTTTGTTTGGATGGAGTGGACGCTTGCGGTATTGTTGCTTTAGATTCTTTATAATTTCTTGAGGAGGACTTTGAAGCAGTCATGATTTCTTTGTTTGCAAAGACATCTCTTTTTTTATTTCTCCAAATTTTAACTCCCTGGCTTTAAGGCTGGGGATTCTTCTTTGGCATGGTTCATGTGCCCGCATCTGGAGCTAGTACCGACTTCAAGTAGCGTCTCTAAGTACCTCAGTATACAATTGAGATGGCCGTGGGGAAGCATCTTGATCTAGCGCCCCAATCTCACCAAGAAAATCTGGCCTGTTACATATCTCAATGCAAGAATGCTAGATAGGTGTTGTTGTGCATGCCTCGCTCCCGTGCGCTTTCCACTGTGCTGAAATAATTGTCCATGCCATGCCAACGAAAGTCCTTTGGTTGAATTTCTTGTTTTTGTGATTGGCTGCTTATACCGCATCATTCTTGAACTTTTCTGAGTGGCCGACTTGAAGTCGTTGCGTTGAGTATTGAAGCGTTGTGTTTGCCCTGATGATGTCTTGCTAAATGATCTTTGCGGGCAAAGAGTTTTGTGCCTTCAGTATACTCGCACCCGCAACAGCACGGAAGAATTTCTTTATCGTAGAGTAAATCCCATTTGCATATCTTCATAGACATGTGATGATACCAAGTTTGGCGGGGTTTGTCTTGGTGCCGGAAATTGACTTGGCGTTGAGGGCAGTCCTGTTTCGGCATTTATTTTCAAGGACCAAGACCATCAAATCTTTCTTTCCGCTCTTAGTGTCTCAGATGGAATTCATGATGTCCGTTTGGTTGTTAAATATGGCGCCTTAGACGGTGGTTCATTGAGCGGTATGGGTGCCGTTTCAGCGTCTCGGATATTGTATCCACCAATAACAGTTCAGGAAAACAGGAATGAAGTTGCTAAACTGTACTTACAAGTATTTTAGATGGCGAGTAATACATCAAACCAAATAGTGCTTGAATTCGACGGAGATATATGGTACTGTAACGGACTATTTAGACCCTAATGTGCACCTGCGACTTCAAGACGTCTCAAGCTAGGGCACTTCCCACATAAAGATAAAATCGCAAAGGACATCGACTTCCTAAAAGACCATCACCCCGAAGAGACCCTCATCGTGTTATATGCCAATGGATCCAATATACCACATATCGCAGACCACACCTCGGTATCATATGTTATGCATTGATTGACACGGGAAGCCCATCCAGGAAGGTAACATGCTCCTAGCGGTATCTCCGAAATTCATGCAACCTTATTCGCAGCCCCCCATCCACACCCCTGACTCGCCCCGGCCGGCCTTCCTTTTGAGTACCCGCCTTGCGGCTACCCCGCAGAAATTATAGGGGCTAAGCGCACGCCACCTTCCATCCTTTGAATTTGCCCCACTCCTTCAGAAATCCCTCTATCTATTACCCGGGTCAGCCCCTCAATCCCGGTTTCCTCTTCTCAATATTTCAATTCTTTGACGATAATGTGGAAATCATGATGTTGCGAATACAGTCTCTTTTCTGGCTTGCGACTTTTTGGGGTTATGGGTATTCTATAACTCTTTTACAGGTTATACAGAGTTATCCGGAACTCAGTACGCTGAATGCGTATCTAAGTAATAACACCAACGCGACGAATCTCTTATCGAGCGCGAACAACTTCACTTTTCTTGCGCCAAACAATGCTGCGATTGGGAATTTCGTTGCTCAGAATCCGAATATACTCACAGCAGACCTATTGGAAGCCACTTTACAATACTCGCTCCTTCGAGGCGGGTACCCAAAACTTTCATTCAACGGAACTCCACAATTCGTCGAGAGCAATCTGGTAAATGCCAGCTATGCGAACGTTACGGGTGGGCAGCGCGTTGAGCTCGCGTTGGGTGACAATGGGACGCCTGAAGCAGTAACTGGAAATAAATCCACCAGCTCTGCAACCACAACCGTACGTTCATGTTCTCAAATTCCCTCCATGATAGTCAAAACTGATAGATAAAAGGACATCATCTGCCAAAGCGGCCTAATCCACATAATGTCCTCAGTAGTCTCCGTCCCCATGCAAGCCGTATCCGAATTCAGCGCCGCAGGCCTCTCCTACTTCACCGCCATCCTCAACCAAGGAAACTACCTGAACATGCAAAACGCCTACGTGCAAGCCGTGCTCGATCTGCACGACATCACATACTTCATCCCCAACTCGCCCGCCGCGCTTGCGAACGCTACTGCACTAGCAGCGAATTCCACCGCGCAGCAGTTGCAGAGTATGTTTGAATACCATATCGTGCCTGGGTTTGTGGGGTATAGTACGGACCTGAAGGATGGGATGAGTCTGAAGACGCAGCAGGGGAGTAATGTGACGATTACGCTGCAAGGGGGGGAGATGTGGGTTAATGGTGCGAGGGTGATTGCGAGGGATTATTTGGTTGCTAATGGGGTTGTGCATGTGATTGATAAGTGAGTTCCTTGACCCCCTTTCTTCGAAACACGGAAATGTCAAAGAAGGGGAACTGACAAACCTAGCCTTTTAAATTTCAACGACCCATCTCCACCACCCAAAGCAACACCCTCAAGCGCAGGACCTTCCTCCACTCCAGCCTCAACTTCAAATCCAACTTCCACCCCAACTTCCACACCAAACTCCTCCAACGACCTCTCCAAATCCGCCCCATCAAGCTCCCCCTCCTCCTCTCCTGCCCTCAGCACTGGCGCAACAATCGGAATAGCAGTATCCTCCTCCGTCGCCGGGATCCTCGCCATCCTAGCCATAATCCTCCTCCTCCTCCGCCGCTGTCGTCGCTCCTCCAAAGCCCCCTCAAACCGCAATTCCGGTTCCTGGGCCGGTTCGGAGGCTGAAAAGAGACAGGTTTTGAGACCTACAGTGAGGACGGATATTGGAGGGGAACCGTATAGTGCGCATTATGAGAGGGATGAGTTTGGTGGGGAAAGGGCGTTTGTCAGTCAGGAGCCGATGCCGCCGGTGAGACCGGGGAGGGATACGCCGCCGGTGCCGATTCCGTTGCCGTTGAGGAGTCCGAGGAGGTTGGACACTGGGAGGGAGTTTTTTTAGGGTTTGGGTATATGTGTTTATGAGGATTAATGAATTGATGAATTTTATGAAATGAAAGGCAATGTTTGTAGAGTGATTTGTGAGTTGTGACACTTATCAGATGAGTTGAGATGGGCAATAAAATGAAGATCGATGCGGGACCAGTGCGGAAGACACGCTTCCTAGGAACAGGTCTCACAGAAAACACAAAAAAGCACCCCCTCAAAAGAAATCCCATGAATGCCAGGTCTTAGGGTATCTCAGTATTCATTCAAACTCTCTCTCTATATGCCAACCCCCCAAAACGCCCTACTCCAACAACCCCGCCCCAACCGTCTCCCCATTACACCTCAACACCACCCTCCCAGGCGCCTCAAGCGGCACCTCACTCTCCAGCTCAACTACAACCCTAGCAACCTGCCCCGGCTTCACAATCCTCGGCTTCTTTTTCCCAACAACCTGTCCAGTTCCCTTATCCAGCACCGCAACTAATTCCTTGATTCTACCCGGTGTGTGTAGACGGCCACGATGCACATCCACTTGCATTGGGTTCAGGAACTCAAATGCGAGCACCTTTGCCGTGAAAGTGCGAAGGTTTTGTATTGGGTTCTTGGGACTGCATAGCACGTCGCCGATTTTGAGGTATTGTTCTATTTCCGGGGGTGAGAGATGGAGTGTGACGTTTTGGCCTGCTACGGCCCAGTCTTTGGGCTCGTGGTCGATGTCCAGGGCTTTGATGAAGCATTTCTGACCGGAAGGTTGTGCGAGTAGTGCATCGCCTACTTGGAGGGAGCCGGCTTCGATACGGCCGGCTATTGAGAGCGGGTTGTTGATGCCGCCGCGGAAGATATCGCCGATTGTGAGGCGGAGGGGTTTGGAGAGGGAGCGAGTGATGGGCTCGGAGTTGTCGAGTTCTTGGACTAGTGTGGGGCCTGTGTACCATTGCGCGAGGGGCTCGGTGGAGTGGCGGGTTATGTTGTCGCCGTGGAGGCCGGAGCAGGGGATGAAGGTTATATTCTTTTGGAGGAAGCCGGCTGTCGTTAGAAAAGAGGAGATCTGGGTTGAGATGTCGGTGAAGCGGCCTTGGTCCCAGCTGACTGTGTCGAGTTTGTTGACGGCGATTATTATGCGTTGGACTCCCATGCTTCTGACTAGAAGTGCGTGCTCCTTGGTTTGGCCTTTGAGTCCGGATTCGAAAGAACCTCCACTTGCATCAATAACCAGCACCGCGAAGTCTGCCTGACTTGCTCCTGCAATCATATTTGGTATGAAATCCCGATGTCCAGGTGCATCGAGGATCGTAAAAGCCGTCTTCTCCGTTTCGAAATTGTTGGTGGCGATGTCGATCGTGACACCTCGAGCTCTCTCTTCTGATCCCTGATCCAAAACCCAAGCTAAAGCAAAAGAAGACTTTCCAATTTTCTCGGCTTCTTTTTTATACCGGTCTATCGTCCGCTGATCCACAACTTTCAGGTCGTATAATAAGCGCCCCATTAACGTACTCTTTCCAGCATCAACGTGACCAATAACCACGAAATTCGCCGCGTTCTTCTTTTTCGACTTCTCATACTCCGCCAAAACATCTAGATTCTTGCTCTTCGCCTTCGGCGTGTCGTCAAGTTTGACCGCCTCAACACCCTGAGCAATCTGGTCTGCTCTCTTCTCTCCATTGGTTTTGGGTGGGCCTTTGGTGGCTCCTTTGCTAGCTGCTGCTATGGGTTAGTTTCTTTCTTCGCTGGGCGAGAATTAGAAATGTTAGGACCTTTCGACTGCGCCGCGATAACTATATCATCTGGGCTAGGTCCTGAGAAAGGGTTAGAGGCTGCTGAGGAACTACTCGCAGTGTATGGTAGAGTGAAGAGGTTTTCTGAGGGTTGGCGGGGTGTATGGCTGATGTTGCTGAACATTGTGTTGGCGAATGCTGAGGGTTCTGCTTGCTGTGGGGGTTCTTCTGGGGCTGGCGGTGGTGCGGGCTCTGGCTTGTTCTGGACTGGAGGTGCCTTGGGGGCTTTCTCATGCTCGTTCGTGTCCTTGCGTTTCCGCAACGGAAATCCACGAGACAAGGACTTCTGATCCATAGAAGAATCTCCCATCTTGGCATCCTCATTGATATTCAACCCAGCCATAGGTTTCTCCATCCCAGTATCTCCACCGCTCTTCCCCTCCTGCGCCTTCTTCTTCCTCGCCGCAGCCAACGCTTGTAATTTCGACATTTTCGGCGCCCCATCTGAAGAACCGCCCAGCAGGCCCCCTCTCGGAAGTAAAGGGGCAATAAACACAGCATGTCGATCGGCAGGAACATTCAACCACGGCGTATCCCTGAAGAAGTCCGCGAACGAGGGGTACTCTTTTGCAAGCGGCGTCAGCCGGAACTACACAAGACTGAGAGCATCGCAAACGAAAAGAGGCATACCCACCTCGCACACCCCATCCAACCACATAATAACCCTTACTCATATATCGAAATCAAACGCACCTTGTGTCTTCGCGGGCTTCGGCTTCTCCTCTTTTTTTACCGTCTTTCCTATCAGAAACTTCGTGGTCTTCTCGACATCGTAGTATGTATTCCACAGCGAGTCTTGTATTTGCGCATCGGTGATTTGTGCGCTCGCGGCCGGTGGGAGCGCTGCGCGGACGGCGATCGTGCCGGCTTGAAGTTGTTGCTTGTCCTCGTCGCTCAACTCTGCTCGAAATCAGTCCGAGCCCAGGTATGAAGCTGAAGGTGGATATTCGTGGGTGGAACGAGGGGTCGGGGTACATACCAAATGGCTCCTCCTCATACTCCCCATCATAGTCACCCAGCTCATCGTCGAGATCGAGGTTCTTCACCAGCTTATGTCGTGACATTGTGAGGGGTCGTTATGTGTATTGGTGTTTTTGTTGTCGTTCTGAGGAGGGACGGAGGTTTGGTGGGGTTTGTATTGAGGCCTTAGCGGGGTTGTAAAGTGGACTGCTTCGCCCGCGTCATTATTCCGCCGTCCATCACGTGCTAGCCGTTTCATTAACTTTTGAATAGCACTCGATTAGCAGGAGTCTATTATCGGATAGTCCTTGAAGTCAACAATTCCTTTTCAAAATATGTAACTTCTGTCAAATGAAATTTCACAAAACGACAGCCACTTCAAAGCCAGTTCCTTGGCTCGCTTATTCTGGCTACCCCTTTTAATGTCCGACATTAGACTTCAATATTGCTCGATGTTATAACCCGCGTGAAAAAACGAGTACAATAGCCTGAGATCTCAGATTTGATCTCGCACCTCTGACTTTGAATATCTGCTCCTTTTCTGTTTTGCCATGTCACACAACAACGCCACCAATAAATCAAGCGGCACGCATAAAGGCGGCACGTAGCATTTCAATCCCTATCAGGATAATCTATCCGAGGCCCGAAGCGCGTATTTATAAACCCCTCTCCTATGATTCTCTTCCTTGGCATATCATTATTTCACTACTTGTAGGTCTTCAATGGTACTCTAAGTTTACGACACCGGCTACCATGGCCACCCCACCCCAAATGCCAACATTCCCCCTCGCCTCTCCACCCCTCTGCAAAAACAAATCCTGCAACCAACCCTGCGTCCGAGCAATCACCGCTAAAGGACGGCCAGTATACGGCTGTCCATGTCAACCAAAAGGTGTCTGGTGCACATACGATGATTCCGAAGGCGTCGGTCCGGGGAACCCCGCTTGTCAATGCGGGTATTTCTGTCGCAAGGATTTCAGCGCTAAGAGTGGAAAGGAGTTTTTGAAATGTGCTGTGGGCAGATGTGAGGTGTTTATTTGGCTGGAGCAGGCTCCGAGTACACGTATCTTGCCGGTGGGGGCGAACGAGGAAGTTCGTAGTGAGGATATTGACGGGGAGTTTGTGAGGTTGTTGAGGCATGTTGAGGCTACTGCTCCCGTTGCCACATTTCCTAGTCAGAATAGAGTTGCGAATCCTGCGAACATGGAAAGTCAAGGACAAGAAAGTCGCGCGAGTTTTCAGATCCGATCGTCTCACGGTCTCGAGAGGAATGAGAAAGTAGGAGCAGCAGGCGAGTACTTCGTAAGTCTTTTGGCTTTTGCCTCGTAATGCAAGAGTAAGTTGTGTTGTAGGTTAATGAGCTACCAAGGTTCTTCTACTTCTTCATCATGTCCTCAACGGCCAAGTCGACGGACGACACTGGCGAAGCAGAACGCGAAACGCGGTCAAGCAACATCTGGGCCACACGGATTGGCCCGAGTATACCGAAGACGAGGATAATGCCGATATCGTCTTCTTTGACGAACATGGCATGTTGACAAACCTGCTCGTAACCAAGGGCTACCTCGATCCGCAGCTGTGGAATGGGCGTCAGCCGAGTTATCTCATAGAAGTGAAGTCCACGCTTGGGAGCAGGACGAGGGAGTTTTTCCTTAGTCCGAAACAATTTTATAAGGTATTGGTAGATTCTTGAATCCATGTATTTGGGACCTGTGACCGCTGACCAGGTTTTGCACGTGTAGATGCGGGAAAGCTCACTGTCATCGCAAACTCCGACGATATATATGATTGCGCGAGTTTCGAATCTCCAAGATATGAATATTGATATGCGTCTTTATGTTGACCCAGAGTCGATGCGGAAGAGCGGGCAGCTTTCATTCGAGCAGTTGTGGAGAGTAAAAGACCCGCGAGAGTGATGTGGAGAAGTGGAAGAGGGGATTAATCAGAGTATTCGCAAGTCCTCAATAATCGTACAATCAACGAACGTAATCACAAACATGTAAAAGGACTGAGCATTGAAAATCAAAAACGGGAAAAAGAAAAAACGTCCATCCCTTTCCCGGAGAAATCCTTCTACATGACAAACTTCCGACTTGTCACTTGCAGCTTTCACTTCTTCTCTCTTTGCATTCTACTATACAGTACGGTCAGTACCTAGACCGAAGCTCTTCGATTTTTCAGCTATAGTCTTTAAGGAGAATCTGCTACTCTTACAAAGTTAGTGACGAATTCGAAGATGTTTTCACAGACAATAGAGTCTGTAAAGGTCGAAAGCCTCCCGAGAGAAGCCCGGCATTAGCACGCAAGACAACGATAACTAGGCAAAGTCTTTAAGAGCAGTTCGGGATAGTGAACAACATGGCGCGACGGTGACATAGACGTGCACAGCTACGTCGTAGGTACGCAGGCTAAGATAACGTGGATTTTCGTAGTACCGTATCGTAACTAGTATAACAAACGCGAAGCTTCTAGAGTGTTTTATATTTAGTCATCTAGCATATTAGTAAATAATTAAGAAATAGTAGTAACAATTTAATGTCTCGATTACAGTATATATACATAAGCCACCCCCCACCCCCCGAGCCCCTTTTACCAAAGTTATAACAATGTATAGAGATATCAACTATGTTGCTGAAGCGGTATTTAGAGCAACTTAGTAAAACTTTAAAGCTTTTTGTGTAAAACATTTTATTTATGACTAAGAATTACTCGAGCGCCTGCTTCCTCAGCCTCTCGGCTTCCGCGTGCTTGCCCTGCTGTCTAATTATAATAACAAGATTATTTATACTAGTGAGCGTATCTGGGTGGTTATTACCAAGCACCTGCTTCTTCAATTCGATTGTTTGTTGCTGGAGCATCTCGGCTTCTGCGTATTTGCCTTGATATGTATATAGAATAGCAAGGTTGTTCATGCTAGTGAGCGTGGACGGGTGGTTGTCGCCGAGTATTTGTTTTTTTAATTCGAGCGTCTGCTGCTGGAGCGTCTCGCCTTCCGCGTATTTGCCCTGCTGTTTATATAGAATAGCGAGGTTATTCATACTATCGAGCGTATTTGGGTGGCCGTCGCCGAGCACTTGTTTCCTCAATTCGAGTGTCTGCTGCTGGAGCGTCTCGGCTTCTGCGTATTTGCCTTGACATGTATATAGAAAAGCAAGGTTGTTCATGATAGTGAGCGTATCTGGGTGGCCGTCGCCGAACGCCTGCTTCGTCACTTCGAGCGCCTGCTGGAAACTATTCTTGGCCTCTATATAGTTCCCAGTATAGTAGGAGAATACTCCAACTTTAGATAATAGAATTCTTAACGACTCCTGAAAATCCCCTGGAATATCTTGAAAGTCAAGGATATATTGTGCATGAGGAAGATATGCAATACATTCGTTTTTTTTCCCATGCTCAAAGCGCGGAAATATTGTTGAAACTTGCTTTAGAGCCTCGCCACTCCACTGTTGAAGTTTGCCCTCCTCTTTTAACCAGGTTCGTACGGCGATTTGGACTAATCGATGGATGTCGTAAGAGCTTCCCTGTTGAAGTTCCGTAATGAATGCATAGCCTTTCAGGGTTCCAATTGCTTGTAGTTCGTTCAGCTTCGAAGACTGCGGTAGTATAGACCGCGGAATAGCTCGCTGAGCTAAACATGACATGATATTGAGATATTTTGCAGCTATTCGATTATCTTTATAGATCTGGCGGAATGAAATCCACCATGTCGAGGCAATAGGGTTTTTGACAGTTTTGTATCGGCCTTGGTCCTCAAATTCTTTACTTAATAATTCGATAAACGCATTATCGCTCGACTCGCAGATCTCTACATAGTCAGAGATAGTTATCCTTTTTTGGTTGATGAATGCTGCAGCTTGTTTGATTGCGAGTGGAAGATATTCGAGACGGCGAACCAAGTTTTTTGCATCGCTTTCTATTACAGCCTTGCCCTTCTCGATGATCAAGCTTGTCTTCAAAAGCTCAAGAGACTCACTCTCTGTCATATCTTCGATAGTCACAACGTTTGTTTCCGCTTGCTTCACTGCTGCCTCGTGGTTCCGCGTTGTGAAAAGAATCGAGCCCTTGCGGCTAAAAGGAAGATAATCAAGTAGAGCTGGAGAACTAACGCTCTCGTCGCTTTCCTCGACTCTCGTATATAGCATATTGTGATCATCGGCATTGTCGACGATCAACAGCCACCTCCCAGCAGTCTCTTGGCTCATATATCTCTGTACAACTGATTTAACGTTGGCTTTATCTTCGTCGATATCAGGTACTTGGAGTTTCTGGCCAATTTCGAGGAAACCAGTTTCGAAACTTTGAGAATTGACAGCTGAGACCCAGAATACTGAGCAATCTGGATGTCTTTCACGAATCTGAAAAGCAGCCTCGAGGGCAACTTGAGTCTTGCCAATACCGCCAAGACCAGTGATCGCGACCCGTTGACAGTTTTTCTCATATTCTTCGGGAGCAAGTTTGGTGATAACATCTGTAAGCTGCTTTTCTCGACCAACGAATTGGCTATTCTGTCCAAATGGAACATACCAGTGGGCCTTTTGGTAGACTAGGTAAAATCAGTTTATTTCCTTAAATCAACCTGACCAGCTATTGTTGATCACAAAGCGCGGAACTAATTAATAAAAGAGAGTAATATAGTTAGGTCTCGAAAAGTCCCTAAAAAGTTCCACAAATGTTATAATATTCACTGATACATGCTGAACAATAGTATTGAATAATCAATTCCGAGATACGCTCGATAAAATCAGATCCATTGACTCATTAACTGATAATAAAGAAAATGCTACTGACCTTTGAGTGCTTGAAGGCTGATAATACGCAAAAGCATTTTTGTATATGAAGCAGCCACAGAAGCAGCATACCGCTGCCATCTCTTATGCTTATGTGCATCGGCGTAGTCGCATATCCCCCGTATAACAGTGCAATTGAAAAAGTTCATTAACCCAGCAGCTTCCATCTCGACGCATATAATACCTTCTTCCGACGCAAGACGATTACGCTTTTTGGCATTTTTGATGACCGAGTTCCCAGAGCCAATATTTCCGTAGAAGCATCTCGGATGTTTGCTTTTTCTTTCGCCTCGAGGGACTATCCTATCACCCTGCACACGGTCACTAAGAGGCTCGTTGCTGTCCTCGAATAAGATGTCCTTTTCCTTTTCTGGGAATTTCCATTCTTCGTCTTCCTCTTCTTGAAATGCTCCATCAACTATCGTCGTAATCTGTCTTCCAATATTTCGAGTCGCTTCCAATGTTGCTATTGCTGTCAAAACCACTGTTGGTGGGCGATTCAAGGAGCCCGTGCGGCGGAAACCACCATCCTCCTTCTTTCCCATGTCGTGTTGTATAACTCCGCCAGCTTGCCCGCTCGGCACTGATACGGCAACGTCTCCTAGTCGGATATCGTTTTCAGGGCTGGGTATACCTCCACCAATACCAACCATAACGCCGAATCTCAAGTTCGAAAAGGTTCTTAGCATGGACATACCCGCGACGGCGGCTTCATTTGTGCCATACTGCGGGAGGCAGATCATGACAACGTTATGACCTCCAATACTTCCGAGAGTGTAATTGTTTCCGTCATCCTTTGGCTGGGATTTCAGTGGACCATGATGCGCGTCAAGCATTGCGATTGCAGCTGTTAACTCGATCGGAAGTGCGCATATCCACCCCACGCTGTACTCCTCTGGCTCAAGACTCAGTGGCTTTTGGATACTCCCTTGAGTATTTGCCATCTGGAGGTGTCCGAAGGGCTCTCGATGGTAGAAAATTCGTTATCAAGAACAGTGCTCGATGCTGACGCTGAAGGCGCAAATTCGGTAGGTTCGCAGCCTCGTTGGGAACCGGTTTTGCTCGATCGCGTATCCCGACGATGGATATTCGATTAGGGAAGAGAAAAGCTAATTTAGCAGAATCAAAATCTATTTTCCCCACGAGGAGCAGATATATTTGTATATGAATACGCGATGTGTTGCGACCGGTCTTCAAAAGATTGCGGCTGAGGTAGGCTATCGTGGCTATGCATCGCTGCCTTGCCCCCCAGTCTGCCTTTCAAGTCATGCATGGACATTTGGCGAGCTTGATATAGCGAATGAGACTTGGTTGAGATATTCGAAATCGAACCACGGCGTTTACCTAGGTAACGGCCAATGAGCAAGAATGATGATCCGCCAGTCTCCTGGTGAGTTTACGCCGGCCCATCTTCTCCTGCACTGTCATGATCCCACTGCACATCCTCAATTAACGCCTCGCGTCTTAATTTGCCCTCTGCGTTTCCATCCTTCTTGAGTTCCAGCCTCGGCTCACCCTACCTGCATTACTCGATTTCTCGACCGTAAGGACATGTAATTTTTTGCATGCACCGCTCAATTTATTGTAAGGTGGAGGAAGGTACTTCATGGATCCACACTCTCGATTATATATTCTCGATTGGTGAATTTCTATCAAAAAGGAGAAGCTCGTAGTTGTGCACTGTAGACTTGGGGGCACTGGACCTGCGCAATCAATGGATATATGTGACACTAGTCACCGACAAGAATCGCAAGCCTTAACCCATACTCCTGCGTCCAGAACTAAGCATGTCTTCGCAACAAGTCAAAAGGCAGAAAAAACACCCGGGTATTGTATTTGCATCTGTACTAGCAAAGTATGATCAAGCATCCCTCACCAATCCCTAATCCCCGAGATCCAGAATCAGCACCAAATTCCCTAGGCCCAAAATGCGAGTCCGCCGAAGCTAGAATGTACAATTTCACACCGCCAACGCCATCGCTTCCTTCATAGATCAATCAAACTTTCCTCCATTATCTTTTGTTGTGGTGCGTGATGTGGCGCGGATGGGAATGACTCCTGTGTATAGCCTTGGTAGGTCGAGCTAGGAGCCTGCCATGGTTGCTGTGCAGGGGGAGCTTGCTGCTGTGCTTGCCAGTATGGTGCTTGATGTTGGGGAGCCTGCTGGGGTGGTGGAGCTTGGTGATCTTGTGGCTTTTGGGGCTGTCTTGTGAATTGTTGAGGAGATTGTGGTTGTGGTTGCGACTGTGGAGGAGCCGTGTGATATTGTTGGGGTGATTGGGCAGGCGGGTATTGCTGGTGGCTTGGCTCGGGTGCTTGCTGTGGGGGCTGCTGTGGTGGAGCGTTGTAGTAGAATGCTGCGTTTGGATCCGCAGACGGCGTCATGGCTGGCTCCGAGGGTGCATAATTCGAAGGGGGTTGTGATGAAACATTCATCATGGGAGCTTGTCCTTGAGCAGGTGCGTTCATGGACGGAGGCATTTGAGGCTCGTTTTGAGGCACATAGCTAGGTTGTTGGGAAGCATACGGGGTGGCTGATGGATCGGGTGCTTGCCAATTTGGAGTTTGTTGGGGTTGAAGTGGTTGCGCCTGGGGGGTATATTGGTTATAGCTGTCGTGCCTCTGCTCAGGGTTTGGGTAAATGGGTCCAGGAGGTGCGCTGAAGCTTGGCTGGTGCTGTTGAGGGGGGGCGTATGAGTAGGTAGACTGAGGTCGTCCGTAAGACTCTTGCTGGGCGTTGCCAGTATAGAAGTTTTCAGCTGCATTAGCACCAGTTGATATGTTTGACGACAGAGTCGGATATATGGTAGATGCTGGCCGTTGAGCGGGAAGATTATAACCCCCTATACTATGCTGATTGTATGTATTCGACAAGCGTTCTTCAAGCATGCGGTCGTAATAGCGCACAACTGTCGACAGTTTTGCATGGAGGTCTAGGAGAGCATCTGTATTCATTAGTCACGTGCCGTGCCGTATTAATTTCAAAGACGACTCACCATGCTTGCTCATAGTTTCCCCGTAGGTTCGGGCAAGTTTCGGCCGAAGAGTTCCGATACTAGCATACAGCTCCTGGATCTGAGGTTCACGAAGTATCGTGCCCGGTGGCTGCGTTTGTAATCGATCGACTAGTGTGGAGAAGAGGTTGATGTTCTCTGCTTCAACAGGAGTGAGTTCGTAGTCGTTCTTGGGTAACACAAATGGTGAAGATTTTTGGCCTGAGCTTGCTGACTGCTCCTTCATTGTAGCCGCATGCTTCTTCTTCTGTTCTTCCATATCGGCCAGAGACGCAGCGATTGCAGCTTTGAGATCATCATCCTCTTCTTCGGCTGGCTTACTTGCTGGAGTATTCGATGCGCCATTGGTAGCTGGGGGTTTGGCAGTATTTTGAAGTTTTGATTGGGGAACGTAGCCCGCCCCAGAATGATTGTTGACCTCTTCCAGACTCATAGCTAACGCGCGCTTGAGATCTTCGTCGAAGCCCTCATCAACCCTGGCACTTCGAGGTTGCATAGACGCATGCGCCCTAGGCTTGTGTGAGGCATGGTTGTTGCTAAACGATCCACCTTTGGATGACTTGTCGGTCAATTTGATATAGCATCCGTCGTCGACCCTGACAGGGGTTAAGATTCCAAGGTGGGGTAGAGGCAGGACCTTGCTCGAGCACTGTTGATCGAATACGTTTCCACAATTCCTACAGTGATGCCTTCGGTTCATTAAAGTAAAGGCCGTCCTGCAACGCATGCACACATCAGAGTCGCTCCATTCGGGAGGCTACGACAATCGTCAGCAAGTAATTATCAACAAAGAGACTGCTTGGAAACCTACCGCGCTGCTGTCTAACATGCTGCTTGCGACGTCAGTTTTGGGGGGAAAGTGGAAGCCTTCTCGCTGCAAGGTTTTGTATGTCTCGCCAATATAGCTCAACTCGTAACGCCCTTCGGTGGCCGTGGCCCAGGATTGAATCAAGTCCAGTATCTTGTTCTTGACATCGTCATTGACAGCAGCTTGTCCATAAGCCTTCAGCAGAGAAACTAAATTGTCCATAAACTCTCGGGAGGCGATTTCGACGAGGAAATGCGAGCCTCCATTTTTTACGCAAGTGTCTGTGAGCTGCAGCACATGTCAGCATATGCAAGATGGTTTCCGTAGGGCGGGTGCCTACATTAAGGGCACTGAGTTGTGTGTTGGGATTCTTGTTGCCAATACGGCGTTTGAGGGAGCGCATGGCCTCTTTAGATCCCACCGTCTTGGAGCGGATCATGTCTGATATTTCTAGGTTGAGGGCGATGTCTTCTCTGGGGAGAGTTAGTATTTTAGGGTATCATTCAAGAGGAAGGGGATTTGGCGCACAGGGAACTCGACGTCGCCCGATCAATTTGCTGATCGAGCTCCGAGGTGGAGGAGGCAAACCATCCTGCCATCATGCTGTGTACTGCCCGCAGAATCCGAAACGAGATAGGGCGCTGTTGAGATAGAGGTGGAGGTGGGGAGAGAGGGATGGGATGTGGTGCGTTTGTGCCCGGAATTCGGTTGGTATGGAGGGCGACGGTATTAGTGAGCTGTAGAACTGCGCAGTCTTGCCGGCGGATGATGTACGTATGCGGAGGAGGGATTTATCAACGGTGGATGGTGTTGTGGTCGAGCGTGCATGGAGAGATGAAGGTGGAGGTGAGTATGTAGTGATGAAGATGGACTGAATAGTTACGCAGGCAGCTCTACGTATTGTCAATGTTGGCAGCTCCATGGAACTACGTGACTACTGTAATGCTGCCGTATAGGGCTAGTCGTGGCCAAATTTCCTGCCTAATTACCTAGGTAATGTGCCATCGGCGTTTCGCGTGTATTCTTGCCGACGTCTCTTCTTTGGCAGGTGTGGCTGAGTAGCTCCCAGCACAAGTGTGGCGTTTCAACGACACCCGGACTTCGAGACTTGGCAACCGCGAGGGACCAGAGACGAGGGGAATGTAAATGTCCTACCAAGAATGAATCTTCGAACCCTCCCAGGAATGCAGCTTCCCTACTCCCACTCCTACTCGCACAGGAGAACAACATAATAAAGACAACACTGCGCCCTTTCCTCCCCTCCCTTACCCGCTCCTCTCTTCGAACCGCAACTCCTTCAATTATCCCCATCTCCACCTCCACCTCCACACTCTATCCTCGAGAGCACAGCGATCGTTCGAATACGCAGCAAGTCTTATAGCCTCAGAATCCAGCGCTTTCTATTTCTGTCTTGCCTTCCTCCTACGACAATCTACCGCGACATGCTTCGGCAACCCGTCTAGTTCCCGTCATGAGTCCTGCAGCACTTGGTGGCCCTCCCCATACACGAATATCTCCCTTAAATGGAGGAGGTCCTATTAGCACTGAGAGAGGGAAGCAGACGAGTGCTCTAGATAGCATGGCCGGCGTGAACCGCGTATTCCCTCCCCTGGAGGAGCTGGTCTCCGTCAGACCCGACATCAATATACACTCGCCACTGCGCAAGATTCTTGAAGACGGCGAGAAGTTTGCCAAAAGTGCCGACACAAACTTGGATTTTCGACACCCCGACCTTGCCCTGCAGGAGTACATCAAAGCTTCCATTGTAGCCGTGGAGATAGTTCCTCGACATAAAGATTACCCGTCTGTGCAATCAGACCGAGGCGAGCTGCACCGTCTTTATCAGGGCTTGACGAAGAGAATTCGGGCCCAGCACGAGAAATTCGGCGAGGTCAAGGAGCTCATCAAGGAGAACAATGCGAGGAACGGGGTGAAGTCTGCGTCAGACAGGTTATTGGCCGAGAATCTCCCTCACAGCCCTAATGGAGTCCCCAATGGCCACACCAGGGCTCAATCTACGGATTCTCCTTTGACAAATGGGTCTACCTCGAACAATGTTCATCATGCTGGCCAGAAAATCGCCCCAAGCATACCTCCCAAGAAAAAGCCGCCAATACAACCAAAGCCCAACGGTCTTCATGGAAAGGCCATTCAGACAACAACCACCAATTCGCCGACAGACTTGGCCGCTCGTTTTGCCCGTCTCCGTACTCCTGAATCTAATGGGGCTGTACAGGACCCAAGAATACGAACCCAGCCTATTTCAATCCCTGGAGAGCCAGAGCCAACCTCGATTTCTCCAGTATCATCACAATCGAGTAACTATACGACGAGCAAGCCGTCTGGACCACGAGAAATGCCGTCGGCCCCCACGACAGCTGCTCGCCCGAACTTGATTCCGCTGGATGTACCTGCGATGCCCAGAGCGCCAGACCCCATATACAACAGCCCGGCTCGCAATGAAGATACTGCTACCACCGCGAACCTTCCCTCCAGTGCCCCAAGAACCTCCTCCTACCATGGCAGTGGAAATAAAAACTATGCGCCCCCAATTTCTACGGTTAGGCCCACACCTGGCCCTATCGAACAGACCCATGATTACTTCACTCCAGCACATTCTGTGAATGGGTTCTCGGGCCCCCGTAAATCGCGTTCAGAAGTCAACATTCCCGATTCTACGACGATACAGGTCGAGCAACTTTATGAGTACCTTAAGCTGGGATCCCGTGCGTTGGCAGTGTTACTTGTGGATCTCAGAAGTCGTGAACATTTCGACAACGGTCATATCATGTCACAGACTATCATTTGTGTAGAGCCCATTACCTTGCGGCATGGCTTGTCAGGCGAGGAACTAGGGGATACATTGATCATTGCTCCTGATTCCGAGCAAGCCCTTTACAACAGAAGACACGAATTCGACCTGGTTGTGTTCTACGATCAATCCTCTTCATCTCTTGGACCCTCAAGTGCGTCCGAAGGCACGCTCCATCAGTTTGCGACTGCTGTTTATGAATACGGGTACGAGAAGCGCCTAAAACGTCCGCCAATGCTTCTGATTGGAGGGTTAGATGCATGGGTCGACCTCTTTGGTCAACATTCATTGCAGATACTTTCAGCCGGGAAACATTCCACAGCGAATGGCTTGAAGACCGGTCAGAAGGTGGTCAGGCCTCTTGGTCGCTCGGCCATAGGTAGAACGCCAAGGACGACACCAGCCGTACCGAGAAGACTTGAATCTCGCCCCTTAACGAAAGACGAAGAAGCCAAATGGAGTGAAGCTGTGAATGGCGACCAAGCAATCGTCAGCTCGCCAATCAGCGAAGATCCAGCGTCTGATGAGGTTTATTATGCTCGAACAACGGATGACTTTATGCGACGGTATCCTGAAGTATCCACCATTCAAGAGTCGATGATGTCGGCAGCTGCAGTAACATCGACTGAAGACTCGTTCAATGCCGATTTTGTCAGCACCATTCCTAGGCCCCCTGCCAGACCTCCTCCTGCCTTGCCTAGGCAAAGATCGAGCGGTATATCTGACAGAGGCGTGCTAGCACACGTACCCGCGCATAGTGCCGACATTCAAGCAACAACACCAAAGGTCACTCCTGGATATACCGGCCTCTCCAATCCCGGCAGTTTGTGTTACATGAATGCAACTCTTCAAGCTTTATCAGTCACCCCATTCCTTCGGGATTTTCTCACAGGCACTAAATTCCCAGAACCCTCTCGAGTCCCTAAGAAGGCGACCGAAGCAACCCGACCTCCACAATTGATGTGTCGCAATCTTCAGAACCTTTTTTTCTATTTGTGGTGCGGTGAGTACACTTGGCTTAGTCCGAGAACCCTTCACGTATGTATAGGCTGCCACGAGACCTTTCTGTTTCACTAATAAAGTTCAGAGGTACATCAATGCAGTTCATATCGGGACGTGTAGCCCCAAGACCCCACGAAACGAAGCATTTGGTGGCAATATTCAGCACGATGCCACTGAATTTTTTGCATGGCTGTTAGACATAGTTGAAGACGAAACAAACGCAAGGCGGGACAATAGCGACGTTGACGGACAAAAACTACTCAGTTCATATGCTTCAGGCCACGTGACTTTCAAGGATGTTCAAATGGGCTGGACTAATGTGCTGAAGTCGTACGCCTCCCCAATATCCGCAAATCTCAGAGGGAATTTTGGGAACTTCAGGCAATGCACTACCCCCAACTGCGGCCGGCAAACAGTTTCAATTGAGCCATTTCAGGCACTATGGGTCGTCCCTCCTCAGAATGCAGATGGGTCCTTTGTTTTAGACGGCCGACTCGAAGACTGGATTAGGACCGGGCCGAACGGCTACGGCGTCGGCTCCTGGGAGAATCGTAAAATGGACTGTGAAAAGTGTAAAGCAAAGGAGGTAGACCATGACTCGTATACTCACATCACTTACCTACCCAATTACATCCAAATAAACCTGAAACGATTCGAGTCACCCTTCGGAATACAGCGGAAAATCATGCACACGGCTCGACTCCCGAAAAGCCTTCGGATCGACATGGAGCCCTGTTTCGTGCCAGAGGCCGACAGAAAGGAAAAGGATCCGGAGAGAGTAGGGGAGAAACCACCGTTCATGTATGAAATATACGCCGTCATCCATCACAAAGGAGGCAATGCCACTTCAGGGCATTACTGGACCATTGCGAAAAGCCCCGACAAGCAAGGAAAGATGGGCAATTGGAATCGTTTCGACGACACACGAGTATCAGCTGCAAATTTTGCTGACATAGAAGGAGGACCCGGCTCGGCGTACATCTATCTCCTCCGCCGACTCGGCGTTGATGATGAGTTGGAATATGATCAGCTCAAGAAATACGGCATACCGGAGACATAATACCGCGTCTACGATTTTTGGATTTGGGGTTTCTGGTGTTTTGAGTAAATCACAAGTCATGCGTGCATTGCATTTTCTCGGGCGTGTGCGGTGGCGTTCTGGGGGTAGAGTTGGATTGGTCTGGGATTGGGATTGGGAATTTATATCATGCGATATACGATGGATGGGGACTGGATTGCATATTCGATTCATGGATGGTGTTGGGGGTCAAGATTTTTTAATTCGGATATTTGAGGTTGCTTTCAATTCCATTGTTTTGCCCACGCTGCCTCTTGAGTATCTTGTCTTCCCCAAAAAGAATTTGTGTAGGTGCGCACTAGATGAGTTGGTGGCACGCGTATGGGGTGAGAGAGGGAGATAGTGTTCGAAGAAGTTGAGTTTTCATTCAGGGAAGTAGACTGGTGTGTTGTGTATTAACAAGGGTCTCCATCCACTATACATCTTTCCAAATTCTACCTCTCATCCACACATTTTTACACTAGGTATCCAAACTCCTACGAATCTCGCATCTCAACATCGTTCAGCTTGACGTCCTTGACGCCCTGCTCTATGCTCGACATAGAATCTTCCAGGCCCTGCATCTCCTCGTCCTCGTCCCCATCTTCGCTTTGGTAATCAGCGAACTCATCGTCCTCATCAGAAGAATCCTCCACTGCTTCGCGTACCTCAAACACACTATCTTCATATCCCACTTCGCCTTCCAAAAAGAACCCAAGAACATTATCAACGACTTCTTCTCTTCGGTCCACTCTGAAATGCGCTTTGCGACCAAACGGATCTGTGTCAAGCGGGTACCACTATTAAAAATTAAGTTAGCTACGATCAGCGAAAAATGTGCAAAAAGCAAAGGCTTACGCGGTTGTCCATCTCGGGGTTTTCAGCAGACAGCGTGGCCCAATACTCCTCCATATCATCCGTGCGCATCTTACACACCGTCAGTGAATGCCAACCCTAAAAAATCAGGAAATGTGAATGAGCCCAACTCACCATTTCAAAAGCAAACAACAAATGAGCATGCCGCTGATCCAAAAGAGCAGCAGTGTCCTCCACCTCTCCCTGCATACCCGTAGATCTCAAATCCCACTGCAGCAACATACGACAAACCGTCTGCACCCATCCTCCCTCCGCAATCATACGCCTAATTTTCTGCTTTGGATTCTTCGCAATCAGTTCTTTGAGGTACCGCCGATAACCTCCTATGTAGACGAAGTCCTGAAATTTGACACCCTTGTATGCGGGCACTTTGATGTTGATGAGGTTATTGACGACGCGAGGGGATTGAGAGCTTTTTTGAATAGAGTGGTGCGGCCGCTAGTTTGTGGGTTGAGGGTAATTCACATTGTGTGGAAGATAATTCCATTTTGAACTGGGTTTGTTGCCAGGTGCTCCTTTTGCCGGAGCTGACACTTGAAGAAATTTGCAGAAACGAAGATTGCAAGTGAATATACATTTCGCGAGACCGGAACCTGAAACTGGACTTTTAACTCATTTCGGATTTGATATGGGACTTCTCTTCAAATCCTAACTTCCTGGTTGAGACCCGCTCCAATTCAGAGAAGCAGGAATGTCCCATTTCACGGGAGACATTCAGCAGCTTCTATAAAGCTGGTAACCGTGCTTGATATTTTCTATCATTGTCTTATCACAAGTTTAGAGTTCAGAATTATTCAATAATATACACAGTGATTTGATTAGCTTGGTGTCTTTTTGTGATTTAATTCATCTCCGCGATGCGCTGAAGTGAGACGTTAAGGAGTATAAACCCCTAGAGGACTTTAGATTTACTCCCAGTTCGGACAACTTTAGTCTTTAGCCTTAGAGAAGCTCGTAAATACTCTCCTATATTTAACTATGGAGGAATTTCTACCAGTTAGTTCCATCCTTCAGAACTATGGAACTCACCAGGTAGTAACCTTACTTCAAAATCAAATTTCTAGCTTTGTCGCCATTTCAAGTTCTCTTAGCTTTTATTATCAACATAATAGTTAATCATTTCGATATCAGTGACAAGCTTTCACGCCCCAGTTTCGGAACATGAGCGTGCCTTTCTGAAGTTTATTTGAGAAAGGGTTGGGGGATCAAGGTGCTGCAGAACTTGGTTTTCCCGTTGTAGTCATATATTTGTCCCATCACAGCTTGAATCGCAATTCAAGCAAGTGTTGCACTTTCGACATAGTATTGCAATGAATAGGGCAGGTAGTAGATCCCGAAAAATAGTCCGGAAATAAATGTGAGAAATTCAGCAAAAACGTGTCTTTCACGAAATCAAACTCAAGCCATGGAGAAGATAAGTTCAGGCACTGTCGAGATTTGTGATTTGAAATCACTCGAGACATTTCATTTCGAATTCTCACCTGACAGCTTAATCTGCGTTCGTAGTCTTCCTTTCTAACGTTCCCAAAAATTGTTCGGCCTAACCCCTATTTTAAGCGAGCGCCTAGCCAATGGCGATTCATATTCCAACCTCCGATATTCTAAGAAAACTAAGATCTAACAAGTTAATCCTCTCCGGCGCTGATATCTTCCGACACAATCCCCATCGCCTCCCCGGACCCCGAAAATTTTACATGCCATTTCGTGCCTGGATCTCTGGGCCGAAGCTCACCATCAATATCTTCATCCGGGACTGGAAATCCTGCCTGCACCGGCGAGTTCTTCCACGTAGGCTCAACCCACTTCCCGCTGACAGGCACAACATCAAATTGAAGCACCGAGAGTGCCGCAAGTGCCATGATCTCGGTGCTCGCGAAGTGACGGCCGGGGCATAGGACATGACCACCACCAAAACACGGAACGCAACTCGGTTTGGCCCTTTCTGACCTGGCTTACGTATGAATCGCGTGTGGTCGAATTCAACGACATTATCTCCCCATGCTGAGAGACTTATATGTTGTACAGGGGCAGGGATCATAAGCATACTCCCCTTTTTGAGAAGGATACCGCCTTCAAGAAGCACATCTTCTAGAACCACGCGTGGTCCTGGGTTAACGGCACGAAATCGCAGAGTCTCCTGGAACGTACTTAGGAGAATTGGACAAGATGTTTTGATGTTGGCCAAATCAAGAGACTTTACAATACCGCCTCCGACATTGTGATCCTCGTGCACCAGGATTGAAATCTCGCCACGGATGTCAGCCAGTACCTAGTCGTCGGAAAAGATGTGATAGAGAACCCATAGCGCGCAGGGTGTCGTGTTCCCAAGCTCCCCGCGCGCCACATCGTCAAGACTGAGACCGAAGTGATGGTGATGGTGTTCAAATCGCTTGCGCACTAACCCAGAAGCTGTTTTGTGCCCGCCCTTACGCATATAGTCTGTCATGGCCGCAGCCACAAGCTCACGCGCGCGATGAAGCTTAGGGAAAAAGACTGAAGCCAATGGAAACACGGAAAGAGTCAAGAATTCAGACTCAAATGTCCTACCACATGTGTCAGGAGACCTGGTGATGGTCATTGAAATGGGAATCAGATGTCCTCAGACTTACGAGTTACTTCCAAGCCTCTGCAACCGCGGCATCCCGATACGGATTTTGTGGGCCCCATATGGCTTCTGCGGTAGACTTGACCATGATCTGACGTGACCACTGCCACAATCCAACCTTGACAGTCCTTTGTGCGCTGAGATCTTGCATGTCTGCCGCAAAGATTTCAATGGCCTTCCTATTTATCGCATCGAGGTCTTTGCCAGGACCCATAACAGGTAAAATAAATTTGGGCCAGCTCACGCTGAAGCCGTCTTCACTAGTCAGGTCTTGGTGCAATATTTCAATGCCCTTTTTACTCATTCCAACGAGGCCTCCTGCATCAGCAGCGATGGCAGCAAAACTAACGGTTCTCCATTGTTTCTACAATACGGGCATTAACTCCGTGGTGTTGACGACATATATTCGCGAAAAAGGCAGGCGAAGAGTGTAGATTGGGAGATTGTATGTATCCCTATGAGTATTATAATGCTGGTCTCAACAGTGAGGTTGGCACAAATTCCAACAACAAACCTTAGTCGAAGGTAAAAGCGTGATTTTTCACGAATCATGCCAATCAGTGGGCCGAAGAATGGAAATCCGTTTGCGATAGGGGGAGGCTCTTTCCCATCTTAGGTTAAATAGAGGACAAAATGAAGGATACAATAAACGGCCGCCAGGCCTCCGGCTGCAATGACTCCAGTGAGCACCATAGTTGATTGCTCCAGATCTTGAGGATGGGAAGTGACGAAAGGGCAAAAGAGTTGGAGCGTTACCAACTGGAAGGCTGGTGGACGGCACATGTATTGCGCTAAGCCAGCTGGGATTTTTTTGCGCGAGGTGGATGGTCCGTTGGAAGAGGCACAGTACTTGGAAAGTTTCTTGGCGAGCTTAGCGAGATGTATGACTGATGAATGCCTGTACCCGGCATATAATCCTTGTAACTTCAAATTTATACGGTGGGTTTCTATTTGAACTACAAAATTAATATAGAAAGCTGGATGTATCACTGTCGGTTTCGTAATGCCACTGAAGGTGTTGGGCAGAGGCGGACTATCTACGTGCGGAATTTCGCACCGGAACTAACGTCAACACTAACACTGAACCTAACAGGTCTAACATCAATATTATCTGAAAGTAACCGGGCGCTTTCGTTGCCCGTTAAGTCCTTGTCATAAGTAAAATTTTGTTGTGGCATCTTTTCATGCAGTGTCAGAGAGATTCCGACGCTCGCAACTAAGCGCAAGAGATCTATAGCACACGCAGAGTTTGATATACCGCAACTTTTCAACTTCATACTAGACCATAGATTATCTAAGGAAGTAGCTGGTTTACTCAATATAGTGAGTCTGCGACCTCGAGATCGTGGATTAGCGGTATCTGTGGACTAAAATCCATGATTCGCGGTGCACCACCGAGCTCAAAGCGGTACTCGCTTAAAAAGGGGGTGATCGGAATCCTGTTCGTTGCCTTGCGAAAATTTGCAAAAAGAAAGAAGAAAAAAACAGACACCTCCCAACAATACATGAGCAGCGGCTAATGGGGGAACAACCGTATCATGCTGCAGGCGAGCTAGAGACTGCCAAGGAGAAGATTCCGCCTGCTGCGATGCGAGGTCGTTACGAATACTTAGGAGTGGAAGCCGAAGCATTTGAGGCACCCTTTACGGATCAAGTCCGCGGATGGTTACCACTCCTCGCCCATTAGACAATCGCTCATAGAGTGCTGTGTAGGTCTTCAAAATTCTTATTTTGATATATGTACCCGTTCACAATGATCGATGGCTCTTTACCAGACATCTGCTGGCTAGCCTATGAAGAGCATTGATCGTATAGAGGGTGTGGGTTCAATCTTGAATAGATGTGTATCTTTATGACCGATAAGCAATGGGTGAATTGACGCTTGTCGCTTTCGCGATTCTTCCGATTTCCACGAATATGTCTTCGCGTAAGCATATTCGGCAGTCAATTGTTGCTTAACCCCCACCAAAAAATGCAAAAAAGGAAATATAGACAATGTGAGTATGGTACACCATTCCCAACCCTCTCGGGCATAGTCTGGAACATATCATGAGTAGCAGCTAATGGTAAACCATCTCCAACCCTAGCTCGGGTGATATGTTGATGCATGAGCAGATAATATCTCTTGCTTCGAGGGATTGACCAAGAAGAATTAAGAGATTTTGAGTACTTATATGCCGAAGCGTTTGTAATGCCGTGATCCAGATATAGACTGCACTGTTGGAAACAGAGCCTGGCGACAGTCAATAAGTAAGAGCCCCCTAAACCCACAAGCTCATATGATGCATTTTACAATGAATTTTCTTATTTTAATACATACATGAATCAAATGGCAAGTGTTGATTCTGCCAGATTTTACCCGATCGGCGTATCAGGAGTCGTCAAGTTCCCAAAAATATTGGTAACAGCATGACGGTGAATCACAATATGCTCAGAAATTAGACGAATAAGGAATGGCTTCTCGGGATCTTTATTCTAGAGCATCCGAGACTTGAAGTCACCTTTTTAAACCTATTGCGCAGCCTTCTGCTAGCGAGCAGATTTCCAAAATCCTTCAAACCACCGAGTCAACCACTTCCAAACGCCACCATAGCGAAAGTTCCAATTCGACCCCGACCATCAATCAGAAATGCAACAATCAGACCTCAACTCGCGAACTAGCCCCCAACCCGCGTACCGTTCGATGCTACAATCACACACTCCTTCTGCAAAGCAACTCTCCGTTACACAAATTCACCTAAACCGCGCATATACATTGAAGGCTTTGGAGGGACATCAGGAAGACCTAGCAAGGAAGACTATGGATGGTACGATTCAGCGGAATGAGACATGGAGATGGCTTCAGGATCAAGGATACCGGGGCCCGATTCTGAAATTCAACCGGGGGATCAAGCGGACAAAGACGTTTGAGAAATTTGGCTTCAACAACTCTTGGATCATCTTGAGGATTGATGAAAGCACGGGATTGTTGCAGCAGATCTGGAAGGGTGAAATACCGCAGACTGGTGGATGGATTTGATTGCGGGGTCTACTGTATGCTGTGTCTACGATTCATGTGGCGGCGGACATGTCACTTCAGCAATTTCAACAGGGACTCATAATAAAGTGTGGATTGATTGAGCACTCGAATTGAGCGGTCTTAATCGCAATCTGCAGGAACGATATTCGATGAATTATCATCCATGAATCAGAGATCATAGTTCGCAGATCTTGTGCTACACATCTGTGTAAAGAATGCATTTCCCATAGTCTCCATCCCAAGCTGCCATCCAAGCCCAGCTTCTCCCCGCTTCTCCCCATAAAACCCCAAATTGGTCAATATCCTTCTCAAACTTTCCTTCAGCAATATCGCGATCGATGCGCTCTGGTGTCGCGAGCGTGAGGAAGTGCTCGCACTGCCGAGCTTCAAGAGCCAATGCGTTGCCAGTTATACCATGGCAAATGTTAGGCTCCTTCGTAAGAAGCCCCCTTTGCCAAATGATTTCTCTTCCACGTGGGATAGCGACATCAATCTTCTCATGTAGAGCCGGAAAATGGGGTCTGATGGCTAACAGCGAGAAAACAAAACCGGGGGCGCCGTGGCAAAATTGCACGAGCCCATTGTCTTTGCCTTCAATTACTGGCCAGTTTCCTTCCAAATCTTGTAATTCCAGTAGTGATTGAAGTTTGCTTTCCAATTTTGAGGCGTAGGAGGGGTCACTTAGAACGATTTGCGTTACGATTCCAATTTCGCCATGTACCAAGCCAAGATATTGCCATCCATTCCAGACCCAAGGCTGTTGTGGGATCATGACCTCAATCACAATCTTGATCACCGAATTGATAGCCCCAGCTATATTTGGAAGTCCCTGTCGCATTATGCGCAAGATATATAGCGCACCCGCACGGCCTCTCAACCATTCGCAGTAGGTTGGATCCGTCTTCAAACCCCGAAGTGCATCCAAGACCTTGTTGGCATGGTCCTCGCTCTGGTACAAGCACGCTTTGAGAGCATTGGAAACTAGGAACTCGTTTGTAATCCCGCAGCTTGCTTCAAGCAAAGGAGGCACCGTTTCTTGGCCAAGTTCAAGGTATGCTCTACACCAATCGGCTGGTCGTTTGTTCTCGATCTCTAGATCTGGGTGCTTAAGAGAAAGAGTCCAGAAGAAGTACGCAATAGAAGTGGGCTAAAGAAATTTCAATATCAGCATGCATTTCACGACTATGTTTAAGATCTGTAGCCTTCGAGGCGGCGGGACAACTCAGCAAGTTTTGAACCTCTGCTTACGTACCCCGGTGAACAAGCCTCGATACGTCTCTCCACGGAAGGTAGCTGCCCATGGGAGTTTAGCCGGACAATTCCGTATGATTCGTGAAACCGACTCAATCAGGTTTGCTCTCGGGTCTTCGAGTTCGAGTAATATCGTCGCGTCATTGGCAAAATATCGTTTGCCTTGGGCGACTTCTCGATAGGGGTCGATAGCCATGGCTCTTTTCCGCGGTAATTATTTATACGAACGAAGACGGCAGATTGTCAACAACAGTTGTAGATGTTGAAGTCTTGCTTCTCCGTTATCGGCGAGAAGAACGATTATCGTGCTGTGACACGATGTCGGAAAAGCAACGAGTCACGGGTCACCAGCTTCAGACTTTATGTGAGAATTCGAAAAATTTTCCGAGTTACGTCTTCCAAGATATTGTTGGCATTAAGAGTTTTCTCTTTTTCTTTTCTCGATCGTCCCTCATTTCACGTGTCACTCAACTATTGGTTGGCGAGACGATATCAATGACGCGACAAAGTCCAGTATGATGTTTAATGGCATTTCTCTAATCTATTTCCACTTTTCAAGTCATAGGAAGCATTTCGAATACCAAATTATAGTCGAATTCTTGGCTGATCTCCAAAAGACATCCGAATTTCATGCCCCTATCTTAAGCGAGTTTTCTGATGTCTCGAGCTGTGCCACTCTGATTTTGCGTGAAGTACTGTACAAACTCCATTTTGTATCACCAAACGGCTAACACAAACCGTGGCTTTAGATCAATGCGATTTTGGATAGAACCCTCCTTATATGATTTCTCCCCAGTGTTTGTTGCGTGTTGTACAATTTTTACCCAACAATCCAGTGGATATGAGAAGTTATCCCTAGAAAAGGACAGGATCTTGCCACCCCTGAAAATTTTGAGTTCAGAAACATCACTAGGGTTTCCTATGTAATTCCGAAAATTCGAAGTTTGCTCGCTGGTCCTTTGGCGTGACCAAGGTGAATCTGAAACAACACATATACACAATATTGTGGAATGTGGAGATTTGTGCCATAGAGCATAACACAATTTGGATAAGTGACTCGCATTTTGCTACCTCTATCAAATTCTCCGCTGTGGATCATTCGAAAATGAAGGCTGGTAGCTTGTTGTCATATATCATATTCGAAAATATTACCATTGCTCGATAAAGGGTGACCAGCCACCACCAATTTCGTAGCCAATAGCAATCGCACCAGAGTGGGCGGCATACTCCCCTCCAAAACTCTCTTTCAACCGCGTGTCCTTCACGAAACCAACTCGGGCTCCATCGAGAGCATCTCTGGGCCCTGATCATCTACAATAATGACTCGAGCTTTTCGACTGATCACCGAAGCAGTCTCTCGAAATCGCGCCCGACTGTTCTCTCTGCCACCGAAACCAAGAATGAGAAGGGAGGAATGATGGGGGAGAGAAAAGCAGGGCCCGGGAAGGATGCAAGGAACCAAGAGAATAATATTAATTATAACTGGAGGGAAGGGAATCCTCTCAGAGGCCGAAAGACTTGGAAGAGTCCTTACGGTTCTTTCTCAGGGACGACACCACCTGGAGAGCCATGGAGTCCATTCGTATGAACAGTTCAAGGAATGTAAGCATGGAGGTTATTCTTTCGGTTTGAAGAAGGATCGCGAGTATCATAGCTAAGGATCTTTTGGTATAAATTGTATGTTTGCATCTTCCGACTTCGAGTGTTCGTATAAGGAGTGAATCAATTTCTAGCATTAGTCTGACAAAATAATATGCCATAAATCAATCCAGGAGAGTTTTCTCTCTTGCTACGGCAAGCATTGTCCCACAAAAAATACCAACTAATGCTGGCGTTGGTGAGGGATCGCAGGCAAGTTGATTTTTTTTATTCTACTGGAAGTCTTCGCCGTTTCTATGAGGCCTTGTCATATCTCACATTCTCGTGACTCCAACTGAGACGCGCATCAAGCCAACATCTCGATACGATGGCCAAATATTCTCCCACAACCTACCTTGACGGAATACAATGTATCTATTATTGCCCCTATGCCAGTTTGAAATTGAAAATAAGCTTCATTTACGGTGTCATTTCCGCGGCAAGGTAGCCTTGTCAAATATCACATTCCCCGCAATTCGAGATCTGAGACATTCACCACACTCTTCCACATCATCCCTTCGCACAATTTCCTCCATCACTTCCCGTGAATCCTCCAATCTAAATTCTCAAAGCATATTCTCGCCGCAGAGAGCAACACACCGTCATCATGCTACGCCTCCGAACTCTTCCCGCGGCTCGCCTAACTATCATCAGGATTCAACGAGTCTCTCGCGTCTCAACTCGAGGATGTTTTCTCTCGGCAACCACCCGAAATTTGGAGTTAAATGCAGAGAACCGGGCTACAACCGCTAAATTAAATACGGGGCTGAGTTCGAGAGCTTGGAGCGTGAAAATATTCTCAGCTGGAGTGGTGTTTGGGCTTGTGGGAGGTGCTGGTCTGCTGTACTGGAAGTACCAAGCCGTTATGAAGAAAGGGATAGAGAAGGTTCAGAAGGGCAAAGAGAAAGCCACTGCGGTGGCTGGACGGTTGCAGGAAAAGTTCAAGGAGAAGCGATCCAAACACGAGGTGAAAGAAGAGAAGGCCGGGAAAGACCAGTTTGATGTCAACTCTGGGGACGCTCAAGAAGAGCGTCCGCAATTTCTTGTGCGGAGGAAAATCAAACGAAATCAAGATGTATCAAAAGAGAAAGGCAGCCCTCTTATCTAAGTTCCAACCTCCATCGACACAAAGTGGAAACAAGTAGGTGTTGTTCAAGCATCATTAGGGTAAGGACAAAGACATACAAGTTCAGTTACAACAAAGCTGACGTCTAGCAGTGATTGATAAGATGAGAGTCAACTAGTAGTGTAGTATAAGGAAAGATCAATCTCCACTTTTTATATACACAGAATATCAGTCTTCATTAATACGTTTTTGCTTTATACTAACGTGCACAACCTTGCCCCCTGTTGTGAACCTCCCACGTTGTTCAGCTTCTCCCGTTCATCGAGTGTGATTTGCACGTACGGAATATTTGGCGAACTTCCTCCTAGCGCAGCATTGATAAGAATAGCAATTAGAGTGCTAAAGAAGGCCATTTGCTAGTGTACTTACACCGCCATCCGTAAGTGGAATGGACAACAGAGTGCTAGAAATACCGCCACCCCGTTCGACAAGTCATCTGCAACAGTACCATTGGTAGGAGACCCCACAGACGCAGTCTACTACATTATTGGACAAGAGATTTAAAGTGCGCCAGAATAACGCAGTAACCTGGATGCTAAAAAATGTCCTGCGTAGGGTCACATGATTTTGGGCCGGAAAAATCTCAGAATATATTCGAAAGGGTGATTTAATAAGTCCCGGAGCCGATACGTAACTACTTAGAATAGTAATAGTGTCGTACATAAGACCTTCTATGAAAGAATAAGATGATGCGGGAACAAGTATCGAGCGCTATTGACGCGAGCAACCTGGCTAGTGTAGCCTTGAAAGCTGTGAACAAGCCCAGAATAGGCTGTAAGATTTAATGCAATATGCAAAGACTGCCTTCCAAATGCTTCTGTAAGGACAAGGTAGTTGATCTGAACTTCATCGGACGAAAGCACGGTGTATAGTCACGTGGCGGCATTCCGTCCGTGCACTGCTTCTCGACGACCAGCGCACTGGCTATTGGACGCGATACGCGCATTTCCATCCTTAGAATTCATGCTCTCTCCTCTCCCTTAATATATTTTCAAAGCTTCACAACCTCAATATATCCGGCATAACAGGTAGCCTTGGACAATCTCGAGGGTACGACCCTCCCGAAACAACTTTTTCAGGCGGTTCTCAGCGCCACTGGGCAATCTCCTAGATACTCGCGATCATCTAATTCTTACAAACCACTCTATCCATTAGGGATCTCCTCTCTGCATATACAACGCGACACGAGACCTCCAAATAGGACCAGGAAAAGGATTCAATTCAGCCCGTTCAGCCCGGGGAGCTGCAACGTCACGGTAGTGCTATTCAGCTCTGGAAGTCATCATTGGCTCCGGGTCAATGGTAGGAACGCACTCATGGCCAACTTGCTCAAGCCGTGACCGCTTCGATACTCCTCTGCTGGTTGGCCGTGTTGAAAACCAACCTCTGTCTTTCTCGGCCACACTTTCATTCGCCCGGCTCCCGACGTGCAGGGTTTAATAGACACGTGATAGTAACGGGGAAGAATTCAAAAGAGCGGAGACCCTCTGGGGATCATCTAGGAATTTATGCTCTCAATTGAAGATCTTTCAGTCATTCCGTTCGATACGTGGCTTTGAAGTGGACCTGATTGCGGGGTTGTGGCGTTTCCATTCGTGACCCAGAGAGGACACACGACGCGTGCAATTTGCCTTTGAACCCCGGTTTCAGGCCTTTTCCAGCACGGACTATGGGGACCGGGGACCCCAGTCCTCCCGACGAGAGGGCTGCACCCCCAAGGCATCTCGTTGAGCTTAGATGGTTCCACAGATAGTTCCCCATTTCAAGAAAAGATTTCTTGGCGGGGTTCTGAACTAGCCTCACGAACCCTACTGTTTTCGGTTGACGGGTTACATCCTCCGTGCAAAACAACTTTCAAAATCCGGAGAAATTAGCTCCCTTTAATATGTGTCACATAAATGCGGAATGTCGGCCGAGAGACCTTGTTCTTCGCCGCAAGAGTATCTACCAGGTTACTTAGCCGACCCTCGACTATTCGTGGAGTAGTAATTTATACTGCACAAAATCTTGCCCCCTGACCAAACGGTCGACATGGCAATTCATGCTGTTGGCGGTCTGGACTAGATGGAGATGCTGGCCGAAAATCCGGGGACAGTGGTAGCGAGAGCCGAATTAATCCTCATCCAGCCGGATCAACTCAGATCGCACATGCGATTCGTACAGGGCCGAAGGAAAATTAATGGCCAGGGTCCACGTTCAGATGCATGCCGTACATATAGGTATGGACGTGCGCATGTTTCCAGACCCGCCAGATCTCGCAGCCTGCCGACAGTTGGGAAACACGACACAAGTTGCTCGGACGATTTTCAATTTTGGTAGACGTCAAGATGTCTCACAAAGTCCCACAGAATCATTATGGACATTATGAGCATGAGGAGCATCACACGCAAGAGGAATTGGACGACTGGCCACCTCACGTTGACCATGAGGTGAGAAGTGTATTTCTCTCAGTATACAATACGTTCTCGCGCACGATCTAACATTCGTTACAGAAACATGAAGAAGTAGAGATCAAGATCATTAAGGGAAATGAAGCGTTCAACGAGGCGATGCTCAAGGAGCCGCCAAAGGCATTCACGTTTGCAACAGTCCAATTATACGCCGCTTGCTTCATTGGTTTCTTTTGTGCGACAATGAATGGATACGATGGGTCATTAATCAACAACCTTCTTCAAAACCCCTGGTTCTTAGAATACTACCACGGCGAAAATGCAGGAATCTGGGCGGGCATTGTGACTTCGATGTACCAAATCGGCGGTGTTGTTTCATTACCTTTCGTGGGACCGGCAGCTGACACGTTTGGGCGGAGAGCTGGGATGTGGGTTGGATGTCTTCTTGTCATCATCGGGACAATCATTCAAGGTGTAGCGACCCAGGCGGAAGGGACGAAACAATTCATGGGTGGCCGTTTCTTGTTAGGTTTCGGAGTCAACATTGCTTCTGCAGCGGGACCGATGTACGTGGTTGAAGTATCCCACCCGGCGTACCGTGGGATAGTGACCGCTATCTTCAATTGTTTCTGGTAAGTGTCATTGTCCCTCACCCAGCGGCTTTTATACTTACTTCAATACAGGTTTACTGGGTCCATCATCGCTAGTGGTGTCGCTCGCGGAGGTATCAATGCTGGTGGAAACTTGTCTTGGCGTCTAGTAATCTGGATCCAACTCATGTTCTCAAGCATCATTTTCATCGTAGCATATTTCCTCCCAGAGTCTCCCCGCTGGTTATACGTCAACAACAAGCGACAACAAGCTAAGGATATGCTTACCAAATTTCATGGCGAAGGAAACCCAGATAGCGAATGGGTCACCCTCCAGTTGAACGAATACGAGGAGCTTTTGGAAATGGACGGTGCGGATAAACGATGGTGGGACTACAGGGCGCTGTTCAAGAACAGATCGACTTGTTATCGACTTTTCTGCAATGTCTGCATCACCATTTTCGGACAATGGGCTGGCAATGGTATGTTGATCCTCCGCTCGCGGCATAAAATTTACTAACCATACCAGCTGTTCTCTCCTATTTCCTCGGCAAGGTCTTGGACACTGTTGGCATTCATAGCGCCATCGGCCAAGCCAATGTCACTCTAATCAACAACTGTCAGCAATTCTGCTGGGCTCTTCTAGGCGCGAATTTAGTTGATCGTATTGGACGTCGACCTCTACTTCTCTTTTCGAACGTCGGATGTTGTGTTGTTTGGCTTGCAATGACGATTTCGACTGGGATTTACACGGCCTCAATCCCAGAACAGACCGACCCAACCGTCAAAGCATATGGGACAAACAAGGCAGCTGGAACTGCTTCCCTCGCTTTCATTTTTATTTTCGGAGCTGTCTATTCAGTTGGCTTCACTCCACTTCAAGCATTGTACCCAGTCGAAGTTCTATCGTTTGAGATGAGAGCGAAGGGTATGGGATTCTCTGGGTTCGCAGTCGCTGCTGGTGAGTCGGAATTTCCCAAAACCGAGGGTGTGCACTAACATCTTTTCCAGCCGGTCTCCTGAATCAATTCGCTTGGCCCGTCTCTCTTCAAAAGATAGGATGGAAGACCTACATTATTTTCACGATATGGTGTGGTATCCAAACCGCGGTCGTCTTCTTCTGGATCCCAGAAACAAAGAACCGCACTGTACGTTACCCTTCCACGCTTTAATTTCCCCCATAACTAACAAACATCCAGCTCGAGGAACTCGACGAAATATTCAACTCCCAAAATCCGGTCAAAACATCGATACAAAAGAAGCGGCTCGGATTCGACGCGTATGGCGACGTTGTCAATATCCAAGCCGTATAATCTGTCTCTACATTTTCGTTTTTCTTCCCTGCATTTTTACCGCGCGTTTATATAAACGATACCATACTCGGCATACCTTACTTAATACTTTCGTTTCACTGTACTTCAGCAAGGAGTGAGACGGCTATTTGAAATTTTGGCATTCGCTCTCCTGGGCGAGAGCGAGATGGGAGGGAAGGGAAACTATGAGATTACGGCGTGTATGCGAGCACGACTCCCATTCTTTGTAATTAGTCTTTATACTTATATATAAGTCCTATGGAATAAAAAAAGCTTTAAAATAATTCATCACGTTTGTTTTGCGTCTGTTTCAAAGTGGTCACTTTGCTCGCTGCGGAGATCCCTCAATTGGTCGGTGCGACTCTCTTAAAGGAAGAAGGAAGTGCTCTGCCGCCTTTCCGACTCGCTCATCGGTATTTCGTTCGACAAACTCAGTAAATGAGGAGCTCTCTTGAATATGATTTGACCTCAGATTCGCGATTTGCACTCGGCCAGCGCACAAACTCGGATCTTCTAAGGCACCCAGCCCCTCATAGCCCCCTGAAGTCTGACCAGACTTTTATTAGCACCTCTTCAGCCTCAAAAGCCTAGGTCCCCGACCCGAGTTCGTCTACAGTCACCACGAAATTACGATCAAGGATGGTGTTCGTATTCTGATATTCTCGAAGTAGGTACTTTTTCTCACATTCACAATCCTCTCTACCAGCAAACATAACGACTACTGCAAGCATGGCGATCTGCCAAAAATGTTCTCGGTGTGACCAGCTACTTAGAGAGACTGCGGAAACACATAAAATAGTAACAAGATGACATCCCAAGCTCAGCTCAGCCACTCAATTATATATCCCCACCATCCCAGATCAAAATGGTACCACCGTGGAAGAATACCGCGCTGACTACGTAAGTCCGAGACAATCGAAATGAGTTACAAGACCTGTAACCCGACGCGCCTCCTGGAATAATGGCGTAAAATTGAGCTTACTGCCAAGAAGAAGAAGTCCAGTTGCTTCTTCATGGCTAGTGAAGGGAGTAAGAAAAGCGAATGTATGACCGGGAAGCCCTTGGAGAATTGGAAGGTGCAAGCTCTGGCCAACGACTACATGATTCGGGAGCTGCCAGTGTTCATTGATGGTTAGGTAGGGACTGAGAAATTAAGCGAGACGATTCAGGGGGGAAGGTGCGAGGGGGACTTTCGTTCAACCTCATCACTAAGATGGCACAACAGGCTCCATCGCTATACACCGATACTATGATACTCGCGAGTCTGGACTATAGCGGACTTGTTTTGTGACGACTCCTATGAGCTGAATTGGTACGGACCAAACAAGGCTGTGTTTACTCCGAGGGGTTCTCCCGATTGGAAATCTCCAATGGTGGAACAAATCGCCACAGCTGAGAGTAGAACACGATAGTAATAAACTAGAGTATTAATCATATCATATCATCACACGATGATCATTGTGTCAATGAGACTTGGTGTCGTTTCAGTTGAAGTATCTTACCAAAAATACCACGACACCTTTTCATGTTCGTGGCCACTGTTGTCTGAATTAGAGACTACACTCGAGCATTACTTGACATGAGTGGGCTAGTCACCACAGTATTCTGTGATCGAAGCTACATGGTGGGAAGCTCCTCGATCGCGAGGTTCAACCCCGCAATAGTTTGGTGGCGTATGCAAGATGAGCAACTGACAAGATATATCCGCGCCCCAAATAAATGAGATTGGGCCTCCAACTGCGGAGAAACAATATAGTATGGTAGTACTGTAGCTCCAAGAAGTGAGAACAGTGGTTCGATCCGCAATTTGCTAAGCGGCAATCAACTCCTCGTTCTAACGAAGCGGCGAAGAGGGTACCCAAGTTCGAAAAGACGTACCGCGTCAGAAAAATAAGAAGTCTTTTCTTTTACCCCGGAAGCGTAAACGATAGTGTGAGGTGTCTTAAACTTGCGTCTTCTATGGCAGGCTCTTTCCTGGGTAGCTGTGATTGCGATGGAAATTTCTTTCGTTGCCTTGGCTGTTCACTTTCACTGATGGAGACTATAGATTCTCGAGGGAGCATAAAAATGGAAATAAAATAAATAGAGGAGCACAAAAATACTTCAATACAATTTCCACCCTAGCTATTACAGAAGCGTGGCTCGCGGCGGTCTCAAAACTTGAATTGGAGTGTATTATATGGCCGAAAGTCAGCTAAAGCCCGCACTGACGAGCCACTTCTGAATCCCGGAGCAGCGAATTATCGCCAGCCAACTATCTTGAAGCCTGAAGTTATCATCTGCCTTGAAAAGAAAAGTCCATTCAAGTCTTAAATTGTCCATAAGAGAACAGAGTAGTTAGTGCTTCGACTTCCGTCCACGAAGCAAATCTTAGCCGCAAGAGAGTTCTAGATCGTGTTCCCAACATAATACTCATTGAAATTTCATATCGAATCAATTTCTACTATGCAGTCTGTGTAGAATTCCCACCCCCCGCCCCCCCAAAACGAAACGGTCACACCTGGAAACCTTCCCATTTCGGACTCCGACACGTATGTCGCCCTTCTTCGGCCATCCCGATGAACTTGACATCGATGCAGTCACTTTCAAGGAAACCATACCCCTGACTTGTTGTTTCTGAAACATAACACAGCATCTAAGTTCCCAAAACGATCAATTCATCGGTACCATGTTTCCCGTCTTCAATTCCGGTAACGGTCCCCGCACCCATGCCGCAGTAACATGTCGTGCTTGTTCACCTGAAACCAGAATACCCTTCCTTGCTCGCAGCATCAATACCAGTCCTGTTATTGACACTTCAGGTGAAATAGAAAGTGCTGTGACGTAGTACAGAAGAGCTTGGGGTTCCTTCCTAATGGGATATTCACCTCGCTGTCCGGTTGCATGCGTAGCAGGGAACCCGCTTTGGGAATCTGAAGCTTGCGCTGAAAGCTGAAGATATTCTGATACTTCACGTATCAACCACTACTGAATTTTCCTTCCTTCTATTTAAAGATAACCCAACAAAATCTTGCCTCCCCACACCTGATTGCGTGCGAAAACTTTCACTTGCTCCTCCTTCCACAAATCAAAAAACCAAGCATCACCGAAGCAATAGCATTGCGGCACTAGGAAAATCAAAAAGACTGCTCTCGCCCACTTTGCATTCCCCCATCACCCCGCATGCAACCTTCCCTCCGTAAATACCCGGCCCCGCAACAGCCTCAAAACTCAAAACTAACACCCCTAAACACGAAACACCCCCCTCCACCACGTGCAGACTCCGCCTCCCCACCCTGAACATGAAACATCCCACCATATCAGCCTCATCTATGCCTATAGTACCATCCCAAATAACAACCAATATAAATTTCAATGCCATATTTCGCGAATACGAGGCACGAAAGAAAGGGGGGCGGTGCACGTGATGGAGTGCACGTGTGGTATGTTGTTTTGGGTGATGGACTGGGGGCAGGGGGCAGGGAAAGGGGAAGGGGAAATTATGTTGTGGATAGGTATAAAATCCTTCATAAGCCCTACGAATCCTAGGGTAGCGATCGAACGAGTTGTTGTGCTTCTAGAAACAGGGATGGTGATCCTGGGCTGCTACCCTTATTCCGATTCGTGCGTCCAAGTCCCTGTTTAAAAATATTTCCCAATAATTATATTCCCTAAAATACAATTAAAAATAATTGTCTAGATGTGTGCTCTAAATAGAACAAGACTATTGGAATCAGCTGCGAGAATAAATAATGAGCGCTTACACCAACAACCTCAGGATTTCACTTCCTCTCCCCAATCATCCTTCTGACATAAGCACCATAACTCGGCGTAAACATGACATGCTGCAAGTATGCAGTGCGTGAGAGGCCTTAGATTCGGCCGCCATGTGCGTGCCATGTGGCCGTTCGGAGTCGGCTGGGGTAAGAATCCTGTGGGATCGGGGTGGATGGCTTGCAAGGTACGCTAGAGCAAGGACGATAAACGAGAGGCGGGAACGATGGGTTTGTGTGGATGAGGTATGGGAAAAGGATGGGCATTTGATTTTGTGGTTGGGGTTGGTGTTGGGGTTTGGAATCTGTATATGCGAAGGTCTGGGTTATTCGTGGTATAGCTGAGGCGATTTAGCGATTTCTCTTTTGGGAGGCTTTGTGGCACGGGTTGAGGAATCAAGTAAATTCGCACTCTAAGTTGGATTAGTGGAGATAAAGTGGGTGCAAGGAAGGATGTGTTTCGGATTGTTCTGTAGATGGATGGGTTGAGGAAGGCATGTACATATATGTCCCTTACTAGCACGTCACCATTGGAAGCTGGCTGGGGCCAATGAGGAACTAGATGAGGCTCAAGAATGGTGTCTGTAGAACGTAGTGGTGTAGGAAAAGTTTGGAGGATGCGTTTCATGTTTCTTTGGTCAGGGGATATGGGACGTATGATACTATAGAGCACGCGAGAAGCTCGAAATAGTTACTCAAGTTGTAGGTGATGAGATTAGGATATGAGTGAAGCTGCTTATTTCATGTTTCTAGGGGCTCATGGAGGTAGGGAAAGAGTTGCAATCAGTCGCTAGTCGACTATAGATCGTAACCATGTTTGCAAACCCATGACAAAGACAAAACATAATGCTATACTAAATTAGTACTTAAACTACTCGAAATTCCTGCCTAGCTGCGGAGCTGTTTCAAGTACCAGATCGGAACATTCTCCGCTCGCCACCACAGCGTAGTAATGACTGACGCACGCTACTGCAAGAAAGGAGTGAGGCTCAAAGACAGGAATAGCTCACACCTGCCTCTAGAAGAACAAGGGAAGTTTCATCCAGCTGCAAAACGGATGTACTGAGGTGGAGAAATGCATCCGAATGGGGCTTGTGCGGTGTCAAGCTTTTGCGAATAGTGGCGTTGACTCATATGTCGTACATCCACTTGGAAACATTCCATGCTTGTGTAGCGGGGTCACAGCCTCTTTTATTATGGCAATCCGTTTCATGCCTTTGTACTTGATGAAGCTTAGGCAGATAGTGGTGGAGTACAGTGAGGCAAAACTTTTGGCAGTAATAATTCACTATGGGGGAGTTCACTTACAGAAGTTAAGCCCCTTGAGATAGGACATTAAAGATTTCACACTTTAGGGCCAAGATCACGCCTTCAAATCTTCGGGAAATAGAAATCTTTTTTCTTCTACGGTAACCGGGATCGTGGAAGTCTGATGCCGAACCGTCTCATTGACAGCTCACCGTGTGCCAATGCGGCACAGCAGACGCGGGTAGGTCCGTAAAGGGGCCTTCAATCCAATGACAACTAGCGCACTTTGTCCACTGTGGAGATCCCATCATCACTGTAAATGTACGTAGTTGCAGCCTCCATTTGCGCCTTGCATGACTTCCTCCTCTATAAGTGTTTCCAAGATGCCACTTGCTGCCGGCGAGACCGAAAACAGGGACTCGGTGATGTAGCTACCCGCCTGTACCAAAACAATGCCTTGTGTTGGATACCAACGCCTCGGTGTATGCTTCCTCTGCAGCGAAACCGTTTCACCCTTTTCTATCTTGCTGGTTAGAGAAGGTGATGACAGCGGAGCAGACCCACAGAATGCGGCGTAAAGAGCGGGAGCACCGACGACCAACTCCACAATTTCCATCTGAAATCGAGCGTGCCATCCATGCAACGGATGTGTCCGAGTCTCGCCCTTATCTGGGGATGTTGTGTATCGGGGATTATTCGCGTCGAGGCGGTGTTGAGTGTCAGTTTCTGCATTTCGGTGAACGTGGTTGGCTTTCGGGCCTGGAAAGTAGCTTCCTGCTCCCTCGCACAACATGCTCTCCTTCCACGAAGGGCACGAAGATGTCGTTGTACGAATGCGAAGGCACAGTGACAAGGTGGACGGAAGGCTCAATACGTCAATCCGAATCTCCCCCTCCTTCTTGTCCCCCAGCGGCTATGCTGCATGCCCCTTTCCCTTCTCACCCCTCCTCCGAAAAACCTCCCCACTAAACGCCCGTGGCTTCGGTGAGTAAAATCATCTTTCATGTGAGCAGCCCGTTTCGGTATATGCTTTCCTACTCGCCCACTCGGCGAGGCAGCAAGGCTTCGCGGCGTTTACCCAAAATTGAGAAGAGGAGGATTGCGAATTGCGGCACATAGAGATGCGATGCGGATGAAAATCCGCCTTCTGTCACCGAACCTGAGATTCCTGATGAGGATTTGGGTAATTTCGAGGATATGAATATCACGAGGCTTTGTGTGAACCTGAGTGACTTGTTGTGGAAACAACCATGGAGAGGGTAAATTCGTGGTAAGTGGCAGTGGGAATTGAGCGGCGCGGGAAGACTACTCATTGGATTCTCATGCGGGCTTTTTTGAGAGGGCCTCAAAACATTTTCAAAAAAATTGAACAATGGATTTCTTGAAATTTAGCCTCATATTAGAACCAGTCTCCAGGATTGATAAATGGCATAATCCTGGGTACTGTAGAGCTTCAACTGAAGATAATGGTTGACAACTTACTGAATACATCAACACCACGCACAACAAATCAGCTCTGATAGCGCCATTACGTATAGATACATTTACGCAAAAAATACCTGCGTACCTTTGAGACTCCTTTTCTCCCACACCACACACGTGTTATAGCTCCCCCTTCCCGCTACCGAACCCCTTTTCTCATCTATGCCAAGAATGAAATCTGGAGTAAACCCCCCAAAAAGCTCCATTTCTATTACAGCACTAGCCTCCCCTATGAAGGAGTGACTGTGGAACGCTTAACTAGGTGGTAAGGTACCTACAGACAGGTATGGAAGATATTCAGCGTACATTTGCTGAAAGGTTAGTGCATTCCAGCGCCTAGTCGCCTGTAAACTTAGCGAATGCTCACTGAATTTATAGGCACTTGAGCGCTGTAATTCAACCGCTGAACCCCAAAATTCTTGTCCTAATTACTTTAAGATCATAAGATCGTACGTTCATACTCAGATCCTACAAGGGCAGTTCACGTCACACACTCTTCAAAACACACAGCAAGAGAGAGTAGATAGACAAATTAATCATCAAAATACTAGGTTTCTAGATATGATATGGTATTATTACCCCCCATTTCATCTTCATTTTCATCCCATCTTAATTTTCAATAATCTTCATAAAGCAGCACGCGTACAACGCAAGTGCCTCCATGTTGCCCCCTCCCCCCAGTGCCTCCACTCTTTCTCATGAAGCATCAACATCAACATATCATTACAATCCACCCCGCAAATAATAATACACCCCTTTCCCCCTCCCCAACATTTCACCATTAAATCCAGCCCCGATCCCTCAAGCACCAATCCTCACATACCCATTCTGCACCTGCACCGCCTGCTCCAAGCCCTCCATCCTTTGCCCAGAATTCCCACCATTTCCATTCGTAAGTCTGTATTTCGTAGCAGCAGAGACGTCCATCTCGACAAACGAATCATCGTCTTCCATGTCCGCGTCTGCGTCTGCGTCGGCATCGGATTGGGAGTCTATGTTTTGGAGGGGTGGTGGTGGATCTTGGGGCATGCGGGGTTGTGAATGATTTTGGTTCTGATTTTGATTCTGGTTTTGCGTAGCGTGATTCTGAGAAGGCGGAGCAGGAGCAATATGCTGCAGATTCTGTCCCTGATGATTTTGTGTCGGAGCCGGCGGAGGTGGAACCTGTTGACTTGTCGTCGGTGGCGCGGAAGCAGAAGTAGGCGGTGCACTTTCACCAGACAGAGAACGCTGGGATGCCATGCCACCATTCACGCCTCCTCTTGCGCCCTTCACTACCGTTTTCCAGCGTCCTACTGCTCGTTCGATGGCTGTGTCTAGGTGCACGTGCCTGTCCATGAGATCGAATCCCACGCCGCGACCTCTCTTTATTCCCAGCTCGCCCATCTCCGTCATTACTTCCCCATTAATGCCTATCGTTGTCGGTGAAACGAGCCTGAATTCCCGCGGATGCTGAAGTCGACTTAGCTCATCTACTTGCTGTTTCAAATGTGACATTTCCTGTAAACTGAACTCCTTCTCTTTCTTCAGCTTTGTAATTTCTTCACTTTTCTTGCCTACGCTTCTCGCAAACTCCAGCATCCAAATCTCCTGTCGTTTCTGCGGCGATAGACCGTTCCAGTGCGCGAAGGCGCTGTGCAGGTGGTCTGAGATACGAGTCTCGAGTTCGGCGGCGGCAGCTTCTGCTCGTTGGGCGGTTTCGGCGGGGTCGTCGAAGCCGGCGAAGAGTTGGGGTGGGGGAGGGTAGGATAGGTCATCTTGTTGCATTGTGTTTGCTACAGCGCAGGAGACGCGCCAGGAGTGGAATTTGGAAGAGAAGTGGGCACGGAGAGCTTGGTATTGTTGGTCGTCTGGGGGTAGGATGGACCAGGATTCTGAGTTGGGTATTGGTGTGGATTGGTATAGTGTTGGTGGAGGTGAGAGACAGTGCAGACAGAGAGCTGCGAAGTCGAGGGTTAGGGGGTCGTAATCGAATATTGTTGGGCCTTCTATGCGTTGTCTGTATCGATTAGTATATCAAGTCCAGAAGGAGTAAAGAAACTCACTTTGCTGCTCGTATTGATCCTAACAGTTCCCGTAATGCCAATTCAGCAGCCTTTGCATTGTCCAAAGCATCAATCATCTTCTGCTTCTGCTCAAAAGTTGTCTTGGCCAGCATCTGCTTGCTAACAGACCGATTCCTACTATCGAGTCTCTTCGCATCCCTCTCCTCGCCATCCCAGCTCCGCACCGAGTCCCCATTCCTCGTAGGAGGTATAATATTCATCACTCCCGTAGCTTCCCAAGACGGCTTGTTCACCATGAAATTCGCCTTCCCAACATAATTCAACCTGTCCACCTGTCCCCCATCATCTCTTCTCAAGCTCGGCGAGCGATTTCCAGACACGGATTCCGGTCCCGGACTCCTCCTATCCTGCACACTGGGCGTGCCCGCGGGCGTCGAAGAGCCATCCCGCTTGCTCGTCGAATTCCGGGGCTGTCTCCGCGTGATACCCCCTCTCAGACTGCGGATCTTCTCGACGTCGTGCACGCCGTCCGGCGGCTTGGGGTTCTTTTCTTTGATGTAGAGATCGAGGTGCCGGCCGAGGGATGAGGATGTGAATTGCTGGCGGCAGAAGGGACATGCTTTGTCTTTGGGCGCGCCCGTCTTGCTCCCGTTGATGGAGGTGTCGGCCGTGGACCCAGGGGTGCCCATTTGCTCGGCCATGGTGGGTGGTTTATGTCTGTGTGCGATGGGATGCGCGCTCCGGAGCGTTTATCGTTGCATTGGGGGGTGGAGGAGGTGGAGGAAGTGGTGGAGTTGGGTATTCGGAGAATAGGGGGGAGGGGAGGACGGTTTCGAGAAGGGCCAGGCCGAGGGGTCGTAGAAGGTAATAAGCAGTTTGTATTTTGGGTTTTGGCAGGTGTCGAGTGAGTGGAGTGTAGTAGTGTAGTGGCTGGTGAGTAGGGAAGGATTTAAGTGTGTATGTCAGAAAAGGAGTTGCACTGCAGTGCAGTTGCAGTGCCGTGCAGGCCTTTGGTGTTGCCTTGTTCGTTCAGTTGTTCTCGAAGGCCTGCCTCCTCTCCTTCTCCTGGTCCTTCTCCCTTCTCCCTACTCTAAATAGTTAGACTGTTCGTGGTAGAGGAATATCGTGCGTGGGAATTCAAGGGGTCGCCAATCCATGTCCGTCTGATCTGCTTCCGGCTTAGAACATGCACCACCAGCACCTGGAGTATTTCGGCTCAGGGATGGCTTCCGTCCGCCTATAAATGGCATCCTTGCTACTGCAGCAATGCAAATCCTCCTTGAATAAGATCTTGATACAGCGGCGGACAGCGGAGCGCGGATACAGCGTCACATTACGAAAAACATGATTCTTTTCATCCGACAATGACAGAAACTATGGAGCTCAGGATCTGGCACAGCGGATTCAGAGTGCATGGCAGAAACGTGGGAAAAGATGTTGATGTTTGGGGCCGGCAAGGAATCTTGTCATACGCTCACGGGGGCCGCAGGTAATACAAACTGTCCGCCGTATACTGTCCACTTACCTTGTGTACTTTACGTTCATGCATGGCATAAAGTTATACAATTCTTGTAACCTTAGCATTAACACACCGCCAGCATTATTGGCATTGAAGCTCGCAATCGAGGTTTTGCATTGCGGCGCTTACTTGCCTCGAAGCGTCGTCGAGGCCATTGATCTGCATTATTGGACAAACCATTCCACTGGTCTGGGCGTAAGCAAGGACACGATCTGGACACCACATCGAAGCACGGTTTATTTTAGGGCAGGATTATTGACACGAGGGGATATAATACGGTATCTCAATTCTTCTCAATTTGGACGCCATTCATGAGCCCCCTCCATGGAATGCAATGCATCGCGAAGTCATCAGTTCGTGGAAATCAAATCTATGCTGAGAAGACGCCCCAAAAAACGGGCCTCGAAACGCCACAACCACCCAAACAAAACAGTGTTCCAATTACTGCAGCAAAGGATCCTACGATTCGTTAGCATACCGTGTCCTGAGTCTGAGCCTGACCCAACCGGCTGGAAATGGAAACTCACTCTGAAATGTTTTTGCGAGTTGTTTTGCTTGTTCACGCCCCATTCGTACTTTCGTCTGGCACGATCCTCAAACTTCTTCGACCTCTTCTCTGCAGCCTGCACCTCTGCCCTCTTCGCTGCCGTAACTCCCAACATGCCCGTTCCACCATTCGCGCGGCTTGTAAGAGCTCTGCCGCGTTCGGTCTGGCGTGCAACTTGCTGATCCTCCATTTCCTCATCCGAGTCTGCACCAGCGCCTTCGATAGCAAGTTGTTCCTGTCGCTCTGCAGCCGAAGGATGATTGTGCAGATTTTGTCGGTAGTATTTGTTCAAGGATCGGTGGCCTGCAGTTCGTCCAGAAGGAAGGTGTAGCTCATAATCGGAATAGAACACGGCGTGCGCATGTTTGTGCGCGTGAGAGTGCCACCCATCCTTGTTGTGGTGAGGTCGAGGATCCGAGTGCGAGTGGTGAGGGTGCTGATTCAGCTTCTCATACTGGTGTTCACGTTGGTCCAGTGGCACGGCGGTGAGGTCGGCCGAATCCAACGATGACTCGGAGCTGTCGGTTTCCCACCCGTCACCTTCTTCCATATCTTCGTCACCATCTTCGCCAGTCTTGGTATCACGCTTCGCTCCCAACTTAGCTCCGCCGCTCTGCTTCTTGCCAGGCAGCGCATCCTCGGAATCGGATTCATCTTCAACATCAGAATACGTGCTCGTAAAGTCGTAAAACTCGCCAATCTGAAGCTGCTCCTCTTCCGTTCCGAATGGAACCTTGCAATGGCCCTTATCTCTCATGTGAGTTTGTAGACCAAATACGGTTGGCTTGAGTTTGCCGCAGTACAAGCATTCGTGATACTCGTGAATCTTCTCATACAATGACCCGATTAGGCCTTCAAGATCAACTAAGTAAGATTTCTCGGGAATGAACATGCCATGGATACGTTCCATATGGGCGGCATTCAAAGTAGCCGAAGGCGAGTCGTAATTACAGAATAAGCAACGCTTCACAGCGGTCTCCCGAGGTATCTCATCATCGGCCGCAGTGACAGATGATGCTGTGGCCTCAGATGCCTCATCGTCTTGCGCCGAATGGTGGGGTCGAGATGGTCTTCGGGTTGCTGGTGGAACATCCTTGAGATTTGTCTTCTTGAGACCCTCCACAACCTCATTAAATTCATCCTCAGCGTCGGAATCAATTTCGTCTTGCACAGCAGACACGGGCTCGCCAAGGGAAAAGGTCGAACTCATGACGGAACTAGTTTCATCATCTGCTGGCCGACCGCTCGCTGCCACCAACTTTGCCTTGTGCTTCTGGCTACCCAAATGATTCTGGTATGCATTCTCACTGAAGTATGTTCGTGCGCAGACTGTGCAAGTCTTTTCGTAAGCAGCCTTGGTGGCAGCGGCTGTCGTCGATGCCTGGGCTTGAAGAACCTTTTCGGTGAAAGTTTCGGAAGTGATGGGTGGGAGAGAGGTGACACGACGCTTCAAGTTGTACCGACTATTTACTCTGGTTAGAAAATGTATCCCGGGGGAAGAAGCTATTCAAACCTACTGCCAATCGCTGCGCATATGTCCTCTTTGAAGGTCGCTGTTCCGGAACGCCACCTGACAAGTATTGCAAGTATACGGATGGGTCGACGAGGTGTCTGCTGCCGTCGCCGCTGGGGCTCTGCTCGCTGTTATGGACGCCATCGTGTATGGGATTTTGGGGAAGATATTCGAGTTCTGATGTTGTGGCAAGAAGGTTTGGTGATAAGGGAGACTTAGAATCGATAAGGTTTTGGGACGATCCGGGATTCTCTTGGAGATGTTGACGCGTGCTCTAAATTCCTACTGCTTAGAAATTAGAAAAACGGAGGAACAAATATGCCTCGACGGAAAAATTAGTGTAGTCAGAGGGTGACAAATGTAAAACACCGTACCAAAGTCCTTTGCATACGACTTTTTCGCCAAAATCACAGTCACACAGTCACACGCAAAATTTGTAGTGGGGGTTTTTGGTTTTCACGATTTGCTGCAAGGCAAACGAGGACCCCGCTTACCTAAGTCTGGCGTCATACTATTAGCCTGATTGAGAATAGTCTGGTTTCCTTGATTAGATATTTCAGCCGCGTGTCTTCTAAACCGCGCGTATTGGACAAGGCGCGCGCTTATTGACTCGGACTTGATAGATCACTTCGACGAAGCCAGGAGAACAGCCACGTCTTTGGGCTTCCCTATCACATACGACGACGGACTACGACTTACGACCACTTACGAATACCCTCGATACGATCAATGTCATGACTCGAGACGTCAACGGGCTTCACGATGACCCAAATCCTGCGACCGAAGAGGAGGTGTACGCAGCCTTGTGGGCAACGGCCCCCTTTCCCCGCCTCCCACAAGATGCTCCTGAAGGCTTGAAGAAGATAACGATTGATATCGATGATCCAAAGCGTGTTTATACCATCCATCAGGCTGCTCGGCGGCATCACTTCCAGATCTTAGTCGAAAGGTAGTCCGTATTCTCCTTTTATTGCCTTCAATTCTAACAAATCTGCAGATACATCTTCCAGATAAGATACGGTTGTACATCGAAGAACTGCCAGACAACGACATGTTTCTCTTCTCGGAAACGTGCAGCGGGTGGCGCCCCTGTCCGCAGATACAATGCGACCAGCGCGAGAACCTTAGCGGTTTATATGGCGAGCCAGGATAACCCAGAGTTAGGTCTCTGTACCAATCCCAGTGCCGATCGGCCTAGTCCCGAGATCAAAACCCCTTCGAAACCAAAGAAGAATACAAATGGCAGTATTGTACCCCCTGGAAATGAAGGGGGAAGGGAAATTCGTCCAGAACGAGAAGGGGGCAACGGCGGCAAGATCAAGGCAGTTTCGACAAAGAAGCCTCATCCTCTCGGTAGCAATAAGACTAAGAAGAGGGTCAAAAGCAATCCCCCGAAGGAACGCGATTTGAAGGAGAAAGTGGCAGCTCCCATAAAAGGCTTAGAGGAACCTACGACGACAGATCATCGATCATTTGTGCAAAATGTGTTTGGGACGACTGCTTTCAAGATGTTGGAGTGGCTTACACCGAGGAGTCTTGAATTCTTGAGTAGACCAGAAGAAGTTGCTAAATCGACTAAAGATGTGGAATCTGAAACTCCACCTGGAGATCTCGGGGGGCTAGGCGACAAGGAGGCGCCAGAAAATCCTTCAATAAAGGGTTTCAGTTCCGGGAATCAAGTACCACATGAGCCCGGGCCTACCAAGTTGGAATCCAAATCATCCAAACCAAAAGCATCTCCCAATGGAACAGCTTCGCCAGCCATTCTAGACTCTAGAGCTTCATCAAATCCGGTCCCAAGACGCAAAACAAGTTCAAGCCGCCATTCCAAATCCGATACTGTTGACACGCAGCCCCAAAAGGGCATTTTGAATATACCATCACGAACACCAGATAGTACTGTTGATATGACATTGCCACAATTTCGACCATCCCACCCGAAGCAAAAACTGTCAAGGCAGTCCTCGATAACAAGCCCCCAAGTGCACGTTGCTGAAATTACTTCCATGGCTGGTGGGAAACCAGCTTCTGTCAAAATTATCACGGAACCTAAAAGAACGACGTTGAAAAATGACGACGAGGAGAAGAAAAGGGGGGAACCAGTCATAACATGCAAGACCATTGCAGAGAAAGCATCGCCAAAAGTAGAGCCCACTGAACCACGTCTCACCAAAACCCCAGCTCCACCGCAATCCGTGGCTTATCTTCCCATTGATTTGATAAACTTCCTTTGCGACGTACTGCAAACTGATCGTACTTCTGAGACGCACGACTTGAAGCCTTCGCAAGTGGTTAAAATGCTGGTTAGATGGCATGACGAGCAATCTGCATACCAGAAGGGCCGAGATCCGAAGCTGAACGGGCCTGATCCTACTGCCAATAGGGAAAGGTGGCGCATATTCATCCAGCAGAGCTTGTTTGACGTCCTTTCGAAACCCGACTCTCTTCTGAAATCATTTCAAGACGACAAAGGTCAGTTATTAGACACCCATACGATTTGGTACCTATTACTGCGGATGACACGAGTGGCTCCATCACTGGTATTTCACAGTCTATGGAACGTCGCTGGTAATCTTTTCAACCCGCCCGAGAAGCTGGAAACGATTCATGATTGGGCGAAAGATCCTCAGAATGCTCCGTCAAGCAAATCTCTTTCGAACCAAGAAGCCGGGGAAGTCATGAGCATTTGTCTTCATGCTCTGGTTGCAACGGCACCCCTCGTATCCAATGCTAGGCAATTGGCCAACATGTCACGAATTCGCTCATACGGATTGACAATGCTGGGAAGAGACAAGTCATCTTTGGAACCCGCCGCGCTATGTCTTCAATACGAAGATGCTTTCAGCAACGATTTAGCACTAAGACTTGCACGAAGAGTTTTTGCGTCGATTCCTACGAGGCGCCGATTTACTGAGCTAATTGACATTCAAAATGATGTGCGGAATGATGGGGAGCGTGAGCCGGACGTTCTCGAGGCAGTTCTCGCCAAGCTAAAGTTTCTCGACCTGGATACCCCACCTGTTTTGTCATTCAGCCTCGATGAGCGAGATCTTCACGAGAAGAGGGTACCGACTCTACTTCTTGACTGGGCCCGTACAGTCATGTTGCAAGATTGGCAGGGGTCCGCTGAAGTTTCTGCAGAGGGAGCTTTTGGTGGAGCCTTGGCCTTGATTGCTTCGATATGTATGTGGACCTCTTTTCCATTTGCGTCTTTTACTAACTATAGTAGATAAACACAGAAAGTCGCTACTTCTAGGAGATATCCACTTTCGCACGGAATACTTCGCAGAACGTTTAGATCCAGTCTCAATGCCTCTAGAATGGCTTCAATTCGAATCGACCAAACGAACTGCCCATCTTCTCGACTTCCCATACCTCTTCAACCCGTCTACATTGGTCACCTATTTCCGCGCAATCAATTATTCTCGCATGAACCAAGCTTACGAAGTAGCCAGAGCTACCAGTGGACTTTTCAGGTCCATCGACCCAGATTTCAAACTAATACCTGACCAGAGTGCTCGTTTCAGACTTCTTGATCGTATTCAGACTGGCACTGCTTGTTTTATGGTGCTTGAAATCAGTCGACAAAATGTACTGGAAGATACTTTTAATGCTATCTGGAGGCGAGAGGATAGGGAGATAATGCGACCGCTGAAGATTCGACTTGGCGAGGAAGGTGGGGAAGAGGGTATGGATTCTGGTGGTGTTCAGCAGGAGTTCTTTAGGCTGGCTATTGCGCAGGCTCTTGATCCTGATTATGGTGCGTAACTCGTGTAGACTGTCGCTCCTCATACTAATGTAAACAGGTACCTTTACCATCGACAACCGCACCAAGATGACCTGGTTCCAGCCCGGCTCCCCGGAACCACTTTGGAAATTTGAGCTTATCGGCCTGATTATCTCCCTAGCAGTCTACAATGGTCTCACGCTACCTGTAACCTTCCCTCGCGCCCTCTACCAAAAACTCCTTGACGAAGAAGTATCGGAACTCCACCACATCGCAGACGGCTGGCCCGACCTAGCTAACGGCCTAACCTCCCTCCTCGAATGGGACGAAAAAGACGGCCTCGTGGAAGACATCTTCGCCCGCACCTACGAATTCAGCGTCTCGCAGTTCGGACTCCCCGTTTCCCTCGAAATGGGCACTGCAAAAACACCGCACTGGCCACAATTCGCAGACCTCACAACCTCGACCAACCCAATCGACGCACCTATGGTCACAAATGCGAACCGTAACAGCTATGTCAGCGATTATATCCGATTCTTAACGGACGTGTCAATACGCCCACAATTCGACGCCTTCAAAGCCGGTTTCTTAACCTGCCTAGACCGCCGTTCCCTCACCCTCTTCAACGCCGAAACCCTGCAATCTGTCGTTGAAGGTATTCAAGAAATTGACATCAGCGAAATGCGCCGCGCATGTCGGTATATCGGATGGGACGCCAGTCACCGCACCGTGCGCGATTTCTGGAGCGTTGTGAAAAGATTCGATTTGGAGCAGAAGAAAAAGCTGCTGGAGTTTGTGACGGCGAGTGATAGGGTGCCTGTGGGTGGCATGAAGAATTTGCAGTTTACGTTGCAGCGGAATGGGGTTGATGATGGGCATTTGCCAAGTAGTTATACTTGTTATGGGATACTGCTTATGCCGGAGTATAGTGGGAGGGAGGTGTTGAGGGAGAAATTGGGGATGGCGTTGGAGAATTCGAGGGGATTTGGGTTTGCTTAGATGTGAAAAAGTTTTTGGCGGAGGTTTGTTTGTAATTTTATTTATAATTTTCGCTTTTGGGCTTCTATCTTGCTGTGGTTCGGGAGAAATGGAGATACTGGGTTTGAGACCCATTGCACTACTTACAATATCCCATAACTTTTGTGACATATTCTTCTCACTCGACGCACCCATGGATCCAGCAAGTGCTGTCTGATTCACCCTTTCTTCAACCCTGACCGAATCCTATAAATGCCCTACCACCCAAACCAAGTGAGCTCCCTCACAAGTTGGAAAGATTACAACGACTTATGCCGCCTGCCCAACGTGGTGGGCAGTCTGCCGCTAGATAACATACGGTTGTTAACCCCACGCATTGAGAGGCCCAATCTCAATTCATCTTTGATATTTCGATTCTGCATCTGCAGGCGAACTTTACTGTCAAGTTTCCTCCTACTGTCAAATCTTCCACGTTCGGTCACTTTCGCTTGTTCATTTGAATTCCCAGTCCATCAACGAAGCTACCCATTGCCATTATTGAATGAAAATGTTAAACAGCACGGCAAGTGCCGAGCGTGGACTGCGCATCCCATTTGATGAAAGAGAAGTAGATTGCTCTGGCTGTTGAAGTTTATTCTAGTTTGAGATACATTATATACTTTTCTACCTCCGTTTCCGCGGCTGCATATTCATCCGAATTAAAGGAGAATGCCAATAAAAAGTCAAAGATTACAGCAACTCCAAGAATCATGAGGATCTTTTCACAAATTTCTTCATGTTCGTAAAGAAACCCCCAATTTTGGCCCGAACCCCTTTTTTTTATTCTCTTCAGGCGGTGCTGGAAGATCTTCGGTCTTGTTCGCTCCCTTTCTTCATTCTCAGCCTTCTTGGGGGAGTCACACGAGATCTGTGGCTGTTCAATAGATTGCTCCTCGCCTACTTTCGGCGCACATGCTAACCATTTCTCCTTCTCAGCCCTCAACAGCGAGTCGAATTCGTCGAATACGTGATCTCCACCTTCTTCAAACGCGGCAGCGACCTCTCCAGCGCGGGAACTCGAGATCGCTGGGAATGGATTATTCGTGGTGTGTCGCAGGTAGTCATCGCTATCGGGCCACGAGCCGAGATCTTTCCATTTTGTGGGGGATATGGCGACACCTCGGCGTGGGTAGGGCTTCAGGTCTACTCGGCAATCTGTTTTGCAGAAGGGGCAGGATATTAGGCCTGAGTTTACGGTGCTGAGTCCTGAGGTTTGCTTGAAGTTCCACCTTTGCTCCCAGAGGGATTGGAGTCCATAGGTTACCTCCACTCCCGGCCCTTTACAGTCCTGTTCCAAGTCTAAGTGTGGGCATATGTAATGGCGCGCTCGATAAGAGATGTCTTGCAATTACCGTCCACAGCGTGAAACTACGACTGTCCGCACCTTCTGCATCAGCGAGCCTTGTATAATGCGAACTTCCGAGTCCGATATATGGGGCCCTACAAGATACCGTTTCCGCCGCTGGGGTCTTTCTTTCGCTGACAAAAGCTTCAAAAGCCCGTCAATATCTCGATTCTGCTGGGATCATTTCATGACCATCTTGAAAAGGCTTTCATTGAAACCCGCTCCAAGCAATCTCAAACCCTGGCGCCGCGTGAGATGTGGCCGAGC
>Ga0247778_1000441_pt1 | contig 54696 bp, 61 predicted proteins | sample UWRJL049202B5_FD_179939 | JGI IMG/M metagenome (GOLD analysis project Ga0247778, IMG submission 179939) | Plant litter microbial communities from Arlington Agricultural Research Station in Wisconsin, United States - UWRJ-L049-202B-5 | ecosystem: Environmental > Terrestrial > Plant litter >... | reverse complement strand
TTTTTTTTTTTATTATTATTTGAAACTTCCAAAAATGGTCCCTAAGATTTTTTATTATATTAAATTTTATTAAAAATTATTCGATTAAAAAAATATAATATTAAAGTAATATTTATTATATTTTCGATTTGAATAATCTTTTTCTTCTATTTTTTATTATCAACTTTATTATAAAATATAATAAAACGAGTTTTGAAAATTGAATTAGTTTTTTCGACCAAATTTTAGATTTATAAATAATAATTATAGTTACGGATGATTTTAATACCGAGTTTTATATAGAATTCTTCAAATTTATTTTTAAATTCGGGGCCATTATTATAATAATTAGAGATATTAATAAAAGATTAGATATATAAATTCAATAATATTTATATTATATAAATATTCCTTTTATTGTGTTTATTTAATTATTATCGAAATAATTCAATTAAAATTTTTGAAATTTTATTTATTAAAAAATTAAAATTAATATAATGTGAGAAATAATTTCTCCAATTTATAATCTAATAATAAAATTTATAAGATCGAAATAAATTTGGTAACCAAAACCCCAGTTGATAATAAAAATAATTAATAATTTATCCATTGATTTGGAGTTTTTTTAACAAATTTTATAACAAATAAATACTTATAAGATATTATTATAAATAATATTATAATATTATTCTTGAACAATTTCGTGGATCTTGGAAATTCTTATTTAAACAATTAATTTAAGCGAATAAAAAAAGAAATAATTCAAATAAATTATATTAATTAAAATATATAATATTTCGGTAATAGCAATAAATAATATTTTATAAATTCTAGATATATATAATATAACGAATAAGGAAAAAATAACCTTTAATAATCTTTATTTTATAATAAATCTGATTATTTTGAAATTCAAAAAATTTAAGTATTTGAATGCAAATATTAATATTTTTAGTCCTCTCTTGGGAAATATTATTTTAGATTTTATAAATAGAATTATATAATTAATAACGATAATTTTTTTTTTCTAACTAATAAAAATCTTATAATTATTAAAATATTCAAGATATTATTTATATTTTTAATAAATAATTTTATTTTAATATTCGTAATTATTTATTTCAAATATAGATTCAGGAAATAAGAATTTGGTACCGATAAAGGAACTAATAGATCTATAATTGTAGAGAAATTGTATAATATTAAAGAATATTTTGAATAAAATAATATAATAATCTAATATTAAATAAAAATAAAAAAAAATAATATTTATTATTTAAAAAATATTAATTAATTAAAAAATATAAATTGATAAAATATATTTTTAAAAATGAAATATAGTTAGATCGGATAATATATAATCAATGAAAACCTCTAGAATTGGCGAAACTTTTATTTTATTGATCAAACCCTTGTTTTATTGGTCAATACCAATTTATTGATCAAATTGGGCAATATTTGATGAAAAGACCCTATATTTTGACCAAATCAACCATTGGCGAATGGATCGGAACACATCACCGGGGGCCACCATACAAGGGACAAGCTGGGAAGCTGAAGACGCGTCGATCGGTGACCCCGAGGGATCCAGGTGCGTAGATTATCTCGGCGTCTGGCGGCGATACAAACAGGGTTGGCGTATTAATAGAACTTAACAGACGACTGGTAATGCTAATCATGGTTCGACGATTTTAGGAAGGTTGAGCAAATCCAACCAAGGCAGACTTTATCGCCCAATAAAGATCAGCAAGCTCAAGTGCAAACTAGGACACGCCAACCTTAACTCGTATCAGACCCCGCACCCAAGCTCGCTGCGCGAGTTATCGCTGAGGGCCAGGGGAGCCATTCCCTAAAACGAAACGAGGAAGAATATCACTGACCAGAAAGTTATGGAAGGCTACACGGATCTTCCACAGTCCGTTATGTTTAGTTGTCTGGCGATGCATCGGGGTGCTCCCCTGCATTAGCAGCTGACGACGATTCATTATTCCCTGGCAAAAGGATTTGCATTTGCATCACGCCACGTACGTGCAACAATTCCGCCAAGATTGAGTCTCCTTTCCCCGCGAGCTCCTAGTGTTGAGGAATAGTGAGATCGAGCCGTTAGTAGTGGCATGGCCGCTGTCTCCCTTGAGACCGAATCGACGGCCTCAGCAATCGCAGCGGGCGAGTTTCTTGGGTTCAATACCTTAGCTTCTGGGACATCTCAATAACATTATGGCTGATTCTGTGCATGTGCAACAAAACGTCCGTGGACTTTCCGTGAATCACGCGCGATCATTGCGGTATTAAAAATCCATTGATTCTCCAGGTTTGCCAAGAATCGAGCCAACTTGGTTTGAAGACCTACGAACGACTGGTTCTAGATAGTTCATATAAGAAATATATTAATCTGAAAAGAGATAACTTTTAATTCGACCTGAGATATTTTTTTTCCCTTGGATACTAGGGGCTGCTCTGTGCCGGTTTTTTATTTCCCGTTTTTGAATATATATAAAATATCGGTTTTTATTTCCCAAAAACTAAAAACAATATACCGAATTATTTTATCAAAACTTTTCTTGTCCGCAAAACCGCCAAAATGTTTCTAGATCTTTTTACTATAGTTTATTTCTCGGATCTATATAATTAAATAATATCTCGATTTCAAGAATAGTTTCGGCAGAATAGGAATATTGCCCCTAAGTTTTTTCAAGCACTAGAATCTGCAACCATTCAGTAAGTACAATTGTTTTTGGGAGATCAAGAACCTAGTAATGTAATTGTAGCAAGTTATAAGAAGTAGAAAGGTCTAAATAGTTTTCAAGGTATAGATTTACTAAGATACTAGTTTTTAGTATAATATAACATTACTAATCTATACATCTTTTTAATAATTATTTTTATTATCTATTTAATATTTAAAATATATTATCTCGAAAATTTATTATAATTCGTAAAATATTAGAAATAAACTGATAATTTTTATAATTACTAAATATATTTTTATATTATTATAAATATGATATAAATCTAAATTTAAGTTTAAAAACCCTTTGAATGTTATAAAATATTTTTTATTATTTAAACTCGTATTTTTTATAATAATAATGTAGTGCGGTGAAAAGGGTATGCGTCACGTGGTTCACAGACATGTGACCACCCAGCCAGCATATAAGGTTTCCTGCAGTTTAGACACTTCGCTCTTCAGACAATATCACCTTACTGTTCTCCTTCCATATTGGTTGTATTTCAATAACAAACATATAAATATATGGATTCTATGTACGTAGTATATATATAGAACTGGAATATTCGATTATAAATCATTTCTCAGATATTGTAAGCATGCAGGGATAGGGCATCCCGCTACCTAATATCCGATACGGCATTCGAACACGTATCATCCCTCCGTAGTACAATATACTACTTACAACGCCGTCTTGACTACCTATTATATTTCTTACAGTACGCTGTCATGGCTGAGCCTATCGAACAAGCCCAGACATCCTACTCAGCCCACCATAACCCGCAGCCACGCAAGCGCTCCAGTTACGTGATTCAAGCGTGCGACCGATGCCGGAGGCAGAAGATTCGTTGCAGTGGTGGAAAACCATGTAATCAGTGCAAAAAGAGGCGACCCGATGAATGCGCCTACAGAGAATCCTCGAATTTACGGTAAGTCTATCGTCGTCCCTACTTCGTCTTCTTATAATCCACTCATGGCCGCCTACTATAATATCTGAGGATGCATAGGAATGGCAATCTGTCCTCGAATTTGACCCGCATGATGCAATTGCAGTCGGAAAAACTCGACATTCTCCTCGAGAAAGCAAAGCTGGATGGAAAAGCGCCTGTGGGGGGATCTGGAGGGGTCGAGCAACAAGTAGTTGATCATCTTTCAATTATCCCTCGCCTGTCTGAAGACAAGACGACTTCTGGCCTCCGCTTCGGTAGTTCAGGTTTGGCATCAGATGATTTGGTTGCTCAGCGCTCAAAGCCATTGCTCCCATTATTTTGTGGCCCTACTAACCCGTCATTTTGTATCAATGTCATAGGTTTGGGTCTTTATGAGACAGAAAGCACTTCGGGATATGCGGTGGTATCCAGGGGCCGTGAGACTCTATCGGTCTTAGATGGTAAGATTATTGTTGATCATCAAGATGAGACTGTTGAAAAGGAGCCGACGGATCAGGGCTTGTACACCTCCTTGCTTCTTACGACTAGCGGTAATGGTCTAAGCCTGGATCCTCTGCGAGAGCTTGATACAGAAACAGCCGTCCATCTGGTACAGCTCTACGATGACCTGGTCGGCGTGACACATCCGTTTCTAAATGCTGATGACCAGATCCGAAACGTCAGAGGCCTCTACACCAAACTGACACAGGACTCGCGCAATACTGGTCCTACGGGCGGTGAGACTGCCAAACTACAAATGACTCAAGGCGACGTCAATATCATTAAGATGATACTCTCAATTGCATTGCTTATGGAGGGACGGGGCCATAGTAGCTTGGCAACGAAACTGTACGAGAGCCTGCGAGGTGATGTGGAATCAAAGATGTGGACCACGGCAATAGAACTCGACGGTTTGCATCTGTTGACACTGGTTGTACGTATTTCGTGTTTCCCGCCCTTTTTAAGACCGGTTTAACCTTAGACAGAGCTTGTACCATTTTATTAAAGACGATTGGCGACTTGCCTGGCGCGTTAATAATACCCTCGCGCGTATCATCCTCGAGTTTGGACTAAACCGACGAAAGGTGGTTCTACGTGCATTCGCAGATCCCGAGGAAGTCAAAGAAGCTGTTAATACATTTTGGACTATCTTTGTACTCGACCGGCAGTTGAGCTACGCTTTGGGTCTACCTAAAAATCTTCAAGACGTGGATATCGACAGTGATTTCCCGCTACCGGTGAGTGACATACATTCCACGGCACAGAATTAACATTGATGTGTTCGGCGTCACTTAGGAAAATGCGCCTTACTTAACTGTCATGATCGAGTATTGTCGTCTCGGGGCCCGGATTTGTGACTCGCTCTCAAATGCTATAAGTGGCCAGCCGCGGGGTGTTTCCGAATGGCGGGAATCACTCGATTTCTTCCAGTATCGCCTGGACCAATGGCAAGAGAAACAAATTCCTCAAGAGCTACGCTTCGTCTATGATGGTCCCAGTGTTTCCAGGATTCGACACATCCGTACCTTGCTGTACTTGCGGGCTAATCATCTCCGGCTTCTCATGATGCGGCCAGTGCTCTGCTGCTCGAATCTTGATATTGTAGCCGAGGCACCGTCGCTGACAATGGCAGTAAACATTGCTTGTGAAACGATTCGGATTTTGGTCGAGCTAAATACTTCGACTGACATATACCAATTACAAGAGACCCAATACAACTACTTCTTCGTCACAGCGCTGGGAGTTTTACTGGTGGTATTGTCTCAAAAATCTCAACTGTCAGCCTCGAAAGTTTTGCAGGATGTACAAATAGAGCAGACCACACTCGAGGAGGCGCGAAGTTCCTTGTCAACCGCGCTGGATCTTCTTCAGTCCCTTGCGGCGGCCTCCAGCGCATCAAGACGTCGATTCCTTAGAGCGTGTGCGCTATGTTGCCGGCTTAGCCTTCTCCCTGCAGCCTTTTCGAACGACCAAATTTTCACATCGAATGACATGGCGGCTAGCTTCCAGGTTCAAGATTCGTTTGTTGATACCGAAAGTTTCCCAGATTTAACTCTGACAGGCTTCGACTCAGAGTCATTCTGGGTCGGTCTAGATTTTGCCTAGCCTATAGCGGAGTGAGAAATTGAGAACAGCGACGAATGCTATTCGGTTGCAGGAATAAACAATTGGTATTAATGGGAAGTGACTGGTGCAACGGGGAAGAGGCTCTACACAATATATCACTACGATATCATATACATCGGTTTCAAGGACGTCTTAGATACTATGTAGTTGTTATAGGTACAATTGGACTCTATACCGCCCTGACAGGAGCTTCGCTCTTCTCAGGCTCACTCTCCTTGATTTCGCGCGCAAGGTTGCCCCCATACTTCATGATCGGGCTTTCGAGAAAACGCTCCCAGTGATGGATAGTGAGAGTCAGGTCCCGAGACAGAGTTGACTCGTAGATGCCTCGACTGATGACCTCTTCCTCGTAATTCGTTATTGCCGTTGCAGTTGTCTCTTCCCCTGCTCTGATTTTGTCTACCGCAGTTGCAAAGTGGGCACAGTCGACCGTCGCGTTGTTCATTCCCTGGCCACGATCTAAAAGCACAATCAGCCCTTCGTTGCTCAACAGTTTACGGAGTGCTTAGCCGTACGGAAAGAGATTGCGTGCGCTGCATCACCTGCCAAGGTGATCCGACCGCCGTGATTATCCCACTGAGTTGGTACCCAGACCTTGATGGAATCATTTGGGATTTCTTGATCTTCCGGCATCCATTTCAAGGCTGATCGCCTCGGCTCGGCAAAATCATCTGCCAAAGATTTAAGGACGCGGAGACGCTCAGCGTTGCTTTGGCCTCTGAACGGCATACCTGGGAGCTCTTTAGGAAACGTAATCACATAATGGAACGTCCAAGTAGAGAAGTCCTCTTCCTTCACGACGGTTCTATCTAAGACACCGATGAGTTTAGCTTTTGAGATACCAGCTCGGGTTTAATTGTTGGGTGATCTTACAGAGCATAATAAAAAATATTCCCTTTGGATGAACCCCATAGTCCACATGAGGTGCCATGGTCTCCGCGATATATTTTCCTTGCTCGTGAGTGTAGGTCACACTCAGATTAGCCATTTCGTATTGGGGAAACACCTCGGGCTCGGCACGGTCCCCGAGCAACAAACGTCGCACAAATGACTGCCCGCCATCGGCCCCAACGATAATAGTACCCTCCTCAGTTGTCCCATCAGTGAAATGAGCAATCACCCCATCGTCTGTGAATTTGACGTCGCAGAGCTCGTGGTTGTACTGCGTAGTTGTCAATATTGGACCCTCAAATATTAACAATGTCATGCTACCATACATTCACATTGATTTCATCAAGCAGCAAGTTTCTCAGTCCTTGCCTGTTTACCCTGATAGCATGAGGAGAATTCAGTCTCTTCAGAACTTCACCAGTTGCAGCATTTCTGAGCACGAGCTCCTCGGTTTCCGTTGCCTCATAAGTAGGTCTAGTCTGCGCCTCGTGCATACGGGCCTGGAGACTCTCAGAGAGAAGGTGTGGAAAAAATTTGAAAGACCAGAACATGGTCATGCTCCAGTTTCGGTGGCGAAAGGCAGGATTTGTCTTGTCATGGATGCTGTAGGATACCCCCCTCTATCGTCACATTAAGTGAAGATGTCAGTGGTTGTAAGTGGTCAATTCTCATCGAATAGGCGATGGAGCAGACTTGCATACCTTCTTGAGCGCCTGGGCTATGAAAAGGCCGGTGCATCCGGAGCCAATTATTATGACACGCATTTTCTTTTCGTTTGAAGTGCCCATGTTGCTTGTAATATTATACAACATTTGGGGAAGACAGAGGTAAATTATTGATATGAATGTACGTTCATCGGTGATGTGATCTCGAAGAAAATAAGGGAACAGCTTGTCAGAAAAGTATATATTGACAACATGGCTTCACGTAATACGGTAAAAGCGGTCCTCTAAATCCGTTGTCTTAGTCACTATAGTGGCGAAATCGTTGAAGGTAAAGGGCCAAATCCAATCCCATTGGTCTCTCCAATACGACTGCAGATAAAATTCAAATGTCGAAATGGCTCATGACATTCCGTTCCGATCTGTGGAAATACGGCAATAGGCTAGGTTTAAGCTACGATACAACATATAAACAGGGATATAGTGGGGGATTGCCGGAAATTTGCTGTGACTCCGCTCAATAGTAATAAAAGTCATATCATCGTTCTCGCGAGATTGAATGAAGCGAGGGACTAGCCATGTTTCGGATCTCTATCATTCCGTTTCCGAGATATAGCGAATAAAGAAACTTAGGCCTAGTTTTTCGGCACGGAACCAGGTTCCGGATTTATGTCTTGAAAGCATGATGGATATGTTATTCGGCATGATTTATAGCTGATTAAAATGTAAGAACTGGATAAAATTGCATAATTCGGCAACCTCTTTTGAGCCGTCAAGCTAGCTATTAACGTTTGACGATCATCGTTCTATTCTAAAACGTTGAGAGCCTAGACAGCGACGCAAAGGTTTCACAGTATTCCGACTTTGATCTAACGATCGGAAGGTACATTAATTAGGAGATGCATGCTTTAACATTCGCCTGGATCCCTTTATGCTCTACTCTACGTATCCCTCCGACAACATCCTGAACACTAACAATCGCCGTTAATACAACCAAAAGACGTGCGTGGGTCATCGTCGAGGCTACTAGAGATCATGTCTCTTAAGACTGCCGAGTCATCGTCAGATGTTGAAGATCTGACGATCGAAAATCTAATTGCTCATGTTATTCATATGAGCACGAAGGTTGAAGACGCCCGGGTGAAATACTTGACTGTGAAGCTCATTCAGCACCTCCACGATTTTGTTCGCGACGTCCAACTACAAACAGATGAGTGAGAAACCGCTTGGCAATTCCTGACAAAGGTATTTAGTCTGTCGGCATCAGCAGAATATCCCTTCTTCACATTCTTCAGTAATGCCTTGACTGCGCCAACTGATGTAGTTACTAGGTTGGTCAAACCTGTACCGCGGACAGGCAGGAGTTCGTACTCCTCTCTGATGTATTGGGAGTTTCAGCCCTCGTGGATGCGATCAATAGTAAACAGACCTCGGGAGCCACCGAGTCGTCAGTGCTAGGTCCTTTCTTCAACGGTGCTGCAAGAATATTTGAGAACGGAGAGTCCATTACATCGAATGACATCGCAGGCGAGCCGATGCTCATCCGAGGCGCTGTGCTCGACACTGTTGGGAAGCCGATTCCGAAGGCTCTAGTAGATATATGGGAGACAGACGGCAACGGATTTTACGATATGCAGGATACTGAGTATAATAAGCCGGATTGCCGGGGGAAGTTCTTCACTGATACTAGCGGTAAGTTCCACCTGAAAGGAGTGAAACCGGTTGACTATCCTATTCCAAACGATGGCCCGGTAGGTGATATCTTGAAGCTGTTCAATCGAGACTGGTATCGCCCGGCCCACGTAGTAAGCACACCAGTCCGATATATACAGCGAAAGCAATATGAGTAATGTTATTTTCTAGCACTACATGATCACGCACCCGGAGTATGAGAAACTGATAACCGCGGTATATTCGAGGGAGAGCAAGCATATCGTCAAAGATCCAGTTTTTGGCATGAAGAAGAGCCTCATAGTCGACTTCGTTTGGACTCAAGATGAAGCTCTCGCCAAAACTTGTGGAATTTCTCCTATTGAGAGAAGCATTGGCAGCGAGAAGAGTCGGGGCTTCTGGTTGCTTGAGCATGATTTCGTGCTTGTCACGAAGAAGCCAAAAGGGGGTCGCAAGATTGATGATACCGTTGTATAGTTTGCCTGTTTGTGCGAAATGAAAGAGCATCGTTTAGAGACCGAATCACCTCCCCTGAGCCCTGTTGAACTGTAAATTAGACGTTTCTCTATATAGGCTTAATCTCTGAAGAGAGGATGAATCCAAGAAATTAAAAGAGCCCTGCGAGTTTGCATCGTGATAATTCTTGAAAATTATAGTTTGAAATTCTTGCCTCATTAATACACATTCCATTTTATCTCTCACAGCCTTCAGAGAGCAATGAAGTATGAACCTGTGGAACTTTCTTTCTACTACTGTACACAGTGAGTAAATAATGAGTAGGGTAGAGCCTGTAGGTTCCCTGAAAGGAGTGAGGTAGGCGGATGAGCTCAAGCTAACTTGGAGGTCCAGTCGGTCGAATTAATTATCGTGAAGCCTAGTTTCTGAGATTCATACGACCCGCCCGAAGTTCGACGGTTGTGAGCGATGCGCTTGATAAATACATACATAAGTCTGATTGAAGGGTCGACCCATCACCAACTTCAATACATCTTTCTCTAAAGATCCTGTCCCTTGAAGTAGAAATTAATATCCTCAACTGTTCTTCTCTTAGCCCTCAAAATCTGCTCTCTCATCTTCACCTGCCCATGCTCGCCGTAACAATTCTCGAAGAGGTTTTCTCTCCACAGCGCGTGGATTCCAGTAGGGATTACTGATTGCAATGCTAACAGCTCTGTCGATATCCTCCTCTTTGAGTCCGTAATCCTTTAAAGCCCGGCTAACCCCGATCTTCCGTAACAATACATTCAAGCCCTCTATAGCGTTGCCACCACTTCTAGGAAGTACTTTAGCTAGCCTCTCCATCACTTTGGGGATATTCGGGGCATTATAGACAAGAACGTGTGGTAGAATAATCGTATGTGTCTCGGAATGCGGCATATTAAAAGAGCCTCCCAGGGTCACCAGGGGGTGCAGGAACTAGTCAGACACTAAAATAAGCGAATCACCCCCAAAAATACAGTCTATATATTAATCTTCACCACAACGCACTTTTAATTGGTCTTCCACCATGTTTAATTATATTTTTACACCTCTTTGGCATCTCCTCTATCCTTGCACGTATTTCTTTTATAGTAATCTTGCTCCATTCGTCCTGAATAATCTCCTTAAGTTGGTCCAATATATCCTACCTCCTCTTGCGTATTTGTTTTTTCAGAATATATCAATATCCTTCGATAAGATTAAGATCAGGGGATTGTAGAAAATAAGTAAGAAACTTAATCCCTGCTTTATCTTGAGCTATTTTGGCCAATATAATAATTGCATTTTTAGGGACAATATGATTATATGACCTATTATTGTCTTTTTATAAAATCTAAGATAAATCTTCCTTTTTTTTTGTTGAACAAATTGCCTCGATATAAATAGAGAGTAAACGGTTAATATAATATTTTTGGGTTATTGAATTCCTTTTAACCTTGACCTCTATAAAGTGAGGTAGACTAGCTTCCCAAACTACTATTCGGGCTTGGAATTCAATATCCGATTTTTTTTTTCTTTTTATTAGTTTTCTAGAACGTTTTGGTTGTTTAATGTGATCTTCTTCGTTGTGGTAGAATTCCAAAAATTTGTATTTCTTGTGCTAATTGATCCATCCTACAATATAAAATTTATTGCTTTACTTTTTTGGTTTTTTTTAGATATTGTCAGGATTAATACACTTCTTTTCTTCCCTAAGGATATATCCAATTTTTTGCAATAAAGGGTCAATGTATATTTCATTTGTAAAAAAGATAAAATGCCAAAAATCTTTTATAGTTTTGTTTTTATATTCGATCCCGTAGTCGATCCATTTATTTTTATTATTTTTAGAAATAATCTTTTTGATGTATATCTGTTTATATATCTTGCCATTTTTTGTATATTTGCGAAGTTATATTTATAAAACTTTTTTTTTGATAAATAAAGAATGTTCAACGATTTGGATTTCAAGAGGTTGATTGCGCACTTGGTTGTATTTATTGACCAGGAATTGGTATATTGATTTGCTGACCCGAGATTTTCTTCCAAAAATCTTTGACTTTCTCTAAGTAATTTTACACGTACTGGGCCCTTTTTTTTTACGTTAGTTGAGCCATTTGTAACTAATATTGCGGTATATATTGACCAATATACAAATACGGATAAATGGTCTTTTGTTTTGATTTTTGTTGTAAATATCAAAAAAAATTTGTTTCTTAGATGTAGGATGGATTCGGGGAATAATTGCGCATTCCTCCTCATGTTTGCGAAGCATAGATCGAGTTATTGGTGCTATAATTATAATAATAAGAAGGTAAGGTGGTTTGTTTTGATGTTTTTTACGCGTAGTGCACGGGCCATTTTGGTGTCTGACTAGTTCCTGCACCCCCTGGTGGGTGTGGCAGAGCTTGTGATGCAGCGACATTTTTACGGAACCAAGGCAGGTGGCGCAGAGCCATGCGCCATACAGAGCAGACCACCGCGCAGCTGCATCTCGAGGATTCTCGCATATAATTGGGAGAGAGGATGCGAGCGATTTAATTCCATCAAGGGCAAGAAGGGAAATGACAGGATTCGTGTTCGGTGCATAGAGTGCTTCCACTGTGGGTCGTCAGTTCAAGGGCAGGTAGGTATAGAGACATGGAATTCTCATGCCACGGGCTTTCATTACCTGCATGTGCAATGGCGTTGATCCCGCTGGTAGCAGTCATTTTAGGTGTGAGACTTATTGTTAAGTTGACGTCGTATATAACGGTTCCAGGCAGGATTTTGGGATCGATGCTGATTATCTTCTGCCCGTCTTCAGTCTCACCAAGGATCGACGTCATTTCGGAGCCGGCATACGTTGTCGGAATGCAAATATGAGGAAGTCCAGTTCTGAAACTTATCGCCTTGCCAAGTCCAACTGTTGATCCTCCTCCAATCGAGATGACCGAATCCGATTTCTGATCTCGGAAATATTTGATGGTCTCGTTGGTTATGGGGACGGGAGTATGCATTCTCACTCTGGAGAATATTCCTGCTACTTTACCATTAAGTAGTTCCTTAACTGCTATGGCTTGCGCAGTCTGGTTTGGTGATGACAGCAGTAGAGGCGCTTGCAGCGAAAGCCTGGCGATTTCATCGGAGAGGCATGAAAGGGTGCTAGTGCCAAAGATAACACGAGCTGGAGATGCGTTGTACTCAAAGTTGTCCATTCTATGAATCAATACTAGTTCGTTAGCACTGGTTTGGAAAGTAGTGTACACTTTTGATGATGGAGTTTGAATAAAATAAATTGTCGGAATGGTCGTCTCGTGGGTAGGCAGGCGGCCGGGTCTTTGCGGGAGAGGCCGGAACCAACATTCAACGAAAGCGATATGTATGCGAGGGTGAGCGAGGTGACAAATGATACACTGTGAGATGAAACCATTGCTTCATTAGGCTGGTCTGAACTGGATGTCGAGCGTCGGACGAGAATATTACATTCCGACCTTTTCAAGTACGTACGGGCTGAATTTATCGGAAAGGTTCCGGCCCCAGACATCGACGAATCAATGATCATCATCGTCAGCCAAGGTATTGGAACTGGTCTTTGCTTGCCAATTAACTATCAAACAAGTGCTATTTGATTTCAAATAATGTACTGCAGTATTTTTTAAGAGAATGTTCCCACATAATTCGAAATTACCGCATTTCCTTGTCACTGTAGCGATCCGAATCACAAATTTTCCTCGAAACTCAATCATGACGCTCAAAATCACTGGAGTCCCGCAGTCTGTATGCACACTCCGGGTACGGGAGGTGTTGGCTGAGATGGATGTTACCAACTTTGAGCTATATAAACCTAACATGGCAGCAAAAGAGCACAAGGTTAGCATCCGCTCAAAATTTTGAAGTGTTCTATGCCTTTTGAGTCAGGTCTAACATTTCAAATTTATAGAGTAAAGTCCATACTGACAAACAACCCTTTGGTCTTATTCCCATCCTGGGGGAGGATGGACTCATGCTTTACGGTAAGGTGATCTTATGTTGCGTATAGTTGCGAGCCGTGAGTTGAAGGGTGTCTAACGGCGCGTACCTAGAGTCACGAGCAATTTGCAGATATCTGGCCATTAAATACCAGAACAAAGGCACGCCTCTTGTGCCTGCGCTAGAAGATAATAGTGGCTGGACGTTGTTCGAGCAGGCCGCTTCCGTTGAAGTCACCCATTTCGATGCTTTCGCCAATTTGATCTGCATGCAGAAGGTTTTTAACCCATGAGTGATCTCTTCTTCACTCGCTCGGAACTACTTAGTACTGAAATAACAGTTGCAAAGCACGAAAGGGCTTCCCACGAATAAAGCTGTCCTTGACTTTGCGAGGGAGCATTTAGGACAGAAACTCGCCATCTTCAATATCATTCTTGGCAAGCAGGCTTATATGGGAGGCGAAACATTCTCATTAATTGATATATTCTATATGTCCATAGTGAGGGTGCTCTTTAAGGCTGGCAGCGGCGACCTTATTGAAGCTCTTCCCAATGTAAACTTTTGGTGGCAGAAGGTCTCAACGCGGGAATCCTGGCTCAAGGTTACTCAAGGATAAATGTGGTCCTGACTACCCACGAATAGCCGGTGTTAAAGATTGCTTGTTCAGGACTGAGTTTTTGCTGAGGTTTTAGGGTAGTAGAAGTGGCAGTGGCACATGCATTCAGCTTCATCTTCCTAATTAGGAAAATTAGGGTGCAAAGATTCAACAAGTCACGCCTTTTCTAGAGTGTGCTTTCTCCTGTGAGGAAATGTGAGTTCCAGTTGAGATCCTGCTGAATTATACGCAGCAATCGGTGACGAGTATATTCAGGGGAGAGCTCCCCAGCTCTAGAGAAAAGGTTTTACATTGTAGCTATAGGTCCTGATTTCCCCTCGAGTTACATCGTACTATTATTCCCAACGCCTCGCTTCCCCGTACAGTACTCCCGCCCGGCCACGCCCCGTGGAGGATTGTTCTTTGGGACCCACTATTGAATGGCGGGTGAGGATAGGTGAGGATTAGTGAGGCGAAGGTGAGCAAAGCAGCGATAGGTCACGTGCGCTGCAACCAAGCAAGCACGCGAACGAGATGAGGTTTGATGGCAAACAACAGAAGAGACTTTGACAACAAATAAATTCCCGCCAACAACTCCCAGTCAAAATAGTCAAACGTACTGAAATTCTATAGCATAAAACTATAGCCAGATTTCGCGTTTAAAGGTCCCTTCAAACTAGAACCAAGCTCAATCCAATCTCAACCCATCATCAGCAGTAGGGATTGAGCGTTATTTGTATCTCTTCAGAATTGAGCTCGATTAAATTTATATATCTCATTTCAGCACAAGGCAGCAGTCAATAAACAATAATCATTCGCTAAAAATGCAGAACTAAAGCATCACTAAACCTATCCTGCTTTGGATGGCTTGAAGGAGGTGTGGGTAAATAATAGATTATTGGTACGGGGGAACTTCCGGACCCGAAGGCAATCGTCGCCTTGCTCACCGTTCTCGACATTTGGATGTCGAAGTGAAAATGAGACTTAAAAAAGATCAAGTGCAAGCCAGAAATCTGGTCGTTGTCAGTCTTTGCTTTGGTATTCATTCACAGGAAGCAATCAACGCATCTTGACAGCAGGATATATTCCGACATAAAAGTAATTACCGACAGCGGTCTGGGAAACTCCAAGGCAATACGAACTTCTGTCAGTTTCAAGTTCGCGTCCGAGAAATGAATCTCAAGGTTTTGGGTTCTGTACTGAGCGTATATTTCACTCAACCCAACCAGCATACACCCCATAAGAAGTCGATGTAAGTTCTTCGTTTTTGGGCTTTGAAAATAAAATCTCTGATCTTAAATGCTCACCCTACGGAAAACTTAATATTTTCTAGACCCTGCCGATCAGGTCTGTCTTTGCCTACAGCGGTGTAGTTCCATTCATCAAGACTATTGCTTGGTACCTAGTGATTACCCAGCAGAGATCGAGACACAATTCTCTTATCAAACCTACTTAGCTTCGGACTAGACCCCATGGGTCGGAGTCGGGAGGCCCTTGCAGCGAATGATCAATTGTGTTTCCCGATAGAGTTCATTATTCCCCAGTAAGTTTATTCTTCAATGATAGAATTATCGTGTTCATACTGATTGAAGGGATTGACAGCACAATGAACTTGACTGTAGCCGGATTATGACAATAACCTTGTTTCCAACAAAGCTTCGTGTAGAGTATTCTTTAGAGCCATATACAAAGTCGGATGAGTGTTTGTAAGCTACCGTGGTATAAGTCGAGCTTCTTGTTTGACAGGCCTTCTGGGAAGATACATGCAGTTGAGTGATCCACTCAGTACTTCGTATTCATCAAGTTATCCCTCTTGCGGCAGAGACGCTCACAGTATTTATTTCTTCTTCAGCTCCTAGTTTTCCGGGGAATGGCTCACACGCCCTACGCTTATTTCACCTATTCTGATATCTATACCATCATTCAGAGCACAAATTCACATTCCAAGCAATATCAGATACCCATCAATCTCACGTCTATAAAATCTACTTCTTTTAGAAATATATACATTTTTTATTCTTAAGTCCAAACTCCATAACGCCTACCTTACCCATATCAAAAGAAACTCTCTTACCTTTTTTTCTCTACGATTTTCTCACTTCAGCCCCCCTCACCTCCTAGATCACGTTTAGCGATCACTAGGAGGGCTTCTTGGGACGGACTCTGGAGACGGAGCATCTTCCCGCTCGAAGTAGTTTGTTGATGTAGATGGGTTTGTAGCTGCCATTTTGGGTAGCTTGAGTTGGTTTGAATTGGTGTTGGTGTTTGTGTTCGGTGTTTGGGGATGTGGATGGGAAGTAAGGGAGAGATGATACTGGTATTTATGATGGAGGGGAGTTGCTTGTTTTGATTGGTTATGAGTACCTGGAAAGAAAGGTATTGTTGACGATGACTGTTCTGAATTTTCTTGGATGTACTTGGTTGTTCTCTCGCGAATTCTTTGTGGGGGTGGATTAGAACATAGAAATGATCTGAACTTTAGTTGATAGTCATGCTACCTTTTCTTTTGTCTAGCGTTTCTTCATGTTATTTCTACTTGATAGCTAGGAGCATAGTCAGAAATTGCATCTTCAGCTTGGGTTTCATAAAATTGAGAATGGAGCAAAGCTTGGATCCCCACAGCAAAAAAGCCGATTTCAAGTCACAGGTCCATTCCAAACTACAGGATATGACGTGATGTTTTAATTTATGCAACGCAGAAGGGTCTAGATAGGTTATCCGCGGGAATGAATGCTGAAACTTTTGCCACATTCTTCCCTAATTAGAGCATTCCCATGTTATGTCTCACAAATCTCATGATATCACCGGCGCCGAGGGGCCATCGTCCTCCAAAACCTCATCACGAATATTTAGTCCAGAATGGAAGGAACAAGTATGTTTTTGGTGCTGCTCATATTGACTGCTCACCGAGCGTGTGCGGTTGTCAATAGATCTTGCTATGGCACGAACCAAAATATTCCAGGTAAGCATTCCCGTTGCGTCGCTGTTGGCCATGAACGATTACGGATATGTTGAACTACTGCTGATGGTAATTGTCGCCTAGGATTTTGTGTCCCAACGCCAGTGTGCTCGTCCCATGGCGGAACAGTTGTGACGGCACTTCCTAATTCTTGCGCGGTCAAGGGCGATCAAAACCCAAGTGACCTTTACTGCTGTGTCAAAAATGACGAAAACCCCTCAAATCCAGCAACGACGACTGTAAAGCCCCACCTTGGCATACAGAATCCGCCACAGAATCAGTTCTCCACGAAAAAGACTCAGTTAAGCATCCCAAAAGTCGAAAGTTCCTCCATTCAAGCCGTCGTCACTAGCGACGAAATAATTTCTTCTACACTCATCACCGAAGCGTCCGAGCCTGTCGTACTTAGTTCCGCTCCTACAACTGGTTACTTTAGTAGTAACTCGACTTCTATTTCTCCCTCACCGTCTTCAGCATCTATTTATCAGACTTGCATGTGTTTGAACAGCAAAGGTCGGCCTTCACCTCCCTGTTAATCAACCACTGAACTGTGACTAACTTGGCATATCATAGGATATTGTGGTCGACCAGGTATAGACTGCGAAAATGGTTGTGCTACTGGCGACACCTGTCCGGGAAGCCTGGTCTGTTGTCCGTCTTTTGGGGTTGAAATCAGCTGTAAGTGCATTTCCCCCGATCTCTTTCACGAACTATACTAATGCCATGTGTCTTGGAAGCTAATGAACCATCCACCGAGCCAGTAAAATCATCGACTGCGACGGCAACACTTGAGCCGGTTGAGCCGGTACCAAGCTCCACGAGTTGGATGAATACCACGCATGCCTCTAGCGTTCCTGGGAATTCCAGTACAATCGCTGAAATCTCTTCCATATTCCTAGAAATCTCCACCTTTACTTCCATAACCATCACCACGACTTCATCTAGCGATGAATCTTTGTCAAGCTCAACTTCCAACTTCGCAATGTCATCTGCAGCAAGGTTCTTCAACGTATCTTCCTTGGTTTCATCTTCTCCTGGTACAACATCGACTGAAATTCTTTCAAAACCCGTTGATATTTCAAGCGTCGATCAGACCTCCACTGTATCTTCGAGTAATGAGGGTTCTACAACGCCAAAAGAGGTTTCTTCTACTTCATTTGACGTTTCAAGCTTCGAGGTAACCTCGGCAATGGAAATTGCGACTTCACCTGGTAACCAAACTTCCACAGCTGCATCTCCCAGCAGCAAAAGCTCTAAAACGCCACCAGAAGTTTCCTCGAGGTCAAATGATATTACAAGCCTTGAGGAAGCCTCGACAATTGAGGCTGCGACTTCGAGTCGAACCCAGACTTCTACAACAGCATCTTTCATTAGTGAAAGTTCTTCGCAATTGACAGAACTTTCCTCGACATCAAATGATATTACAAGCCTCAGAGAAACCCTAGCAAGTGCAACTGTAACTTTAGATGTAAAACCAGGTGACTTCACATCAGAGACATCGGAATCTTCAACGACTATGGCAGACTTCACCCCATCTCCTCCTAAGCCACCGTTCGTCAACTCGACTGCAGCTCTGGATATCGCTTCTTTGGGATCAACAGTCGCCACTGACATTTCATCTACTTCAAACTCCACATCCGCGGATGGTCGGGCAGAGATTTCGATTACCATTTCAACATTCGCCTTAGACACACCCTCTGCTACAGACTCAACATCCGTGGCCGTTCAGTCCGAGGCCGTGACTAGCTCGTTCTGAATTATCACTTTTCGTTATGATATTTTTGGAGGCTTCAACGAGGATCTGGGCTGCGAGATAACTCATTGATGGGAAAGGAGCTGTAAAGAATCTGATATGAGGTCCGTTCTCAGAGATATCGTCAAATTTTTGATCTCTCGGTCCGCTATGCTTCGTGGTCAAAATTCTTCAAACTTATCACTTCCATTCTTAATTTTCTCTAGATGACATTGACATTAAGAGATCGTGAAATTTCCGGGCATAAAAATATACATGAATGCTAGTAGCTTGGCTATATGAGTTTACATTTCGGTATATCGAATCCTTCAATCCCATAGTTGGGCGTGGTGTCATTGAAATGTTGAAATTCAATGAGCCGCGTGCTGGTGGAGTGACTTAAACTGTTTCCTAGGCACAAGCAAGCTAATGTTACGGGAAATTCAGTGTTCTCAACCTCACGGATTTTGAAGGATCACAGCAAATATCGTTGCGAGTATACTCGTTCAATTGATTCCCTCAAATGAGTGTAGCTATTGCTGTGCACCCCAACACATCAACGCTCAAGCAGCTACATCGGCCCTAGCTAAATCTTGAGAACGAAATCCATACAAAGAAGCCTAGACATACCATTTCATCTTTCCATGAAGTCTCTTCAAGGAAGCTCAGAATGCTGCAATGGAGTCCGCAACTCCGACTGCTGCTGGCCGAGCGGTTGAATCCCACTCGAACTCTTCGGCTGCAATATATTAGAAACTAAGCTTTCATTATAATGGGCTTTCATGTCTTGACTTACCTGGAGCTTTAACAGGAGCGGAAAATGCGACTCCGACCATGAGTGCTGATAGGGTGAGGATGATCTTTGGAAAGTACATTGTGGTACTGGGGCTTGACTCTTTGAATGCTTAGATATCGGATCACTCTGGCAATTTGGGGTTGGCTGGGTAAGCTTGAAATGATAGAATTTGAGACGGGGAGATGTGGAAGTAGCCGTTGTATTTATGCCTCCAAGGATTCCTTGTTGCAGAAGGTATTCTATGGCCCAATCAAGAAGTCCCGCGATGCATGTACTTTCCCTTCGCTGATGTATCATGACTAAGACACCAGTTGCCGATTCATAATGCATATACCATGCAGCAATCCTGGGTGCGGGTATGTATAAATTGTCGAACTACCCGGTGGCCTATCACTTAGTGAAGTTTTGATGGGCTTGCATCCATCCGGAAGATAGATTGCTGAGTACCGGCGCGGATATCACGATCCTTGGTCTTGAGATTCCAACGGCTCGCTATTACGATACTGTCCGACGGTTAAATCCGACCGTCCGTACCCAACCAAATAATCTCCTGCCCACGGGTATAGATGATACCCGGATTACTCAGACTTCTGCTGTGCATTGAACTCGGGCCTCTGTCACTTCCCTGTTCTGGATAGTAAGCGTATCTGGTAAGGAGGTATCAGCTTCGAAAGAAGCAGGCAGCTGTTGAGATCCGCGTTCCCAAACTTGCGTGATCTTCTCGTACTCTCTTGTTTTAGCACTGAATGCTTCCATGCTCAATATCAATATGGTTTCAGAAAACGAAAGAATTTCTATTACTGACAGCGGCTGTCCATTGCTTCTCGAAAAAGATGGAGACATTATGCAGTCCTCCATGGCACCTCACAACGCCAGACGCAATGGAACAATCAGTTCTGTTGTGATGTCGAAAATGTGGCGTATAATTTGGCTTTCAGTGTACATTCTTCTCGTACATGGCGCCTTGCTTTTAACTTACTTGGCCAATTCAAAATGCCACCAGAGTAAAACAACAGCCGGAATTTCATTCTGTAAGCAAGAACTTCCTCTACCACAACCAATCCCTAACAGAAACCCAGCTCCTGCACTTAATATTATAAGACATGAGATCAGAACAAGTTATCCAGTCGCAGAGGGCGATCGCGGCGAGTTCTATGGACCACCATCCCCCGAGAGCAACTTGGCTTGGGACTCGCTCGTCAGAGGTACTAACCTACACGAGATCATGAGAGTCGATTACTGACTTACAAAATCGCTAGCAACTCAATTTAAGGCCTCTGCCGAGGAGATGAGAGCTTCAGGAGAGTCAATAGAAGAAAGCTCTGTGGAGCTGATAGAAGGAGGTTATCTTGCTTCGACAGGAGCTTACCACGATTTGCACTGTCTTGTAAGGATCTAGACGGAATCCTCGTTTAACAAATATGCTGAATAACAACAGAGACAAATCAGACTCTATGTATATAAGGAAACTTTCTACCCTAACATTACAGAAGCGCAAGCTGAATATTTGGAACATCACATTGGTATCTTTCCCTATCCTTCGTCTTTGTCTGGCAAGATCGACTCATCTGACACATTTTCAGGTCATTGTATCGAAGCTCTTCGACTGTCAATCATGTGCACTGGAGACACGAGCATGTACACATTCAAGTGGCGTACCCCGACAGAAAAGCCACTCACCAAAACCAATTCACGACGCTCTTGCATAATATGGAAAGATTTTGAGGATTGGAGCCGAGGACGTATGGTTTCGAGGCAGCCGAGATTGAAAGTTTGGCAGCCTTTTGATCAAGAGTAATTCAAAACCTCCGAGGCATAGAATGTTGTTTGTTTGGATCTCAAGGAGCCTCAAAGTACAACACTAGAAAGCAACGACCGCAAGAGAGCTGGGGGCTTTGAACAGGACGCCCATTCTCAAGAAAGCTGCTGTTTCGTTTGAAAAGTCTCGAGTGATTGAAGTTGAGGAGTACTGATATATGTATGCACTGCACTGTCATTTCCGCACTTTCAGAAGACAAGGCATTCCTGCCTTCGAGCGCCATTGACAGCTTTCGATGTAAAGCCGCAATTGCTCAACGCAATACACATTCTGTCCCGGGGCAGGCTTGGGTTCCTTCGGTTCTGTATCCCTCAATCCGTCTCGATTCTCCACTCCCTCATCAGCTCGCGACGTCCCACCCGTGTATGTGTCTGTCCATCCGCGCGGTGCACAGCTTCGTACAGGTGCACCGGAAGTTGGACTCGCAGTACCATGCCCACCAACGGGCGCTGCACAGGTCAGCGTTGTCCCGCGTCGGTGTCGCCGTTCGTCAATTAGTCGAAGGGAGTGGATAAGTCGGTAGGGACGTCGGCGATGTTTGGCGGTGTCGAGTGGCTCCATCGTGAGCATCGCTTGGTAGTTTTGCTCAGACTGGTGGAGCCTGCATTGTGAATGGGTCGTCGAAGTCGTGTAATCCCCGTAGGCAGAGCTGCGTGAACGGTTGGTATCTTGAAACATCTTCATAAGAACTCCCGCTACCTGACCTCATTAATACTGACCTTCTTCTACTTGATAATTGTGCCATTCAATTGAACGGTTAGTATGGTTTCGCGATGTATAACAACCGACCATCTCTAAACTGCCCCAAGGATTTTGGCTGTGTTCGGAAAACGTCTCGGACCGAGGGCTCTTTCCAGTTCACGGCTTCCTGTGCTACCCATATCGAATATATAGGGCCTTTGCTGGGTGGAAGGCGAAAACAAGAGGCAAACTCCGCACATTTTCGGCCAGTATCGTACCATTCCCTCCAGTCCCAAGATCCTGTTTCAAGATTGAAAGTCCGGTTGCATTGCTGCTCGTTCATACAAACAAAATTCAACATGATAGTCCCACGTAACTGTTCCAGCCGGGTAGAGGTAGTGATTTTTGAGAAGGCAGGGAATATCTCACAAAAAACACGCTCGAGGAGATCGTTGAGAGATACACCACCGACAACGCCCTGCCTAGATATTCGATTATGGAACAGATACTCCTATACCTATTTCGAACAATCAGTAAGGCCAAAGGATCTCCCAAGATCCTTTGCGTAGAATATAATATCTCCACATTCCAGTGCCTTATCGATATCGATTATTACCAAACCAATGTCCCTCTTCCCTTTTTATTGATATTGCAGGGCTGTCAAGAGGGCCCAGAGTCCGCACCCCTCGATTGTCCCTGTTCATATGGTTGTTGAAACGATAAGGGTGAATGATCGAGTTGTTACCAAGTCCATGGCAGGTGCTATAGCCGGCATGAATGCCTTCCTCGGTAATAACACCCGAGGATTCGGCGTGAATGACACGATATGTTATGTAAGGAGGAGGTGAGGACATAATTTTGTACGAACAGGCCGCGGTAATATTTCAATTTACGAGTGGCTATTGCGATAAGAGACTCGGTGAGTTTTCTGATGGGTGGACGGTCGTGCAATTCAGCAACAATGTTATGCCTCGGAGAAGTGTTGCAGAATTGCGGTTCGTGAGGCTGTTGATACTAATTGTTGATTTTTATTAAATAACTTAGGGGACAAAGTGACAGTGAGGGGAAGGTTCGAACCTTTCAGCCTCAAGTGAGATAAGAGGGTAGGCCTTGCAAGACCTTCTTATATTCAAGGGTTCAAAGAAACACGAGGCCCCCCGAAGTTCGCATTTGAGACTTTTGGATCAGGGTCGGCGACCGCCCCTACAATTCACTCTTTTTTCCCACAGCCGCGTTTGACCTGAGCCCGCGACTCCATCGTGTTGTAAGGCTCTACAGAGTCAGGTGACCGATATGCTGCGTTGGCACATTCGCGAGGCTAGAACTTCAAGCATCGTCAAGCGGCTTTGAACTATGCACTACCCATTGTGCTCCCCAGGCTTTGGCCACCGTTTTGGGCGAGACATTTCAAGAATTGCTCAAACCTGTCGTATATGAGTTACAACACTATGTCCGAGGTTTCCACTCGTGGACGAGAAGGTGCTGGAGGAGCTCAGTCCAATAGATCGCGATCATCTTCACCAGCTACTGTTAGCGATCTTCGAACGGACTCTGACGATGAAAATGAAAATGGGAGAGACTATTGGGGTACAGCCTTAAGCCGACTCGACCAGCTGAAACAGGGTCGGATCAAACGAGCTTTGGCGGAACAACGATGGACGCTTGGACATAACGAGCGCGTTAACAGTAAGTCAACGTCGAGTGATGCTGGAGAGATCAAGTATAGATTTGGAGACAGGCTGATTGCCACAGATCGCTCGATCGCATGGCCAGAAATCTTAGCAGAACTCTGTCGACAACGACAGGAGGAGCACAAAGGAAAGAAGTGGAAAGTGAGATTCGCTGGCCGTGACGTCAATTTACGAACGACTTTGAAAAGCTGGGTCAAGTTTTTCAACAACATTAAGCTGATTGGAGATGTTGTAGTGAACGTGGACCCACTTCATGCTGGTCTTCCTTGGGCTGCAATCCGGCTGATCATCACAGTGTGTGATCCCATGAAAAAAAGTATCACAGCTCTCGTTCCAAATGCTAAATAGTTAACAGACAGTAACCGCCTCAAGCGAGCAGAATGGCGCTATTTATGCCGGGATCGAGAAAATACTTTTCCTCATGAATCGCGGAGCAGCATACGAGGTATCACTTGCACAACTCTATGGTTCTTTGCCATCCGACGCTTTATGTAACTTTGAACGGGCTCTAGTCAATCTCTACGAGCATTTACTCAACTTTTTAGGCTCCGCCCTAGCCGTCCAGGAAAAGAATGTTCTCCGGCGGGCCTTCAGCGCTTTGTGGACGGCACAAGAGGCCACTTCTTTCAGCGAAGGCTGCCTGAAGCTCGAGCAAACGCTCGAGCTTGAATCAAGACTCTTAGAGAGTCATCGCAACGAGGAGGCCGCAGAAAGGATCGAGGCAATATTGAGATCTACTGAATATCTCGAAAACAAGATCACTGATACTCAGTCACTTATTGATGCCCTCCGGTTAGAGTTGAAGGAAGAGAAGGAAAATCAAGAAGCCCTAGACTGGGTTTCAAATATCCCGGTACTAGATCACCACATCAACGCAAAGGAAGGCCGGACTGCTGAAACTGGCCAATGGGTTTTTGAAAAGCTCGAGTTTTCGAAGTGGGAGAAATCCCTGGCTCCTTGTCTTCTGTGGATCCATGGCATACGTGAGTTTCTGTACAGTCGGTTCCAAACACCTTTATACTAATCCTTATAGCTGGGGCTGGTAAAACAAAGCTTGTGACTTCTATAGTGGATCACTTTCTTCCGCAACGACCTCAGGTGGAGACAGCTGGGCTGCATCTTCGACACGAGTTAGATGATGATGCCCGGAGCGGCGCAGGCGAACAAAGAAGCCCTGTAGCAGATTCAACCTCAACTTCAAAGAGGGCCTTTGCATATTTCTATTGCCGTCGTACTGAGGCCGAGCGTCGCAAGCCAGAAAACATTCTTCGGAGTTTTCTAAAACAACTAGCTTTGTCGAACGGCAAGAACCTAGCAACTTTGCACACAAAATACATGGAAAAGAAACGGCAAGGTTTTCTCTCAAATTCCCTAAGCTTAACAGAATGCCAAGAGCTTCTGATCAAGATGATATCACAATATTCAAAAACAATCCTGATCTTGGATGCGCTAGATGAATGTGAAGAGGATTCGCGGTACAATTTTATGGCAGTCTTTAGCAGGCTTGTAGAACAGAACCTTCCCGTTAGGATCATCATTTCAAGCAGGCCCGACGACGACATATCTGCTGAATTTGGAGATGGCACCAACTTCAAACTTTCAGCTACAGATAACAGCCATGATATCATGACATTTGTACATGGAAAAATTGAAGATTATAGGAATTCGAAGAAGTCCAAGAGAAGGATTAACTCTGTTATCTCAGATGAACTTGAACAGCAGATCATTGACGTTTTCCAAGAGAAAAGCGACGGAATGTCAGTTATTCTTTCAACCTCCGCGGCAAGACAGCTGACAACATCTAGGTTCCAATGGGCGGCCTTGCATATTACGCATCTTCTCTCGCTAGATCGTCCATCAGATATCGAAAAAGCATTACCCAATCTCCCTAAAGGTCTAGAGAAGACTTACAGCGAGATCTTCGACCGCATCACAAGTCCGGATAACAGCCTTAGAGACATAGCTATCAGGACATTCCATTGGTTGCTAGCCCGAGATGGAAATGCCGACGTTGAGCAACTTCTCGTTATCGTCTGCCAAGACCTAGAAAATGATGAGATCCGCCCAGTTGATATTGATCCGGAGACTATCCTCAAGGCCTGCCAGAACTTGGTTGTACAAGAGGGGGAATATAATCCTCATGATTCTGCTCCCTCGTTTCCTCCACCTCTTACGAACTGGCCAAGCGGACTCCAAGGCCAACCCCCATCTCCAAGAGCAGGCCCTCCGCCTCCGCCTCCGCCTCCTCTTCTGAGAGCAAGTTCCCCCCCTCCCCCAGGCCATAACTGGTTTGGCGGACCGCCATCTTATCCCCGACGTCCTTCGAGCGCCGTTTCGCTCCCTCCATCCCCGCCAAGCCAGTCTAACCCTGATTGGGATCATCCACATAGAAATAGGCACGGTCATCATTTTGGCCATGGCCGGCCCGGAGAATCCCTAGGGTGGCAGCAAGCAACAGGCATTCCTCGGTCTCGTCGGCCACCAATGCCCTTCAACGCAAGACCAAAGTTCCGTTTCGCTCATTTGTCGGTCCAGGAGTATTGCGAGACAATTCAGTGGACCCAGTATGTGGCTCATAACTTTGCAGCAAAGATCTGCCTGCTGGTCCTGCTTCAGCCAAAAGAGCACTTCGCTCTCTCGAAAACATCGTACCATGCCTCTAGGTTATGTCCCATTTTACTCGTGATCTTGCGAGACCTTGCGGATTCAATGTGGATTTACCATATCCAAAGGTGCTGCAATTTAGAGGTCGAGAGCCAAGACTGCAGGCTTGTGGCTCTTGCAACGCGGTTCCTAGGTTTTCCTGACGAAACTTCTGCGTCTTTTGAGCGATGGCTATCAAGGCTCTCCTGGAGTTACCGTAGCATTCGTCCAGCATTTTGGTCCATGGACAGTAATGAGAAGTCTGCTGGTGTCATGATCCGGCCACCAATCTTCGGAATCTATGACGAATCACCAACTGAAATAGTGTTTGATTTCGGTCGCCAATCTTTTATGGTCGTGTCTTTCTTTGGCATAGATCGGATCTTTTTCCCATCCAAGGAAGAGAACATCCCAGTCCCTCCTTTGCTTTCAGATTTTTCGTGGAATACAAACAAAATGACCTGCCTTTTCTCGCACTTTTCGACAATTCGGATGCTTCGGGCGATATTTGAACCATGGATCAAAAAAGATACTCGACAAGCTAACCAGTTCCTCTGGGATGTTGTGAATTCTATCAAAAATCATCCCTTGGCCCCGATCTACACCGCCTACTTCTCTGAATACTCTTTGCTTTGTCTGAATTTGGCTAAACTAGTACATTTTCTTGGTATACCTGATCGCGTTGAGATGTGTGGGACTATCGCATCCTTCTTGCTTTATCCCTTGTTTCCTGGAACTCGATTGCCCACCGAATCTGATGAACAATCTAAACAATCTTTCTCCAAAATCATGTCTCTTGGAGCAAATATCAACCATTCCTTGCGGGCGGCACTACGAAGGCGTTGCTGGGAAGACATTCTTTGGTTGATTGAAGAGGAAGCTGTACCAGACCCAGACGCCTTGGCGATACTTCTCAAAGACACCTATATACCATCACCCAAAGAAGAATCTCCTCCAATTGACCTGTGTCGAATTTTGATTCAGCGAGGCGTTGATGTCAATGCAGAGGTTTGTGATAAGACTGGTTGGCGGTATGCTCCCATAGTTGTCGCTAGTATCAGCGGTAAGGTAGACTTGGTTCAGTTGCTTGTGAAGACTGGCGCAGATGTTAATGCTATGCCATCAAAATTGGATGGGACGCTGTTGGAACACTCAAAGGTTTCCAACTCAAATCTAGAGCCTCACCCGGAGTTCGATGATTCAAAACCATGCAATTCGGAGGAGGTAGGGTACTGTTATAGCACTGCACTGATAGAAGCGTCTGCCAGAGGCCACGTAGAAATATGTCGGCTGCTTCTCAAGCATGGTGCAGATGCTCATGCAAGGGTAGAACCAAAAGTCGGCCGTTTTGGCACCGCACTGGTGGCCGCATGTGCATACAATCGACCCGAGATTTGCAAGATTCTTCTGGACCATGGAGCTGATGTCACAACACAGACATGGCGGATCTTCAAGCTTTGGAGGCGCTGCAAAGCCACCCCCTATCTTACCAACGCGCTCATCACGGCAGCAAGTAATGGTGGCTTAGAGTGCTGCCGTTTGCTGCTCGCTCACGGAGCAGATGCCAATGCAATTCAAATAAACGAGTCCGAATTCATCGGAATTCGCTCTACGGCCCTCGTCGCTGCGGTCTGCAACGGCCATACAGAAGTCTGCCGTCTACTTCTAGAACGGGGGAGCGATGCGAACCTTTCTGTACCGAGTGCAAAATACCCTACAGCACTTATTGCTGCAGCTTCTAGGGACCTGGTTTGGATATCCGAGCTGCTCGTCAACCGTGGTGCTGATACGGATCTCTTCTTTCCAGAGTCTGAGCGTCCTAATGCGCTTATCTGTGCCTGCGACTGGCGCAACCTTCGTACTGCTGAACTCCTCGTCATGAGAGGCGCTCAGGTGAACGTTGGCCCATCGAGTGGCGAATACGGGAAAGCCCTCCTCGCAGCTTGTGCAGGTTTTGATGGCGAGAGAGACAAATTAGTCAAGCTCATCACAGATGGTGCTGCTCTACCTACTCTTGACGTGAGTCTCCTAGATGGCTCCGTCGCTACAACAACAGAGAGAATGAAAGCGGCTGGGTATTTGTATAGCGCAGTGGAATCTAGACACAAGGATGCTATTACTCGCCTCCGAGAAAAACTGTCCCACAACCTCGGACTGCTCGAAGACGACAAAATAGTCGCACTTTTTAACGCCAATAAACTAGTAGCTCTTGTAGAGCTGATCTACGATCCTCTCCTTATTACAAACAAGTCACGGCATCATCTCCGCAAAGCTTTCAAAAGGATTGCACCAAAGCTCCTTAGAAACAGGCCGAGACTGAAAGACTTGCTTGATAAAGTCCCTAGCTTTTCTGCGGATATGGCTTTGGCATATATGGAGGATCGTACAGATCCCAATATCCCGGCACCTCCCGGCGCTAAACGACGGTTACGGGAACTTCAAAAGTCACGCCGTGATACGGATTCGGGCGAGGAGTAACGCTTTTTATGGTCAGAAAGAAGCTCTCCCTACCTAGGCTTCAGTCATTCTGCTTTGCCCACTTATATGACCAGAGGACAACATGACCCACATCGCCCGTCTGGTGGAATCGTGAGAGGATTACTCCCCCCCTCTAATTCTCGGCTTAATGTTAATCTCGCCACCGCATCGCCTGAAATCAATTTCCGCCGGAACTGATTACACACTACTGCTCGAACTAGGGGCTGGCTGAGGGTAGCTGAGGTCTAGGCTTTTCTAATCAATTTTTTCTTTCTCTTTGCCCCCTATCACTTGGTGAGTGTTAGGGATACACACGTGACCCAGGGACCTTAGGCTCAGAGGTTGCTTGCAACCACAGGAGAACCCTGGGGAGGGTTTCTTATGTACGTATTCATTAGTCATACTCGGGGCCGCCTCGGGTTGGAGGTGGTCCAACCAACCTGTTATATCATATAACTACAGACTGCTAGATTATCTAGCAGTCTAGCGATAAATAGAGTAGATGTTTATTCTGTCTAACATCTAGGGACGAAGGTTCTATATAACACTGGATCTTCATCCGTTAGATAGGAGCTTTGTGCTCAACTCAAATAGTATTCTTATATATCGGTATTCCTACACTAGTAACAACGCCCTATCCAGTGACAGCCCTCTTCAAAGAGCCTCAGACATAACCATCGACGACACGCGCTGAGTAAGCACCCGTCGTTACAGAAACCCAAATAGAAGGAAGATGTAATAGGAGACTCCGGACCTAAACTCCCCTAATATCGTGAAAGTAAAACTAGATCTATACTTAAACTAAGACGAGAGTATACTCTTGGTAAGTTTTAAATATAATTATAAAGCCGATTTATAATCAGCCAATAGTGGTAACAGATTTCTGGCTTTTAGTTAGGGTCACCTTTTCGGGTTGCTCGTTAAAAACTGACAATTTCTTATAAGATCGGTCTCTTAATTATGCTCCGGTGCGTGGGCAAAATGAGCAGACCAAGCCGAAACTGAACCAGCCTGAGCAAAAGCGATGTGGGATCACGTAACACAAGGAGTGTCGAAAACGGCCCTGCTTACTTGTATTCACCTGCTGTCCACACCCTCGCCTCCTTCCCACCCCACTCATTTTAGCTCACCCAGTAATGCCGATAAAGCAGCCTTGCTCACCTTTCCAGACTGAAACAGATCCTCTTCATGTCAGGATTGGCGTGTGACAATTAGCTGTTGCGGGGCATTGGTCGCCTAAAGTTCTCTATATTTAGGTACGCGTGAAAATAAGCTCAGGAGCACGCCATGGAGCACGCGAATGATACCAAATAAGACACCTCATTTATCCCACTGCCTTGCAGCTGCCCCCGCGTTTCTATTGGCCACATCAGCATCACGACCCTTCACCTCGCGATGCCATCTCCCATATGATCAAGGCGTCATTTGTCTAGTTGTCTCACTCGGCATCAAATATACTCTCCTGGGCCCCCCTCGGGATGAGGGGGCTTGCTTCAGGCAAGGACGCCCGTCCAGGTATCCCAATGCAACGCTTCACCAGCACGCGGTATCAGCGGCTTCAACCCGAAGCCCCCGAGACGTCTTCAAGCGCCACTACTGGTCCTGACTTGACGAAGGACTCGGAGTCTGAGAATTATGGCTATGATACTTTCCAGGAGTACTCGCCTGAATTTGTTGATCCGGATAAAGATGACAATGTCACGGCAACATTGCTCGATACTGGTCGATCCCTAGCGTTGGGTGTCCCTGGAGCTGAGAGGAGATTCTGATTTCAGAGATCGAAGACCGTGTATGATGAAGATGCCATCGCAACTCAGCCCTCTGTTTTCGATGACCCTGAGACTTTGGAGGAACACCGTCCTGGTGATGAATGGGAAAATATTCATCGTTTTGATCCAGATGAAAGATGGACGTGGGGTGAGGAGCACCGGCTGATTCGGAAAATTGATTTCAAGATTATGCTTTTTGCAGCCATTATGTTCATGGCGTTAGAATTAGACCGGTCAAATATTTCTCAGGCGTTGACAGACAATTTCTTGGAGGATTTGAGGATGACTACAAATGGTGAGCACGAAAGCTCACCGGCCGAAGACCGTGCTGACCGTCGTCAGATTATAATTTAGGGAACACGGCTTTCAAACTGGCATTTCTCACTGCAGAGCTGCCTTCTCAGCTGGTGGCAAAATGGGTTGGACCAGATATTTGGATTCCAACTCAAATGGTGGTGTGGTCAGTGGCCGGATCCGCACAATATTACCTGAGAGGAAGAAATTCGTTCCTGGTATGTCGGGCGCTCCTTGGTATGCTTCAAGGCGGATTCATCCCTGAGGTGAGTGTTCCTCCATTCAGAGGTTTACTTGCCATTAAGCAACAGCTCAGATAATCTTGTACTTGTCATATTTTTACAAGCATCACGAGCTTTCGCTGAGACTTGGTTTCTTTTGGACGGCGTCAGCAATGGCAGATGTCATGGGCGGATTTCTTGCGTTTGGGATTTTGCATCTCCGAGGCGTCGAGGGTCAAGCAGGATGGAGATGGTTGTTTTTGATTGAGGTAACGTTTCTCAATATCTTTCTCGCCAGCGACTGACTTCAGAACAGGGGCTTCTCACACTGGTCGTCGGTCTTCTGGCTTTCGTTTTGATGCCATCGAGCCCGACATCCACCGCCAGCTGGTTTCGGGGAAAAGACGGCTGGTTTACTGAAAGGGAAGAAAAGATCATGGTAAATCGGATCATACGTGAGGATCCGAGTAAGAGTTCAATGCACAATCGCGAGCCGCTTACGCCGAGACTTCTTTGGCAGAGCATGAAAGACTACGATCTATGGCCCATCTATATCCTTGGGTTGAACTTTCAGACTCCGATGTCAACGCCCGCCAATTACCTTACGCTTTCACTGAGGGGACTTGGCTTCGACACCTTCAAAACAAACTTGTTAGTGATACCTAGCAAAGTTCTCCACGTCATCACCATGCTAGCGCTTACCTACGCCGGCGAAGTATTCAAAGAGCTTACTTTTACTGCGCTGATCGGTCAATTATGGGCATTCCCATTCATATTGTTCATGAACCTCGTTGATATCAATGAAATCAACAAATGGTGGGCATGGATCATCATGACTGCTTTGCTTTGCTATCCAAGTGGTGAGATTATCTCTACTAAGAACAGCCGTTTTGAATACTAACCACAGAACTTCTAGCCCACCCAATACAAGTAGGCTGGAACTCCCGCAACTCGAACGGAGTTCGCGCCCGAACCGTCTCAGCTGCGCTCTACAACATGTGTGTTCAAACCTCGGGCATCATCGCCGCTAATATCTACCAAGAAGATGACGCTCCACGATACAAGCGGGGTAATCGCGTTCTTCTTTCCATCTTGGTTCTCAATATACTCTTGTATTTGGGAACGAAAGTTTACTATGTGCAGCGGAATAAGTATCGGAATCGGAAATGGAATGCCATGACTGAAGATCAGAAGCTGGATTATTTGGCGACTACTGATGAGGGGAACAAGAGGTTAGATTTTAGATTTGCGCACTGAGAAGTGAGCAGCAGAATCAAATAAACCTCAAAATCGAGTTTGATCTATTCTAGCTCCGTATCAAATTTTGCTGTGCAACGCCTGGGTGAGTTACTAGGGAGGGCTTTCAATCCCTCTATTCAATTATGAAATGTTTGATTCCATCTCAAGGTTTTCAAGGAGCTTCATTTGGGATGCTTGAGTATATATTGCATCATATATTTCCTACAGAACCTCCATTCCATACTACTCGAAAGAAAAAAGAATTTGTGTATAAAATTCTTTCGACCAGTTTGATAAGGCTGGCGTTTCGTAGGTATAATTGGTCTGAATCTATACCCAATATATCCCTGGCGCCTTCAGCTCATGCAGTCCATGTGGCAATACATGCGCGAGCCTTATCAGCTTCTACTCCAAAACCCAGAACCCGACAAAATCTATTGCATACAAGCAGACGCATCCCCGGCTCTCGTTACTTCATTTGCGGTTCAAAGGCGGCTGTTAGTCTCCTTGGATCCCGACGATTTCGTTGCTAACCTGCCTTCTCCGATGATAAGGCTGAATCAAGTAGCCGTGGAGTTCAGTTTCCTTAGAGAGAACTTCATTGACGCCAATGGATGACTGCAATGAGTCAGGACGGCATGATGAGAGTCTTTTGGCATCTCATCACTCCATTCGAGCCATTCCAACACCAATAAAGCGCAAGCCGGTAGGAAGCGCACCAAGCGCAAAGCGACCGACATCGATTGAGACGCCGTCCAAGAAAGGAACGCTATGGGAGAAGACTAAACATTTGCTTTCTGGTAACGATTCGTGGTTTTGGGAAACTCTTGCAATCATTCTATCGGTTGTAGCAATACTAGCGCTGATATTCGTCCTTCGACATGTTGACGGCATGGCCCAGACTTCGTGGACGTTTCAATTCACCCCTAATACCGTCATATCTCTCTTGTCGACAACAGCTCGTTCGTCGAGTTTAGTTGCTATTGCCGCGGTTATTGGACAAGAGAAATGGCTATGGTTCGGACTTGGTAGACGCCATGGGTTCCGGAAGGACACAAGGCTGGCTGATCTTCAAATATTTGACAGCGCTTCCCGCGGGCCTCTTGGGAGTCTGAATCTTATTTGGTTCACACAAATGAGGTGAGTACATTCAGCGCATGATTTTAAAGCAAATTATTAACCAGGTCCGTAGACGGTTCGCCTCCATTGGCGCGTTACTCACTATCCTGTCTCTGGCAATGGATCCATTCACGCAGCAAGTTCTAGAGGTGAGATTTCGCGCCTCGACTGCCGTGAATAATCTCACTATTGCTTCTGATGTCCAGCGGTCTGAGCGTTACGAAGCTTATATACCTTCTCCCGAAAACTTTGAACACCCGGTAAACCTTGTAACTTTAGGAATGCGGGCTGCAGTTGTCAATGGCCTCATGACATCTCCAATTCAAAATGTCAGCCTACAGTGTTTCACTGGCAACTGTCAATGGCCCACAATGCCATCATTGGCTGTATGCAGCGAGTGCATGGACTTGACTGGAAATCTGACAGCAACCCGCAACAACACCTGGGCTTTGCCCAACGGTGCTGAATCGCTCAATTCGACATATATGAATCTTGTATCGCAATGGTACGGTAGTTCAAATCATTACGATAACCCTATCACTCCCTACTTGTCAATTTTTGATATGATCACAACGCCAACCCCGCGAAATGCCCTTCAAGCTCCAGTAGCCGTGGAGTGCGCTCTGTGGCCCTGTATTCAGGCACTAAACTTCACCACTATTCAGGGTTCCCAAATTCAAGTTACATTGAAGAGTCACAGCACTTATATCGAGAACATGCCTCTGCCATCACTCAACGACACCACGGCGATCGAATCCAATGGAGCGGACATAATTTTTCAGCCAGCAAATCACATCTTGACTCCCACGCCCTTTGGGTTTAACGCCCTTCCGAATGCTACCTACAGCATCTCGGATGCTGCTGTTCATGCCATTGCCGCCCTGTTGAATACAACCTTCAGCGGTAATTCCTTTGATGGCAGCTACGTCGAAGGTGTCCAGTCACTTGTTCCCACCAATGGCGAATTTCACACAGTGAGCAACGTCATTTCTAACCTCGCTCTGAGCATGACGAACCATATCCGACTCAATCCTGCTCTCGCAAACCACAATGGTAGAGCAATCAATCCTTGGCATCAAGCAGAATACGTTGGTCAAGCATGGACCACGCAGAGTTACTTCCACGTGCGCTGGCCTTGGATGATACTGCCCATCATTGTGGTAGTCACATCGACTGTATATTTGTGGCTCGCTGTTCTAGACAACTGGGTAACTGGGATTAGGATTTGGAAAGGGAATTTGCTTCCTGTACTCTTCTTCTCAATGGACGAGGACATCAGAGACAACTTCTCCGTAAATTCTACGACAAGGGAGATGCAAGAATTTGCGGATACAATAAGAGGTGGTTTTCAATGATCCCGTTATTACTCAACTTGTGCAAGCTAGGCTGATGTTATGGAGGTAGTGCAATACTTAGCGGATCTTATAACAATAACATTCACACATATCTTTGGGTGACGACAGTTTAGCAATCTTCCGAAACCGAAGGTTGACTGGTAGTGTGAAGTTCGAGAAAGATGCTTACGCCTTTGACACGTTCAAGTGCCTGGATATGAGTTATAATAATCTCATCACAAAGCCTGGATGATTAGATATACTGGATCAATACTGGTCGAAGCCTAAGCACGGTCCCCGGGACGATAATCTGCTACTGCTGCTAATCTGCAACTTGTATCAAAGAGCAAGAAGGAAAGACGAGGGAAATCAGGAGGATCAAAGAGGAGGGAGCGGTAGATAGTAAGGGCAAGTCTATGAGCACCCCGAAAAGGCACTCCATCAACTGCCCGAGAGGATCCTGCTGCCAAAGAAAGACTGTTTGGACGAACCCTAAAAACATTCCGTATAATTAACCTTATATACATACTACTCTGCGAGAAAATACCAAAAGGATAAACAAATAGAAGCGCGATTTTCGACTCAACCACAAGCCAAGGCCAAGCAATAAGCTGCAGCTCTCCCAAGAAACTTAACATGCAAGTCGCACTCATGACGAATGAGCACTCGGTTCTGATGTGGGGGCGATCACCGTCGGCTTTTATATGCGTAGAGCCTCAACCGGGAAGGAAAAGCTATATCAAGGCGTACAGCTCTATTGAGCAGTGCTATATGTATTTCTTGACTTCATAATTTTTGGGTCCCCGCTATGTGGTTATACCGCCCCCTCCACCAATACCCATGGTTGTCCTACCTGCGTACATTTCTCTGGATTTCCCTTTTCTGTCTATGTGGGTTGAGAGAACAGGTTCGCGGGATGGAAGTTCCGGGACCTCGAAGTCGATAGAGCCTTGCCACATTGCTAATGGATCGTCTATGGTCGACGGTGGAGGCTCTTGTGACATTCCCCGCATGCTTACACAGGAACATTTCTCTGCTTCGGTACGACTTTGATTAGAAAGCGGTGCCCACAGCTTCGTAGCTAACTCCTTGCTAAATCTCATCAACCCCGGCATACTGCCTTAATTACGACGCCGTTCTCTCTAAACTAGAAATATGCAGGATGGATGAAGCACCCAAAATCGAGCCAGAAAGTACGAACTATCTACGGCTCTTTATTGGGATGAACTTGGTAGAGTGGGCAACGATGCCCTTCATGCTCCTTGTCATGTGGGTGACTGGGAAATTGGAAGAATCGCGTGAGGGCGAGGAGCTCATCTCCCAACACCACTATCTCCTCAACCACGACCTTGCCATCCACACTGCCACTAACAGCAAGTTCAAACGTGCTGCTCCATCCTCCCGACATGCAATCCCCTCGATCGCTTAGACGGAAAAAGCCAACGATGGATTTGAGAGAAGAACAGCATATCGAACGATAGCGAATACAGAAGTAGAGACCGAAAACAGCTTGGGAACGAAAACGTTTCGTGAGACGTAGAGATGCGGAGGGATTGTCAATATCATCATATTTTGAACATACGCCCAGTCGAAGGTGACTACTGCCTTATCCCACCATACCACACTTTTTGTCCAAAAAAAAAAACGCCGCAAAACGCTGTTGTAGATGTTACAAAAAAAATAAGGGCACAATATAAAACCGCAAGCAGGTGAGCACGACACCAAAACCCCCCTCTGATGTCCCATTTTTATGTACAATCTCCCCAGGGAAGACACAATCTGCTCGAGCAAGATATCATTCATCAAGACATTACCCTCCATCAACTAATGCACCGGATCCCACCCCTGCGCCTCTCTCCCCAACGGCCCTCGTCCACCACCCGGCGTCAACACCGCAGGCGCCGGACTCGCATTACCAGTCCTCGAGATCTGAGCCGGCGGCGTATAGGGTTTATAACCCGGATAACTTGGTTCCGCAGGCGGCGGACTCCTGCTCGCGTATGACGGCGGTGCTGTTGTGCCTTCATAAGGCGTGTAATCATCTCGACTTGGTTGTCGTTGTGGTGGTGGTGGGTTATAGTTATCTCTGCTCCCCTGCCTGACAGGGGGTCCGTAGTCGTCTCGCCGGGGTTGGCTTGGTCTTCTCCCCGATTGTGAAGAGTTGTAGGAGTTTTGTTGTGGGGGAGGTGTGGGGCGGGAATAGGGTTGCTGGGCGCCGGTTCCGAAGTCGAAGCCGGCGTTGGCGATGGGTGGGCTTTGCATGCGTGTTGGGGGTGGACCGCCGGGACCACGAGAGGGTCCTCGGGATGGGCCTCGGGACGGGCCGCGAGGTGGGGGGTTGTTGGGTTGGAAGTTATCGTAGCCTTGTTGTTGGCTGTCGTACGATTGATCTGAGAATTGGCGGCCTGGGTTTAGGGGCCTGGAAGAGTCGGAGGAGTATTGTCTTGAGGGTTGGGGTGGGAATTGTTGTCTGGGACCATTTGAGAATTGTCGTTGAGGTGGTGGTCGATATCCGTTTGAAGTAACTGCTGCCGCAACAAATTGATCATTTCCATATTCCTCTTGTGGTGAACTTGGGAAATATCCTCTGCCCTGTGCATTCATATCTCGTGGAGAATTGGGGCCATAGCCTTGTCCTCTTCCTCCTCTTCCTGGTCCCGGCGAAGGAGAGCCTCTGTATCCTCCATTGCCATTAAACCCACCAGCTCCATTCTGAGGCGAGTAAGGGTCCTTGGGAACGCCAGCATAGCCATTTCCACCGATAGCTTGGCCAGATTGTTGACCATACGGACTCCGCGACTCATTAGGACTCGGGGGATTATTGTTAACGGACCCAACTCCTCCAGTCATTAAAGGAACACTCTGCCCAGTAGCGGGGTCCAAATGTCCCAGCTCCACGCCATTCTTCTCCGGTTCTTCAACCACAACATGTTTCTTCGCTGCTCCATCCCAGCTCGGCATCGGGGGCAACGCATCCTCACTCAACGCCTGCTTTGGCTCCACATACAGCCCATTCTTCCCCACTTCAAAGGTTGCGTATTTCGGAGGCTCCGGTCTCCCTGGCAGCGCACCTCCCATCATCGGCGGAGGAGCTTGGTATCCTTGTTGTGGAGCAGCGGGCGGGGGAGCATAAGGGTCGTCCACGAATTTCTTCGGTTTGTTCTTCTTCCCTTCGCAGGAGCCTCCGCAACAGTCACAGCATTTCAGGAAAGAGAAACAGCTGCAACAGCAGGACGCCCCGCAGCAGGCGCACCGGACTATACATGTTATGATGGAGAGGAGGATTAGGGAGATGACGACGATGCCGATTATTACTGGCCATCTGCGAGAGAGTCAGAGGGGGGTAAGTGAGGCTGGGGAGAGGGAGACGAACTTGCAGTAGGCAGCATTCATACAATTATCCCAACTCGAGAAAGAATTCTTGACATTCGAAACCCCGTCCGTAATCGACCTCTTCCCCAGCAGCGCATCGAACACCAAATTCCCCGCCTTGACCGTGATACCGCCGCTCCGCCGCATAGCCTGTGTAATGTGCGGCATTTTGGGTTTGTGTCGTCTCGAGGAATGTATTATTCGGAAGAAGGGAAATACTCGAACGGCGAACAATCACAGCTGACAGTAAGCAGATTGAATGTTCAAATCGTGCGCTGATCGTCTCCTACTCCATATCCTCACTTTGCGCTCGCACCCGCTATGTGTTGATCCCAATGTCTTGTGGCTTGGTGTGTCGTCACCACACTGTGCGGTCACAGCATGAATCGGTCGGAAATATGATATCGTAATGTCGTCCAAAATTATACCTCCACGTTGATGGAAGAAGAGTTCGAAATGGGGCAGCAAAAAGTATATAAAAGAAGGCTTGTTGTTTCTTGCACTTTGTCGCTTTTCGCATCCGTATTCACGGGCCTGAAACGGGTGATTGGGCTGTGCAATTTCTGGGCAGACTGGGCGCTTTTTCAGTGATATTTCGGGTAATCGATACGCAAGGCTTCGGGCGTAGGTTGAGGCAGAGTAAATGAGTGACGAAAGTTAGGTATCTTGGGACTCGAGCTGAAGCTGAAATGTAGGAGAAAGAAAGAACGTAGAAACATCAACTGACCCTCATCGCGATAATTCGCGGCGAGTGGAGCAAGGAGCACATCGTGATTTCGAGACTGATTGTTTCTCTCTACCCCTGACATTAGTGACACTTAGCGCCTGTCTGCACGGACTGGCCATCACGTGGAGTGTGGATGTGTGGCTGAGGCGTCGGACTTGGAGATTGTGGTCCAATGGTCTGGAGAAGTGGGACTATTGATGAGGGGAGTGTGGCGGCGCCGCGCGTTCGGGATACACGAGGTGATGGGAGGCTGATATGAGGGCGTGTCAAATACGAACCAGAGGATTGTGGATGTTGGGTGGGAATAGAAACGAAAGGATTGAGAGCGAGGTGGCTTGATGAGAAGGAGCCCCATTTCTTATGAATAAGCAGGTCGGCGGCGTTTGGTAGGAAGTAATCATTTTATTTCCTAATAAGACATTCCCAAAGAATGAGTGGCATAGGATACCTAGGCCTTGTAGAAGACCAACACAGCCGAAGTATTTCCTTTCTTGAGGCTGAAAATCCAGTCTCGAAGCTATCTCCTCAACAATGCCTTATGTTCCCCAATTTCATATTCATGCTTCGTGTAAAACCTGTTTCCGATTCCCTGATCCCATAAACTTTCCTCGCAACGCCTGCAACAAAACAGACTCTAGTAAAAACTAGCATTAAGTATCATGTCACTCGATCTCCGCCATCATATTCTCCATCTTCACTTCAGCATCGTCCCCCTATCGAATAATGCCATCTCCTTTTCCAGGCGGTGGTCCCATCGGTGCCTCATAAACTGGATCTCCACCCCGTTGTGGCTGATACGTGCTCTGCGGTGGCTGCATCTCAATATTGTTGTGACCCCCATAGTATCCATCATTAGGATTGAACGTCGTGCCCGTATTCTGGTTTCCGACCGGTGGAGCACTGTAGGGAGGAGCAGGCGCACCGCCATTGTAGGGTTGATTTGGGTAGTAGTTCTGGTTATGCTGTCCGTATTGGGGGGGCTTGGATCCGGGGATCCAGCCGGTGCCGTACATTGGTTGGGCGCCCATGCGACGGCGGCGACGGTTGTTGTAGCATCTGGGGAGAGTTAGAATTGAAGCGTGGAGGGAGAGAGGACAAATGTGACTCACGAGAATAGGAATGCGATGAGCAGGACAGCGACAACGATCACGGCGAGCGCGACCCAGCGGCCCCAATCGTTCCACGAGGAATAACAATCGCCATATCCATAATTGTAATCGTAGGAGTTGCAGCTAGGGTAGAACATACTGTTAGTATTCTGCGGTGCCACGGTGGCCATTTTGGCTAATGCAAAAGATCCTGAAAACAGAAAATGGAATGGAAGGGGAGCCGGAAGAGGGAAACGGGAACAAGAACAGACTTCGACTTACTATCTCTTAAGAATCCGCGAGTGCGCTGAAGCTGGGGCCATTCTTTCGGTATTGCAAACGATGAAGGTCGAATACAGCCTCAATTGGTGGAATGTGGTGTGACCGAGATAGTATACACGCAAATTGTTGCTTTGACGAGCTCTTTATCGAGGGCCCGGGTGAAGTTGTGACGTATCCAATCGAGAGGCGACGGTGGATGCACTCGACGTCGGTGACTTGGGAGTCGCGATGCGAATGAAAGCTGATGAAAGGAAGAGAGGCAGCTGAGGATTATAAGGTGAGCTTGTGTTGATCTTGGCTCTTCCGTTCAGTGGTGGCTGTGCCTTCCTCACCAGTCACCACGGAGTGACGGCTTGCGGGTGGAATCAGGTGCTCGGAGCCGAAAACCTGCGTATCTGTGTATACGCAGCCTGTAGATTGCGTGGCCAAGGACAGAGTTCGCAAGTGCTGGAATCTAGACCTTCTTTCTGGGGATTTCTTCTTACTATGTATTCCGTTATTAGTGGGATTATATATATCCTGTTTGCCAAATCCTCTCTAGAAATTCAACCAGGTAGCCTTAACTTGTTGGTGGCGTTGATAGAATAATACGGCCCCCCAGATTCCAAACTCTCCCCGACTCCAGATCCATGGCCGCATGTCATGCTGCGCGCTGGTTCAAGTCGAGTAAAGATTCAACCCCACCCAACGTCACCTAAACCCGTAAACCATAAACCATGTATGATCCGCTGTCTCTTCCTGCCCTCTCATATCTGATTATTCTCACCCTTCAACCTCGCCGGTCCTTCGTTCGTGCGCTCCCCTCCTCCCTCCCTCCACCTCCGTCCAGCTCATAGCTGTTCGTCTAAGGCGCCCAATCACCCCGCGCCAGAGCTGCAGCAAGGGTTGACCATGCTTCAATTGCCAGCGCATCAACGTGGTTTGTGCGTAGCCTTCAGTAGTAAAATCGTAGTCCTGCTGTCAATTCCACTTGCTTCCTATCTTTTTATTTCTTTCCGTCGCCCTTGCTATGAATCTATGAAAATATACTCCACTTTTGCTCATTCCGAGCCATTTTCGCGGGTGAAATGGCAGCACACGCCTTGCTACCGACGCTGGTGCTGCCGCGTTTCAAGAAATTCCCTCCTGCACCAAACCAGGGCGCGCGCCTTTACAACTGGGCGCATTCAGTGCCTCACTCTTGGCCGGCGAAGTGAGAAAATAAGATTCATTACGACAGGCTGACTCGCACAGTCATGAATATGCCTAATTACAGATCCGCTCCGATCCCAAGACCAACACCAAGCCATGCCTTTCAACAAGCCCAAAGCTAAGATCAAAGATCCTCTCCAAAACTACCATCGCGCACCACGCTCGAATCCCACCGGAAATCAAGAAAAGGAAATCTAGCAGCCGTGAGATTGCGAGACCCCTTATGCAAACGCAGGTCATCAAAGTCATCTTATCATTCCAAATGTTCGAATAAGGAGTTTAGAAGAGTAACCCACACTAGGTAGGTAAAGAAACCTTTTCACTTCAAGGGAAAAAGAGCCGGACGCCGTGTGCACCCAAGAGCCGTGGAAGATTCGGCCAAGAAAATGAAAAGTTGATGCTGTGAGCTCATGAGATATATGGTGGTCTTTGCAGACCGAGAAGGCAGGGTTTTATCTTTCCATCACGTCGTTATCGTTCGTCATTACGGATTCAGGAGCTGCTCGGGAGCTCGAAAGTTCAGAGCATGCGAGAAACTGGACTCAAGTCGAGAAGTCTACTTGCTGGCACGAGCGACGAGCCACTGCAGTACGGCATCCAGATTCGTCTCCTCTTTCGCGCTTATACCATAGCAGCTTACTTCGCGATGGGAGATGCTCTTGAGGTCTAGGGCGTCGATCAGCTCATCAACCGACAGCTTTTCGTCGAGGTCCGATTTGTTGCCGAGAACCAGCAAAGGGATGCCCTCCAAGACGGGCTTTTCGAGCAGCATATGGAGCTCTTCCTTTGCGACGGGCAGGGCATCTGTGTCTGCCGAGTCGACAATGAAGACAATGGCGTTCACACCTCGGCAGTATCGCTCCCACATTGACCGAAAGCGTGGTTGTCCGCCGAGATCCCAGCACTTCAACGTCACATGGCCCTTTTGTACGCGCTTCATATTGAATCCAACAGTTGGGATGGAGCTGCGAGGAAGAATCAAGGTCAGCGGGAACTCTTTGGGGGGGTTGCGAAGCAAGGTGGGGGGTATCGCAGAACCCCGCTTCAGCTTGATTGCGATCGCGATATGGGAAAATGTGAAGGGGCCTCGCACGACGTGCGGAAGCAACATACTCGAGGGTGAACTCGCCGCCCTGCGCATCGCAGAAGAGTCAGTATGGGTGCGCCGATGATGCAGAGGAGGTAGATGTGGATGGCTTACCGCCAAAACTCTCAACAGCGATGTCTTTCCCGCATTCTGGAGGCCGATCATCGTGATGTCCATCTCCGTCGCCCTGCCATCGGAAGCCTCTGGTCAGCATCGTGTCTTTTTTTTTTGCCTGCAGCAAGGGAGATTTTGGGAGGAGAGGATATTTGCTTTTGCTGGCAGCAAATTGTCGCACGTCCTTCCGCCTGCATTGACCCAACAGCACCACTCACCAGAACAACCGCAGCAGCCAATCGTACACGCGTTTAAATAGCCCAGCCATGATCATATCATTCGTTCGCGAACCAACCCGTATGTGTGATAGGATGTGTTTGCTCGCAGGTCGGTGAGGCGCTGCCTGGTGAGAGTCGCGCAAGGCTGCGGTGAGGACGGCGGGGCAGCTGTTGGAGCAGAGCAGGGCAGCTTGCTTTTGAGGCTGATGATGCAGAGGCCGGCAGATGCAGCTAGACGGCAGATAGATAGATGTATGACGGCGTGAGCCTGGTATCTCTCGATTTTCCGCAATTGTAGACTGTAGAACGCACGGCAACTTTTTCGCAATGTGACGGTGACGGTGTAGCGGATCGGGTAGAGCGCTTGTTCCTTGTGACTGCGTAGACGACTGACGAGATTCGGTTTAACGTGAACCTGGGAAAAAGCACGCACCGCCGCCCAAGCTATGTTCGGTCACCAACAGGACAGCAGGAGAGGAAAGTTATAACCACTTTAGATGGAGAGAGATAGAGTAACAGATAGAGTTGGGGTATTCTGAGTGAGTTTGATTTGAGCTTGAAAAGGAGGTGAGTAAAGCTCTCAGCTTTCTTGTGTTTGTTTATGCAGATGCACAGCAGATGCAGAAGTCAAGAAGCACAGCAGATGACGAGCAATATCAATGTAAGTGCAAGGAAGGGAGAAGTAGTTGTAGTAGCAGCAGCAGCAGCAGTAGGTAGGCAGTCGTATGCAAGTCAGTATGCAAGGCGAGTCCCGTAGAACATCAACTAGTTTAGGTCCCAGCTGGACCTGGGGAAGGAGGAGAAAAGCAGATGGAACAAGCTCGTTCTTTCTCTGTGTTCTCCTTCGTCGATGCAGCAGCAGGAGCAAGAGGTTCGTTCTTCTTGAGCTGGGAAGCTGTACGAAGCATGCACACGAGGGGAGACTGCATGTGAAGGTGCAGCCAAAAGTGCAGGCCTGCGTCGGGATGACCTCCTACTGCGTATTCATGCTCTAGTAGAACGTCTCTACAGCCTATGAATCGCTACAATTCCCCAGTTTGGGCTCTGGCCGGCTCCAGTTCAGGCATTCGTAGGGCGTATGGATGCAGCAGCTCTGGGCCAGTCAGGGTCCGTTTCCAGGGGACATTTGAGCCAGTGAGGCGTCAATTGAGGCCCAAAAGTGAGAAACGCAGCCCGATAACTGGCGATAAGAGCAGCAAAGAGCCTATCGCCCCCGATTTTCCTGACTAAGCAACAATTTTTGGAGAGAGCTTCAACTCGCAAAAAAATTTCGCGGCTCTCCCGCCAGCCCCCAAATCTGCAGGATTGGCCAACTCTACCAAGACCTGGTCGCATACGAAGAGACCAGCAGTTGGGGATCGCGAATGGTGAGTAAATCGAGCATCATTCGTCTATATTTGCATTTTCATATACATGCGCGAGTGAGGCAAGAAAACAAGGCTGACATTCCGTTGCCAATAGTCAACATGCCTCCCTCGAAGCCCAAATCCAAATCCAAGTCCGCGTCCAAGTCCTCGAGAGGAGGCACCAACACAACATGGTCCCATGAATTCGATACCCTCCGCCGAGAGAACCTGTTTCGAAATCCCCCGACAGATCACACCGCATACCCGGCCTTGAAGGCCGCCATTGCCCCTCACATCGAGTCCTTCAATGCTCTTTTCGAGAAAGATGGCTTGATAGCCCAAGGCTTGCTGGATATTGGCACAAAAACATACCTCGATGGAGATGAGCGATCAGGCCCCGCAGGAAAAAACAAATTGACCGTCAAGATCAAGGAAGTCTTTGTGGAAAAATCAGTGCTGCCCGCCTCCAACAAGTTCAGCACCAAGAATCGAGAGATCTTACCCTCAGAATGCAGGGAGCGCCATGTCACCTATCGGGGGAAGATGACTGCTCGGTTGGAGTATAGAGTCAACAATGGGGATCCCAAGGAATGTCTCCGAGACCTGGGACAGCTTCCTCTGATGTTAATGGTAAGTGCATTGCACATCTCAGGCGGTCTGTAACTGATCCATTCCCAGTCAAACCGGTGTCACCTCGAAAACAACTCCCCCGCACAACTTGTTCAACGAAAGGAGGAAGCCGAAGAGCTCGGCGGATACTTTGTGGTCAATGGGATCGAGAAGCTCGTTCGTCTGCTAGTAGTGAACCGGAGGAACTTTCCCATGGCAATTGAGCGCCCTTCATTCGGCGGCAGGGGCCCTACCTACACGAAATACGGCATGATTATACGATCTGTGCGACCCGATCAAACCTCCCAGTCAAATGTGCTCCATTATCTCAACGACGGCAATGTGACCTTCCGATTCTCGTGGCGGAAGAACGAATATCTTGTCCCCGTGATGATGATCATGAAGGCTTTGGTGGAAACGAACGACCGAGAGATTTTCGAGGGACTGGTCGGAGTTGCCGGTTCCGAGGGCTCCAAGAACACCTTCTTGACCGACCGAGTGGAACTATTACTCCGGACATACAAAGCCTACGGGTTGTACACGAAGAGCAAAACGAGGGCATACCTGGGAGAGAAATTCCGAATCGTGCTCAATGTGCCGGATACTATGTCAAATTACGATTGTGGAACCGAGTTTCTGCGCCGAATTGTCCTCGTCCACCTTGGGAATGTCAATGTTACGGAAGCACAGGATAACGACAAGTTCAAGATGATCCTGTTCATGACCCGAAAGCTGTATGCATTGGTTGCAGGAGATTGTGCTGTTGACAACCCTGATGCTGTCCAAAACCAAGAGATCCTCTTGGGTGGCTTTCTCTATGGAATGATAATCAAAGAGAGACTCGATGACTGGCTCACAACAGCTTTGAGAATGGTAATTCGTGATTGGATACGAAAGAGCCCAGAAAACAGCTTTGTGTCACCCAGCTTTATCAAGGATTTCCCAACCAAGCTGTTTGGCAGAACCAATGAGAACATCGGCCAAGCACTGGAGTACTTCATGTCCACGGGTAATCTTGTCAGCCCTACAGGATTGGATCTGCAGCAAGTTTCTGGATTTACAGTCGTGGCCGAGAAGATCAATTTTCTACGATTCATCAGCCATTTCCGCATGATTCACAGAGGTAGTTTCTTCGCTCAGTTGAAGACTACTACGGTGCGAAAGCTTCTTCCCGAAAGTTGGGGCTTCATGTGTCCGGTCCACACACCCGATGGAAGTCCCTGCGGGTTGTTAAATCATCTGTCGCACAAATGTAAAATTCTCATACACGCTCTGGATGTTTCAGCGATACCACAATTAGTCGTAGATCTTGGCGTAATCAGCTCTGGGTCTTCATCCACAAAAGAGAGTGTTGTAGTTCAGCTGGATGGCAAGATTCTTGGGTGGTGTACGCCAAAGCAATCCCGCCAGATAGCGGATACTCTCCGCTACTGGAAGGTCGAAGGCACACATAATGTGCCAAAGGAACTTGAGATTGGCTACGTTCCTCAATCTCACGGTGGGCAATACCCTGGCATCTACATGTCGTCGGCCCCATCTCGAATGATCCGACCAGTCAAGTATTTGCCATTGGACAAGGAGGATTTTGTCGGCCCTCAAGAGCAGCCTTTCATGTCTATCGCAGTCACCGAGCCAGAGATCATATCGGGAGAGTCCACACACGTGGAGTTTGACCCAACCAACATCCTGTCGATTCTTGCCAACATGACCCCCTTCTCCGATTTCAACCAATCTCCCAGAAATATGTACCAGTGTCAGATGGGTAAACAATCAATGGGTACACCTGGAACTGCCATCCGCTACAGAACAGACAACAAGACCTACAGACTTCAGACTGGCCAAACGCCTATCGTTCGAGCGCCGCTGCACAATGATTACGGTTTCGACAACTTCCCCAACGGCATGAACGCTGTTGTTGCCGTCATTTCATACACCGGCTACGATATGGACGACGCCATGATAATTAACAAGTCAGCTCACGAACGTGGCTTTGGCCACGGCACCATTTACAAAGTTAAGAAATATGAACTCGAGGAAGGTGGCATGAAATCTCGATCGTCGAGAAACATCAAAAAGCTCTTTGGATTTGCTCCAGGCGGGGAGGTGAAGGCTGAATGGAGAAGTGCTCTTGATGAAGACGGTTTACCACACATCGGGCGAATGGTTCGAGAAGGCGACGTCGTCTGCGCATGGCATACAGTCTCCCTGGACGTGAATGGCAACCTCGTAAATCGTGATGGACAGACTCATTTCGAGAAGTACAAGGAGGGAGAAATAACCTTCATTGACGAGGTACGACTGATCGGAAACGAGAATGGTACCGAGCCAGCTCAAGCTATCTCGGTCAAGTTCAGAGTACCCCGTGCTCCCGTCATCGGTGACAAGTTCTCATCTCGACATGGACAGAAGGGTGTCTGCTCGCAGAAATGGCCCAGCATTGATATGCCCTTCTCAGAGTCGGGTATCCAGCCAGATGTCATCATCAATCCTCACGCTTTCCCGTCTCGTATGACCATCGGTATGTTCGTTGAATCCCTCGCCGGGAAGTCTGGGGCACTGCACGGTTTAGCTCAAGATAGTACGCCCTTCCGATTCGACGAGGAGAACACGGCTGGTGATTATTTCGGTCACCAATTAATGAAGGCTGGCTACAATTACCATGGGAATGAGCCAATGTACTCGGGAATCACTGGACAGGAACTTCATGCAGATATCTACATTGGAGTAGTCTACTACCAGCGTCTTCGTCACATGGTAAACGACAAGTACCAAGTGAGAACGACTGGGCCGGTGACTCAGCTTACGGGCCAGCCTATCAAAGGAAGAAAGAAGGGAGGTGGTATTCGTGTAGGAGAGATGGAGCGTGACTCGCTGCTTGCACACGGTACTGCATTCCTTCTGCAGGATCGATTGCTGAACTGCTCTGATTACACGCGTTCTTGGATTTGCAAGCAGTGCGGTACCTTCTTGTCAGTCCAGCCGACTGTCTCGGCGTTCGTTTCGAATAAGAAAGGTACGGGTGTCGTCAGATGCCGGAAGTGTGCTCACAGGGCTGAGGCGTGGTCGGGCAAGGGTGAAGTGTGGGAGGATGGAGATGGTCAGAGGTGGATTGGTGGTGATGACACGACAATTGTTGCTGTGCCGGGAGTTTTGAAGTATTTGGATGTTGAGTTGGCGGCTATGGGAATCAAGCTGAAGTATAATGTCGGGCCGTGATGATACATGAGATGAGAAATGGATGGCGTTTTGGGATTCAGCATTTACGGCGTGCAATCGCCTGGAAGGAAGCCGAAAAGTTGGCGTTCGGGAGATGGATTACTGTTACCGAGTCCGATGTCGAATAGAGAACAGATTTATGCCATTTCATCTGACTGCACAGGATTTGAAGCCACTTGTCAAATGTGGACCGAGAACGAGAGCGAATCGACTCAGAATCGACTCCGGATTCTCTTTGCATGATGTATCCATAAATTTGCGGATGGCATTGCGCCGCTTAACATCAAGCACAATGTTTCGTTCCTTGAAGCCAATGACAGCATCGCTCATCGATCTACGCTACCTGAAACGACGCTTCTGCTGGGACCCAGAGAGATGGGATGAAATATCAGGTGAGACGAGCAAACAGAATCCTGGCCCCAACGAAGACCTCTCTCATTGGCAGACCATCCAGGGGCAGGGTGCGCTAGCGGATGCGCCTCAACACTCTAATTTTGATCGCAGATCCTTCTCTCTCGCACTGCCAACGACATCTCTCCCCCGACACAATTATTTCCTACAATCACCCCTCGATCTGCGATTGCGATGGCACTGCAGCCAGCCGTGAGCACAGCAGATGGTCTGCTTGTACGCTGCAATTTGGTATTGCAGGCTCGTACCGTCATACAGCTTTCGCGATATTCCATAGGCTGTGTTTGTCGTCGCCCCGATGGATGCGGGACTTGGGATGCGCTTAGCGGGGTTCGTGATCCAAGCAGGGCTGACTCCATCCTGCGGAGCCACTCTTAGCGGCTGCTTCTCACCATCAGCGGTGCGAGGGATCCGACCAGCATATTTCCATTGGCAGCAATGATCCGCTCCACGATTTTTCTTCATTTCTCTTATTCCTTCAGCTCCTCCATACAATTGTCGTTGTATCTTTCCTCTATTTTTGTATCAGGTAGGCATCGGCAAGCATGATGAGGCTCGCTCGTACCTCGTGCTTTCTCTTGGGCGCCACTCACGACGTGGGGCCGGTTCATCGGCCATACCTTCCTTCAATCTTCCTTACTCATTAAATAAGCTTATCCTCCTGCACCACTTTGCAAACGCTTGGTTCTTTTCATTTTCAATCACCTGAGCTGCACTGGCCATATTCCAGTTGCAACTGTCCATTCTTTTTTCGTCTTTTGTCGGGTTCGAGGAACAGTTTCCTCATACAGCTCTTCAGCAGTTAGCAAAGTGCAAGCAAGGGCATACGGTCATTTTTGAATCACGACAAATTCAGTACAGCAATTCCCTCGTTTCCTCCCTTCTTCGACTTGGAATAAAGACTCGACATTCTTTCGATTTTCGCCATTTAATGCTGCCGGTATGCATTTCTTACAGCCATCCTCAGCCGGCCTGCTTGCTATTTTCGGGGCCTCTTTGATACAGTCCACACACGCAGCATTAGGACCCTACAACTATTCCGTTGTCCTCAATACGACGAAGTCTCTCAACAATACGAAATCCCTGAATACCACGACCGGTTTCAATTCGACCAATTGGAACTCCACGAATCACACACCGGTATCCGTTGGAACGGTAAATGGCACTGGAATTATCTCGATTAACAATAGCACTGCGGGCAACAACACCGCGGCCAACCAAACCAAGGCACCTACGAATGAATACGGGTATGGGGCAAAGCATTACCGACGAGATGGAGATTTCTTTGCCGTGACTGGGCCGAAGGCGAACGGATCGGTGCCGCTGCGCAAGGAAATTCGGGAGCTGCAGAAGGATACAACGATGTGGACGCTTTACATACTTGCATTGGATATGCTGCAATACACCAACCAGTCGGATATGCTTTCATGGTATCAGATAGGAGGGATTCATGGGGAGCCATTTGTGCCGTGGGATAATGTTCAGCCTGTGCCAGGCAATGAGCAGAACGGTTATTGCCATCATTCGTCCATTCTCTTCCCGACTTGGCACAGACCATACCTTGCTCTCTTCGAGGTAAGTTTGTCCTCACTGGATCCCCCAAAGACAATGCACTGACCTCTTGATAGCAAGTTATGTACGATCTGGTACAAAAGATTGCGCTTAGGTGGCCAACTGAAGACCAGGGTAAATACGTCACTGCTGGCAAGAACTTTCGAATTCCATACTGGGACTGGGCAGCCATCCCAGCTGATGGCAAAGGCATACTCCCAGATGTTGTTCAAACCGAAGGCATCTCGGTAGACGGGCCCGCCGGAACCCAGACGATTGCCAACCCTCTTTTTACGTACAAGTTCAAGCCAAAGGTGGACCCGAAGGCCTTCGTGTACAGCCCATATAATGAACAGAACGATGTCCTAAGATACCCCACCAACAGCACAGCATCCGCCGTCTCTCAAAACTCCTTGGTTGGTAGACAGCTTGACAACAACGCCGCCTCTTTCCGCAGCAGACTTTATGTATTGTTCAGTGCTTATCACAACTACTCGACTTACAGCAATACTGCTTGGTATCCCGACAATACCGATGGCGACTATGACTCCATTGAGGGAATCCATGATCAAATCCACGCGCTTGTTGGCAGTGGTGGGCACATGTCTGTCACCGATTACTCTGCATTCGACCCCTTGTTTATGCTTCATCATGCCAACATTGATCGATGCTTCGCGATGTGGCAAGTTATCAACCCCGACCAATTTGTTGTTCCCACCGCAGCAGTTGTAAACACCTACAACTACAAAGTAGGTGATACCTTGGATAGCAAAAGCCATCTCACACCCTTCCGCGACCCATCTGGGAATTTTTGGACTTCGGACGCTGCCCGAGACACAACCACATTTGGTTACGCCTACGCTGAGACCAGTGGTGGACCCGGAGTCAATGTCACCGATAAAGTCCTTAAAGCCGTCAACACTCTTTATGGTGACAAAACAACCAATGGAACAGACGGTAACGGGGGCAAGCGCGATGTCACTCCTGCCGATACCAAACACCGCGAATGGATTGTGAACCTGAAGGTGAACAAGCATGCTCTCAACGGTTCTTTCTTCGTCCATGTCTTCATTGGAGACTTCGGTCCCAACCCTAAAGATTGGTCATTTGACCCAGATCTGGTTGGAAGCTATGCGGTTCTCGATAAATTCAACACTGCCGATGCACCCGACAAGCCAATCTCAGGAACCATTCCTCTCACAGGAACACTCTCGAAATTGATCTTGGCCAACAAGCTGAAGAGTCTGGATCCGGAAGATGTGGAGCCATACCTGGCTGCCAATTTGAAGTACAGAGTCACACTGTTGGACGACACTGAGATCGGAAATGGCGATGTGCCAAGTCTGAAACTGTCTGTGATCAGTGCGCCCGTCGTACAGCCACAAACTGATTCACAGCTTCCTTCTTGGGGCTTGACGCAGGTGCATTTGGATGTCAACACTGCTTGATTGAATAGAAAATGTTTTTCCTTTTGTTATAGGGGCCCCAGGATAAAAAAGAGGCTGCATACACGGTGGAGTTTTGATATGCATTTGTAGAGGGAACTAGGGGGGCGTTGGATATTGGTCTCTAGCGGCAGGATAGCTTAGAGATGGCGTTTTTTATTTTCCTTAGATAAGATAAATGATATTCTTTAAGGTTACTTGTGGCATTTTTGAGTCTTTGCGGGATGTGAAATTCATATGATCGGACGGGTTGCCTAGAGGGGAAATTGGGTGGTATTACTTGTGAGCGTATCTTTTTCTGTCATTTGCTTTCTGTGTGCCCATAGACTCAGAATTAATTTTCCCTTTCGCTAGTTCCGTTTTAGTCTACAGACCTGAGCAAGTGCTGCTTTAACCTGAGCCGAGGGTGAGCATACCGGAACCAAGCCTGATCACGCCTGAGTTAGCCTGCGCGTTATAATGTGGGACCCATATTGGTCTCTTACGTGCCCGGCTACAGTTTCCTTACCGAATTTTGCCTGGGAATCCGTTTCTGCTCCCTTTCAGGGTCCTACCGGAGCAGGTTTTGATCCCTCTTGTCAAGGAGCTTATGTAGTAGTAATTCAGCCTCACAAGTCAGAATGTCACACAGGCTACGGAATATTATGTTTAGGGTGTTGGATGCTGATTCAGCTGCATATATATCTACCCCTCTTCTACCCAGATCTCGGCTATCTACTGCCTATCAACCCTTTAGTATGTAACTATGTGTAAACAAGAACCAATGAACTGAATATTAAGTATCCATTTAGAGAAGCTTTGAATTTATACTCTCTGTGTCCTAGCAAGCTATGGGAATCTATTCAGAAATGTGCGTTAGACACAGTTCTGAAAGTGTACCACCTCGAAGTTGCACCCTCTGCTCTATGTACGGTATGTACCCCAAGACTTTCCTGGCTTGGTTAAAATTCAAAGAACACTATCGAAACAGAGACAGAGGGAAACAACAAAGAGGTTGCTTAACACTAGATCGTTCACATCACGCAGCATTCTAAGTATTCGGGAATTGTCTCATACATTCCACAGGGGTAACCTCAAAGACGCTCTCGCTTTGTCACATAAATTTTAGCAACTAAAACTCCTAACCTCTGACATTCGATTAATTAGACTTTCCATCTAGATATTTCGAAATTGTGAGTAAGTGAAGCAGGTAAACTTCCTTCCCAGAAACACTTCTAAGTTCCGCTACAGTAACTAGCTGTAAAGCATCGCAAATACGTACGTGTCTTCTGGCGGCATCCAGATCCATAGAGATTGAGAAAGCACCGACACGAAAGTTGTCAAATTCGTGCTGCAGATAGGTGTCGATCCGAGGCTGTTGGAAATAATCAGCCTGCTCCCGAGGCCCCAAATTCATCTGGTTATCACGCTTCTCATTGTATCCTCTTGCAGGGCTTAGATGACACCACGGAACGAAACCGCCACTGGCAATCCCAAAAATAAGAACGCAGTAAGTAATCTGAACTCGTCCATTACATTGATCAATATTCTCCCGTCTGATGAGAAGTGCACCCAATTTCCTGACTTCAAAAGTCCCTAGCCCTTGTCTGAAATCAACCTGAGGTTGCAGGAATCTAGTTGTTGGATCCCAAAGGTCCCGTGGGTGTGCTTGAGTAACTACTATGTCGGACTCAGCAAAGGGTTCAGGGATTACCAACCAGAATCCGGGCGGTAAAGCAAACTGAGTATCTTGTTTTATGAAGATGGTCTGGACAGTCCAGTCCGAGTATAAAGTCCCTACATTCCAAAAACGTTAGAATGAAAGTTGAAAACGTACCAACAAAAACAAACTTACTTGAACGAATCTCTACCAACTGACGCTGCGGTTTCCTTGGGTCGAAACCCTCTAAATCAATCCGGCCCGCGGAGTCATAGGAACTAAACATGAAGAGTTGAGACATATCAACACGTGTATATTGCTCGCTGCTGGGAGAAAGTCGCTTTAGATGAATTGCCGGTAGCCGTCCGGGAACATGCCCAACAGGACAGTTTAACATCGCTAAATATACCAACCCAGATGGGTAACCCGTATCCTGACACATCAAGAATTCAACCTGAACTCCTTTATTGGTAGATACTGGAAAGGCACTTCCTGCAGTTTCGGAATAGAATTGTGAAATAGCATCGGAATGCCGAAAGAGCCCTGGGGTGGGCGCCAAAAGCCCTTGAAGCTTGAAATCCTCTGAATACTCGTCTCGATAGAATTCGACGAGTGGATACTTCCAGGCAAATAGTGACTGGTCGTTCGAGATCTTCAATATTTCTTCTTGCAGACGAATAAAGGCCTTGGCACCCTCTCCGTATAAAAGTGGCATATGGATACTGAATATTCCGAGCAAACAGTACGCCATGTCTTCGATACGGGTAGTCTGACGATTGGCAGCCCATGACATCCGGCGAGCAATGCTTAGTCGTCGCAAATCCCCTCCATTCAAGGCAAAAAGATCGATGTTAGTAATTCCAGAAATGGTGTTCATATGATCTTCTTTCATCCCGATGGAATTCCAGTTCTTATCGAAGAATTGGAGCTCGACCGGAGCTAGTAGCTCTTGCAATGTCCATCCTCGCGAAAACCAGCGGGAATAGGAATGTGATGAGCTACCATCTTCCGTGTAGAAAGGGTTCCGAGGGTGGTGGGTTGAATTTGAGGGCTCGGGATATATAAAAACATCCGAGAGATATGCATAGCAAATTGCAGAGTCTTTGTACCATTGATACATCGAATTTATAGCCTCGGATAATTCAGCAGAGCTTGTCTTATCGATGCAGCATGTGTCGATCCAAATATATGCATAGCCATCGGCACGAGCTTTCTTGCAACTTTCTCGAACTTTGTTAAATCCTGTTTTGTGCTGTGTAATGGTCCTATCTCCCGTGATATCTTGAAAAGTGATTTCTTCAAAGCCCCCTAATAGGAAGTCAGCCGATTCACGTTTCTGTGTAATTCAGGATTGCTTGCAGCAAGATCGATATTTTTATTTTGAACTACGAGTTATTGCGGAGTTTTTTGCCGATACAAGGGAACTATGAGCCTTGGCCAACTAACATGTGTGGGAGAGTATGGCGTATTTGGGAATTCCTTGGTTTCCCAGCCTCTGATCAATTGCACTGCTCGCGAAGAATTCTTCCAATCGTAAGGTGGTTGTTTGCAAGAGTCGCATAATGACAGCTACTCCAGAGACGATCGGAATATCGAATAGATTGAAAGGGGGGGGGGGGGGGGGCCCTAGAGA
>Ga0247778_1000440_pt1 | contig 54798 bp, 41 predicted proteins | sample UWRJL049202B5_FD_179939 | JGI IMG/M metagenome (GOLD analysis project Ga0247778, IMG submission 179939) | Plant litter microbial communities from Arlington Agricultural Research Station in Wisconsin, United States - UWRJ-L049-202B-5 | ecosystem: Environmental > Terrestrial > Plant litter >... | reverse complement strand
AGCGTAGGCTCCGCCGCGACTTGCTCGAGGATGCTTTGCAGGCGCTGCGCCAAGCGCTGAGCCGAGGGCGGATCGAAGAGATCGGCGCTGTACTCCAAGAGCCCGTGCAAGCCGCAGGGCAGCCGATTCGTCGGATCACTCGCTTCACTGAAGTTGAAGCAGAGATCGAACTTGACCGCGCTCGCTGCCAGTGAAATTGGGCGCACGCGCAGACCTCGCAAATCGCACGTGGGCGGCGCCTGATCCTGCAACAGCAGCATGGTCTGCACCAAGGGCGGACGGCCGATTGCGCGCGGAGGCTCGAGTAGCTCGACCAAACGCTCGAATGGCAGATCCTGATTCGCGTAGGCATCCAAGCAAACGTCTCTCGCGCGCGCCAGCAGCTCTCGGAACGTGGGTTGGCCGCCGGTATCGGTGCGCAGGACCAAGGTATTGACGAAAAAGCCGACGAGCCGATCGAGCGCCGTGTCCGTCCGGCCGGCGATTGCGGCTCCCAGCGGGATGTCCGTACCTGCGCCGAGTTTGTTGAAGAGCGAGGCGAGCGCTGCTTGCAGGATCATGAACAAGGTCGTGCCTTGCTCTCGGCTGAGCTCGCGCAACTGCGCGTGAACGGCGGGCGTGAGCTGAAATTCGACGCTGCCGGCCGCATAGCTTGGTCGCTGGGGTCGGACGCGATCGGTCGGCAAGCTCAATTCGACGGGCAGGCCGGCGAGCTGTGCTCTCCAGTAGCCTATTTGTCGTGCGATCGCGCTGGTCGGCTCGTTTTCGTCGCCCAAGAGCGCGCGTTGCCACAGCGCGTAGTCGGCATATTGAACTGGAAGCGGTGCCCATCGTGGAGCGCTGCCACTCGAGCGCGCCGCGTACGCCTCACTCAGATCGGCCAAGAGCGGCGTCAGCGACCAGCCATCGGCCGCACTGTGATGAACCAGCAAGAGCAATGCGTGTCGCTCGACCCCCAACACGAACAGCGCGGCCCGAAAGGGGAGCTCTTTGGCCAGATTGAACGGGCGGCGCGCCTCGATCGCCAATGCCTCTGCCAACGTCTCGGACGCACTCGCGACGATCTGAACCCGAAGAGCTGCGTCGGCGCACGGGACGATTCGCTGCCAGGGCTCGCCGCCCTGCGCGATGAGCAGCGTGCGCAGACTCTCGTGGCGCTGCACGACGTCTGTCAGCGCCAGTTCCAAGGCAGGGATGTCGAGCGGGCCCTCGAAGCCGAGGGCAAGCGGCACATTGTATTGGTGAGTTGCGCCCTCGAATTGGTCCAGGAACCATAACCGCGCTTGCCCGAACGACAACGGGAGGTCTATCGGCCGTTCGACAGCGGTCAACGGCGGACGCCCACTGGGAAGCGCGGGGAGTACGCGGGCCAGGTCGCCGAGGACCGGCTGCTCGAAGACCAATCGAATGGGCAGCTCACGACCTAGGCGAGCCCGAACCTGTGCCGCGAGGCGCGTCGCGAGCAGTGAATGCCCGCCCAAATGGAAAAAATGGTCGGCGAGCCCGACGCGCTCCAGCCCGAGCAGAGTTGCCACTAGCTGACAGAGCAGCTGCTCTTCGTGCGAGCTCGGAGCGAGGTAAGGGGCCCGGATAGCGGCGTTCGAGGGCGCGCGCAACGCGCTGCGATCGAGCTTGCCACTGGGCGTCAGCGGCAACTGGGCCAGGACCACGAACGCTGCGGGCACCAGGTAGTCCGGCAGTTGCGCAGCCAGTGCCGCGCGCAGTTTTGCTGTATCGAGCAGCGCTTCGGTGCCGAAAGCGTCTTTCGCCGGCACGACGTAGGCCGCCATTCGCTGGTCGCCCGTGTCGTCCTGATGCGCGACCACCGCTGCCTGGGCAACGCCGCCGAGCTCTAGCAGCGCGGCCTCGATCTCGCCCGGTTCGATGCGAAACCCGCGTAGCTTCAGCTGTTGATCGGCGCGACCGCAAAAGAACAAATTGTGGTCTTGGTCCCACACGGCGAGATCGCCCGTGCGGTACATGCGCTCACCGGGCATGCTGGCGAACGGATCGGCAACGAATCGCTCGGCGCTCAGGCTCGGGCGCTGAAAATAGCCACGCGCGAGGCCGGGCCCGCCCACGTACAATTCGCCGGCCACGCCCGCTGGGCAGAGTTGCAGCGAGGCGTCGAGCACGTACAGGCGCAGATCCGGTAGTGCTCGGCCGATCAGGTTGCGCTTGACCGACGCAGCGAGCGTTCGATCGAGCGCTGCATAGGTGACGTGAACGGTCGTCTCCGTGATCCCATACATGTTCACCAGGCGTGGGAGCGCCTGCGAGTGACGGGCATACCAGCGCTCCAAGCGCTGCAGTTCCAGCGCCTCTCCACCAAAAACGACCGTGCGCAGCGCGAGCGGCGGCGCGCCGTCACCCGCGCTTTCGTCCGCTTGCATCAGCTGACCGAAGGCGGAGGGTGTCTGGCTCAGTACGGTGACGGCATTCGCCGCCAGCAACGCTCGGAAGGCGTCAGGCGAGCGTGCTACGAGCTTGGGCACGATCACCAGTCGCCCTCCGTGCAAGAGCGCTCCCCACAACTCCCAGACGGAGAAGTCGAAGGCGTAGGAGTGGAACAGTGTCCACGTTTGTGCTTGATCGAACTCGAACCAATGTCGAGTGACGTCGAACAAGCGCACGACGTTGCGTTGAGTGTTGATGACTCCCTTGGGCTTGCCCGTGCTGCCCGAGGTATAAATCAGGTAGGCCGGGTGATCGGCGTGGAGCGGCCGCACGCGGTCTGCATTCCGCGGGGCGCGCTGCACGAAAGACGGTGAGTCGATGCTGAAGTCGGACGCCTCCAAGGTGCGTTTGGGACGCGCATCCTGCAGCATGAACGTGACGCGTTCGGCGGGGTATTCGGGGTCGATCGGTAAATACGCGGCACCTGCCTTGAGCACCGCCAGCAGCGCAATGATCAGCTCGAACGACGGCGCTAGGCGGATCGCTACGAAGTCTTCGGGGCCGATGCCTTCGGCGATGAGCTGCCAGGCGAGCTGATTGGCGCGGGCGTCGAGCGCGGCGTAGCTGAGCGAGTGACCATCGAGCAAAAGCGCTACGTTGTCCGGGCCGTGCGCGACGCGCTGTTCGAAGCGCGTGAGCAACGTCTCGTCTGCCGGCGAGGCACGATCGTCGGCCGTGCCGCGCATCAAGCGTCGCCGTTCCGCGTCGCTCAGAATTTGGATTCGGTGCAGCGGAGTTTCGGGCTCGAGGGCGACTTGCTCCAACACGCGCTTCAAACGCAGCAGGATGCGTTCGGCGGACGCTGCATCGAACAAGTCTGCGCTGTATTCGAGCTCGCCCTGAAGGTCGGCCGCTTCACCCGTGGACGGCTCGACCTCGCGGAAGGCAAACGACAGATCGAACTTGACCGTGCCGACGGGGATGCTCGCCTCGACGACCTGAAGGCCTGGAAAATCGAGCTTCGACTGCGCGTCATGGAGAACGAGCATGGTCTGAAAGAGCGGCTGTCGCCCGACCACCCGAGCTGGCGCGAGCACTTCCACGAGGCGCTCGAAAGGCAAATCTTGGTGCGCGTAGGCATCGAGGCAAACCGTGCGAGCGCGTGCCAGCAGTTCTACGAAGCTCGGGTTTTCGCTCGTATCGCAGCGCAGCACGAGCGTGTTGACGAAGCAGCCCACCAAATCCTCGAGCACGACCTGCGAGCGACCCGCGACGACGGTCCCCATCACGATGTCGGTGCCCGCGCCGAGCTTGGTGAGCGTGGCCGATAGTGCGGCCTGAAGCAGCATGAAGAGCGTCACCCCCTGTTCCCGCGCCAGCGCGCGGAGACGGGCGAGTGACGCTGCGCCCACGCGAGTTCGAACGCTGCCGCCGGCAAAGCTCGGTGTGCGCGGGCGGGCTCGATCGCTGGGCAAGGGGAGCTCACTGGGAAGCCCCGCCAACTGCCTTCTCCAGTAGCCCAGCTGTGCCGAGCTGACACTCGACGGATCGGTTTCACTGCCCAGTGCCGCGCGCTGCCAGAGGGCGTAGTCCGCGTACTGGACCGAGAGCGGCGGAAAGATCGGTTCACGGCCGGTTCGACGCGCAGCGTAGGCCTGATTCAAGTCATTCAACAACGGAGTGACCGACCACCCGTCCGCTGCGCTGTGATGGATCAACAGCAGGAGAACGTGCTGATCGGAGGCCAACCGAAATAGCGTGGCGCGGAACGGCAGCTCACTGCCCAGCTCGAAATGATGACGGCTGGCCATGACGAGATGGGCCTCGAGCTCTTCCGGAGAGCTGGCCAGTTGCTGCATCGAACTGACCCGCGCGGGGGCGATTTGCTGCTCGACCTGTTCACCCCGCGTCACGAGCAGCGTGCGCAAGCTCTCATGACGAAACGAAAGATCATCGAGTGCCGAGTCCAGCGCGTCTGCATCGAGCTCGCCCGTGAGCCGAACGGCGAGCGGAAGGTTGTAGCTACTGCCGGCGCCTTCCACCTGCTGCAAGAACCACAGCCGAGTCTGCGCGAATGAAGCCGGGAGCGGCAGCGGGCGCACGGCGACGGTCAGCGGCGCTGGAGCCATGGGCGACGCTCGTAGCGTGCAGGCCAGGTCGCGCAGGACGGGCGCGTCGAACACGCTGCGTAACGATAGCTCGCGCCCATGACGAGCGCGCAGCCGCGCGACCAAACGCATCGCCATCAATGAGTGTGCGCCCAGGGCGAAGAAATCGTCGTCGCGACCGACGCGCTCGCGGCCCAAGAGCTCGCCCACGAGTTCACACAGCACGACCTCCTCTGGCGTGGTCGGCGCGGCGTAAGGCACGCTGACCGCGGCGGTCGGCGCAGGCAGGGCTGCGCGATCGAGCTTGCCGTTCGCCGTCAATGGCAACGCGGGAAGCACCACGAACGCCGTCGGCACCAGGTAGCGCGGGAGCCGCGCTGCGAGGGCATCACGTAGCGACCGCAGATCGAAAGCGTGATCTTCCGGAAACAGAACCAGATAAGCGACGAGGTGCTTGTCGCATGCGCCGTCCTCGCGAAGAACTACCAATGCCTGGGCCACGCCGGGCTCGAGCAAAAGTGCTGCTTCGATTTCGCCGGGTTCGATGCGCAGCCCGCGCAATTTGAGCTGCTGATCGGCGCGTCCGTGAAAGACGAGCTGCCCGTCCGAGCGAACGGCGGCAAGGTCTCCAGTTCGGTACAACCGCTCACCCGCTGACAGGGCGAACGGGTTCGCCACGAAGCGCTCCGCGGTCAGCCCAGGCAGACGCAGGTAGCCGCGCGCGAGACTCGCGCCGGAAAGATAAAGCTCGCCCACCACTCCCACCGGACAGGGGCATAGCGCGGCATCGAGAACGAATGCGCGTGTGTTGGCGATGGGTGTTCCGATCAGCTGCTCGGCGGCCGCGCCGTCCGTACAATCAGCGACGGTGCTCCAAATGCCGGCTTCGGTCGGGCCATATTCATTGAACAACGCGATACCGGCGTGGGCGGCGCGGTGCAGCGCGGGAAGCTCGGTCGGCAAAGTATCGCCGCCCACCACCACGCACCGAAGACCGGGTATTGTCTGCATGCCGCTGGACGCCAACCAGCTCGCGTAGACGGGGGACGAGAGCATTAAGTGCGATGGGTGTTCGCGCAGCAGTTCCATGTCGAACTCGGCGCCCGACAGCGCGGAACCGACAATCAACTTTCCGCCTTGGCACAAGGCCCAAAAGATCTGGGCTACCGAGACATCGAACGAGATCGATGCCGAAAAATAGCCTGCTCGGAACTCCGACCCGTAGAATTGAATGCGCGCGCGGATCGAATTGCAAATCGCCGCGTGCGTGACGACCACTCCCTTGGCTCGGCCCGCGCTGCCCGACGTATAGATCAGATACGCAGCGTTGTTCGCTCGCAGCGGCCCGATTCGGTCTTCGTCCGTCGGAGCTGCGGTGCTCGAGGCAACCAGCGTGGCAGTCAGCTCTGGCGCATCCAACGTCAGGCACGACCAGTGCTGCGGCAGAATTGCGCGTAGCTTCGCCCGCGTGAGCACTCGCACGGGCCGCGCGTCTTCCAGCATCTGGGCCAAGCGCGCCGGAGGGTAGTCGGGGTCGAGCGGTAAATATGCTGCGCCCGTCTTGAGGACCGCCAAGATCGCGATCACGAATTGGACCGAGCGCTCGATGCAAACCGCGACGATGTCGTCCGGACCGATGCCTGCGGCGATCAATTGCCACGCAAGCTGATTGGCCTGAACATCGAGTGCGCCATAGCTGAGCGTGTGCCTTTCAGACACGAGTGCCACGCGCTCCGGCGTCTGTGAGGCCCTCTGCTCGAACAGCTCGACGAGCGTTGCCTCGACGGCACGTGCGGTGACGACAGCCCCTTCATCCATCAGTGTTTGGACTCGTGGCGAAGCCGCGGCCGAACGGCGTAAGCAGAGCTTGGCTATTCCTGAACATAGGCAATGGCTGCGCCGCTTTCCGGGTGCGGAAGGATGCCCATCGATACATCGTAAATTTCCGTCAGCTTGGCGCTAGTCATGAATTGCTCGGCTGGCCCGTGGCCAAGCAGCCCGCCGGCCTTGAGGGCCACGATTCGATCGCAGAAGCGGGACGCCAGGTTGATATCGTGGATGACGACGATCACGGCCACTTGCTTGTCCCTACTGATCCGTTGGATGAGCTTGAGCACTCCGACCTGATGAGCGGCGTCGAGCGCCGAGATTGGTTCGTCGAGCAGCAGCCAGCGGGCGTCTTGCGCGAGTAACATGGCGAGCCAAACACGCTGACGTTCACCGCCGGACAGCGTATCCACCAAGCGATCGGCGTAGCGCTCCGTGCCCGTCAGGGTCAGCGCTTCATCCACTTTTTCACGATCGGCGTTGCCGAAGCGACCGAGCGCACCGTGCCACGGGTAGCGCCCTAGGGAGACCAGCTCTCGAACCTCGAGCCCCGCGGCGAGCGGTGTATGTTGGGGCAGGTACGCGACTTGGCGCGCGAAGTCGCGCTCGCCCCAAGCCTCCAGCGGTGTCCCAGCGAACGAAACCGTGCCGCGGCTAGCGCGCTGTTGGCGCGCGAGAATTCTCAACAGAGTCGATTTGCCCGAACCGTTCTGCCCGACTAGGCCGGTCACTCCAACTTCGGAAAATTCCAGATTCAGAGGCTGCAAGAGAACGTTGCCCGAAATCTCGAAACCAACACCCTCGAGCCGCATTCCGTCGCTCCCTTGTTCTCGCGCAAGCTAGCGCTTTATTCGAGAAAAACCTAGCAATTAAGAAGCAGTGCTCCGGCGACTCAGGAGCAACATCAGGAAGGGCGCGCCGAGCAGTGTCGCGACCAAACCAGTCGGCAACTGAAGTGGGAACGCCAGCGTGCGCGCGAACCAATCCGCGGTCGTCATCAAGATGGCACCCGTCGTGGCGGCGCCCAGCAGTGCGGACAGCGGTTGCCGGATCCCCAACGCCGACGCGATGTGCGGCGCCATCAGACCGACGAAGGTCAGCGGCCCCGCGACGAGGGTGGCGCTCGCGGTCATCAGCGCCGCGAGCAAAAGCAGCGTTCCCCTGGCGCGTGCCAGCGGTACGCCGAGAGCCTGGGCCGGCGGACCACCGAGCGGAAGGATCGAAAGCCAACGCGTCGCGAGTAAACCGAGCGGCAGCAACGTGATGGCGGCAATGGCCGCCCTCGTGGCGTCGGCCATCGTCCGGCCGCTCGCGGAGCCCGACATCCAGGCCAGTAGTTGCAGGGCGTGCGGATCGCCGGTGGCCGACAAAACGCCGACCACGGCGTCGATCAGCGCGTTGAGCGCGATGCCCGCGAGCAACACTCTTTCCGGTGCGAAGCCCGAGCGGCGTCCCAGGGTCATCAGCGCGAAGAGCACGCCCAAGCTGCCGACCGTGGCCGCGCTCCCTTGCGCGCCAGGCCCCAGATTGTCGAAGAAAACCAATACGCTGGCCACGCCGAGGATGGCGCCAGCGCTGACGCCGAGCACTTCCGGGCTGGCCATCTCGTTGTTGGTCAAACGCTGCAGGATGACACCGGCTGCGCCCAGCAGCGCGCCGGCGGAAAAGGCGGCAACGACGCGTGGAAACCTCCAGTTTACGAGCTGGTGCCAATGCTTCGGTAGCCATTGCCACTCGCCCGCCGCGCCTCGACCAACGAGCAGCGCCAACGCCAGCAAGAGCCCACCGCCGGCAATCACGAGCAGCACCGTGGCGCCTGTCGGTCGGCGAGTCCGGAGGCTTGCCGGTTGATACGACGCAGGGCGATGTGCAGCCCGCAGGCGAGGCAGGAGCAGGAGCAGGAGCGGTGACCCCAAAACGGCGGTCACGGCTCCCGTCGGTACGAATTCCGCTGAAATGCCAGTGAGTTTCTGCAGAGTCGCGTCAGTGAGCACGAGTAAGGAAGCGCCAATCAGCGCCGCGAGCAAGACGCGTTGTCGGAAGCGCCTCGCGCCGGCTAAGCGCGCCAAAATCGGTGCCACCAAGCCGATGAAGCCAATCACGCCCACTGCACTGGCCACGAAGGCGGCCAGTGCAACCGCGAGTGCGATCGCCATCAGACGTAGCCGGGTAACCGAGACGCCGAGCGAGCGTACGCCGTCGTCGCCGAGCTCGAGCAACTCGAGCGGGCGCAGCAGCAAGATGAGCGGTGGCAGAGTCAGGCTCAGCCGCCAGGCGAGGGCGATGCACGGCTGCCAACTCTGCTGACTCAGCGAACCGCTACCCCAAATGAACAAGCTTGCCAGGTAGCGGTCCTTGACCAAAACCAACAGTGAAGACGATGCGCCGCAATACAAGCTGACGACCAAGCCCGCGAGTACCAGCGCCAAAGCGCCGAAGCCGCGCCGCCGAACGATGAAGAAGACCAGCAGCATGGCGGAGCCACTCCCGAGCAGCGCCACCAGATCTCGCCCGAAGCCCAACAGCGAAGGAACCAGCAGCGTGACCAGAGCGAGGGCCAGGCGCGCGCCCGCATCGATACCGAGCGTCGTCGGCGAAGCGAGGGGGTTCCGCAATACTTGCTGAAGGATCGCGCCCGAAGCCCCGAGCGCCGCACCACAAAACAGCGCCATCACCAGCCGCGGCAGCGTGGCATAGATCAGCACCATCCGCGCTACGTCGTAGGCGCCAACCGGCGAGGGCTTGGACAGCACCAGCGCGATCGGATGCACGAGCAGGAGCGACACCGACGCCGCAGCCAATAACCCGAGGCCCAGCGCCAGCAAGAGCGGACGATGCGAATGTTCGGCTGCGGTCAACGAGACGTGCCCTCCAAGGCGGCGACGAGCAGACGCGCAAAGCGTAGCGCGGATGGCATGGCGCCGAACATGAATACGGCAGGGAGCACCGACACCCTTTTGGCCCGCACGAACGGCAGCATCGACCAAAGCGGGCTTCGTTCGAGCGTCGGCAGCGCGTCGGCAGGGATCGGCTCGAAAGTGATCAAGCGCAGGTCCTTATCGGTCGCCAGCTGTTCGATGCCTAGCGTGCTGAAGCCCCAATAGTTCGTGGCCCCCGTCCAAGCGTTGACGACGCCCAGGCGGTCGAGCACATTTTGGAATAGACCGCTGCCGCCGTAGACGCGAACGTGCCGAGCGTCGATGAAGTTGACCAGCAGCACTGGCCGTGTGCCGAGGCCTGCCACCCGCTTTCGATACTCGTCGAACTTCTGCTCGGCGAGCGCCAAGTAGCGGCGCGCGGCGGCCTCGCAATCGAGCAATAGCCCTAGTTTTTCGGCCAAAACGCGGGGCTGACTGAGCGGCAGCGCGGCCTTCTCGAAGATCGAGAGGCTCACGGTCTTGGCGATGCGTTGCAACGCGGGTTCAAGATTCGCCAGAAAGGGTGAGCTGAGGATCAGGTTGGGCTCGAGCGACGCGAGCAATTCGAGATTGATCTCTTGCTGCAGCCCGAGATCGGCGACGCCCGCGGGCAGTGCGGGTTCCACCACGAAGCGCCGCCAATCAACCGCGGCAACGATCGCCAGCGGTTTACGACCGAGCGCCAGCATGGTTTCCGTCAACGCCCAATCCATACTTGCCACTCGCAGATTGGTGCTGGCGTCCGCCTCTCGGGGAACGAGCCACAGTGCTGCGAGCCCCAAGGCTTCGCGACGACCGAAAGAGAGCGGCATGACGAGTTTTGGACAAAGGCCACCTCGGAGCGGCGGCTTTTGCTAGCGTAGCCACAAGGAATGCCGCCGCGTCAAGCGTGGCGGCCGGCAAATTCGGAGCGCATTTGCTGCGCGCGAAGCAGATGACAGCCAGCAGATCGCCAACAACGGACCAGACCTCGAGAGCACGAACGGGATGAGCACGCGCTTCGTAGAATCGACGATTAGGTACCTCGGCCCTTGCGATGGCAAGCCAGTATTTCATGAACGGCGCAGGGATTTGGACCGCCTGCCTCTGGAGCCACACAGCGTACGCATCGAAGACCTACGGCACGGTCGCGGCACGCCTTCCCTCGACGAGGAAGGCTTCGCGCTCGTTCGGCATCCGACCACCGTGTCGGACTTCTTCGACCCTCAGCAGCGCCCAGTTTACCTGCGCGAAACCGAAGCTCTGCTGCGCGAGCTCACCGGGGCCGCGCGCGTCGTCGCTTTTCCAGGCGGAGTGCTCCGGCGCAGCGAGCGCTCGCCCGGTTTCGGTGCGCCTTCCACGTCCGTTCCGGGCCGCTTCGCTCATTGCGATTTTAGCCCCAACGCCAAAGGCTCTCGTTATTGGATCGAAAGCATGTTGCCCTCGGAACAAGCGCAGGCCTGCTTGAGCCGGCGTTTCGCCATTTACACCGCCTGGCGCGTGCTCTCCGAACCTCCACAGGACACGCCGCTCGCCGTTTGCGACGCGCGCAGCGTCCGCGCGCAGGATTGCGCGTACACGGACTGCGTGATCGATCCCCTCGACGCACCGGAGATCCGCTTCGAAAATACTGTATTTCGCTACGGGTCGAGCCACCGCTGGGGTTACTTCTCGAATATGACCCGGGGCGAGGTCTTGCTCCTGCGCGGCTTCGATTCGCATCCTGACCGCACGACCGGCGTGCCCCACGTTGCCTTCGACGACCCGAGTTGCCCGAGCAATGCGCCAGCTCGCGAAAGCATCGACGTGCGCGCCTTCGCCTTCTTCGACGATTAGCGAAGTGACGCGGCGCCGTCGCGCCGAATTTCTCGACATCCGAGCTTTGACGCTACGACAAAACGCACGATCCCTCCTTGAACATCCTTGCTCAATTCGTACACCCCCCTATCTCGCTATCGACCGAATCGACGTGCGCGGATTCGCTTTCTTCGACGATTAGCGAAATGACTATGATGGGTGGAAACAGGCGGTGCGCTAAATGACTAAACGAGGGCCATGGCTAAAATATTCGTGAGCTTCACTAGTAGCGATCGAAAATGGGCAAAGCTGATCGAGGCGCAGTTGATGCTGGCCAACCATGAGCCGCTGCTCCACGACAATTTGGTCCGCCCCGGTGATGATTTTTATCGCTGGATGATAAATGCCTTCGAACAAGTCGAATACTGCGTCTGCATAGTCTCTGAGGAGTACCTGGCAGCAACCTGGTCAATGGATGAGTTTGCGGGGGCGGTGCGTCTTTCGGTCGAAAGTCGCAAGGGTTTCTGTTTACCGGTCATCGTTGACGCTGCCAAGATGCCGCGGCTCGCGAGAGGGATTTCGTACTGCAAGGTCTCCGGTATGTCCGACGAAGAGGCTGCGATGGCGTTTCAAGCGTATATCAATCGCTTGCCTGTCGCCCGCGAAGGTCTGATAACTAATAGCAATCGCCGGGCTCCGACTCACTTCATGGGTCGCGACGAGGTGATCGCCGAGATTGACGAAGCTTTCAAAAAAGGTCCCACCATCGCGCTATCTGGAATGCGCGGTGCGGGCAAGTCGACGGTAGCAACCGCTTACGTCGAGCGGCGTCGCCACGACTACCGAGTGATTTGGTGGCTTCGCGCAGAAACCGAGGCCTTGCTGTGTTCCGACTTGGTGAGCCTCGGAGAAAGCCTCGGCTGGGTCCGCCGTGAGGAAGGGGCCGATGCGCCCCAGAAAACGGTCTTGAAACGCTTGCAGACCGAGGGCGACAAGATCCTGCTCATCTACGACAATGCGATCGATGCGCAAAGCCTTGAGCCTTATCTGCCGTTCGGCAGCGGCGCCCACGCCCTCATCACGTCCAACGCCCCGACCTGGCGACGAGTCGCCAAGGAAAGCATTGCACTACAGCTCTGGCCCAATAGTGTCGGCGCAGAATACCTTCTGGCGCGCACCGACAAGGATAGAAATCGCGCCGACGCCGAAGCTCTGGCAGACGCACTCGGCGGGCTGCCGCTTGCCCTCGAAGTTGCCGCCGCTTATTGCGAGCGAACACAGCTGTCATTCGAAGAGTTCCGTCGGCGTCTGGCAAGCAACCCGAATCGCATATTGAAGAAGGCGGCAGCGGAGTATCCGCTATCTGTCCCGACCGCTTTCGCCCTGGCAGTTGCGGAGGCCGCCAAAATTCATCCTGCTGCGGAACACCTGATGCGGCATTTCGCAGTTCTCGAACCGGAGCCGATTCCGCTGTTCCTATTCCAGGAGGGAAGCCCGTTCCTAGCCGATCCGTTGCGAACGCTGCTCGAGAAGGAGGAAGACGAACTCGACGAAGCTCTTTCAGCCCTGCGATCACTGGCACTCGTCGACCGGGAGATGAAGGAGGATGAGCGCGATCCAACGGTTCAAACCGATACAATTAGAATTCACCGGCTCGTCCGTGCGATCGTCGCTGCGCAGAACGATCAAGAGGCGCTGCGTGGCCAACTGATTGGCGCCGTGGCCGCGGTCTATCCTCCAGATGATCTCTTCGTGCTGAAGAATTGGCCGAAGGCGCGACGGCTCGACGCGATTGCGTTCGGCTTGGTCAGGGATATCAAATGTATCCCCAGGGGTTCAGAGCTACGGGCAAGCGACCTGATGGACAAGTTGGGCGCGTACCGCAACGCATCGACTGCGGACTACGACCAGGCCCAAACGCTATTCGAAGCGTCCCTCAAAATCCGAGAAGCAACGCCAGGTGCAGAGCTTAGCGTTGCGCAGAGCTTGAACAACCTGGCATTGCTTTCGCTGGCGAGGGGCCAACCGATTACAGCGAAATCACTATGCGAACGCGCACTGAAGATCCGTATCGATAAACTCGGCCCAAATCACACCGACGTTGCAACGAGTAAAATCAATTTGGCAAGGATTCTACGAGAGCAAAACAATCTCGTCAGTGCCCGGGCCAATTGCGAGCAAGCGTTGACCAGCTACGAGGCGGGACTTGGGTCGGAACATCCGCACGTCGCGACGGCCCTGTCTTGTCTCGGCAGGGTCTTTGTTGCCGAAGGAAATGCCTCAGCGGCAATCCCGCATTTCGAAAGAGCGCTAGCCATCTACAAGAAGGCGCTCGGCGATCAGCACCCGGCTGTAGCGGTCGCTCTCGAGAACTTGGCAGAAGTGCTGCCTGATCGAAATCAGGCGCCAAACCTCTTGAGAAAAGCTCTCAAAATCAATCAAGATGTATTTTCATCACTGCATCCGAATGTAGCGTGGAATCTTAGTTTGCTTGGCTCTGCCCTAGAACATGTGGCGCCCGATGAGGCGCGAGGACATTTCGAAGAAGCCTTGCGTATCAACATGGAGGTTCTGGGGCCCGACCACGCCAACACTCGATCGGTGCGAGAGTTGCTCAGCGCGTTGCTCCGTCGACGCAATTAGCGCCCGTCTTCGCAGTCAACGTGTGGCCTGCACCAAAACCTGCTGAAAACCAGCGGAAAAATTGGACGGGATGCGCTTCGGCTCAGCCACGAGCTCCACTCGCTCGAAATGCGACAGCAACTCTTGCAGCAGAATCCGCAGCTGTAACTGCGCGACGTGGCGGCCGAGGCAGCGATGAATGCCGAAGCCGTAGGCCAAGTGGCGAGTGGCGTTGGCCCGTTCGATCCGAAAATCGTCGCCGTGCTCGAAGAGGCGTTCGTCCCGGTTGCCCGAGCAGTACCAGAGCACTACGCGGTCACCCTTCTGGATCCGCTTGCCGCCAAACTCGACGTCTTCTGTAGCGGTGCGCCGCATGTGTGTGATCGGCGTTTGCCAGCGCAGGATCTCCGCGGCGGCGTTGCCGACCAACTCAGGGTTCGCGCGTAGCTTTTGCCATTCTTGGGGGGATTGCTGAAACGCGACGATGCTGCCGGACAACGCGCCTCGCGAGGCTTCATTGGCGCCTGCCAATAGCGAAACCGTGCCGATCAGGTGGGGCATGTCGTGGATCATCGTTTCGGTGTCGGGGCTGCGCGCGAGCGCCGAAATGATGTCGTCACCGGTGGTGCCGGTGCGTTGTTGCCAGAGTTGCGCTATGCGGCGGGCGTACTCTTGCAGCACCGCGTCGCGCTCCTCCCAGGTCGTGACCAACGCGCCGGGCTCGGGGGAGGTGACCAATACGGCCGACCAATAGGGCAACAGGTGCCGCTCTGCACGAGGGAAGTCGAACAGCGCGGCGACCATGCGCGTGGTCAGCTCGATGGCTACGCGCTCCACCCAGTCAAACGGCTCATTCAGCGGCAATGCCTGCAACACGGCGCGAATATCGGCGCGGATCTCGGTTTCGAGGTGGCCCAAGCGGGCGGGCGATAGCGCGGGTGCCACGGCGCGACGTTCGCGCGTGTGTACCGGCGGATCGGAGGTCGCAAATGCCCGTGTTGCATCGAAGTCGGCAGGGACGTCGCCGATGATCACGTTGCCGTCCGAGGAGAATTGGCGGTGGTTCTTCTCGACCTCCACGATGTCGTCGTAGCGGGTGATGGACCAATAGGCGCCGTGCACGCTGCTCGGGCAGAAATGCACGGGGGCCTCTCGACGAAGGCGCGCGAAGTAGGGCCAATGCGTGTGGGCGGCGAAGCGCTCGGCCCGACTGATATCCAGAGTCTCCAACGCCACGCCGCGCGCTTCAATCGGGTCGGGCTCGAATGCTGTGGTCATGCGGCACTAGCCCGTAGAACGCGTGGTCTTCGGATCCCAATGCAAGTCGAGACGGAGCATCGCGCCGAGCACGCCGCCACGGAAGGTCGGCGGCTGCACTGGATCGAGCGCAAAAGCGGGGATCCGAGCCAACCACTCGGCAACCGTGACTTCGAGCTGCAGCTGGGTGAGGCTCGCGCCCGGGCAACGATGGACGCCATTGCCGAAGGTACAATTGTGGGCCGGGGAGCGGTCGAAATCGACCCGCAACGGCTCGTCGAACTCGCGTTCATCCAACCCGTGCAGCGGCGGTAAGACCACCATATCGCCCGCCTTGAGCGTGATGCCTTCGATTTGCTGATCGTGCAGTACGAGCCGCGCCTTCGTCATGATCGGGAAGCGCCGGAGCAGTTCGGCGACCGCGGGCCGCACGCGCGCGGGGTCGTCGATCAGCTGCTGTCGATGTCCGGGGTTTTGCGCGAGAAAGCCCAGAGCCAACCCGAGCATCGACACCATGGTGTCGAGCCCGCCCGTGAGTGCGGCCGTGCAAAGTTCGACGGCTTCGTCTTCGCTCGAAGGGCGGCCGTCCAAATCGCCCGAGACCAAGCGGCTGATCAGGTCGGCGCCCGGGTGCTTCTTCCGCTCAGCGACGATCGGCCGCAGGTAGTTCGCGAACCGGTCCATGATCGGAACCTCCGTCAATGTGCCGTCGCTTCGAAGCGGCTCTTCACCGTAGCGTGGAAGTGCGAGGGCGCCTTCGAGCGGAAGGTCGGCGAGGTGCAGGAAGACGAGCAGCGGCAGCCGCTCCGCGAACTCGGAGATGAACTCGCAGCGCCCACGCTCGCGCAGCGGTTCGATGGCGTTGACTACGAGCTCGCGAATGCGCGGCTGGGCCGCGCGCACGACGGTCGTCGAGAATGCCTCGTTGAGCAGACGCCGGTAGGGGCGGTGCGCCGGTGGATCGAGGGTGGTCGGTTTGAGTGGGAACATTTCTCCCCACTTGCGCGGCACGATGGTGATGCGCGACGAGAAATTCTGGTGATCTGCGTAAATTCGAGCAATCTCCGGGGCTCGTGTCACTAGCCAATGGCCGCCGTTGAGCGGCGTCCAAAATAGGCCGCGGGGCGACGAATCCTGCAGCTCCTTCCAGCCCGCATGCAGATCGCGCTCCGAGCCCGGCATGCGATACAAGTCGATTTCGACCACGCATTCCGGCGGAACATGTGGCGGAATGCTCGTGGGGCGTGCCACCATGGGATGCAACACAAGGTATCGAATCAGCGTTCGTTGTTCAAGGTTCACATGGCGGCAGCAGTAGACAGTGTGCAGAGCTCACCGCTGGTCGATTTTAGCGAACAGCGGCGCCAGCTGGCTCGAGCGATCCGACGCCGCTTGGTTTCGCACATTGCCGCCGGAGGCTCGACCGATCTCGCGCCGAGCCCGCTCGAGAATCAGGCCTCGGTCTACGCGGACCCTGCGCGGGCAGAGCTCGAGCAGCGTGAGCTGTTTGGTAAATTGCCGCTGGTGGCGGGGCTGTCGCGTGACATCCCCCAGCCGGGAGATAGCTTGCTGTTCGAGGATGTGGGCCCACCCATCTTGATCGTTCGGGGCGCCGACGGCGTAGCCCGCGGCTTTCTCAATCGCTGCGCGCATCGCGGCTCGAAGCTCGTTTACGCCAACGCGCACGACATCTGCGAGCGCCGCCAGCGAATCGTCTGCCCGTTTCACGCTTGGAGTTATGAGCTCGACGGCTCGCTGGTCAGCGTGCCCGGCAAGGCCGGCTTCGCCGGCATCGATCTGAATCAGCGAAACCTCGAGCCTGTGCCGGTCGTGGAGTGGCATGGCCTCTTGTTCACGCGCGCCTCGCCCGGCCAACAATCGCTCGATATTCCGGAGTACCTGGGCAGCTTCGCCGCCGAATTGGCTCGCCTGGAGCTGGCGGCCGCCGCTCCCGCACGCTCGAGTAAGCTGACCGCGAACACGAATTGGAAGCTAGCACTCGACACCTACTGTGAGGGCTATCACTTCGGGACGCTGCACTCGTCGACGATCGGCGTCACTCACTACTCCAATGTGGCCGCCTTCGATGCCTTCGGTAGGCATTGGCGCATCCATTTCGCAGAGCGCAAGCTGGCCGCGCTCTGCGAGCGGCCCGAGTCTGAATGGCCGGAGGCAGAGTTCGGCGGGGTCTATTTTCTGTTTCCGAACACGCTGTTGGTCGTTGGTTGGCCGGGCGAGACCACCGGTTTTGCGCGGATTTTCCGGCTCTTTCCGGGACCGACACCGGGCCGCATGTGCTGTCGCATCGCGGTTTACGTACTCGGGGGGGATCCGTCGGAGCAAGCCGCCGCCCAAGCGCAGTTCACTCGGGACGACGCAGACAGTGAGGTGACGATCGAGGACTACCGGGTTGCGGTAGACGCGTACAGCAACCTCGTCGCGGCTCCCGCGGGCTTCAAGCTCGTTTTCGGGAGCAACGAAATTGCGCTGCAGGCCGTGCACAGAAGCATCGCAGACGCGCTCGGCGTCGCCCTTTGAGTGCTTCCATGTGTCAGGTTTCGAGCGTGCTCATTCGTCGCGCTGAGCCGCGCGATCACGGGCATCCTGCTCCATTTGGCGGACCAGGCTGAGCGGACGCATGTCGGTCCAATGCTCTTCGATCCAGGCCAGACACAGCTGCCGCTGGCCCTTCGGACCGGTTGCGCGCCAGCCATCGGGGATGTCGATGAATACGGGCCACAACGAATATTGGCCCTCGTCGTTGATCAAGACGAGGTACTCCGCTTGCTCGTCCTCGAACGGATTCGTCATGCCGCGCAGGATCCTACGAGAGCGCGGAGCTTGCAACCGCGTTCAGCGGCTCCGCGGCCCTCAGCGAGCCGCGCTTCGTTCGAGCAGGGCAGATACGGCCGACTCCAGTTCACTGTTGGACTCGGTTTTCGAATCGGTTTTCAGCGCTTGCTGTTCTTGGCTGATGACCGCACTCAGATCCACATGGGCGGCCAATTGGGCGAGTTGCTCCCGCAACTGGCGGATCAGCGCTCGAACACCGGCGCTGTCGCCCTCGCTCGGCCAGGGGACGCGCCTGCGCAGGTCGAGCTCGGAATCTGCCGCAAAATTCAGCGCTTTGCTCAACAGATCCGCATACGTCAACGGCGCCAGGCTGATCGTCAGATGGAGTGACTCGCGCTCTTCGCAAAACGCTTGGTGCATCGAGCCGCGCGGCAGGTACAGCACGTCGCCGGGCCGCAGCGTGAGCGCTTCGACCTCGCCAGATGGCTGATAGCGGGCTGGATCCCAGCACGTATCTGGCAGCGGAAGGTGCGTCTGATTCGTGTATTCCGGAAACAGCCGCCATTGCTTTTTACCTAGACATTGCACGATGAACACGTCCGTGATGTCGAAGTGGGGTGGAAAGCCCTGCTTGTGCGGGGGGGTCAGGTACACGTTGATGTCTGCTTGTGCGGCAAACTGCTGCCGGACGTGCGAAGCCAGCTGGCTGAGCCGCGCGTCGAACTTTTCTATTTCGCGAACGCGGATGGTCGAGCCTTGCCGGAAGCAATCAGCCACGACTTCCAGCCCGGATTTGCCGGACTTGCGCTGCATGTCGGCCAGCCGCCGAAGCTGGCCGTGATCGAACACGTCGAGATAGGGCAGCACGTGCGCTTCGTGACCCAGCAGTGACTCGAGCCTCGGCAAACCGTAGAGTTCGTCCAATAGCTGGGGGTCGAGCGCGGCCTCGAAGTGCCGCGCTTGCCGTTCGCGAACCTCGAGGTTGAACGAGGCCAGCGACATCCCGCCCATCAAACCGTGCAGCAACCGCTGAGTGTCCAAGGGAGTGAGCATCTGCGCGGCAATTGTACAATGGGTCTCACTGCGATGGGCAGCGAGAACTGCGCTCGCTAGTCATTCGTGGCATGCGCAAGCAGGGCGGCCTCCGCCGCTTCGACCTTTGCGCGCGCGCGTTCGACTTCGTGCTCCGCCGCTTTGAGGGCCTTTTCTGCGCGGGCGTGCTCGTGCTCCTGCGCCTTGAGCGCCAGTTTGGCCGCGCGCAGTGCGCTTTCCAATTCGGTCTTCTGCGCCTGATGTTGGATGCGCAGTTCCGTGAGGCGCTTTTTCTCTGCCGCAGCTGCCTCCCGTTCGAGTTCGCGCGCGCGTTTTGCATCCGCCTCGGCACGAGCCTGTGCCTCGGCGTGCGCGCGCGGGTGGGCTTTGCTCCGTGCGATTGACGGCGTGGGCGCAGCCGCGCGCGGCTGCTCACTTGGCGCATCAGTCGTGATCCCGAATGCCTCGAAGCCCGGCGGATCGAGATCCTTCGCCAACATACCGGGTTGCTCGGGATCCCAGCTGCCCGCCGCGGCCAGTGCAGATAGCGTCATCGTGATCCGGCGCAGGGTGGCTTCGTTGCTGCCGTGTTCGTCACTTTCGAGCAATTGCTTGGCGCGCGCAGTCAGCTTGGAGACCGCTTGACGATGCGCGCCGCTGGCCGGTGCTTTGCCTGTGCGCACTTGTTGTGCGGTCTCGAATAGCTCATCGAAGGCGGAGCGCGCATGCCACCAGAGTTGATTCACCGCCCAGGCGGTGAGCGAAGGTCGCGGCAATTTGGCTAAGCGAGCTGCGTTCGTCTTATCGCCCGCGCGCTTGAGTTCGCCCGCCAATTCCTGACGCTTGGCCACGAAGGCCTCGTGAGGCCCTTGGTAGAGCGTTTGCGCTGCTTGCTCGTAGGCACTGGTCACCCGCCCGATGCTAGCCTGCGATTCTGCCAGCTTCACCCCCCTGTTCCCGCGCGACCATGCCCGAGCCGAAATCGGGAAGGGGGTTGATGGTCACGCACCCGTCGTTGGTCGGCAAAGCCTTCGGCGTCAGAGTCCGGAACCCAGCGCAGCGCGAGTTGCGCTGCTGGTCTGCGATCGCCCCGCTCCCGATCAGCGGCGGCGCGGGCGGCAAGTTCGATTCTCGTCAGCGCGCGCTGGCGGGTAGAGCTTCGTGATACCTCGTGGAATCGAACGTCCAGGAAAGCGTGACGCGAATGACTGCGCGCAGCGTGTCGAGATAGCGTTTCAACTCTTGGTCTTCGGCTCGACCAAAGCTGGGCAGGTGATCGGCCGTAGCAATGAAATCTGCCATGGCCGAGTTGATGAACGCGATGGCCTGCGGGGCGGCAACGCTCGGCGGCAGTTGCCGATGATGCTCGTACACCATCACTAGGTTGTGGAAATCACCGTGCGCGCGCTCCTTTTCGTAGGACAGCACGTCGTTGATCCAGCAGATGATGTCGCCCGCGAGCCGCGCCAACTTGCGCACACCTTCATGTGCGCGAATGCTCGGCGTAAGCTCGATGCGCTCGAGCGGCTCGACGAGGCTGAAGAACGAAGGCACCGCGCCCGCGGCCGGACGAAAGGTCAAGTAGGCCGCCTCGTCCGGCACTTGCGAGTGGGCGCGGTTGTTGGCTTCCCACAACATGCCGCCGAAGTAGGCTCGGTTGCCCTCCAAGAATTCCGCCAGCTGCTCGCGGTTGGTGAAATCCGACACCCGCTGCACGACGTCATACAGCCCGCGATCGAGCGCGCTGGCAGAAGCGCTCGGTGCCTTGCCGGCTAGCACGAGCTCGAAGCCCTCGAACAACTCCATCAGGCGGGCCGGGCGCTCGCCGACCTCCGTTTCGTCGCCCAGGTCGTCCAAAGCAAAGGCCCAGCAGACATAGTCCGAAGCCAACTCCAGCTCGGCGAGCTCAGCCTTTGGGTAGAAGCCAGCAACCAAGGTACTGAGGTGTGCCTTGCTGACTCGCGCCTGCTGTTTCAGGTTTGTAGTGAGGCCAAGTTGCTGAAGCCAAGCCAATGATGACCGCTCCACGGCCTCCAAATGGCCGTTGATACGCAGTGGAAATGGGCAACGAATTGCCGCAAAAAGCTGCTGTCTGCTCGGAATTTCGCTCTCGAGCCAGCGAGTTGTAGCTTTTCGCAGAGCGCCTGGATGTCGAGTCGCCATGAAATGCCTCCAACACTGTACAAGCGTAATGCCTGAACGCTTGTACCACATAACGACTCCGATACGCGCCAACTTTAGGACGGTCGCTTTCTTTCGGTAGCATCCCGAAGGGTGATAGATTACGAGTAATGCGTTCATCCGTGCCCGCCGCATCGGTGCGTAGCGAGATCCGAAGTGAATCGCTCGCGCCGAACTTGGTCGTGACCTGGTTCACCGGTTACGTGACCAAAGCGCTCGCTGAACAGCAGCTCTTGCGCTTCCGCGGTTTACTCGCGGACTGCGTCAATCCCATCTGGATCATGGAACTGACACAGATGACCGGCTTCGATCCGCTCGCGATCAGCGTCGGCGGGGAGTGGTGGACGTACTTCAAGAGCAAGCACACGGGCCGCGGTGAGATCTTGTTGATCTCGTCGTCGCAGGCGGCGCGCATGGCAGGCGCCAGCTTGAGCTTCAGTATTGGCGTCGGCGTTCGCTCATTCCCGAGCTTGGCAGAGTGCTTCGACAGCCTGGGCGTGGTGCTGCCGATGGCGCGGTTGAACGTCGGCTGACCCGGCTGGGCCGTGTCGTTGCTCCACTTCGTTCGCCGCATCTGGCAGCGCCACCGCTGGAGCGTGCCGCTGTCCATGGTCTCGGCGATGTTCTTTCTGCGGCTGAGCTGGGAGCTACGTGAAAACGAGCTGGACGCCTTCGATGTCGGCGCGCAAAAGTTGGTCGATGGTTGGCGCGGCTCGTATGACGGGCTGATGCTGTTCCTGACGGCAGCTGGAGATTTCCTGCCGATGACGTTGCTCGTGTGCGCGGTGTTCGTCTTGCTGGTTACGGCGGGCAAGACCCGCGAAACGCGCTTCTTGCTCTGGGGTGCAGTGGGCTGCGTGCTCTGGAACGTGCTGTTGAAATTGCTGTTTCAGCGCGCGCGCCCACACGCTGAACCTGCTTACTTACTCGTGCGCCCCAAGTCGTTTTCATTTCCGAGTGGCCACACCATGGGCTCGGCGGGCGTGCTCGGAAGTTTGGCTGTGATCGTGCGGGTGCTGCGGCCGCCGCGCGCGGTGTGGCTGTCGGTCGCGGTGCTCAGCGCGCTGTCGGTGCTCGGGGTCGCGCTGTCTCGGGTGTACTTGGGCGCGCACTACCCATCGGACGTGCTCGGAGGGCTGTTTGCTGCCGCTTCTTGGATTAGCGCCGTGACGGGTTGGATTTATCCGCGGCTCCTGCCCCACGAGCGAACCACGCCCGCCGCGCCCCGCTGAGCCGAAGTGCCGCGCCCAGAGCGAGCAGCAGCGCGTAGGGCGCGGGCCCACGTGGTGCAGGCGAGAGGCCAGAAAGCGAGCAGCCGCTGCTCTCCGTGACCGTGCCAGACGAGCCGGGCGCGCTCAACGAAACCGTAAACGGCGCGTCTTTCTTGCTCGTGGTGATGCCGCTCACGACCACGATGCCTTCACCGTTGAGCTCGGCGGGCAGCGGTGTCACCCGATCGACTCGTGGCAAACCGGCGGCGAACGGCACGAGTAGGCCGCGGTTGCGTAGCGCGTCCGTTTCCAGTGTCAGCCGCTGAGGTTCGTCGGTTTGGGCATGGTAGTAGAAGGAGGCGAGACCCGACGTGATGGCTTTGGAGCCCGTGCTGGCGAGTTCGCTCACGTGCACTTCCGGGTAGGCGGCCGCCTCGGCGTAGCCGCCCGTACCCGTGCGCGCCCCAGTGGCCACATTCCAAGCGGCGAACAACGGGAACTCGTCGGCGAGCGACGAACCCATGGCGTGGAGCACGACGTCGGTCGCGACCAGTGCCGAGTCACCTTGTTGCGCTTCCTGTTCCAGCACGGCGCGCACGATGTCGTCGCTGAAGCGCTGACTCAAGAATACGGGCCAGACCGCGGAGCCGTACAAAAAGGCGGATGTCACGCCGCTCGGCGGCGCGTCCAAGGAGCGCGCACTTTGATCGAAAAATGCCGGTAAATTGCGCTCTAAATCGGTCAGGGTGGGGTCGAGCGTCTTGGACGCCCACTGGGCGCTGCCTTCGGCCCAAAAACGATCCAGATCGACGTCGTACGCGTTTTGGACGGCGTGAAAGGTCTCGTGCGGCAGCACGGTGCGAATGCCGAGCTCGGCGCTATCGTAGGACTCGGCGTAGTTCGATTTGGCAACCAGGTAGCTCGCACACTGCTTGGGGTTGGTGCTCGTGCAGCGGCCGGACTCCGGCACCGCCATGCCATCGGCACCGCGCATGTTCACCAGGTAGACATCGAAACGCGCATCGCCGCCGTTCGAGCCGCAGCTCGGCGAGAGTGAGTCCGAGACCGGCGCGCGGAAGCCCATTGCGACGTAGCGATCGAGGGCATCGCTGGTGATGGCAACGACCGCCGCTACGTCGTCCGGCACATGGTCGGCGCGCGTGCTTTTGTCGTTCACCGCATGCGCACCTTCGGTCGTGTACCAAACCAGCACCTGTTCGTTCCCGAACGAACTCGGCTTCGTCTCGCCGTAGTCGTAGCCGCTAGCGCCGCCCGGATCGGTCGGCCTCGTGCACTCGTCAGCGAAAGCCGGCGCAGCCTGCGCCACGAGCAACGTCGTGAGTAATGCGTTGCCGGAGCAGCGGCGGGGTGGCCTCCGACCGCGCACGCTAAAGTGCTCCTATTTCCAGCAAATAAGCACCCGCCGTGCTGCCCGTGCCCCCGCTTGCGGTGGCATAGTAACTCTTGAAGCGCAGTTTGAAGAGCTTGCCGGTTGCGCCTTTCACCAACCAGGTGCCCACGACGGGGCTCAGGACGTGCGTGGCTTCGTCGTAGTTGTACCAGGTCGAAAATGAGGTCGACGACGCGCCGGTGAGATCGACGATCGCGTTGCAATCGTCGTCGAAAAATTTTTCGGTGAAGAAGTCCGCGCCCGCTGCGTCGGCACTCGTGACGTTCGCGAAGTCTTTGGCGAGGAACGCGGACGCGCCTTTGCCTGGACCGCCTTCGCCGCCGTTGGTGTAGATGAGGGCGCGTTTGAAAGCGAGATCCCAGGCGAGCGATTGCAAGGACGTCACGTCGCTGACCGCGGTTTTCGTGCCATCGCCGAGCGCGAGGAACAGCCAGGGATGCGTGCTGACGCCATTCTGCCCGCCCGCGGTGGCGTCCACGTACAGGGTTTTGATGCCCCCACTGTCGCTGAGCAACTGCACCGCGCCGGTGGAGGTGGTCTCGATCGCCCCGAGCTGCTGCGCGCGCGCCGCTGAGCAGCTGTCGACGAAGGTGCCGTCCGTACCGCTGGCGCCTGCACTCGCGCTACCACCGCCCGCGCCGCCCGCGGCCGTCGAATCGAGTGGACTGCTACTGCAGGCCGCGACCAAACACGAGAGAGCGATGACCGTCTTCACCGGCCCAGATTGACTCAGCTGCCGTCGCGCCGCTAGAGCGACATGAAGAGCGAGTCCCGGCGCGGGGCTTTTACTCCGTCGCGACGACCAGGCCGAACGGGCCGCCCGCGAGCTGACCGGACTCAATCACGATCGTGTAGTCGCCCGCGGGAACGTCGTTGAGCGTGAAGCTCGAGGCGTAACCGCCGCCCATGCCGTCGTCGTTGCAGCCGAGCGCGGTGCTCGTGTCGCTGGCACAGGCCGGCATCAAGTAGACCACCGTGTCGATGCTGGTCTCGGGGCGTTGACTACTGACGGTCAACTTGCTCACCGGGTTCTCCAAGTGCAGGCTCACGCTGGCTTCCGGACGATCCACGTTTTCCGGGTTGCTGCACTCGGCGGGAGGATCCCAGAGGCTCGCTCCATCGATTCGACCCGCGACCGTGGTGATGCCCTTGTCGGGATCGAGCTTCGCATCTGCGGCGCACTCGTTCGTTCGCGCGCTCTTCAATTTGACGCATTTTCCGGCAGCGGAGGACGGGCCTGGGCCACATACGTCGTCCTGAATGCAGGCGATGAAGCCACGCGGGTCGCAGGTGATGCCGTCACCGGCTCGAACCACGTTGGTCAGGCTGACCGTCGTGGGCGTGCTTTGATGACCGAGCGAGTCGACCGCGGTAACTCGTATTTTGTTGACCAGATTTTCTACCGGCGCGGCGGGCGTTTCTCGCTCGAAAAACACGCCGGCGAGCGAGCGATTTTGGGCCACGTAGTCGAACGAGGTGATCATCGTATCGGGGTCGATCACCACCGGCTTGTTGCTCGCGTCCAAATACTCCACGTGCAAGAGGGACAAATCGTCGTCCGGGTCCGTGCCACGGGTCAAGATCACGGGGCCGTGCAGGTACTTGACCTCGACGATCGTCGGCGCGACGCCATCCGTGCACACGCTGGTCTTACCGGTGCACGATTGGCCTTTTTCACAGCGATCCGTGACGTTTGCCGGATCACAGGGCTTGCCGAGCGCGACTTCTTTCTGAGCCACGACCTTGACTTCGACCTCGTCCGTCGCTTGATCCCTGCCATCGATCAGGCGCACCTTGGCCTTGACCAGCTTTTCGATGTCCGGGATCGGTGCGCTGGTCGCGGTGGCCGTGAACTCGATGTCCCGGACGTGCGTGTCGAACGGAATACGCCCATCCGTTGCGCTGGCCGCGCCGTCCCAAGCGCCGTCGAAGACCTTGACCGGCGTGCCGCTCGCATCTTCGAAGGTCACGGCAAGGCTGTAAACACCGGCGTCCGGTTGCGTGCCCGTGACCGTGAAGCGCACCGTGTCTCCAAAGCGCCCGACGACTTGCGCCTCGACCTTGGTCAGCGAGAGCACGCCCGTGCCTTGGAACCCGGCGCTGCCGCCGTTGGCCGTGCTTGCGCCGCTGCCGTTGCCACTGTCTCCGTTGCCGCTGCCCGTTCCGGCGCGTGAATTTTTTCCTGCATGACTTTGCGAGCCGCCGGGTCCGTCCGGATCGACTGCCGAGCCCACGTTCGAGCATGCGCCCGCGATTCCAATCAACGATGCCAGAAGTAAGGCGGGAGTTCTTGTCATGCTGGGCGCTCCCAAAAGCAAACAGCGTGCCTCGTCGTCTCAACCCGAGAACCGCGAGCTATTCGCGGATCTGCGGAGCGCGACCGGCGCGCTCCGTCGAACAGTGTCAATTCTTTGGCTCTCGTCACGGGACTGACGCCAACAAACGGCGAAACGCCACGCGGGTTGAACCGCGTGGCGTTTTGCGTTGCTAGTTCAGAGTCGAATCAGAACTCGCAGGCCGTGCGTGTGCCGGTGGTGTTGAAGCCGATGTCGCCATCGCCCAAACCGCAGTCGAGGGTGTCGGCTTGGCCGCCACCGTCGAGCACGTCGTCACCGTCGAGGCCGCTCAAGTTGTCGACGCCCGCGCCGCCGACCAGCTCGTTGGCGCCCGCATTGCCGGTGATGGAGTCGATTTGCGCGGTGCCGATCACGTTTTCCATGTCGAGGGCCAACAAGTCGCCTTCTGCCGGAACGCCGACCACGGGAGGGGTGGCGGCCGGGTCAGCAACGATGGCGGGCGCACCAGACGGAGAGGCCGGGTTCAGCGTCACGACGACGCCGACCAAGCGTGCGGAGTAGTCGATGGTGTCGACGCCCGTGCCGCCCGAGATGGTGTCGAGGCCATCGTTGGCCGTGCCGGTCAAGAACACGTCGTCGCCCGCGCCGCCGTTGAGGATGTCATCGCCGAGGCCGCCGGTGATGGTGTTGTTCAAGGCGTTGCCGGTGATGGTGTCGGCGAAGGCCGAACCCAGGATGTTCTCCACGTCGGCTTTGCAGTTGTCGCCTTCGCTGACCGAGGAGACCACCGCGCCGTCGTTGGCCGCGATGCCGTCCATCGTAACGGTGACGCCGCCTGCCGGGCGCAGGTGGTAGTCCAAGGTGTCGGTGCCGGCGCCGCCGTTGAAAATGTCGCCGCCGTTCGAGGCACTTTCCTCATCGAAGAGGTCGTTGCCGTCGCCGCCGTTCAGGATGTCGGCGCCGCCTTTGCCACGCAGGGTGTCGTTGCCACCTTCGCCGTTCAGGGTGTCTGCGCCGCTGTCACCGATCAAAACGTCGTCGCCCAGCCCACCGTTGAAAGTGACGGCTACGCCCGATGCAGCCGTCATCGTGTCGGCGAGCGTGCCACCGGTCACGATTTCCACATCGCTATTGATGTCGTCGTTTTCGGTAGCGGTGCCGTCGCCGTCGTCTGCGCCCGCGCCGACCGTCACGGTCATTGCCGCCGTGCGCAAGGTGTAAGAAACGGTGTCGATGTCCGCGCCGCCGTGGATGATTTCACCGGGCGTGGCCACGGCACCTTGGTTGAACAAGTCCGCGCCCGCGCCGCCGTATACCGTGATCGGCGTGGCGAAAGCGCCGCCAATATCGGTGCCGCCCGCGGCCGTGAACGTATCCGCACCGTCGCCCAAGTAGACCACGTGGGTGGACACGTTGGTCATGGTGATGTCCTTGAATGCGTCGCCGTTCAGGTTCACGCCGGTCGCGCCGTAGGCGATCTTGTCCGCAGCCGCTGTCCCGCGGATGCCGAGGGTACCCGAGGTGGTGAGGTTGACCGCGATGCCGGTGGTCGTCGTGGAGCTAGTGCCGACGCCGAACAAGCCGTTGGTGAAGTCCAGAATCACTGTCGTGCCCGCGGCAGAGCCGTTGATGACGAGCTTCTTCAATGTGCTGCTGGTGGCCAAGTTGTCGCACGCGAAACCGTTCTGGAGGATGGCCGAGTCGGCCGCGCGGCGGGAGATGATGGCGGTCTCTGTGCCGCTGGCGGTCACGGTCATGAGCCCGCTGCTCGCTACGAAGGTACACGGGGCGGCGAGCGGCGAAAGGTTCTCTTCGGCTTGCAAGAACGGGTCATCCGAGGCGACCGGGGCGGTGGTGCTCGAGCTGCAGCCCGCGAGCGAGAACATCATCAAGCAGCTGAGGGGAAGGAACGACAGACGGTTGCGCATGAAAAATTTGACCTCCTACGTGCGGGCCGGTCGCAACCTGCGACGCTAACTCCCGATCGACTGGCCTTGATGAACGGGAGGCAGCCGGCAGCCTTGAGTGAAATATTCCGACAACGTGGCGGAATTTATTCGCATTTTTGGGCTTAATTTGCCGCTTTTCTGCGCCGTTACTGGCTCGTTGTACCAAGCGCGCTTTTTGAAATAGCCAATCGAGGGCACGCCGCGCATGCCTTCGACGCTAGCAATCGCCGCCAAAAACGGGCCTATCGTCGTGTTCCCTGCGATACGAGGATCGACGCGAAGCGGGTCAGTGCTGTAGCGCGATGTGCGCAGCGCGCGCACAGAGCGCGAATGGGCTCATGGCCAGGGCAGCGTACGTCTCGAGGCGTGAGTGGCGCCTGGGTACGCTGCCCGAACAAGTCGGAGTCAGCTCATGCTCGATAGTGTCTGTTCGATAGTGTCAATCGAGGGATTGCTCCAACCAGCGACACGAGGCCGCTGGTTGGAGTGGCAGTACTACTGAGACTTGGGTACGCAAGCGTGGGCATTGGGGCCGACGCTCGTCTCGGTGTCCTCGCACTTCACGCACACGGGCGCCGCCTTTGCGGTGCCGTCGACCGTGATCTTGAAGCCGCTCGGGCAGTCGGTGTAGGCCGTGCAGGTGGCCGCGTCGTTGGTGGTGCTGTAGTTGGTGCCCGCCACGCAGTCGATGCAGGTTTTGGGCGTCGTAGCGCTTCCCGCGTCGCCTACCTTGGTGCCGGGTAGGCAGGTGACGAAGTTGGTGCAAGCGGCCGCATTGTTGGTCGTGGAGTAGCTATTGGGGCCACACGCCGAGCAGATTTGATTGGCCTGCGAAGTCCCCATCGTCGAGATGAACTGACCGGGTGGGCACGCGGTGTAGGCCAGGCACACGTTGGCGGTCGTCGCGTTGGTGGTCGTCGCGTTGTAGCTGTTGACGCACGCCTTACAAGTGCGATTGGTGGTGGTGGAGCCCGGGTTGTCGATGTACGTCCCCAAGCCGCACGTCGTCATCGCGGTGCACAGGGAAGCGTTCAGGGTGGCCGCAGTCTGGTTGCCGGTGGGCGCGCTGAAGGTCGAGGCCGGGCAGGTGGTACAGGCTCGGTCGTTGGTGGTCGAGGGCGGCGTGCTGACGTACGTGCCAGCCACGCAATTGGTCAACGCGCGGCAGGTGAGGTTCGTGGGCGTGCTGAACTGACCGGCGGGGCAGTTTGCGCAAACCGTGTTGGTGGTGGGCGTGCCCGCGGCCGATTGCGTCGTTCCAGCTGGGCATACGGCCCAAGTGGCGCAGCTCAAGGCATTTTCCGTCGAGGTGAACGAGCCCGCCGCGCAGTCGCCGCAGGTACGGTTGACGGTCGCGCTGCCCGGAGTGAGCACGTACTTGCCGGTCACGCAGGTCGTCAAATTCACGCAGGGAGTGGCGGGCGAACCGTCGTCATCCCAAGTGCCAATGGGGCAGGCTACGGGGGGATTGGTGCCACCCTTGCAGGACGTCCCGGCCGGGCACGCGGTGCAGCCGGCGGGCGTGCTGTTGGTTGCCGGCGTCGTTTCGTAGCTGCCGGGCGCGCAAGCGGCTGGCGCCGTGCATTCCAAAAGGTTCGAAGTCAGAGCGACGGTCCCGGAAGCGCACGTACCGCAGGTGCGATCGAGTTTGGCGCTGGGAGCGCTGGTGATGTGCGTGCCGGGCGCGCAATTGGTCCATGGCAGGCAGCTGGACTGATTCTGCTGCGTGGTAAACGTGCCCGTGGGGCAGCCGGCGCACACCTGATCCGTGGTCGCGTTGCCGGCCTTCTCGATGAACGACCCGGGGGCGCAGGTGCCGAACGGCGAACACGAGGCCGAGTTCAGTCCGGACGAGAACGTGCCCACGGCGCAGGCCACGCACACGGTGTCACTGGTGCTCGAGGCGGCCGCAGCGACGAAAGTACCAGCGGCACAGTCCGTGGCCGACTTGCACTCGGTCGCAGGGTCCAGATCGTCATCGAAGGTGCCCGCTTCACAGGCGATCGCCTCAGCGTCTTCGCCAGCGCAGTAGTAGCCCGCTTTGCAGGGCGCACACTTGGCGCCGCTGGTGCCGGGCGCGCATGAGGCGGTCACCGCCCCGCCTGAGCCGCCATCGCCCGGTTCGACGACACCGGCGGTGCCGGCTTCACCAGCAAGGCCGAGGCCACCGGCGGTTCCGCCAGAACCTCCTCCGGAAGAGGACGGCTCGCCCGCCGCGCCGACTTCAGCGCCCGCGGCGCCTCCGGCGGCGACTACGGGGTCGCTGTCGCTACAACCTGCAAAAATGGAGAGGGCCAAGCCGGCCACTGCGAAGGGTATGACTACAAAGCGACTTAGTGAGGACATTTGAAAGCTTTAAACTCCGACACCCAAATTGGACACACAACTACTCACAGTGAAGCCACAACAATGCGAACGGTACAACCCTAAAATTGCGCATCATGTGTCGTAAAATTGCCTCGATTGCGCGATTGGCAGCTTCTGGATCGCGTTTGATTCCATCGTGTGATCTGCAGTGGTCTACATTGTTTCGTCGCGTCGTCTAACCGATGAGGTGTTTAGTATTTCAATGTGTGATTCCACAGTCTCCGGTTCGCGGCCGCGGGCCCTTTGGCGAACCCTCTCACTTGCCGGTCGTTGGGCCGGTCGGGTCGCGCGTCGAAGAAACACGGCCTCGGTGAGCGCGCGATCATTCGACGGGATGTGGCTACTCGTTCCCCGACCGAGGTGACGGATTGTCGCGCTTCACGGCGTCCTGGCGCCTTCTGCGACCTGATCAGCAACAGGGTCGCTCCGGGCCCAAGTCTACGGCGAAGGGGGTGCCGGGCCCCGTTTCGCGCGCTCGTCACCCGCGACCCCGAGCAGCACTCGGCGGGTGGATTCGGAGGAGTGCACAGCGGAGTATTGAGGAGGTCTAATAAAATCAGTGGCGACGTTCGCAAAATCCAGCCAGGCGAGCGCGACGCCGCGAAAGTGGCAGCGCATCACGCGCTGATCCGTTGGCGCTGGAGAGCGACTAACGTTCTGCGGTGGCGACGTCGCTTCGGGTGACCACGAGCGTCGCGCTCGGACCCGGGGAAAGCAGGTAGAAATGCCTCAGCTCGACGACTTGCGTGGGCCCTACCTGCGCGGCCGGCGCGAGCGCTTTCGTTGCAGCGGTTGCCGGCGGCGCGCTGCGGGTCGCGCAACCCATGGCGAACAAAACAGCACTCACTGAAAGAAAAGCAAATCGGTTCATGGCAATCGTCCGTCCTTGGCGCGGCGAGAGCGCGCGCACCACTGCTTGGAGCAACAAGCAGGCCAGCCGAACGCCCGCCAGAAACTGGGGCGCAATGACGCCTTCGGTTCAGTCGTCGGGCTGGGAGCAGCACACGGGTCGAACGACGAGCGTCGTCATTCGACCCGCGAAACGACTAGAAAAGCTCAGGCTGCAAACACGATTCGACGGGAACGAGGCCGCAAACGACCCTCAGCGCCCGGCCGTCTTGCCCCAGGCCTCGCGCGCGCTGATGCGTGCCCACCAGGCAGCCACGTGTGGGAATTCGGTCAGCTTGGCCGCTGCCGGGGATGACGACAAATACTCCAAATACGGCATGAAACAGACGTCTGCGAGGGAGAACGTGTCGCCCGCGAGGTAAGGCTGCGTGGCCAGCTTTTGGTTCATCGTGGCATAGGCGAGATCGAGACCTGCGCCTGCCGTCTTCAGCACCTCCGGGGTTTGTTCACGTTTGAACACGTACTGATAGATGAACTTCATCGCGTGACCCGCGAAGTTCGAGGTCTCGATGCTGATCCACTGTTCCATGACCGCCCGCGCGTGGGCATCCTTGGGCGTCAACGGACTACCGGCCTTGCCGTCGATGTAGCGCGCCATCGCGCGCGACTCGTACATCTCGAAGCCGTCGTCAGCGAGCGCCGGCACCTGACCGAACGGTTGGCGAGCAAGGTGTGGCGGCTGCTTGTGCTCACCTTTGGCAAAATCGACCAACACGAGCTCGTAGGGGGTCTTGGTCTCGTTCAGCGTCATCAGCACTTTGCGGGTGCAGGTACTTGCGGGATGTCCAAAGATTTTCATCCGGCCAAGTTACCACGCTCGAGGCGAGCGGCGCGGCGTTCTGGCACAGCGCGGCCCGGCAATCGCAGCCGTAAAACCGGTACATCTGCCGGGGCCCGGGCGGCGAGTTGCGGCGCTGCGAGCAATGGTTCATGCCCCGAACCGGCTTTCAATCCAACACGAACTCAGGAATTTCCAGATGCAGACAAGTCCCACTGGGGCGAGGGCGGCGTTCGATGCGAACCGCTGACGTGGAGACGATCGAAGCCGGGCGCCTCACCGAAGCGCGCTTGATCGAAATGGTCTTTCCCGAGCAGACGAATCACTACGGGACCCTGTATGGAGGGCAAGCGCTGGCCTTGATGGACAAAGCGGCGTTCATCGCGGCTTCGCGTTATTCCCGTCGCGCCGTCGTCACCGCCAGCAGTGAACGCGTGGATTTTCACGTGCCCGTCCGCCAGGGTCAGTTGGTCGACTTGCTGGCGCGCGTCGTGGCCACCGGCCGGACCTCGATTACGGTCGAGGTCGACATGTATTCCGAAGACTTATTGACGGGTGAGCGCCAGCTCGGCACACACGGTCGCTTCGTGCTCGTCGCGGTCGACGCAGACGGACGCGCGGTCCCCGTTCTCCCCCTCGATCCGACGGCCGCACAGGATGGTTCTAGCCATGATTCGTGAATACACCCTTCGCCTGCACGCGGTACGCTTTCGCGCCAATGTCGGAGCGTCCGCCGCGGAGCGCTCGATTCCGCAAGATTTGGTGGTCGATGTCGACTTGGAGCTACCGATCAGCGCGCTTCCCAAGCGAGACACGAAGCGGGAAGTGGTCGACTACGACCTCGTGGTGCGGTTGGTCGTGGAAGTCGGTTTGGCCGAGCCGTATCGGCTGCTCGAAATCTACGCCCAGCGGCTGTTGGAACGGCTCTTAGTCGAAACCCCCGCGCTGCGGGTGCGGGTCGCCGCCACCAAGTTGCGCGTGCCTTCGACCTACAGCACCGATAAAGCGGTCGTCGAGCTGGTCGGGACGCGCGACGCCTGAGGCCGCACCCAAGCCTGCCCCGGGAGCACGTCGGTCAGTTGATGAAAATGATATTCAAATTCATTTTCACTTGACCGCGTCGGCCGGCGCGTGACATCCATGGGGCCCAGGAGGTTCGGATGAAGCCAGGTGAGGCGACGGGTGACCCATTCCACGGCTCTCTCATTGCAAATGAGAGTCAAATTCATTTGCCGTGCGTTCCGCATGCGCCAGAGCCGGTTGCTGCCGATGACCTGCTGCGCTGCGTGTGCGGAGCATTGCTCGCGCGCTGGGTCGCGGCGGGCTTGGAGTTGAAATGCCGACGCTGCAAACGCACCACGCTGATTCCGTATCCTCAGCGAACCGCCGTCACCCGCCGACGCCCCACCTAGTTCATCCCGCACCCACCAACAGGAGAAAGCATGTCGAGCCACTCGAAGACGGATCCCGCGACGAATGTGCGACTGGCCGAGAGCGACTACGCCGCGGTCGATATGTGCCACTGCGGCGCGCTCCAGGTGCACCTCGGAGACCTGTCCCTGCGCCTACCGCCGGACTTGGTGCTCAGCCTGACGTGCACGCTGACGGTGGCCTTGGCACGCCGGCAAGCAATCCTGAGCGAGCGCGCGGACGAAGACCTGGTGGGTGCCCGTTGGGGGAGCAGCGACAACACTCCACGAGGCAAGGCATGAACACGCCGTCCACGGCAGGGTCCCGCGCGTGACGTAGCACTCGCCGCCCCGCTGCTCATCGATCGAGCGCGCTTGCTTGCGCTGGCGGTTTTCGACAGCTGCAAATCGCCTCGAAAAACCGAGCACCCTCGCCAGCATCAGCGGCGTTCCGTATCGACCCGTGCCGGCTCGCACGGTAACGTCTCGCATGCCTTGGGGGCATTTGCGGATCTTCCGCGCACTTACCAGACCGAAAGGTGCTGCATTGGGAACGCTCGCATGCGGCGCTCGAAGCGGGCGTGCTGGGGGAGCGCAAGTGAGCGGCGCACGCTCCTCCAGCGCCTGGCCCAATTCGGCCAAATCCCTGCCTGCCAAGATCTTGGTCGCCGATGACGATGAAGGGGTGCGCCTGGGCTCGTCGGCAATCCGGAGCTGGAAGTCGCCGATTGCGTCAGGCTGGCCATCGAAAGCGTGCGCTCGTCGGCTCGGGTGGGCATCGAGTTCGTGTCACCGACGGAGCCGTTGGAAGTCGAGGCAGAGCTCGAAATGCTCGCCCTCGCGCTGCGTTGTTTGCTGGAAAATGCTGGGGAAGCCGTCGGTTCAGGCAGCGTGAGCATCGCCGCCGAGCGCGAGGCCAACCAGTGCGTCCTGACGGTGACCGATTGGGGTCCTGGCTTCAGCGACAAAGTTCGCTGCCTCGAGCGTTTCGAGACCACCAAGCCAGGCCACCTCGGGCTCGGCTTGGGTATGGCTCGACGCATCGCCGTGCGCCTCGGGGGCGATTGGGCAATTGGTGACCCCGAAGTGGGAGCGCAGGTCAGTCTGCTCGTTCCGATCGCTGGCACGCGCCCGGCGCGGGGAGCGGTGATACGCTGACGGCTCGTTCTCGACGATCGTCACGCGCGGGCCCACCATCTTACAATGTGCAGAAGGCACAGGGATAGCGACGGTCGGCGGGGTCGCTGATGGCGAACCCGGCCGTCTCGAGTCAGCCTGCGGCGGTGCGGGGAGCGGAGCGTAGAAGCTGCTGCTCGATCGCCGCTTCGGGCGCCCAGGGCAGCACCACGGTCCACTTGGTCCCGTTCGCGTTCGAATCCACTTCGATTCGGCCACGCATGGCATCGACGCGCTGCTTGAACGCCGACATGCCGACCCCGCGTCCCGAGGTCTCGCTGACGTCGCTGCGCGTCGTCACGCCTTGGCGACAGAGGATGGCCAAGCGCTCGGAGGGCGTCCGACTCGGCAAGCCGAGCGAGGCACCGAGCGCCGCGATCGCCGTCCAATCGATGCCGCGGCCGTCGTCGCTGATCTCGAACGAGACGCGGTTGTCGCGAGTCTGAGCCTTGAACGTCATCTTGCCGCGGGCCGGCTTCCCGCTCGCTGCGCGTTCTTCCGGGCTCTCGATGCCGTGATCGATCGCGTTTCGCACGAGGTGCACGAGGTCCGAAAACAAAGGCCCGTATAGCGCCGGGTCGAGGCGGACGTTGCCGGCCTGCACGTCGACGTCGAGCTCTCCCTTGCCCAGCCGCAGGGCCAACGCGCGCGCTTGTTCGGCGAGTCGCCCGAGCGGGCGCGTCGCGGGTTCGAGGCGCCAGGTCAAGAGCTCTGCCAGCGCGTTGGACTTGCCTTCTCGCGACAGCGTGTTGACCAAGGCAGCGTAGTCGGTGGAGCTAACCTCGAGCGTGTTCCGATTGCTGTCACCCACGAGTTGCGTCACGTGCTCGGAGAGCGCCTGCCAGCGTTGCGCCAGCAGACCTTGGGACTTCATGCCGTCGCCCGTGGCGAGCTCGTCTTCGAGCAGGTGGCAAAGGTGTGCGATCACCTTCAGCCCCATCTGGGCCGCATTGCCCTTGAGCGTGTGCAACGTGCTGCGCAAGAGGGGGCCATCGCTGACGCCCGCGCCGCACACCAGCTTGACCATGCTTGCGGCCTCGTTGGAGAACACGAAGAAGCCGACGCGATCCAGCGTCAAACGGCGGAAAGCCTCCATCATCTCGGTGAGTTCGGACTCTTCGCGCTCACGGTGCAAGCGATCGGTGATGTCTGCCACCACCACGAGTACGCCTTCCAAGCGCTCGTCTTTCAACAAGGGAATGTAGCTCAGGCTGTAGGACGAACCATTGGCGTTCAGCCGTGAGGGCAGCTGTTCGAGGGCCACTTCGTACGGCAGCACATCGGCCACCAGTTGATCCCAGCCGAGCTCGAGGCCGAGCGCAAATTCCTCGGACGTCGCGCCTAGGTATTGCCAGAATTTCTGGCTGGGTCCGGTGCCGAACCAGCGGTCCACCACGGCCGATCGTTCACGCGCCATCACGCCGTCCATCGACAGCGTGACGAAACCCTGATCGACGTTGTCGAGCACGAGGCGCATGTCGCGATTGCGGTCCGCGAGGGCCAGAGTTCGTTCCTCGACCTTGTGCTCCAAGGTTCGGTTCATCTCCTCCAGTTCGCGATAAGAGTTGGAGAGTTCCTCGACCATGCGATTGAAGGAGAAGCCGAGCACCTGCAGCTCATCGCCGGAGGTGATCGAAACGCGCACTCTGCGTTCGCCGCCGGCCAGATCGATCGCCGCTTGGGTCAGTGCCTGAACGGGCTGGGTGATGCGAACCGCCTGCACGCGACTGAGCAAAATACCGAGCAGCGTGGCAAGCCCTACCGTCGCGCCAATCAGGGCGATCGAATGGACTTGTTGCGACTTGGACTCGGCCGCCGCCAAGTCGAGCGCTTGGTGCATACGACGCGTGGACAGCCCGTAGCGAATCGTGCCCAAAACTTCGCGATCTTCGCCGAACACGGGTTCGGCGACCTCGACCACTTCCTGGCCCAAGCGCGAAGCGCGGCGTATCGTCTCCTGGCGTTGGACGAGCTCTTTTTGCCCCAGGCCGAGTTCGCGCCAGGCATCCTTTGCGGGGGGCGCTTGCACGCCGCCGGGGTCTCCGCGCGTCTGCAGTGCCAGCGCTTCGCCTTCGGAATTGACGAACAGGCCGTAGACGAGATCTGGATCTTGGCTCACGGCGCGCGCAAGCAACGTTTGCATGTCGAGGAAGGCGTTGTCCAAGATCATGCCGTGCAGGGCGAGCGCATGATTCTCGGTCAGGACCTTGCCCTTGCTGGTGATGCCCTCTTCGATGCTGCCCTCGATCGCGCGCAGGTGTTGGGCGGAGGTGCGAGCGCTCAAGAACAGCACGGTGGCCAAGGTCACGCCGCCGATGATGCTCGACACGATCAGCATCGTGCGAATGAACTTGTTGCGTAGCGAACCGCCTGCTGCGGGTCGTGCTTGGGAGGTCGGAAGTTCGCCCATGCTAGCGGTCCAAAACTCGGTCGACTTGCCGAAGAGCATCGCTCCGCAATGAGAAGCGTTCGCGAACTTGAGCCAAATCCAGAGTGGTAGTGGTCGACACCGGCAACTGCGTTTGTTGATCCGGGGGCAGCGCCCAGCCGTTGTCGGCGATGTCGAAGACGATGCTTGCGGCTTGTGCGCCGAGCGCGGCGTGGTCCGGCAGTACCGCGAACGTGCCGAAAGATTGCAACGGAGAAACCAAAGAAGCCGCCCCGACGATGGTCGGTGACCAGGGGCGCTCGTTGAGCCCCGGCAGCCAGGCTTCGGCAATCAACTTCGGGCTGAGCAAGTGATCGTCGTTCAGCACCCAGACCGCCCCCGCTTGCTCCTTCAAACGGCGAAGCGCGCGCTTCAACTCCGACGCATTCGGTGACGAACCGACGACCTCACGCACCACTCCGATTTGCTCGCGGGCCGCCAGCGCGGCTTGGCGATTCACGAAGCCAGTCAGCTCTGGGCGATGAATCACGCCAATCTTGTCGATCGGGCCATCGATCAGCTTGCGCAGGTTGGTCACTACCGTAATCAATGGCACTTCGTAGCTGATGCCGGTGGCACCGCTGACTTGCAGTCGACCCGCGTCCAAGAACGAGGTCATCACGATCACGACCGGGGGGAACGTCGTGTTCTTCGCGTTGTGCTGATAGTCGTTGTAGGCAGCCACCGTGGGATTGTTCATCAGCACGATGCTCGCGGGCCGATGGCGCCGAATGCCCTCTTCGATCACGGAGCGCGCCGCTCGATCTTCGACCTTGAGCGCGACCAAGTTGTAGTCTTTCGCGAGCTCGTCGCGTAGCCCCGACCAAACCTCCATGGTTTGCGGCGTCTCGGGCATGCAAACCAGGATCGTATCCTGGGCCGCGGGGTTCTTGCTGCGCGCGATCTCCGAGTAGTAGTGGGCAGTTGGTGAAACGGGGCCTTGGCGGCAGCCCTGGAGTAGGACGCAACCCACCGGTAACCCCAGCATGAACGCGCGTCGATTCAGCGCCATGCGTCGACCCCCATGGTCTGTGACAAGCCGAGGGGGAGCTTCGCGATCCCAGCGCTAATGCTGGGCCCGGCGGAGCCGAGCGACGCCACCGCTGGTAGGCCGACCTTGCTGGCGAGCTCGCGCGGGACCAGGTTGATGCGGCTCGCCGACTTGACGTCGGGTAATAGCCGCTGAGGAATGAGGATCGCCTCGACGCGCTGCATTTGTAGCAGCGGCAGCAGATCCTCGACCTTGGTCACGCGCTCGACTTTGGCGGCGACCCCGAGCATGCGATTGACGAAAACGGTGGTTCCGTCACGGCCGAGCAAATCGAGCGCTCCGACCACTTTCACGCGCGTGGGGTCGGGGGCCGTATCCGCGGCGACGAGTGCGTATTTCTCTTCACCCGAACCAGCGCGCTGACCTTGCAGCTGCACGTGCATGTTCTTCGCCGAGAGCACCAGCGGTAGGGTCAGCACCGCGTCGGGCACGTCCGACATGGCGCGATCGAAATCGGAGATGCGTCCCACTGCCGTCACGTCGACACCGGGGAGTGCGCTCTGTAGCAGACCTTGAAAAGCACGCTGCTTCAATGACACGTGCAAGTACACCAAGAGCTTTGGCGCCGCCGCCTGCGAAGTCCTGCTCGCCAGCAGGGACAACCCGAGCGCGGCTCCCATGACTGCAGTGCGTGACAAACTTCCTCCATCAGTCATGCCGTGGTCACTCCCCAAGGGCGTGCCACATCTTCCGACGTGCAGCTAAACACGGCAGGATCTGGGGAAGCCATAAGACGTCGCACGAACTTCACGGAAAACCAGCGGCTTTTGCGTCATGAAGGAGCCGATGGTTCGATGGGTACAGCGAAGGGAGAGTGCGCGCTTGTGTGCCGCGCTTTGGCCGTGACGAAGACGCGAGCCATCGGTTTCGAGACACACTCACTCAAAACATCAGCACATCGCCTTCGGCGCTGGTCGAGTCGGAAACGGCTGGTCCGAGTTCGAACCCGGGCGCGGCTTCCACCTCGACCCAAATCATGATCGTGCCCGACTCGGTGCTGAACAGCCGCGGTGTCAGCTTGCCCCGCGGCATCGGACGCAGGTGCAACCCGCTCAGGACGACAGGCGTCGTCAGCGCCACCTCCAGGCCGAAGCCCAAAAATTTGCGCTTCAAGCGGCCCACGAGTTGGTTGGTCAGCTCCCCGACCCAGTCGCGTGAGTGCTCCTTTCGCGGGCTCGAGAGCTCGATCGGAGAACGATTGCCCACGAGCAGGCAAGTGCCGCGCAGCGTGGGGCCGACGAAGCCAATCACGCCCGAGAGCAGCACCTCCTCGGAAACGATGAATTCCGAGGCGTTCGAGTGCAGGGTCACGCCATATGCCGCAAAGAGCTCGATGCAGCAATTTCCAGTCAAATCAGCAATCTGAGAAGCGAGTTGATCGTCTTCCGAGAACACTAGCTAGCTCCCTGCTGTTGCAAAACCTTGTTTACCGTGCTGACCAAGCTCTCGACCTTGATCGGTTTGATCAACCAGGCCTTGGCGCCATTTTGGCGCGCTCGGTCGATCATCGAGCGTTGGGCTTCGGTGGTCAGCATCAGTACGGGGATGCTGGATGTCTTCGGATTTTGCTTCAGGCGCTCGAGCATCTCCAAGCCGTTCAAGAGCGGCATGTTCACGTCCAAAATGATCATCGAAAAATCATGTTCTTCGGTGCGCTGCAAGCCCGCTGCTCCGTCGCCCGCTTCGACCACTTGAAAGCCGACGCGTGTAAGCGCCTCGGCGACATGCTGCCTAATCGTTTCAGAGTCATCGACCACCAATACCTTTTTCACAGTTCCTCCACGAAAAGCGGCCAAATTCCGCGATTTGTCAGGCATTGTTCGAGAATCAGAAGATGATCACGTCACCGGCATTGCCAATGTCGGCCGGCCCCGAGTACACGAGCCGCGACTCGTCGATATTGCCATCCAACGTCACCAATACGTCTCCGCGCAGCGTGCGACCCAAGTAGATCCGCATCGATGGGAAGCGAGCGCGCTGTCCTTCCAACGCTTCGCGCGTGATCAGGCTGGGCAACAACGGATGCATCGCCGCGCAAAAGGGCAATAGTCGATGTTTGATGCGAGCCGCGAGTTGGTTGGTGAGTTCACGCACCCAATCGAGCTGCTGCGGCCTGCGCGTGGACTCGACCTTCATGATCTTGAACAACGCTTCGGGTAGCGATAGTGTGAGTCGACCCGTGCACGGCGTGGCCTTGACCGATTGCGCCAAAGTGAAGCTGATCGCAGCGGAGACTTCCGGTATTTTGAGCTGGGAGACATCCAAGCGACCTCGCGGTTGTGGCGCAACGGCCACGCCGCAGGATTGGAATAGCTCTACCAGCGCCCCCTGTACGATGGTGTCCATCAGCCCGCGCTGGACACTGCACGGACCCATGCTCGGGGCGCTCGGGGGTTTCAAGCCGTCTCCACCTTATCAAGCGTTACGGCAGTGAAGTGGCTTTCCGAAACATTCAGTTTGCGTTTTGTGGTTCCGAGTACGTGGTTTACGCATACGCGCCTCGGCTACGTTGTCCACGGCGCGTCGACCCCCGAGAAGCTCGAGAAATCCGCCCATTCCGGCGCCGGCCCTGGGCGACGCCGGGCGTCGCGCGGCGAGCAACGCCGCCCAGGTGCTGCGCTTTGCCACTGTTCAATGGTCGAGTCGAACTCGCAATTGGTGGCTCGTTGATTCTGTGTCTGGATAAGTGAATTCGTCGCGTCGCGCTGCGCCGCGCTGCATCTCCCGCGCCGAAACTAGCGCGCAGTGAACACACGCTGCGGCTCGTGTCTGCCGGCGTTCACGCGTGCAAGCGTTGGGTTGGCCGGTAGAAGACGCGAGCTACGCAATTCGCCGCCTCGGGGCGGTGTCGAAAAAAGTGCGTCCGCGAGAGTTTCCCGCACAGCCGCTCCGGACTTGGCCGTTCTTGGACTTCATCGCGCACCTCGATTTGCAGGCACAATTGCTGAACGAGCCAGGTGCGGGCTTTTCGACGATCTGGCTTTCGAAGCGCTTCGGACACGTCCTCGTTCGAGACCAACCCGGAGCGGTATGCAGCGGTGGCGAGAATGTCGCTCGCAATGTCGAGCTCTCGCTGGCTCCGCACGCTCAGCTCGAGGACGCCCAGCTCGAGCAATCGCGGCGAGGTTTGGCTGCTGGTGATTTTGCTGCGTAGGTGGACCGCGTTTCTCGATCATTTCTCGAGCCAGCTGAGCGGCCCGGCGCGACCCTCGGCGATCGTGCTCGACAATGCGGGTTGGTGCCGGCGCGGGCCCAGCTGCTCCAGCAGCAAGGCGACCTCGAGCGGCCATTCTATGGTTTCAAGTCTGGACAGTCCTGGATCTCCGGCAACAGCCTGTTCATCGGCCCTCCGCGTTTCACCTTCGCGCAGAAGGAACCCGCTCTTTTAGCCAGCATTTTCACGAGAAAGGCTCAACGCTTGGGATCCATTGTGAGGGAGTGGAGAGCCAACGCTTCGTAAATCATTGTCGAATTCCGCCAACCCGGTTCTCCCGGCGATCACTCTTCGTTTCGGTTTGGCGCAGGACCCGGGGGCCCCGCGCCCGCGTCGAGTCGCTGGAGCCGGCAAAAGCGCTGGCTTCCGGCTTGATTTCCAACTTAACCCTGGAACGTTGGCTTGGTCCTGGTGTAACTTATTGGTCGCAAGCCAGCCGGGTTCGTTAGGCTTGGTTTCGGGGAATTGTTAGAAGCCCCGATCAGTTCGTCAGGCGAAGGGTAACATTCCGACATCAGAGCGCTAAATGCTCAGGAAAACCGGCGAATTGCCGCGCGGGCGGCAACCACAACCCTTTGTTAGATCTCACTACCCCATTGGAAAGACACGCGCATGACCGACCCGAGCGCCGCACCGACGCTGCTCCGCAACCTGGGCAACGGACCGCGAACTTTACTCGCCAAGCAGCCAGCGCCTAAAAGAGCGCTCATGGCCTCAGACAAGCACGGCAAGCCAAGGTTCGGAGCGAAGAGTGAGTTTGTGAGGTCCTTGGATCCGTCGATCCCCGCGGCCGAGGTCGTGGCGCTCGCCGAGAAGCGCGGGCTCAAGCTCACGACAGGTCTCGTGTACAACATTCGCAGCGCGTCCAACGCAGCGCTGCGTGGCAGCCGCGCGCGCTTGGCCCAGAAGCCCATCGCCAAGTGGCGTAACGGCACCCCCGACGACAACGCCGAAGCGCAACTGCGCGCAGCCATTGCTCAGATTGGGCTCTCGCGCGCCCGCCAGATCCTGGAAGAAGTCGAAGAGACTTTCGCCGGGCGCTGAGCGCAGTGCAAGCAACGGGCCGCTCGCCGCGCCTGATGCTTCGTGCACGTAGTAGCGGAAACCGGGGGGAAGGCCTCGCTGGCCGCGGCTGGTGCTTCGTGCACGAAGTAACCGGTGCGCTCTGGAGGGCTTTGCTCAGACGTGGCTGGTCTTAGCTGCGAGCTACCGGGCCAAGCTGGGGGCGTTGCCCGCGGCGGCGAGTCCTTCGCGCACGAACCGGATCGGCCTGGGGGGACGGCTTTGCTCGCCGTGGCTGGTCTATGTACGAACGACCGGATCAAGCGGGGGCGGCCTTTGCTCGCCGTGGCTGGTCCTTAGTGCGGGAAGCCAGCGGGTTCTGGGCGCGAGTCGACCGGGGGAATTGGGGGCGATCGCGTTCCAGCAGCGCAGCTCGCGGGCCGGCGCGCATCCCGCGCGGGACGGCACGACGAATTGGACCGTGCCGGGAGTTGAACCGCCGGGCGGGCCTACAAAAGAACTGTGCCCTCGAGAGGTGAGGCTCGAGGGCACGAGTTAAGTTTGTAGGCGAGGCGCGAGCGACCGAGCAGGGAGGAGCGGCCGGGGTGCCCGCGCGAAACGTCAGATCACTTGGCCTTGGCGGCTTCCTCGACCAAGCTCGGATCGAAGTATTCCTCGACCTTGAGCGGGGTCTTGTAGACGCCGTTCTTGACGTTGAAGTCGTCGACGATCTTGCTCGAGCCGTAGATGGATTCGAAGCCTTCGCCCTTCGCGTAGTGTTTGATGTTCTCGGCGGCGTTGAGCAAGTGGGTGCCCTTCATCAACCCCTTGTAGACGTCCGGGGTCAGGCCGACGCGGGCGCTCATGATCTTGGCCGCTTCGTCGAGGTTCGCCGGGTCCGCGATGAAGTCTGCAACGCGGAACCAGACCTTGACCACCTTGAGCCACTCTGCGCGGTTTTCCGACAAGCTGCGGGGGCTGACGCACAGGTGATCGTAGATCAGGCCCTTCACGTCCGCGCTGGTGTAGATGGGCGTGGAGCCCGGCAACTCTTTGAGAGCGGCGCCGCTGTTCGGCTGCCAGGCGCCGATTGCATCGACCGTGCCGGATTTGAGCGCGTTCGGGGTGTCGTCGGTCTTGACGTTGACGATCTTGACGTCTTTTTCCGTCATTTTGTTGGCTTTGAGCGCATTGAGCAAGAGTAGGTGGTCGACGAAGCCGACTTCGACGCCGATCTTCTTGCCCTTCAAATCCGTCATCGACTTGATCCCGGGCTTTGCCACGATCATGTCGTTGCCGTCGCTGTAGTCGTTGGCCAGGATGCACACGCTCTTGCCGCCGCCATTGCCCGTGACGAGGGCGTCACCGTTGGTGACCGCCACGGCATCGACCTTGTTGGCCGTGAAGGCGTCCATGGACGGGACATAGTCGAACCATTTGAATTCGACGTTGACGCCCGCTTCTTTGAACCAGCCCTTCTGGATAGCGACTTCCCAGGCCACCCAGCCCGGCCAATCGCTATACGCGATCTTCAAGGTTGGACCCGTAGGCGTCGGTACCGCAGCGGGGGCGGGGGCCGCGCTGGCAACTGGCGCCGCAGACGCAGCGGCCTTTTCCTCGGCTGGAGGAGGCGGCGGCGACTTGCTACAGGCACTAAATGTCGAGGCAAGCAGGAGGACGTATGCTGAGATTCGCTGGGAAATAATCATCGGGGGCCTAGTTTGTGAGGGCTTACGCGGGCGAGAATCAGGCTGCTCGCATTGCGGAATTATTTCGAAGATGCTTCGGCTACTGAATCTAACAAATAGATATTTTTGTCGCGGAGGCGATTAGTGGTGGGTCGTCCAGATATTGAGTCAATAGAGGACTCGAAGCGCGCCGGGCGCCGACTTTTGCCCCGTTTGGCCGCGAACCGCTGAGCCTGTGAGATGCCGAGTCGGCGCGCTTCCGTCCGCGGCGCTACGCCGCTCAGAGTTGCGCGTATTCTCCGAATGCCGCCTCGACCGATGCGAAAATTTTGCGAGCTTCGGTCAAACCGAGTTCAGCGACGGTCTTCCTGAGCTGGACCTCCAACGCGGCAGGGCGGCGCCCTTTGCGCGCGATCTTGGGCTGGGTCTTCCGCTTCGCCTTCTTTGCGGCGAGAGTAATGAGCTTGCTGCGGCCCGCTTTCGGCGGGTGGCGCCGGGCTGCCTTGTTTCCTTTTCCAGGCTTCTTTGCAGTCATGTGGGGGGTGTCCTTTCGTTGGCTTCCCCAGTGGCCAAGACATTTAGATCAGGATGTACCAGTCTTATAAGTCAAGATACCAGTGGTCGCCACGTGTCGAATCGAATGCGTTTAAATAGGGAGTTCCCAAGTCGCCACGGCTCACGAACGAGCGACGGCAAACTCGGGAAAGCGGGCCTTTTGCGCCCGTATCGAGGTCGGCTGAATGAAACGCTGAGACTTCTGCGCTGTTCGTAGACGAATTGCCGCGACTCGGTGATACCGAGGCTGCGCCAGCGGTCGCGTTCAAGTCGGAGGCCTGTTTCAGCTGAAACAGACTGCTCCAGAAATCACAATCCTGAGACGACCGCCGCTGTGGCTAATCCACACCTAGGCTCACGAGTTGCATCTTCCAGTGATCGGTGGATACTCCGCCGGTTGAAAGCGCCGAGTCGTCCCGGCATATGCCCGTCGCGAACCGAGTCGTCCCGGTTCAGGCTGACCAAGTGCCGCTGCGCTCAACACGCCGCGACCCAGTTAGAATCACCCGGCCTTTGTTTCGCCAATGTCACTGCTGTTAATCCGGGAATCGGCAGTGCTTTTTTACGCACACCCGCCCCGACCCAGGCGGGTCCCCCAAATGGCTTTGAATTTTCAGCGTTTACCCTCGTAATTGGCGCGGCTTTGGGCGCCGGCCTCGGGTCGTGTCGGTGCGCTTCCCTCCAAAAGCGAGAAAACGATCAGTGGCCCAACGTTGCGGGCCGAGGTCGCGATGCAGCCGGCCGAGGGCCAGCAAAGGGGGCGGCCGCGCGCCATCCGCCGGCGCGCGGCCCGTCACTCAGCTTCCAGTACCAGGGCACTTGGCGCTGATCTTGTTATGGACCGGCGTGAGGTGCGTCAGCAAGACGACGATATCCGAGAGTTCCGCGTCGGTGAACGTGTAGCGTTCCATGGTAGCGCACAGCGTTTTCCCGTCTTTGTCCTTGCCGTCGCGGATCGCCGCCTTGATGGCGTCTGTATCCCAGGAACCGATGCCGGTCTCCACGTCGGGCGTGATGTTCGGATAAAACCCCGCTCCCTTGTAGGTAACGTCGTGGCACGCCGTGCACTTCCTGGTGTCGCCCAGGCCTGCGATTAGCGCCGTGGCGCGCTCTTGCGCCGCGGCGACTTCTGGGTCAACTGCATCGCCCGAGCCGCCGGCTCCGCCTTCCCCGGGCTCGCCCGCATCGGGTTCAGTGCTCGGGGAGCCGCCGGCGCTGGTCCCGCCCTTGCCAGCGCTGGCACTGCCACCGCTCGGCGTCGGATCGCTGCCGGTTCCTCCGGTTTCGCCGGTTTCGCCGGTTTCGCCACCCACGGCCGCTTCGCCCGCCTCGCTGTCCCCGCTCCCGGCCGTGCTGGTGGCTCCACCTGAGCTGCGGCCGCCACCGCCTTTGCCTGCGGCGCCGGCCGTCGAAGGCTCGTCGCTCGACGAGCACCCGACGCTGACCAGCGCCGATGCCGCAACGGCAACGGACAGCGAGAACCACAATAGCAGAGTGTTAGATCTGAGATGTATTCCAGACATTGCAAGATTCCTAATGATTGGGTTTCGGGACGGTTACGGAAAGTGGCTGCCGCGCTCTCGGGTCCGATCGCGAGGCAGACTTAAGTTTCGGTAATTTAACGATTAATCGGTTTTGGCGGAGATCGGGGAAGAGACCGGCGCGCTGCGCTCGACGTTTCGAGAAAGCGCGCGGCGCGGGGCGCTTCCGAGCGGCGATGTCATGTGAGGCAAACGTGAGATTGTGGGCGAAGTGGGTGGGCTTGCTGACCGGAGACTAGTGGCCAACAAACTATTTCATAGGTAGTGGTTTTTGGTTTCGGGTCTTCGACGATCCTGAATTTGCGCCGATATTGCGCAATTTTTGTGAGTCGAATTCGCGCATACAGGTCGGCGGAGTTCCATCCAGGGTTGTCTTGGGACAGTTACTGCGGAGTGGTTAGTGCGCTGGGCTCACTCTCTAATTGTGAGAGGTTTAGGCGATGTCTGCAGTTCGTGCCAGCCCGATGCGTCGAAAGGATGCGAATTTGCGGCGACACTTCGCACATATTTCGGGGGGTTTCAGGGAAAAGCCGGCTCAGTTGCGGCTGTGTGTCGTAATCGAATGTTGCTAATTGTGATGTGAAGCAGTGGAGAAACAGCGGATTTGAAGCTTTTCTAAAATGTGTGATTGTGTTGTTTGATCCTTGACGGATTTGGGTCTCACAAGTTAAAGGGCAAAGGACGCTTGTGAGTCGGCCGGCAACAATGTCGGACTCGGAAAGACCACTCACCCATTCACTCCCAGCCAGAGCGCCCTCGAGCGCAAGGGTTGGGCCGCCCATCGCGCTTACTCGATCGATCAATTAACGGGCTCCTCGAGCCAAATACCCACCCCGGTGTCTTCGCCGAGGAGTTTTCGGAAGACGGAGAGTTGCATGAAACGACGTAATTTCTTGAAGGCTGCCGCTGTCGGCGGCGCTGCCGCTGCGGCATCGGTGAGCATGAAGACTCGCCGCGCCAGCGCAGTTCCGCTGTTCGGCGATGTCCCCGCCGATCACGCGAGCATCATGTTGCCGAAGGAGAACCAGGTCACCAGCATCCTGGAATGCTTCATGTACGGCGGCATCACGCCCTGGGAAGGCTTCTATTGTGTCCCGGACTACGGCGTCGAGGGCCAGACCTGGCACAAGGCATACCCGGTCGACTTTCTGAACGCGGCCAAGGCCTGTAGCTACAGCGACCCGAGCCTGTTCACGAACTTCGCCAAAGACTCCGACGGCCGTGACATCTTCCTCAGCCCGTTTCTGGCGCCGCTGATCGCCCGTGAGGATCTCACGAACCGGATGCGGATCGTGGTCAACCGCCACTCGCTCGAACCGCACGAGGCCGCCATCCCCCTGACCATGGCCGGCGCGACCCTCGGCTCACCGTCACTGGCCAGCCTCGGTTCCCACGTCTCGCGCTACTTCGTCGATCACGACTTGGAGGCCAAGCACCCAGCGCCCTTCGGCTACGGCATCATCGGCAGCGGCAACTTCATCAGCACGGACAACATCTTGACCATGCTGGCCACTGGCTTGCACCCCGGTGCCGCTCGCCCGCTGCACATCAAGATGAACGACGCCGCCCGTTTGAGCGCGTTGATCAACCGCACGCCAATCGGCTCGCTCGATGAGCGTGCCCGCTACGACGCGCTGCTCGCGACCTACTTCAGCCAATATCAGGATCGCCTGAAGTTCGCCAGCACCGGCGATATCTTGCGTGCTCCGCGCTTCGGTGAGTTGAGCGCGGCCGCCAACTCCTTGGCGCACGCCAAGGAAATACAGGATCTGTTGGCTCCAGAGTACTTGACCAAGGTAGCTGGAAGCGCGTGCTTCAGTCGCTCGGGTTCGCAGGTTCCTGGCGTTGGTACGGTCAGCACCACTCCGGTCAGTGCCACGGCGAACTATCCGGCCATGAGCCTGAAGATGGCCGTTCACTTGCTCACGCATCCGACTGCGGCGGCGGCCCATTGCATGGTCGTCGATGCGGGCTTGGTCGCGGCCGATGGTGGCGGCGGCTACGACACGCACCGCGAAACCCCGTACACCCAGTCGCACAACCTGAAGGCGTTCTTCGACGGCCTGCTGCCGTTGGTGAACAAGCCCGGTGAAACCGACCCGAGCAAGCTCGATTTGAACAAGACCATGATCATCCTGAACATGGAGTTCGGGCGTACCCCGGGCTTGCAATCACCGACCACGAACACCGGTCGCAATCACTGGCCCTACGGCTACACCCAAGTTTACATCGGCGGCCCGATCACGAATGCCCAACGCGGCATTTACGGCGCCATCCCCGAGAGCGGTCAGGCTTCCACGTACACCACGCCGACCGAAAATCGCATCGCTGCCTTGCTGGCGATGGGCATTTGGCCCTTCGATCAAGCGAGTTTCAGCAGCGCACAAGTCCAAGATTCGAGCTCCGAGAGCAACGCAGTGAAGAGCGTGTTGAAGCGCGTGCTGGGGTATACGGTATGAAAACTTCCCTTCGATTTTTGGCGCTGTTCGGCGCCGCGGCAGCCTTGGTCGGCTGCGGAGACGACAACCCCTCCACGGGCGGAGCAGCTGGAACTGGCGCTGATGTTGGCGGCGGTGCCGGCGTAAGTGCTGGCGGAGCAGGTTCTGGTAAAGCCGGTGCGTCCGGTAAGGCCGGTGCATCCGGCAAAGCAGGTGCTTCTGGCAAAGCAGGCGAGACCAGCACCGCTGGCACGGCCGGCTTGCCCGAGACCGCGGGCGCTCCCGGTACCGGCGGCGGCATGGCTACCGGCGACGCAGGCGCTGGCGGCGAAGGCGGCGCCGAGGACACGACGGTGGCTTGGTACCAGTGCCAGGCGACCGATCAGGAGTTCATTCGGCGCGCGGTCCTGGGCATCCTCGGGCGTCATCCGTACGGTCAAGCCGAAGTCAACGTCTACGCGGACATGATTTCGCAGATCGACGCGATGGACGGCTACGAGCCCGACACCAAGATCTCCGCGCCCATCACCACGCTCCGTCACAGCCGGCAGGTGGTCGTCAACGCGCTCTTGGCCAACCCGGAATATCAATCCAACTGGGCCGAGCTGTACCGTGATTTCGTGCGCGTGCAGCGCATCGACGAGCAGCAGAACGCCGCCTGTGACGCGCTCCGCGTGCGCACCACGGACGCCAAGGACGTCGCGGCTTGGGTTCGCGATCAATCGCCGCTGGTCGGCGGAGACGGCAAGGCTGCACCGACCTTCGCCGACGTCGTATTCGGGTCGATCGAACTGGACGACATCACGCCCATCTACATCGAGAACCTGTTCGCGATGGTAACCAAGACGTACCAGGGCGCGAACGCGCTGCCGGTCGCGCTCGAGCTGTCTCGGCGCAGCGATTTCGGCGCCTGGTTCGACGGCGCATACCTGAACCGGGACATGGTTTGCCTCGGCTGTCACAACAGCGAGTTCTCGGTCACGCAGTCGAGCGACCCCAACCTCAATCGGCATTTCCCGGTTCCGGGCTATTTCGAGAAAGCGCTCTTCGGCGACTCGACGGGTCCGGGCTTGGTCAACGGTTTCAGCGGTCCAGATCGCTTGCACGGCGCATTGCGTCGCGCGCAGTTCCTGGTCGGCCCCACCTCGCTCAACAACGTGACGACCGATTGCGCGACCGCCACCGCGGCGCAGATCACCGCTGCCACCAGTCCGGTGCCCAGCTGCGCTTCCGGCGATCCGCTGCTGTACTGCGGCTATTCTTCGGAGCTCATGTGCACGAGCGTGGCGAATCGCACGCGCCGCACGCAACCTTGGGGTTTGGCCGCCGCTTGCGGTCAATTCTTGACGCCGGATCAAGTGCCCATCGACCAGGCGTTCGTCGAGACGCGGATGGGCAACGTCTCCGGCTACCGCACCTCGATGTGGGATGTCGCCGCCTCCATGCGCGCCGGCTTCAACAAGCTGGAAGTCGAAGGCTTGGGCGCAGATAGCGATGGCAACATCGCCGACGCCGACAAGGCGCTCTCATACGTGGTGGCGATGAGCATCGTAGAGAAGGTGTGGAAAGAAGTGGTCGGTACTCCGCTGACCATCGCCAACTACTTCCCTCGCAACGCGGCCGCTCGCGACACGCTTCAGTCACTGACCGAAACGCTGATCCGGTCCGGTTATTCCAACAAGGCGTTGCTCTCGGCCATCTTCGCCAGCCCGTACTTGAACATGGCAGCGCCCGAGACCGGTTGCGGAAACAATCCCTACGGTGCGCCGCGCATCTTCGACCCGTGGCGGATGGCGGAGCCGGACGTATCGAAACGAGGCAACAGCATCACCGACAGCGTGCAACCGATCAGCTCGCGCACCCAGGCACGCGCGGCGTATGGCGCGCTCGGTTGGCCGCTCGTTGCTTACGGCTCGGTCTTCCCGAACGTCCCCGGCTGGGGTGAAAACCCCATCACGGTCGGCGGCGTCAACAGCGGCACTCTGGAGCTGCAATTCCAAACCGAGACTGGTTATTACCTGAAGGGGTCGCAACCTGGCTTCCGCGGCCTGGACTTCCAAGGTCGCCTAGGCTGGGAAGATCGCTTTGCGCAATGCAACAAGCTCGTTGGTAACACCACGCCGGACGTGATCGACGCCTTGGTCGACACGGCCAAGGTGCCAGGCGCGGCCACCATCGGTGACTTGGTGAGCGTGCTGAAAGACCGCATCATGGGCGAGAGCAAGATCACGTCTGCAACCGAGAAGACGATGCTCGAAGGCATCTTCGGCGCTTCGTTGGGCTCCGACGCAAACGCGCTCTTGGATCTTCCCACCTCACTCCGCAAGGTGTGCGGTGCGATGATCACCACGCCGCAATTCTTGATGCTCGGTGTGCAACCCAAGGACGGCAGCGAGATCCCCAAGGTCACGCCGGCGACCTCGAGTTATCAAGCGTTGTGCTCGAAAGTGGCGGCCCTGCCGCTGTCTGACAAGTTGAGCATCACTTGCACGAGCGGGCAGCCGCTCACGGTCAACGTCACGCCCTGACCGGTACCGCGGGGCGCGCGAAGTCCGCGCGCCCCGCTTCAGTTTCGTTTCTTCGGAAGAAACCCCTTCTCATCTTTAGGAAAATCTTGATCATGGTTAAGCAATCTCGCGTCACTGGTTCCGTTTCACCGTCATTGGCACCCGGTGCGGCCGCGCTGAAGGCCGATTCGGCGAAGAGAGTTTGGGGTTCGGGTTGGAAGAGCGCTGGGCGCGTTTCGGGCCTGTTCACGGTTGGCGTCCTGGCCGCCCTGGCTGCTCCGCGAGAGGCGAAAGCAATCGGCTTCTTCACGCTCGACACCGCGACGGCGCTGCCCGCGGTGCAACCGTGTCAAGACACGCAACCCGGCTGTTACACGAGCTGGGTGACCACGGCCGACATCGACGGCGATGGCGATATGGATATTCTGCTGGCCAATGGCGGTGGCTATTACACCGTGGGGAAGGCCGACGAATCGGTCGTCTATCTCAACAACGGCAAGGGCGTATTTACGGACGTCACGCCGACCGCCTTCAACAATGCGCACAACCGCAATCGCCAGATCTCGGTGGCGGACGTCGACGGTGACGGCGATCTGGATATCTACCAGCCAGGCGCCTTCGGCTACGACCTCGACAAGCTATTCATCCAGACCGCACCCGGTGTCTACGAAGACCGCGCCGCCACGCAACTTCCGGACGGACTGATGTCACACGCCGGTTCCTGCCACATGGGCGATCTAGACGGCGATGGCGACATGGACATCATCAACATGGACTGGAACATGGGTTCCACCAACACCGTCGCGCACGCCATCATGTATACCAACGATGGCACCGGGAAGTTCACCTTGGCCGCCATTCAGCACGACGGTGACTTCTTCACCCCGACGGATCGTTTGCCCTCGACCATCCCCGCGAACGGTATCGCCCCCACGCTGGCGCCGATGACGACGGGCACCGCGACCTACTGGGGTGTTCGCCCGATCGACGTCGACTTCGCAGACGTCGACAACGACTTCGACATCGACATCTTGGTCAACATGCGGAACGGTTTCAGCCGCATTTTCCTGAACGATGGCTACGGCAACTTCAAGGATGGCACGAACTGGGGATTGATCACGACTCCCGACGGCCTGAAGCAGACGATCACGACGAACTATCCCGTCAAGCAAGGCCCGTACGTCTACAACCAAGAGACCTGCGACATCGACGACGACGGCGATATCGACATGCTGATCGACAACGTCGGTCCAAAACCAGCCAACACCGTCAGCTGGGCATACGGCGGCGGCACGGGCGGAACGATCGATGTCTCGCAAATCCTGATCAACGATGGCCACGGGAAATTCGTAGACGATACCGCCAACCGCGTGATTGGCGAGCCTGGTGGTGACGACAACGGCCTCAAGTGTGCCGACTTGAACAACGACGACCACTACGACCTAATCGTAGCCACGCTGTCGGGTCGCAGTGAGAAGCTGCTCATGAACGACGGCACTGGGCATTTCAACTTCGTCACCGACGGCATCCCCAATGGCTTCAGTTCCGGCGTCAGCGGCGATTCCTCGCTCTACCACGACCTCACCGACTTCAACGGTGACAAGATGCTCGACATGGTGACCGGCCAGGGCGAAGGCGGGAACTTCGACGAGAAGGTCTATTACGGCGGTGGCGGCTCCGTTCCGGACACCAAAAAGCCCATTTTCCGCGCCATCCAAACGCCCACGCCGTTGGCTGAAACGCCGACCGTGATCCGCTACGCCCTGCGCGACAACGTGACCAACGAGGCGGGCGCGATGATCAAGGCCACGTCGGTCAGTTACTCTCTCGCTGGCGGCGCTCAGAAGGTCGTCAAGGGTACTTTCTACGGCGCAGACTTGTTCCGGGCAACGATTCCGGCGAAGCCGCGGGTGCGGTGGTGACGGTGACGCTGAGTGCGACGGACCGAGTGGGCAACATTGCCACTTCGGCTCCGTTCACCTTCACCGTGCCCACCCCCGTTGCTCCTCCGGTGGTGAACACGGGCGGCGCTGGCGGTGCACCGGCAGGCGGCGGTAGCGGCGGAGCCACCGCAGGTAGTGGTGGCGCGACGGCAGGCAGTGGCGGCGCAACGGCCGGTTCTGGTGGCGGCGGCGAAGCCGGCGCTGCTGAAGGCGGCGAAGGTGGAGAAGCCGGTGAGCCCAGCGTCGGCGGGGCTACCAGCGCAGGCGGCTCGAGCGCCAGCACCGGCGGCAAGTCCGGTGGCAAAGCAGGTGCAGCATCCAGCGTGGGAGGGAGCGCCGAAGGCGGCGAGCCGTCGAGCACGGCTGGCAGCAAGGGCCACTACGAGACCAGCGACGAAGGTGGCTGCAGCGTTTCCTCGACGCCGGCGACCAAAGGTCGTGGCGCGGCACTGTTGGGCTTCGGTTTGGCCATGTTCGGCCTGGTGCGCCGTCGCCGCAACAGCAAGCAGTGAATGTACGAGAGGCGTCGTCAGGCTGCCTCGCTTGTTTCGCTGCTCGTCGTGACCTTACTCTTCGTTTGGGCGTGTTCTTCCGGCGACCATGAAGATGCTTCGGTCACGACGAGCGGCGGTGCAGGTTCTCAAGTCCGAGCCGGCGGCGGCGCGGCCTCCGAAACCGACGCGAGCTCCGAGCTCGGCTCTGGAGGGATGATCGACAGCGAACCGTCGTCGACCAACGACGGCGGTTCAGGCGAGGAATCGACATCGCCCGAGCGCGAGCCCGAGCCCGAGCCCGCTGCAGGCAGCCCACCAGTAGCGGGCGTTGCCGGTGCCAGCAGCGCCGGCGCCGCGCCCCAGGGGATGGGTGGCACACTCGGTGTGAGTAATGCCGGCGCTCCCAGCGCTGGCACGTTGGCAGCGGGCGGCCCCGCAGGCGCCACGGCCGCTGGTGGTGCGGCGGTGGTGAGCGAGCCCGTTTGCGATCCCGCCGACGATCCCTCGACGCGGGACATGTTCTTGCCTTGTGATGTCTCGACTGCGTTTTACGTCTGTCGCAATTGCCATACGAATCCGCCAGTGAAAGGCGTCACCACTTCGTATGTGACGTTTGCAGACATCAAAGCGAATGCCGCTCAGATCTACGGAGTGATCAAGAGCGGCACGATGCCGTGGCCTCCTTACACGTTGTCTACGTGGCAGAAGACGACGGTGTTGAAGTGGCTCGGCAAGAGTGGCAGCTGCGCGATCGGCGCAGCAAAGTCGTGTCAGTAACCCGCGAGGGATATTGTTGCGACGTGTGTCCATTCGCCACGTCACGTAAGCATCTCAGAAACACGAACTCGACGACGTTATGCCATGTCGATCCGTTCGTTCGGCTGTCGCCCGATCGCGACGCGAGAGTTCGACGAACGACCATCGAGAAGGAATAGCGATGACTAAATCCAATCTACTTAAGTCGAGTGCGTTGAGTCTGCTCGTCGCGGCCGGAGTGGCTGGCGGGTGCGGCAGTAGCAAGCAGGTTTGGGTTCCAGATCCCGACGAAACGGCTGGTTCGAGCAGCGCAGGCAAAGCCGGGAGCGTGAGCTCGGCGGGCGAATCGAACAGCGCGGGCGAGCCTGCGACAGACGGCGGCAGCGGCGGCGTCGAGGAGGAAGCGGGCGACGCGGGCGCGCTATCTGGCGGCACCGGCGGATCGAGCGGCAGTGCTGGTAGCAGTGGCAGCGCAGGTTCGGGCGGTAGCAGTGGCGGCGCAGGTTCGGCGGGCAGCGCGGGCAAAGCTGGCGGCGCTGGTACGTCGGGCGGCGGCGGCGCGAGCGGCGCAGCGGGCCTCGGCGGGAGCGCCGGCAAGGCGGGCAGCGGTGGGACGAGCGGTGCGGCGGGCTCTGGCGGCAGCGCGGGCAAGGCCGGCAGTGGCGGAACGAGCGGCGCGGGTGGTGCAGGCGGGACGGCTGGCAGTGGTGGCAGCGCCGCCGGCAGCGGAGGCAAGGCAGGCGCTGCCGGCTCTTCCGGCTCG